>Ga0315308_1001993_pt1 | contig 11619 bp, 15 predicted proteins | sample TDP3_MG_FD_203078 | JGI IMG/M metagenome (GOLD analysis project Ga0315308, IMG submission 203078) | Freshwater sediment microbial communities from Lake Towuti, South Sulawesi, Indonesia - TDP3 | ecosystem: Environmental > Aquatic > Freshwater > Lake > Sediment | place: Indonesia: South Sulawesi... | reverse complement strand
GGGCTGTTTTTGTTTCTGTATGGTGTTTCTTGGTTTGTTTTCGCTGTTTTAGCGTGGTGTTCTATGTTGTTTAGCGTGAAGTTTCATGTTGGCGTGCGTGAAGTTAGATTGTTGCAGAGAAGGCTGGGGAAGTCTTTCCCTTCGTGAAACTTGTTGCTGAAGCATAAAGCTGAGAGTTACGTTTGGGTTTGGGATGGAAATTCTATAAGAAAAATTGACGACCAAAAGGCAAGAAAAGAAAGTGATGGTTGATGTTTTTGCTGTTCTTAGTTCTTCGTTGGCTTTCTAAGCATCGAACCCACGTACAACCCGATGAAATCAAGCACCGCTGCAAAGACAGCAACTGCGGCTGTGTTGACTGTTATGTACATTGTTTCATAGGACGCCCAATCCATCGTTGTCCATGAATCTGTTGAGAACGTATTCTTCAAGTATTCATCGATAAAGGCACTGGCATGTCCAATACTGTAGGATGTCCAATAAATGAACATCACTAGGACAGTGAGTAAAACAACTATTTTGCCAATTGATTTTATCCTGGATTCTTCTCTTATCTTCTCAGCAAAAATGTAGCCAACCATGACAGCAGCAAGCAAGGGAGACACGTAGGTAGCAGCATAGAGCCCCCAATTCATTGAAATCAACATTAATGCTAGGAAAGCGTAGAGCAGGAAGTAAATCACAAACGCAGACGCTACAGCCATAACGACATCTCCAAACTTCAACCTGTCACCTCCTTTGGAAATTCTGTGAACACGTGGAAATTGCGTTATTGGTGATTGGGATTCTGTTGTCGCGGTTGGTGTTATGCGTTATTTGGCATCGATTGTTTTAAGCAGTTCTATCATGAATTTCTTTGTTTTTTCGATTGTGTTTTCTTCTATGTTTTCGTATACGTCGGTTTTCCAGTGCCAGTTTGGTGGTAGGTTTTTGTCGTCTACTGCTATGATGCACATGGCTTTTAGTCCTCTGGAGAGAGCGGGGAAGGAGTCGCTTGCCTTGTGTTTGAGAATTAGGGGTTTAGCCTGCAGGGCAGGGTTTTTGTCAACGGTTTCCTTGACGAGGTTAACCAGTTCGTCTGGCACGCTGATGGTTTTCATGATTCCTTCCTTTACTGCGTATCTCAGGTTTCCTATGCCTACGCAGTCAAGGCTGAACATGAAGCTGCCTTGAAGTTCCTTTGCGTGTTTGTCGAGGTATCTCATGGTTCCAACGGTTCCGGCTTCTTCGCATCCTGTTGCCACACACATGAGTTCGGTGTTCTTCAGTCGTTTTTTTGAGAGGGTTTCAGCCACTTGAAGCATGACGCTGACTCCTGAGGCATTGTCGTTTGCGCCGTGAGTGGGTTTGGTGAACAGTTCGCCGTGGGCTATTATTGCTAAGATGAGGCTCATGTATCCAGCAAATGGGAATGAAGCGTACCAAAGGTAGGTTGAGTACATGCTCGTGGATGCGAAAAGCGTGACTAGTGATCCTAGCCCGTAGAGCACGGTGTTGAAGACCATTGACAGAAAAACTGCGATGAGGAGAAGGTCGATGTACTTCACGGCAGCGGGGTGGAATAGGAGTAGGGATTTGGCTGAGTCGTAGTGTGCCATGAGGACAACTCGTTTCTCTGTCTTGTTTGCTGGAGCGATTTTTCCGATGATGTTTCTGCTTTCTTTTTTGGGCATGATCTTTGACAGGATTTCTTTCCTGTTCATCTCTGCTATTAGTGTGGCAATTGCTATTAGGCTAAGGAGGAACGCTGCGAGTGCGTTTATTGGAAAGATTAGTGCAGCGATGATGAAGAGGATAATGTCTATGGCAAAAACTGCAAAACCCGAGGTTTTGGACTTGAATTCTTCCGCTTCTACATTCATTCCAATGGATTTCATGGTGCGCTCTATGTAGTTGCCTGCTTTTCTTTCGTTTTCAGAGGTGGGTCCACGTGAACCTATTTCCACGGAAAGTTGCTTCAAATGCTCCATAACTCGGCTCATTTCAACAACCCCGCATCAAGCACGCGCGCTTGTTGAGACCATGTTGCCGGACTCTCCGATTAGGTAGCCATCAAAGGCAAGCCCCCAGAGTAAGCTAGGGTAGATTTCTAGGCGTTCAATTCCGCCTAAGCCTAAGCCCAGATAGAAACCTGAAGCCTGAAGGATTATCGCTAGAAGTATCATTCCGCCTAAGATGATGGGTGCGTAGGAAAGGGGTGATCTAACGAATTTGGAGGACATGAAGGTGGCGCCCAATCCGAAAAAGAGACCGATGACGGCGGAGATGCCGTGCATTGGCATGGAAATGTCTTCTGAGAACACTCCCATGGGGATGTTGCAGAATGTGTTGACAAGTAACAGGGATGTGAAAAGTTTGTTTCTGAATGCTTTGTGAATGAAGTAGGCGGAGGCGATGCCTAATATGCCTGCAAGTATAAGCGATACGTTGAAGATTGCGGCATAGTTGCCCGCTAGGCTCCAGTTGCCTAGGTCGCTGATGTACTGTTGCCCTACGCTGTAGCCTGAATAGAGTGCTTCGCAGATGATTATTGCAAGAATAATCTGTGTAATACCGGCAAAACCCAGTAAACCAGCGATTTTCTTATTGTCATGATTCATAGTCCAAGGCTATCTAAAGGATGCGCATAAAAGATTTGGGTTTGGGATGGAATTTCTATCATTTCATCCTCGTCTATTTGCTTGGAGGGGGCCTTGTTTCGATTTTCTTTGCATCTTTACAGATTTGTAAATTGGTAAATTTCGCTCTGCTTTATCAGTAGCGAGTTGGCGTTGATTCGTAGGTTTGGGTATGTCGGGGATGATTTGTCATGGTTCAAGATAATGCTGGAAAAACGACGGGAAAGAGCGGTTTTGAGGTTTGTGATGAGCTGCTTTTGACTGCGATTGACAATTTGAAGAAGGGCATGATGTTTACGATGAGTCAGCTTAATTCGAGGAGGGTTCCGCCTGAGAAGAAGTTGCGGTGGTTGAAAGCGCTCACGAGGCAGGTTGAAGCCATAGTTAATGTGATTGAAGCGCAACACAACATTGGAAGCAAGTCAACTTCAGACGCGGATCTTGCGACTTTTCTGTCTTCTTTGGCGAAGGAGTTTCCAACGGAAGGGCAGACGCCGTCATTGGATTCGGCTGCGAGCGAGTGTCGTACTGCGATGCGTCGGGCTTCGATGGGCATGAGCGATTTGAGTGGTGTGCGTCGTGCAAGCGTCAGGCGATACTAGAGATAAGCTGAGCAGGCTTTGCAGGAGCCCAGCGTACTTTGCATCTGCGATTCTCAATCTGAAGCTGTTTCCGTATCAGGCTGATTTGCTGAACTGTGCGACTAAGCGGGTTGTGGCTTGTTGGGCTCGGCAGACGGGTAAGACTACGGCTATTGCTGTTCGGGTGATTCATTTTGCTTTTACGAATGCGGGTGCGACTACGTTGATTGTTAGTCGTGGTTTGCGGCAGAGTATGATTATGTTTGGTGTGATTGAGCATTTGATTGTTGGGCATCCGGTTTTGAGGAAGTCTGTTGTGAGGTCGACGCGGACTTTGATTCAGTTGAGTAATGGTAGTCAGATTATTGCGTTGCCGTGTGGTCCTGATGGGGCTGGCTTACGTGGTTTTACGGCGCATTTGGTTGTGATGGATGAGGCGGCTTTTATGCCTGAGGATGTTGTGGCTAGTGTGATTTTTCCTATGTTGGCGACGACGGAGGGCACGGCGATTATGTTGAGTACGCCTTGGGGAAGGGATCATATTTTCTATCGGAGTTTTAAGAACCCGAATTATTGGAGTCAGCATGTCCGGGCTGAGCAGTGTCCGAGGATTACGAAGGAGTTTTTGGAGGAGCAGCGAAGGGATATTGGTGAACTGCGGTATAAGATGGAGTATGAGGCTGAGTTTGTGGAGGATGAGAACAGTTTCTTCAAGCAAGACCTAATCCGTGAATGCACCGAGGATTATGACCTTATTGATGAGGATGTGCTGACTAAGGATGAAGGGGTTTCAGGCAACTATTATTTGGGTGCTGACTTCGGCAAGAAAGTGGACTACAGCGTAATAGCCCTACTCAGGGAAGAGGACAACGACCATTTTAGGCTTGTATTTTTGAAGCAGTTTCCGCTAGGCACGCCGTACACTGACATCGTTGCCTACATTCATAATCTGAACCAGAAGTTTGACATCATAAGAGGCTACTGCGACCAAAGCGCAATCGGAGAAAGCCTAATCGAAGAAATCCAACAGTTCGCACCACAAATCAGCGGCTTAACCTTCACAGCCAAAACCAAACAAGACCTACTAACCCTACTGCAGACACGCATGGAACAAAAACGCTTGACGCTACCTCTTGATCGAGCGTTGCTTACGCAGATCAATGAGCAGCAGTATAGGTTCAGTAGGTCACCAATTAAGCCAACGGAGAAGCCGTCGGAGACAGGCTCAATAATCTTCTATCATCCAAAGGGCTCACATGACGATCAACTGTGGGCGCTAGCATTAGCTACATACGCTACAAAAGAGAGAGAAGGCGAACACCAATTGTTCATAACCAAGACATAGACCCCTCACGCAGAATGCAGACGAGGCGTCATCAACATCAAGGACACTTCACCGTTTTATAGTTTGAACTCATCTTCCAGACTTTTGCATGGAATTTCTATCCCAAACCCCAAACCCAACCCCAACCGTACGTACGCGTGCGCGTGTGCATGCGGTCGGTCGGTCACTCTCCCTCGGTCTCGGTCGGAGTCGGTCACAGTCACTCATGGTCAGTCAGTCACGACTACACATTGAACATAACACTAAAGTGTACCTTGTTACAGATTCAAGACAGGCTATCAATGATTCCCTCTGAAAAATCATCTAACCTAAAGAGATTCATTAAGGCACATTCAGAAGGCATTCGAATAGTACTAATCTTCATTTTACTCGGCACACTTTGGGCTTATTATTATTCAATTGGTTCACCAAAATTCAACAGAAGCAATGCCGTTTCAATATTTGGTATAGTAATAGTAGGAATGTCTGCACTCTTATCAGTGGCAATCGCTGTAATAGTTTTCAGAATTCAGAGTTTGGAAAACCGCAGTCAACTACTTGAAGAATCTACTCTGAACTTCATCTTTCAGACTACAAGATTGGCTTATCCTAAATGGGTACCTTCGGTTGAGGACGATATTCGTAGTCTAGCAATATCAAAACGATACTATGAAATCAGAGTCAAAGGTTTGCGACTCGGTCAGAGTGGTTATAATGCGAAAGTCAAAGAGCTCCATGATGATGAAAATACGCAACAGAAAAGACTTGAAGAAACTCTAAATCTTCACACTAGAATTGAACAAACAATACAAAGGACAAGAAGAAATATCTTTTCAGGTATGGTGTTCTTGATTTCTCCTATATTATTGAGTTTCTTTCTGCTAATGATATCAGATGCTCTAGCAGACTTCACTCTTTTTTACATGGTTTCACTCGTGGTCTTAATGTCAGCTTTTGGAATCGTATCCCTGATGCTTACAGTCTTAGAATCAACGGTTCAAAGTGACGAGTCTGAACCTATCGAGAAAACTGATTCTGCGGGCACTGAAAAGCCTCCCAGCTAACCAACAATCAGGCACTAATTTGATTTCTGAATGTTTTCTATGGCTGTTCTTATGTCGCTGGCTAATCTGTTGGCGATAGGAGCAGCATTGATGGCTGCGGGATTTTTTGGATTGGGGATAGCTAACGCGCGCTTAGTGCATTCAACTAAGGCTAATAGCCATTAGACACCTTGGTGTCAAAGTCATAGGGGGCTTATAGTGCACAATGATTATCTTCAGCAGATGCACTTATGGAATTGATACGCTATGCAGAAAGATATGTTCAGACAAATCGATAAGGAAGAAAAAAGGAGAACTGATGAGGTATGGGACGCTTTCGAATCGACAGGAAGCATCGAGCTCGACGAGATTTTTGGCAGTAAGGCTATCCCTAAAATTCTTCAAGGAGAACCTCTAGCGTACGACGATTCTTCTCCTAGACAAAGAAACACAATCTTACCAAATTGCCTACTCTACTCTCGAATATTGCTAGCAATATGTCCTGAATGTGCTTATGCCAGAAGCCCAGAAATGATAAAACCCTTTCTGGAAAGAGAAATGGTTCTACCAGTCTTGTCTGCGCCTCTGTCACAATACAAAACTGAATTTGCAGATCTCGTAATTCAATATCCATACATCGGAACGTCGACTTTTGACCTTCTTACGAGTATTTACGCGAACACTTGTGGAGAAAAAGGAATGTGTCCACACTGCTACGACAAATTCTGCCAGAGAATAATAGGAAAATTACAAGGAACCAAGGAAGACGACGGAGAAGTGAGTTTCGTTGAGGACTTGCTGAAGGACTGTGTATTTCCTATGCTGAGTCTGGCGTTGGAATACGAAATGCAGATACTTAGGGAAGTCGAGAATGCTGTTGACCAGAAACGGTATGAGGTACTGCCGCATCTCGCAACCAAGGCAGCTACGCTGTACAGCCTAAGAGACTCCCAGTTGTTCAATGCTGTTCCTCAAGTTGCTCAGAGTGACCTCTTTAGCATCGGTGGAATACTTCGCAAGTTGAATGTAAGCTTAGAGAAGGATGTCTTTCAGAGGATGGAAGAGAGGAAATGGATTGTTAAAGCTTTAAACATTGACTACAACCCAAAAATGCCTGTTGAAGATTATCTGGACATAATCATTCCTAGGAGAAAAAAAGTCAACCGTCTAGTGGATGAGTTGATATCAAGCCCTGAAAAGCGTCGAATTCTATCCGACATAAAAGATGAAGTCTGGAAGATAAACAAAGAAGTTGCTACATCAAAAGCCGTTGAAATGCTGACCTTCTCAACGAATTTTGTGTCAGAAAATGCTCAGATTCTTTTTGGTATGCTTATGGGAGGACTTATCGGTTATTGGTCTGGTAGCTTTCTAGCTTGCGGTCTAGGGAGCACGGCAGGACTCGGCGTCGGACTAGTCGAAAAACTCGTCTCTAAACACGGAGTGTTCAAGATTTCGAAGTATCCCAGAAAAACGATTGAATGGATAAAGGAGAAAATTGAGAGTCCTGAAGAGAAACTCCTATCGTTGATGCTGTCGAAAGACATAAAGACCATTCAAGTGTGGGCTCTGAGGAAGAAGCTAAAGAGATAGACCAACAGCTCTAGGGTTCCAAGACACTATCTCACTCCTCAGGTATCGGGCAAACTGCAAGGCTTCTTCACTAATCAAGGTTTCTAGTTCTTGCTTTTCTCCTTTCATTATTCTAGGAATCTCAACCGTAGACCTGAAGTAATCATTAAGCTTCTTCACAAAATCTCTTTTGATAGAAATTCCACCCACACATGTGCGTGCGTTTGCCCAGTCAGTAACACAATCACTCAATCAGTCACTCTCACAACCTATTCTTTTATACATCCTGTAACCATTCTGGTTTATGCCATCTTTTAGAACCCATTGTGCAATAAGCATGAAAAGGACAGGCAATGATTTTGCAGAGCTACATAGATGGATCGATGAACCGACAAGAGAACTCGGACCTGATCATCGAATAGAAAGACATCATTTTAATGAAGACGATAAAAACACGATTAAAGGACATTGGGGTGAAAAGGCTTTTATTGAATGGCTTTTTCACATTGCCCTTGACAACTTATATACCGCATTCAAGATGTCCAGACAGAGTTTTAGCTATGGTGATAAGACATATAATATAATGGAATTTGGTTTGAGCAAATCAGGTTATATTCACTGCGATTTTGACCGAGTTGAAGAATATGAGTTTCGTTTCATATTTGAAGATGAATATGAAGAAGACGATTATTAGTTTTCCACACTAAAGCGCGCGCTCAGTCATGGGATGGTTTGTAGGATTGTGAGGGCTTCGGCTTGTCGGGCTCTTTTGTCAAGTATTCGTTGTCCAGTTTGTCTGCTTGTCTCACGAGCACGCTTTCTAGCGTCTTACCGGTCAACTACGCCTCTGTCTGGTCCGGCTAGTTTGTTTACTCTATGTGTCAAACGCCTCGACGGTTTCTTGCACAGTACATAGGCATAGTTTTGGTGATGAAAAATCAAATAAATCTATCAAGCTCAATATATATTCACAAGTGTTTGGTTAGGATGATAAGAATGGCAGACTGGCTTAAAGGCTTCCGACAATGGATAGAAAAGAAAAAAGAAACACTCTGGTCCCCTTCAAAGAGTTGGACACATGGCTGGCTAGATCCTGGGCAAACACCAGAGCCGCAGTTCAAAGGAAGAACCCTCGAACCTCGCAAAGATTATGTTGAAATTCGCTTAAAATCAATGCGAATACCCTACGCAAGAATTGTGGCGAGAAGATATTACGGAGCTGTCCACAGTTTCATATCACTAAGCTCAGTGAGCGACATCGGAAAAGCATCCTTCAACGTCATAACAACTCCAGCATCGCTTCAGAAAGTTGATCCAAAGAATCTGAGCAATGCTGTTCAAGAGAATATCCCACTGCTCGGTCCAATTCCATATCAAGGTGGCGACATCGAAATTGAAGCGGGTGTCTTCTCGATACTCGAAGACGATTTGATAATACCATTCCTAAAAGTTGCCGAGGATATATCAAAGACTGCCGGCGTTGACGTAGTGAGCCAAGCAATTCCCTTTGTCCAACCACTTCAAAATGCAATCTACTCATTGGTTGGAGCCTCTGACTTAAACAAACTCGAAATCGGAATAAAAACATCATTAGACAAAGAGGGATATCTAGTTGTGGTGGGTGACGGTCGAACCGGCGGCTTATCCACTTTGAAACTTTACGAGGACGGTCGGCTTTATGCAGGAACACAGGAAATAACAAAATACCCCTACATGGTCCTAACCATAAAAGCCCTCAAAAACCGCAAAACCATCACCACCATTCCAGACTTACTAAAAGCCACAAACAACCTACTGGCAGCCCTCAAAACCTGGAACGAAGAAACCATCCAAGAATTCTACAACGCCTTTGAAAAAGTCGCCTACAGCTCACCTGACCTGCTGCCAGAAGACGCAAAAATCATAACTGAACAAACATATGAAGAAAGAGTGAAACCCGTCCTCGACCAGATTAAACGTAAAGGCAAAGCCAAGCCCCCAGGAATCGTAACAAGAATCAGCCTAAAAGAGAGCATGAACCTCCTAAACCAGATTAATACTGTTCTCAAGAAGTCGAAATGACTCGAGCCTAAGTAGCATGCGCTTCTATTCACTGGATAGCTTGCAGAATTGTGAGGACTTCGGCTTGTCGGGCTCTTTTTGTCAGGTATTCGTTGTCCAGTTTGCCTGCTTGTCTCACGAGCACGCTTTCTAGCATCTTGCTCATCAACAGCGCCTCTATCAGGTCTAGCTAACTTGCTCACTATGAAGCCTTCGGGTGCGACTTCCTTCTTTTTTGGATGCGAAAGTCTTTTTACTTTTGTTTCCATATGGAAACTTTAGTGTACAGTAATATTCAAAATACCAGAATAAGACAGCATTCTGCGGGAACAGAAAGCAAGACTCTGAAAGTTAATAAGTTTCCAAACCACTTCAACTACTAGAGCTGACGAAACAATGAAAGTCGGCGTTACAATACATAAAGAAGGAAATTTATACGTCGCGATAGACTCGATGACAGGAGTCGCCAGCCAAGGCAAAACCATCGACCAAGCCTTGAAGAATTTTGAAGCAGCCTTCGCACTCTGGTTTGAGAACGCAGAACCATGGGAAAAAGAAAGAGCCATAAAAGGCGAACCCGTTGCAACCATGGTAATCGAACTGAAAGCCTAAACCCGCTCAGCCAGCTTAAGAAACTCCTCTACAGTGAGCCCTGCCTGAAACAAAATACCTCGAAGAGTCCCAACCGCAATCTCTCTGTGTCTAGGGACAACAACCGTCCTCTTCTTCTCCTTACAAAAACCCTTAAACACAACGTGACTACCCCTCTGCCTCACAACTCTGAAACCAAGCTTACCAAGAACACGTACAACATCCCTGTACGAATACGGCTTAAGCCTCAACCAAACCACTAGTCTAGGAAGTGTGCATTCAGGCTTGAAATAACTTTCCCGTAAAGAGCAATCTAAAAATCATGAACGCATACATGTTCTAGTTATTGCCTTAGCTAGATTGGATGGTTTGTAGTGTTGTGAGGACTTCGGCTTGTCAGGGCTCTTTTTGCTAGGTATTCGTTGTCCAGTTTGCCCACTTGCCTCACGAGCACGCTTTCTAGCGTCTTGCTCATCAACCGCGCCTCTATCCGGTCTGGCTAGCTTGTTCACTGTGAAGTCTTCGGGTGTGATTTCCTTCTTTCTTGTGATGCGAAAGTCTTTTTACTTTTGTTTCCATATGGAAACTTTAGTTTACAGTGATAGTCATGCAGTTTCATAATTTGATCGAAGCGCTGTTAGGCTCCAAGGTGAAGGTCAAGGTTCTTAGAACGCTTTGGAGATACCGCGAGAAGGAATTCACTATAAGAGAACTTGCCAAATTCTTAGGCATATCGCACATGGGCATCCAAAAGGTTCTTGACGAACTTGAAAAAACAAATACCATTGCAGTGCGCACTCTTGGAAGGTCTCACGCTTTCAAACTGAATGCAAACAGCTATGCTGCAAGCATAGTTGAAAGAACTTTTGAGCTGGAACGTCAAGCCCTCTCCGAGCTTAAAGACACAATAAAAAGAAAAATGGACTCCCCCTTGGTCACATCAGCCGCATTGTACGGCAGTATAGTGGAAAGAAAAGAAACGCCGCGAAGCGACATAGACCTCCTCATCGTAACCAACCACAAAGAGAAGGTAGAAAACATCGTTGCCCAGCTTCAGAAAGACGTCTCCGACAGATTCGGTAACTCAATCTCAGCGTACTATGTCAGTGAAGAAGACCTGCAAGAGAGACAGAACGAATCACCAATCAAACAAGCTATACGAAACCACGTGTTGATCTGCGGCAAACCTCTGGAATGAGAACTATGTCCACACGAGTCAGACACGTAAACAAATCTCTCTTCAAAAACTACCTGAGAAAATCTGAAGAATGCTTGGACGCGGCGTCAGAGTGCCTGAGAAGCGCAAGATGGAACGCAGCCGTTATCAACGCTGTTCACTGCGGAATAAGCGCTTCCGACGCTCTCACAGTCTTCATGTTAGGTGTCAGACACGCTGGAGAAAGGCATGAAGACGTAATCAGCCTTATTCAGTTAGTTGGTTTACCGAAAGACATCCTACAGCAAGAAGCAAACAGCTGAGCAGACTGCTTGGAATAAAGGACGCAGCTGAATACGAAGAAAGACTCATGAACGAAAACGACGCACGAGAAGCTGTAAGAGACGCCGAACGATTCGTCAATTGGGTCAAAGAATTCCTCAGCAAATGATTACCACATCTTCACCCAAAGCCACGACTACTTGACTATTGACCGCGCCCAAGATGAACTGTCGAGTTTGCGTGCTTGTCTCACGAGCACGCTTTCCAGCGTCTTACCCGTCAACCGCGCCTCTGTCTGGTTTGGCTAGTTTGTTTACTACTCCATTTGCCACGCTTAAGCACAGGATTTCTATCCAAGCGCGCGCAGAGTGCGCTCTACGAGTCGTTTCAAAGTTGCATATGCAATTTGCGG
>Ga0315308_1001991_pt1 | contig 11629 bp, 13 predicted proteins | sample TDP3_MG_FD_203078 | JGI IMG/M metagenome (GOLD analysis project Ga0315308, IMG submission 203078) | Freshwater sediment microbial communities from Lake Towuti, South Sulawesi, Indonesia - TDP3 | ecosystem: Environmental > Aquatic > Freshwater > Lake > Sediment | place: Indonesia: South Sulawesi... | reverse complement strand
AACGTCGTGTTGGGCGAAAGAGTAACTACGACCTGTTCGCAGTCAAACACTCAGGCGTGCCCATAATAGTTGACACACGTTTCTCCACTGTTGCGGCTCAAAAAGCCATCCAACAAGGCTTGTTTCAGGCGCTTAAGGACTATGAAGTAGTTAGGCAGAACGTAAAAGTGAATCACTCTTTGCTCGATTTGCTTCTGCGGCGAGGCGCCAAGCAGTTTTTCCTCGAGATAAAATGTGTAACGCACGTTGTTAATGAAGTGGCCATGTTTCCTGACGCACCCACTCTCCGAGGGAGAAAGCACATCAAAACTCTGATGAAGCTTGCTGAAAAAGGCTTCGACGGCGGCTTACTTTTTTCTGTTCAGCGACCCGACGCAGAGAGCATCAGACCCTATCGTGAAACAGACCCGCTTCTCGCTCACCTTCTTAAAGAAGCAACGAAAATGGGGATCAGAATCTTCACACAAACTCTCGTTTTCAAGCCACCCAATCTGGTTGAGGTAAAAACCAACCTGCCTGCTTTTTCATTCGATTAAACGCAACTTTTTGGTTACTAGCGAGTCTCTTCTATCTCTCGCAAGACTTCTTCTACACTGCCAAAAGATTTAGAAGTCAATAGCTTAAGCAACTCGTCCAACCGTGTTTGCTTGCCCTTCTCCAACTCCACGAGTCTCCATCCGAGTCTTTGAAAAAGCACGCTCTTCGTGATTGGATATCGAGTCTTCTCGATTGCTCTCCGCACAGATTCTATTCCAACTGCGCCAGTGAGGCATGGAAATGAGTCAGTCTTAACATAATGCATAAACCGTGTAGCGTCGTCGAACATGGCTAAGTTGTTGAAGAGCACGTAAACATCCTTTCCTCCCCGCTCAAAAGGTTGAACTAGTCTGTGCAGCTGCCTTAACTCATCGTCCGTGTACTGATAATAATAGAGCTGTTTTCCGAGTCCGTGCAATCTGAAATACGCAACGTTCTCCGTGTAGACAGGCAACACCTTAAAAGGATCTGTGACATGAATCACGCTTAACTTATCAAGCGATTCTGCCAGTTTCTCCCTAACCTCGGATGTGGCCCAAGTGGGGCCACGAGTCTCCCAAACCACTATCAAGTCCTCGCGTTTGATTTTGCCCAAAAACTCCTCTGCATTCGAGAGTTTGTCGGGTCCGAAAGACTCTGGGGTTTGTATCAGTAGTATGCGTGCCTTCAGGGTTTGGCATATCTGCTTCATAATTTCAAATGCGGGTAGGCTCTGTTTTATTTCAAACCTGAATTTGTGTGTAATGTCTTGGTGAGCCTTAACTGTGAACTCAAAGTCTTGAGGCGCTTTCTCCCTCCACCTAGCCACAGTTGACGTTTGAGGGTACGCATAAAAGGTGCGGTTTAACTCTACCAGACGAAAACTTTCATAGTATCTCTTCATAGAAGTTGGATAACCGCAACACCCAACCTTCAGCATGACACTTCGCCTGCACTGTGTTCTCAAGCGGTTATTTTTGGCGGCGGTCTTATGGGTTTGCCGAGTTTCCTCCGCAAAGCTATACGGTAGAGTCTTCTCAACGATTTTACGAGTTGTTCCACGCTCGGCGCCTTCGAATATATGAGAGGTATACGGTCGAATTCTGACAACTTTAAAGCCAATTCGTCTGGTGGACTGCTATGAAAAACCACTAGGCGCGGTTTGAGCGGACTGATTCTCACAGCCAGCATAGGCGAGCGTCCCTCACGCACATTGGTGAATATCAACGCCCGTTCAGTTGTGCTCCCAAAAATGGGGAAGAACTCCCACCCTGAAAGAGTTTCAATGGCTTTGGTTCCGTCTACCACAGTGTAGCCAGAGATTTCCCTCTTCGCCTCGTCTGGGCATGTTAGTACTTCGCCCGATATAGCCTTGCAAAAGTGTTCAACAGGAACGGGAATGGGAAACTCTCTGAGGTCGAGTATGGCTGTTGTTGGTGAACTCGTCAGGCGGGCTAATTCTCGGATGTAGCGGCTGCCACGTTCTTCGTCGATGACTAGCAACGCCCAAACAAACCTTCGTACAAAGCGTGTGCCAGGGCTTTTGCGTCTTCCGCTCTCGTAGTCGCTTATAACTGAAGGCGAAGAAAGAATCATCTTTTCAGAGAGTCTCGTTTGAGAGAGCGCGAAGAGCTCTCGCCACTTGCGCATGGTTGCACCCGGCTTATTCGAGAGGATAATCTCGCCTGCTATTCGTCTGGCTAGGACTTCGCGTACACTCGGAGACACTGACAATGCGATATGACCCCTACAGAAGCCCAAAACTACTCTAGAGAGTTAGATATAAAAACTACGTTCTCGCAGACTAACAGAAGACGTATGTAGGTGCAAAATTTGTCCTTTCAACGAAGAATGGAAAGCTCGACAAAGAAGGCCAAGTCGAATATAATTTTAGCCTTAGACCTTTTACCAGACAAACCCAGTCGCCTTCTGTCTCGAAGCATTCAAATTTTGGAGTTTGTTCATCCATATCTCTGTGCACTGAAGTTGAATCGTCAAGCGGTTTTGCCTCTGGGCTTGTTTGATGGAGTGCAAAAAATTGTTAATAGGGCGCATGATTTAGGTCTGCCAACAATTATGGACGCTAAGATAAACGACATCGGAAACACTAATCGAGTTATTGCCGAATACTATTACAAGGCTGGCTTCGACGCCGTCATAGCCAGTCCGTTCGTAGGCTGGGAAGAGGGACTTCAACCAGTCTTTGAGGTTGCTGAACAAATGAAACGAGGAGTCATCTTGCTAGTCTATATGAGTCATAAAGGCGCCTCTGAAGGCTACAGTCAAACCGTGCGAGACCCTAAAACTGGAGGAATGCGCTCTCAGTACATGATTTTCGCTGAGAAGGCGTTAGAATGGAGAGCTGACGGAGCTGTTGTGGGCGCAACTTACCCAGAGAAAATACGCGAAGTTCATGTCGTACTGAACGACAAAGTGCCAATTTACTCTCCAGGCTTGGGCGCACAGGGCGGAGACATCGAGGCAGCAGCTAAAGCTGGAGCACGCTACCTAATAGTTGGCAGGACAATAGTTCAAGCAGAAGACCCGGCTAAGACCGCTAAACATATGAGAGATGCGGCTCAAAAAGGCTTAAAACGTTGACATCGGAAAAAGCAGATAGATGTAGTTCTTACTCTTCTCGTCCTCTAGCCCAGATTTCTTTTTTCAGCATGTCTCTTACAGCCGACCTTATGGCGGCGCTTCTGCTTGGATACATGCTGGCTCTGACAAGTTCATCTAATCCTTCTAGGTAGGCTTCGGGAAGTAAAACAGTTACTAACTTCATTTTTTCCTTTCACTCCAGCACACATGTTAAGAGCATATTATCTTGTGGTAGTAGAGTTAAGATTTATGGTGTCAAGGTTGACTAGAGTTTGAAGTTTACGGTTTAGTTGTAGTAAGGTTTTTAAGTAGTTTTTCTACTTGTGTAATGGTGGAAGAGTTGACCACAACCATAAAAATTGAGGATGCCAAGAAGGAAAAGTTGGACAAGTTTCTCGCTTCGCTCTTGCTCAAGGAAGGGGTGAAAATAACCCTGCAAGAGGCTGTAGGCCTAATGGTAGACTACGCCCTTGAAAATGAAGAAGATATCATTAAGCGGCTTAGGGAGTTGCCTCCTCTAGAAGAGGACCCGGCATGGAAGGGTCTAGAAAATCCGGTGCGCTGGGGAATTAAGGATTCCTCAAAGAGAATAGATGAGTTTCTCTATGGGAGATAAAGACGCGTGGCTGTGTTCATCGACACTGGCATTTTTGTTGCTTTGCGAAACGCTGACGATGAATTTCACGTCAGAAGTAAAGAGCTGATGAGAAGGGCGCTGAAAGGCGAGTTTGGCAGAATTTTTACGTCAGACTACGTAATAGACGAAGCAGTAACGACAGCCCTGGTAAGAACGAGAAGACATAACTTGGCTGTTGATGTGGGCAACTACATCATTGAGTCCCCGAGAATTTTGAAACTCTGGACCACGAAGGACATCTTTGACTTGGCATGGGAGAGGTTCAAAACGTTTAAGGACCGACCCATGAGTTTTTCAGACTGCGTGTCGTTGGCTCACATAGAAAAGAACGGCATAAAGCAAATCGTAAGCTTTGACTCTGGCTTCGATGGACTAATCCAGAGATTATGCTGATCGTCTTTTTTCAAGCAAGTAATTCTGAGAGTTTTCTATTGGTGTGATGTTTTGTTATGTTATCTAGTCGTAACGAAAGTTTTAAGAATCTTTTACATGATATGACTATGTCGTGAAGGGAGAGAGCTCACTGATAACATGACTGGCTTCTACCGTACGGAATGAGAAGCCGATGAACAGGGTTTCCAAACAGTTTGTACCTTTCAAAAGCGCTCAAAAAGAGAAGCGCGTGGAAAAACATCCTAAACTCAAAGCAGAGGAGGGAGAAAAATAACATGAAACATAATCACTCTAATTTCTTTGGTTCATACTTCAAAAAAGGAAACATGAAATTGAAAATAGATGTCTCAATACAGGCAATTATGCTATTGTCCCTTGTTGGTATAAGCTTTCTCAGTATCAGCACCCCAGTAAGTGCACTTCCAGCCGAAAATGAAACACCTTCCAGCTTGAATGGAATATTATTTCTGCCTTTTTTTTATGAAGCCGAAGTCGAATATAGGCTCGCGAGAGACGCAACTTGGAATGCGTTGGAAAATCAGGGTTATAGCGTGACCGTTTTCGAGCAGGAAGTTGCAGGTATGAACCCCACGGGCGCCAACCTGATACATTTCAATACCAGCATTTCCAGTGGAGATTACGGAGTTATATGTATATTCTCTCATGGTGCCGGACCACCGTCACCAGGGCTTGCTGTGGAGGCGTATGTGAAGAACTCCTCCGGCTTGGCTGCGAGAGACCAGAACTACACTAAATACTTGGAGCAAGGTTTCAAGCCAGAATGGATAGAGAAGGGTTGGACGGAGTTAAGTTACGTTATTTCCGTAACTCCGCTCTACATAAGCAGTCATTTCAAGGACGCAAAAACTATTGTATATGTTGCTGCTTGCTATTCGGCTACGTTTAGTGATTCTTTGGCGAAGGCAAGAGATGTGCTGGGTTATGCCGCTGAATCAAACACAACACAACAATATAAGGATGCACAAATGTTTTGGGGTAACATGGATGGGACACGTAACCAAGGGACAAAACGTCCAGTAAAAGAGGCTATCAACGAATGCCCGAAGCTCTCACACATAGGAGCTGGGAACACAGTATTAGCTCCTATCGTAAAAGAACATGGAGGTTCTCCAGTAGTATTCGACTGCAAAATGGACACTTCAATCGCCCCCGACCAAGTAGTCACATCGGCGGATGTCGCATTAGTATATATGAACTGGGTCGGCGACGATACTATAACTTTCGTCATTTACCCACCACCACCTCCACCATACAAAATCACTTTTATTGTACACGCTGATAAAGCCACAAGTGGCAACAATGGCGCAAAATTAGACGGTGACTGGGTCGGACCAAATGGTGACGACTACGTATATACACAGGAGTATTATCACCGAGTCGGCGGCATTGTTACTCCTATTCATAAACTCGGTTTGTTGGCTCCTTACATTGGTTTAGCCTCAACAATCCTAGTCGCAACAGTTGCAACAACCGTCTATGTCAAGCGTATTAAGCGTAGAAAAGAGAAGCAATGAACACCGTTCCATCTCCACACTTTTTATAATTTAAACTACTAAGAGTTACTTGATATGAAGGCTAAAAACAAGCCTATGGGCATGAAGCATAGGATTCGTGAAGAGAGAAAGAGAGAACAGCATATAGCTTTGGCTGTTGCTGCTGCTATTCTCATCATCATAATCTTCGTTTCAGGTTTCATCATCAATTCAATGATTAATCAACCGTCAACTGCTCAACCGGTCAGCTCTACTTCAAAGCCTAAGGCAGCCATAGTAGACCACCTAAGCCTCACAGCTTCAAACCAAACCTTCATACAAACAACCACAACAATACTAGAACAAGCAGGTTATAGCGTCGACTACTACCCAGGCGAAGAAGTCACGGTGGAATTCTACAGAAACTTACCAACACACAACTACGGCTTTATTATTCTAAGAGTGCATTCTGCCATTACCGTAGGCACCAGTTCTCTGGGGCTTTTCACATCAGAACCCTACGACCAAACTAAATATGTCGATGAGCAACTAACAGACCGACTTGTGGGCGCAGCCTATTCCGAAGAAGAAAAAGAAAGGGGGATAGTGTACTTTGGAATAAGCCCACAGTTTGTAAGGCAAAGCATGAGCGAAAGATTTCAAAATACCATAATCATTATGATGGGCTGCAACGGACTTACATATCCCGACATGGCTGAAGCCTTCGTTGAAAAAGGAGCCAAAGTTTATATAAGCTGGAGCGACGCCGTGGCAGCATCCCACACCGATTTAGCAACCACCCGTCTACTTCAGCATTTCCTCGTAGAAAAACGGACAGTAAAAGAATCTATACAGGAAACATACAAAGATGTAGGAGCAGACCCAACATACAACAGCCTACTACTGTATTATCCGCTTGAAGTAGGAGACTACACCATCCAAAACATTATAGGCACTCAGGTCATTGCAAGCGCCCTTGCAAAAATCAAACAAAAAGAGTTCTCCGAAACAAAACACCAAGCGCATATTATGGGGCTGTAGTGGTTCATAGTCTGCTGCGACTAGGGTGATAATCCATCAGTTTTGAAGTGGTTAGTTCCTTTATCACTTGAGGAAAGGTCTTATAAACGTCTTCCACGTGTAAGGCAGAACGCTTCATCTTGAGCTGCACAACGCCCGCCGCTACTAGTGCGGAACCCAAAATGTCAGTTATGGTCGGGTCTGGAAACGCTATCAAAGCCAAACCAATTTGAATCAGCCTCGAACTTCCCCCCTTCCTCCACAAACTCTGAGCGTAACGAAGCTCGTCGGAAAATCCACGCATTGCGATGGCTGTTTCCTTGGAACTCAAACCAAGTTCGTTCAGCGTGTCAGTCAAAACTTTCAGTTCTGCAGAGTTCATGATAGTTCTCCATTGGTTATGCAGTCAACTTGAATGTAGACACGTTAACAACACAAAAACTTAACGTGTCAAATCAACGAGCAACCGTCGTTCTATAAACCAATTTCTCAGAGAATCTTTCACCAAATCTCACAAAAAACCTGACATTTTCCATAAATTTTGAGAGAAAGATGGAAATTTTTGCAATGAACCTTTAAAGGCAACATGAGAATAGGGTTGTTCTAACAGCTAAAAAAGCGGTCGACATCACTAAACGTTTTATGGAACAAGTTCTAATAACCCTAACCACAACTTATGGACTCTGAACTAAGGTGACAGCAATGCCAGAAGAACGCTACGCCTACATTCTTGTTGAACACGAGAAATGGTGGAACAGCCGCCGCAATCAAAGCCAAAAAGGCTTGAACACACAAGCTTTTGTTCGCAGGGGAAGAGTTGGACCAAAAGACTCCAAAACACTCTTGTTCTACGTCAAGTTACCCGTTGGAGAGATTCGTGGCTATGGAGATTTCCTTGAGAGAATCAGTGGAACCGCTGACCAACTGTGGAACATGCACGGGTCTGAAACTGTTTTTGAATCGCGAGATGAATACGATGACTTTGTTGAAGGAAGAAGTAAAGTCACTTTTATTCGCTTCAAAAACCTACAAGAATTGGAAAAGCCGATTGGCTGGAAAGATTTGTCAGCCACACTCGGGATCAAGAAGATGCCCAACGGGGGTAGATATCTAAGCAGGGAAACCGTAAATTCATTGGTAAAAATGGAGTTGTAAGTTCATGACCAAAACCTCCGAGTTCAACACAAGAGAGTTCGTGAATAGACAAGTCAACGAAATACGTGAAGCACTGGGCAAAGAGCGGGCGCTAATAGCGGTTTCTGGAGGCGTAGACAGCTCAACCTGTGCGGCTCTAGTTCACCAAGCCATAGGAGAAAACCTGTTGTGCGTCATGTTAGACGACGCCTTTATGCGAGAAGGCGAGCCCGAACAAGTGGCGCAACTCTTGTCTCACCCACCCCTAAAACTGCCCATAAAAATTTTGAACGTTCAAGAACGATTTCTGAACGAAATGAAGGAACTGCGCGACGCTGAAGAGAAGCGCAAAGTGTTCCGAGAAAACTTCTACCGGGTCTTGAGCGAAGCCGCTGAACGAGAGCATTGCAGTTTTCTTGTTCAAGGAACGATTCTGGCGGACATAGTTGAAACTGCAGGCGGTGTAAAAACCCAGCATAACGTGCTCTCACAGATAGGAATTAACCCCAAAAAGCGCTATGGACTTCAAGTGATTGAACCATTGAAGATACTGTTCAAGGGGCAAGTGCGCGAAGTAGCCCGCTATCTTGGAATCCCAACGGAAATTGCGGAGCGTCAACCGTTCCCTGGACCAGGTCTCTCTGTACGTGTTGTGGGAGAAATCAGGCGTGACAAGCTGGAGTCGCTCAAGAAGGCCACTGCTGTAGCGGAGGAGAAATTAGCAAAGCTCAGGCATAGACCTAGTCAGTATTTCGCGGTTATAATAGATAACGTAGAAAAGCCTAAGTCCACTCAGTCAGAGCGTCTGCAAGAGTCAGCAACCAACGTTCTCAAGGTTCCGTATAGCAAGGTCTCCGTTAAGGTTTTTGAGGACAAGGCGACAGGTGTGAAGAAGGGTGAAAGATGCTACGGCGAGATAGCTGCCATTAAGGTTCAAAATGATGGCCGCAGCGTTTATCAGCCGCCTATCTCCGACTTGGTGACGCTGCAGAACATAGTCATCGAGGAGAATCCAGCCTTCACCCGAATACTTTATGTGGTTCAAGAAACGCCTAGAAAACAGCCTTATGTCATAGCAATACGAGCGGTTCTGACTCAAGACTTCTTGACAGCTAAAGTGGCAGAGATTCCATGGGCGACCCTCAACGAAATTGCAGAGAAAATCTTTGTTGCTTGCCCAAGCGTGTCCAGCGTCTGCTATGATGTGACGCCTAAGCCTCCAGCCACAATAGAGATGGAGTGAGAAAAACGCATAAAGCCTCGTCTTGTCTAGAAGTGTCTGAAGGAGAACAATTTTATGGTTCGGGTTCGGGTTCAACGAATCGAGTCCATAAGAGACCCTGAGGGCAACTTGGGCAAGAGAATAGAACTCTTGGAAGACAGGGTTATTCCACGATTCGCCATAAAGCCTCAGTCCGAGGAGGCGAGAATGGCGCAAGACGTTATTCAAGCGTTGCAGCAGCAGATGCCGATGATGGCTCCACAGTCTCAGTTTGCCCTTCCTAAACTGATTCTTTTCCTTACAGAGCAAGAATACGAACGCCTAGACATAGACTTTGACGTCAACCAAATTTATGAGCTGGAGCTATCAGGACAGGCCATTAAATTTAGGAAGGCACAATAGAGCCGCTACAACAAACTGGAAAAAAGGAATGCGAGATGCGTTCTAGAAATTATTTTGAATTGAAGATCTGCTGACTTGGTTCCGAGTGTTACTCTTCTTCTTTTTCTTCTGGTTCTGTCCAGCGTTCTATGAGTATTCTGTCGCCGCCTATTTTGAAGCTAATCTTGACCATTATTGACGAACCCCCTTTGAATGGGAACATGCTATCTTCAGCCAAGTCCTTTGGAACGTAGATCAGAAACTTGCCGTCTTTTCTTCGGAACAGTCTTCCTCTTCCTTCACTTACCATGTATGTCTCACCTCAATTTCAATTTGAAATTGGTATTTTTGTTGCATCGAAAGCATTTAACCTTTGTTTTCACTTCTGACGAAGAAAATGAATAATTGAGGCAAAAAAGAAAAAATTGTAATTGTGAATGACAACAATTGTCGCCTTATTTGTGTAGAAGGGCAAAAGCTTTTTTGGAATCTACTTCTCTTTGGAAGGCACGTAGTAATATTCGCCGATCTTTTTTTGATGTCTGTCCAGTTTCGAGTCTTCCTTGTTCACTCGAGGTCTCTTCGTGTTAGGGTCTCGCCGAAAAGTGATTTCCATTTCTCGTAGGAAGTTGTTCATTCCTCTGCGAAGGCTGGTAGGCGGGTTCGCTAGTCCATACAATCCAGGGTCGCCTGTGAAGATCATCAGACGGTCCGCGATGAAGTCTTGAGCAACCACATCATGTTCCACTACGAAGGCTGTTACGTTTCGGTTTTCCACGACTCGCCTTATTGTTCTAGCCATCGCAAGTCTTTCCTCAACGTCTAGGTAGGCGCTTGGCTCATCGAGTAGATATAATTCAGCCTTTCGCGACAAACAAGCAGCGATGGCTACCTTCTGGAGTTCGCCACCACTTAGTTGTGCGATGTCTCGGTCAAGCAGAGGCTCAACGTTCAGAGGCTGAATAATTTCGCTGCGATACCAGCCGGATTCAAAATCTTCTTTCGCCAAACCCTTGAGCAGTTCGCCGACTGTGCCCTTGTATTCTGCGGAAATGTATTGAGGCTTGTAACCCACTGTTGATGCGCTCTGCAACGGCGGCATTCCTTCGTCGGGTTTTTCAATTCCGGCTAAAAGTTTAACAAAGGTTGTCTTTCCAATGCCGTTGGGTCCTAGAATCCCTACAACTTCGCCTTGCTTAGCTTCTCCTGGCGCAACTGACAGTTTGAACTCGCCGAAAGACTTCTGCATAGCGCCCCAATTGAGCAGAGTTTCGCTGGCTGTCCAACCCACAGACGGTGGCTTCACGTGGAACATTATGGGCTCCTTTCGAAAGCGAATGTTCTCGTCTGGAACAAGCCCCTCGAGGTAAATGTTAATGCCCGTTCGGACTCCGTGAACGTGGGAAACAATGCCATAGACACCTGGACTGCCGTAGAAAACGCAGATATGATCTGAAAGATAATCTAGGATAGCGAGGTCATGTTCTGCCACTAAAACGGTTTTTCCCTCTGCCTTCAGGCTTCTTATGGTTCTGGCTGCTTGAAGCCTCTGTTTTACGTCTAAGTAACTAGAAGGCTCGTCGAAGAGGTAGACGTCGGCCTCTCGGCATATAGCTGCGGCTATGGCTACTCTCTGCAGTTCGCCTCCGCTCAAAACGTCCAAAGTGCGCTCCAGAATGCTGCCCAACTGAAGTTGTTCAACGAGGTCTTTTGCCTTGTTTCTTTCGTCGACCTTTCTGAGGAGTTCGCCCACCTTTCCGGAGACAGCCTGCGGAATCTTGTCCACATACTGCGGCTTGTGCACAACCGTGAGTTGCTTTTCATAGAGCTTTTGAAGATATTCCTGGAGAGTTGAGCCTCGAAAATGCTGGATTATATGGAACCAGTCTGGCGGTTCTTGATACTTTCCAAGGTTCAGTTTGATGTCGCCTGAGAGAATTTTAAGAGCTGTAGTTTTTCCAATGCCGTTTTGACCGAGCAGACCTAGGACCACGCCTGGAGATGGTATGGGAAGGCGGAACAACTTGAAGGTGTTGGGTCCAAACCTGTGGGTGCACTCCTCTTCGAGTTCATCGGGCAAGTTGATTATTGACAACGCCTTGAAGGGACACTTTCGCACGCATATACCACAGCCAACACAGAGCGACTCGACTACAACCGGACGCTCGTTTTCAAAACGTATGGCTTCAATTTTGCTTCTCACGGGCGGACAAAAACGATAGCATACTCTAC
>Ga0315308_1001990_pt1 | contig 11632 bp, 10 predicted proteins | sample TDP3_MG_FD_203078 | JGI IMG/M metagenome (GOLD analysis project Ga0315308, IMG submission 203078) | Freshwater sediment microbial communities from Lake Towuti, South Sulawesi, Indonesia - TDP3 | ecosystem: Environmental > Aquatic > Freshwater > Lake > Sediment | place: Indonesia: South Sulawesi... | reverse complement strand
CGACACTTTCCCCAAAATCATTATTCTGAATTCATAACTCATTTTTAACCGATGCGAGAGTCATCTAACGATGATGCTTATGCAGAAAGCCCCTCAAAGCCAACCTGACATAACTTTTCCCAGAAAATATCTGCTAAAATTCGAAAAATATCAAAAGCGCCAAGGCGAACCCTTCTTAAAGCCAAAGCGGCCACGCAAACCGACCAAATCACCTCAAGGCTTTTCAAACCGGTGCAAGCAAGCCATTTTGGTGGCAAAGGCAAGAGTCTACTGCTGCGTGCTCAAAGAACTGCTAGAAGGCTCACTGTGCAAAGCTTGCCCATGCCACGAACCCGAACCCCTTGACTACACGCTTTTCAAAAGAGAGTGAACAGCACGGATGAAATGCCCCAACAACAACTGCAAACGCACAATAGATGTTGACAAAAACAGCGACTCCAACTTCGACTACTGCAAAGAATGCGGAACCGTAATCCACCGAAACAAAAAGAAGCAGTAACAGAGAAGTTCATTTTTCCGCTAGTCTACTGCGCAGCGTGTTTGACAGATCGCTTTCTAACCTTGACAAAATATACAGTCGTAACCGCGACTGCAACTATAACTCCCGCCACCACAACGCCCACAATCCACCAAGGAAAAGCCGGAGCTTCAACAACCTGCTGACTCGAAGGCGAAATGCGCACAACTGAAAGCGCAGCCACTTTAATGTGATCTTCAAGATCAGCAACCTCAAGCCAGTTCAACGTTCCAGTGGAAGAAGAATTGTCATAGACCGTGTGAATCCAACCAGGCTTACTTCTCCTCCATTTGTCCGAATAGAAGAGAGGATACGAAATAACCATCGTGCTAGATGCCACAGGAGTCGCATCCCCTATTCCCGCCGAAAGCCCAGGCCACCAATGAGAAAAGCCACTATCGCCACTGCTAGGACTCCTAAAAACCTCTTGATCAGAACCTCCAGGGTCTGTCAGTGTAGCGGGAATATTCAAATCAGCAGCCGCTTCCAGAACAAGCTGGTCCAAGTCAAAATCCGGTCCCGGGTCTGTTTTGGCAACGTTCAAATCGTCGCTGCCAATGCAGTCAAGGTTGACAACTGCAACAATGTCCTCCATATCAGACTTGTGCTGCTTAACGTAGTTAACCGCTCCAACCAAGCCAAGCTCCTCACCTGCAAAGGCTACGAAAACAATCGTGTAATTTGAGCTGTAGATGCCTTCTCGAGAGGCATGAGTGAGGACTCGAGCCAACTCTAAAACACCAGCTGTGCCCGCACCATTGTCAACAAAACCAGCAGTCAAAACTGTGTCATAATGAGCTGAAACTATGACAAGCTTATCGGCGCCTGCGCCTCCCTGCAGCCTTCCAACAACATTATAATGCGGTCCAGATGCAATTACCGAAGGGATTACAGCTTTTGCTGAGACATTAGCTGAGGCTTCCTTTTCCCGTATCAACTCGCCTTCTCCGTAATCGACCCAGCCACAAGGTATCTTTAAGCTCCAGTAGTAAGGTCCCATATTGCTCGTCGGACGCCCACCAACCGAGCCCAGTAATGGCGGAGTAAAAGACATCCACGAATACCACCAGGTGTGAACAACTGCTGCAGGCGGCTGTGAACTCAACTTGTTGTAAAAAGCCTGTTCCCAAGCAGAGTTCCAGCGCACTTCCCCACCGACCAAAACGATTTTGCCGAGCGTGTTTACACTGTCCCAAAGGGTCGTATTGATCTTATTTGCACCTATTTCGCCATAGCTACCTGCGTCTGGCAGAGGTAAAACAACCAAATCCGCGAAAACTCCACTTTCAGGTGTAGGCCAACTGTAGTGAGCAGCTTGAAAAGAGCTTATCACTATGCGATCATCGGCAGTGTCAACGATGCCGTCTTCGTCAACAACAAGTGCTGGCTGACCAAGCAAGTTCCAATTGGCGAATTCAAACGATTCTAAGCTTGTGTTTAATCCGAAAGCCTCGAACTGATCCTTAAGCCACACCGCGGTAGCATTTGCACCCACCGACCCACTTGACCGAAATGAATAGCCTGAAACGCTGTGGTTCAAGGCTATTTTCTCGAGTTCTAAATCGTAGCCATACGCTCTTGTTCCATTCACTAGGGCAACAATCTGCGATTCTTGAGAAGACAGATTTGCATAAGTTGCTGACGCTTGAGACTGCCCGTTAGGAAGTAGAGAAAACACTAGGGTAAGAGCAAACACTAATAGGACAGATTTATTCAAGCCCATATGATCAAAAGGTTAACGCAGAATATTTACTGTTGCGGTTCAACCCTCTCGGCGAGACTTCTTCGCGGGTCAACTTAAGAGTGACCTAGCCCTCTTTCTCCTTCTACTCTGAAACGAGCACGCCAACCAATTTTACTCGCTCAAGCATTTCTTCACCATGTGGAGCCAGCTTTATCTCTTCTGTGAGGTCTTTTCCAGCCACATGCTGACCTTGGTGATCGCCCTCCGCCCAAAGAAAGCTCTCGGAGACATCGTAGACTTTGCCTTTGTAAGCGATGTATGCTGGATGACCCTCTCTTCCATCGAACTGCTTCAGTTCTTCCAGACTGAATTTCCCAAGTTTGCCTTTCATGTTAGCGCCACAACAGCCTAGTTTTGAAGATTTGGGTTATTCGGAGTTTAATTGATCTGCTAACACCTAAAGCTTTCTTAAAAGAGACTCAAGTTGACAACACTATCCATGTAAATCCGCAGTTTTTCAACTAGCTGCCTCTCGCGACTGCTTATTCCAGTTCCATAATCCTCTTTGAGCCTAACTCCATAATACGCGCTCGCCAAGAACGTTTCCGCAAGCCTTACACAACTCACAATTTTGTCCAAGTCGCCAACATGAAGGTACAAGGTGATATCGTTCACAATGAGAATCTCAGTCGGATGCCGCAGAAATTCATCAAGTAGCGGATCTATAGCTTTCTTATTCCGCTTCGCAAACTCCACAACTTGCCGTGGGGAAGCACCCGTCACTCGTGGAGCATATATCCTTGCTGGCGAAAGGTACTTCAACTTACGCATCAACGGAGAATAAGCGGACAATTTGCCTCCAACTTCACCTATGGCTTCTGGAGCCATGTCGATTAATGTTATTTCACTAGCTTTGGAGAACCGCATTAGCTCTTCAGTTAACTCGGCGATCAGCGAGGTTTTTCCGGTACTAACTTCGCCTAGTATGAGCACTTTTTTGCCGATGATTGCAGCTGCCTTAAGTTGACTCCTTTTTCTCTCTTTCTTCACCAAATAATGTTCCTCTGCTTATCCCAGCTCGATTTAGAATGGAAAGGGCGATAAAACCCATGGTGCATCCAGCAATAGAGCTTAGCGCCCAGCCCATTGCGAAAATTGAGAAAGCTAGCAGAGAACCCTTCTCTGAAATCAGTTCCAATGGTCTACTTGTTCCTGCCCAAGGATTTATTCCAACATAAGGAGCAAGTAGAGGAGCCAATATGTAAAGAGCAATTGTTGCGCCAATGAACACGGTGCCGACTGGTTCAGTTAAGGCGGATAACAGACGAATTTTCATGCTTGTCTTCAAACGCTTAAGAAACCAGTAGACAGCTCCCACAACCAAACCTCCAGGAATTCCTCCAGGAAACGCATAAATCGTGCCCACTCCCAAGCCGATTCTGATACCACCTACAATTATAGCAGCGATACCCGCCCATAGAGGTCCTACGAGTACGCCTAAGAGGGCATTAACCATGTGTTGTCCCGGGTAGGCTCTAGTTCCTAGAAATTCAAACCATGAAAAAGGAGCTATGACTACTCCCAGAGCCGAGAATACGGAGACCAGAGCTATCTTCTTGACGTATACGGTTTCCGCTTTCATGATTGCATCTCCTTTGCGATTTGTGTGACAAGCCTTGCCAGCTGACTTGCCTTTTCTCCAACGATTACGATCATAGGCTCTTTCCCCGTGTCTCCTCGATGATAGATCACGTCAGGCACGTTTCCAATCCTCTGGACGGCTTGTTCCACGCCCCAAGGTATTGTCATTCCCTCAACTTCCTTGATCCTCTGCGGTTCTTCCTTCCGATCGTAAAAAGACACCCGAAGCCTTTTCTTTCCTAGAATCTTCAGGGCTTTGTCTGAATACTTTATGTTGACGGCAGCCCTTTTAGCTGAGTCGTGTTTAGCGATTTCAAGTATGTACTTAGCCAGATGCGAAGAAGCACCAAACTTGGAAGAGCCTACTGCCTTAACTCTTTCTCGCAATTTCACAATTCTGCCCTCTATAGCTGCCACATCGTCAATAGATTCGGCGTATGGAACTGCCATAGCAATGTTCATGCCTACCTCGGGCACAAGCGCTAAGACTTGAGGCGTAGACTCCAAGAGCAATTTAGCTTCTTCTATGCTCGTTAAGACGCTGTACCTACAAGAGTCGCGATAAAGCTGACCAAGCGGGTTGACTGGTCCATAACCTTTGCCCACATTTAATCCAAACTTGATTGCAGAGGTCACGAGTTTCTTTGCGTTTTCAACAGCAGTAGGTATGTCTGTTCCTTTTGCAAGTTGGGCCGCTATTGCGGCGGAGAAGCTGCAGCCTGTGCCGTGTGTGGTTTTCATGTTTAGGCGTGGAGTTTGGAATACTTTATACTTGTCTCTATAATAGAGGACATCCACTGATTTTTTTCCTTTTAGGTGTCCGCCTTTGACCACAACAGCCTCTGGTCCCATCTTAGAAATCTGTTTGGCGGCGTTTCTGGCATCGTTTAGGTTCTTGATTGCCCTACTGGTTAGTTTTTCAGCTTCAAACCTGTTAGGAGTCACCACTGTTGCTCTCGGTAAGAGATGGGTTTTCAACAAGTTCACTGCCTCTGGTTTTAGAAGAGGTGCGCCAGATTTGGCAACCATGACTGGGTCAACAACAAGCGGGAATCTGTAGTTTGAAGTCTCAGAGGCTACTGCTTTGATGATTTCTTCTGTGTGCAGCATTCCGGTTTTTCCCGCGTCGATGCCGATGTCCTCTGCAACTGTTCTGATCTGCTTCCTAATCATTTCGGCGTCTAGGTCAACGACTGCTGTAACCGTCTGAGTGTTTTGTGCAGTGATAGAAGTGACCGCTGTCGTGCCGTGAACACCCATTGCTGCGAAGGTTTTGATGTCTGCCTGTATTCCCGCACCGCCTCCAGAGTCGCTTCCCGCTATTGTGATCGCCACAGGAATTTTGGTTCGAATTCGAGTACGAGGCATTCTACTTCACCTTCTCAAGAGCAAGAAGTATTAAGGCTGAGACTATGAAAGAAGGAACACTCGACCCTAAGGCTGGGTAAGAGTAAACACACAGGAAGTAGATGATAATTCCTATGAGCCATGCGGCTAGCGGTCTGACTCTCAAGCGTGCGGAGGAGCTGTAAAACTCATCCACTTTGTATTTTCTTTTCTTCAATAGATAGAAGTCGGCGAAAAGCACACCTAAAAGAGGCACGAATATTGCTCCTATGTAAAGAAGGAAGCTTTCATAGGCTACGTGCCACTGCTGCGGCAGAAAAACCGCAATCAGAATGCTTGTTATGGTTATTGCAGTGATCAGTTTCCATTGACGCAGCTTGGGCGCAATATTCTGCACAGATACAGCTGCCGAATAGATGTCCGCAAATCCATTGTCAGTCTCATCCACCACCAGAATAGTGAGAGCCAAAGCGCCAAACGTGACAGCCATTATCGATTCCACAATGCCTGCGCCATACGCAAGTGTAAGTAACGCGCCTAGAGAATAGAACCAGAAGTTGGCAAAGGAGTATCCGGATAAAGTGCCAGAAAAAGCGCTTTTCTCACTCTTTGAAAATCTGTTATAATCGGAAATGAGCGGCCACCATGAAATCGGCATGGCTATCACTAGGTCAAGAGCTAAGGTTAATGGCAGAGAGCCGTCGCCAGCGAAGGACAGATTTTCTGGAAATCTTGTAAGCACCATGTAGGTGAGGAAAATGGTTGTGCCGTAAGTAAGCCATATGGCAAACTTCTCTAACCATTGCCTAATCACGATTAGTGGTCCGCCCAAAGACAGAAGCAGACACCATGATGCAAAGACAAGAATCCAAAAGTAACGGGTGTATTCGCCCAAGAATTGACCAGCTAGTAGGGCGGCATCAGCCATTACTAGGATTTCAAATGATGCCCAGCCAATCAATTGCGTTATGTTCAGAATCGTTGGAAGATATGATCCTCTCAGACCTAATACGGCTCTCAAACTGACCATCGTGGGAATACCGTATTTACTTCCCAGTCCTCCAGCCAAGGCCAGCATCAAGGAGCCAATTACTGAGCCCAGCAAAGAGATAGCGAGAACTTGAACCAATGATAGACCAGGTGTAAGCAGGCCTCCAGCCTGAAGAACCAGCAACCCGACTGCCAAACTTGACCAGAGAACAAAGTAATCGATCGTTCCCATAGTCTTCTTTTCAGCAGGAACAGGCTCAGCACCCCATTCTGGAGGCAACTTAATCTTCACTTCGTCACGACTCCTGAAAGCGCTGAAAAATCGAGCTGCACTCTTTTCGAAAGATCTAATTCAAGATAGGCAACGTCGAACGTACGCAACATATGTGTAGATCCCTCCGCCAGTATTATCTGGTTCAGGTTCTAAGGGTCGACGACGCATTAGTCGTCCTCTCAGCCAGGTTTAGCCCAGCTCCCCTAGATTCTATGGAGAGCGAAGCTTCAGCTATTTAACAGTAGTGTCGTAAGAAGAGCTTGGAGAAGGTGAACAAAGATAGCGGAGGCTGCCTGACCAGAGAGCCGTTAGTCAATCGAATGTACCATAAAGGAAATTAGAGTACATTGACTTTTTCACATTCTGGAGACGGTAAGAACAGCATGGGCGAAGGACAGACCATAATTCGGGCTATCTCTCTATGCAAAGAACATCAAGTTGGAGATCTTACAATTCAGGCTTTGAAAGGCCTAAGTCTTGAAATTTCAGACGGCGAATTTGTTTGCATAGAGGGACCATCGGGTGCCGGGAAAACGACGATCCTGAACCTCATCGGAGGTCTAGACAAACCCACCAGCGGAGACATTATAGTGTTCGGATACAACCTTAACGATTCTAACGAGGATTTCTTGGCGGCTTTCCGTTGCGAACACGTGGGCTTTGTTTTTCAGTCATATAACCTCATCTCTACGCTGACTGCCTCAGAAAACGTTGCATTTGCACTCGAGCTAGCTGGCGTTTCGGATGAACGAATTATTGAGCGCCCGGTGGAACTACTTAAGCAAGTGGGGCTTTCCGATCGAGCTAACCATTTTCCGTCTCAACTCAGCGGGGGTGAGCAACAACGAGTAGCCTTCGCTCGCGCATTAGCCAACGATCCGCCTATCATGCTGGTCGACGAGCCCACCGCAAATTTGGACGAGAAAACCGCATCTGATATTGTCAAAATACTAAAGGGATTGAAGCAAAAGGGAAAAACTGTTGTCGTTGCTACACATGACCAAAAGATCATGGAACTGGCAGACCGTGTGTTGCATTTAAGAGACGGGAGTCTCAACGAATGAGGACAGTGGAGTTTGCCTTTAAGGATTTGAAAAGAAGGAAATTCCACACTTCTTTAACCATAATTGCTCTCAGTTTGTGCGTTACTGCAATGATTTCCACGGTCCTTATTGCATATAACCTGTATCTATCAATCCCCGTTTTTGCGACAGGAAAACTCGGTGGTAGCTTTGTTAATGTTTTTTCAGGTTTCGCCACTGTAATAGCCTACATAAGTATTCTGGCTGGCGCGATTATGGCATATTTCTTTGTTTCTGCAAACATGTCAGAGCGGACACGAGATATTGGAATTACCATAGCTATAGGAAGTTCTGCCAACCAAGCTCTAGGGTCTTTCACAACTCAACTCCTTTTTATAGTTCTGACGAGCTGCATAATCGGTACAGGTGCGGGAGCACTTTTGAGCTATTTCTTCATCGCTCTAAACTGGGAGAATGTCCCTTCTTCAGGCTTGTCTATCAACTCTTGGTCGATCTTCGTTGTCCTAATCATCTTTGCAGCCGTCGCATTCTTCTTCGGCAGAATACCTCTGGTAAAGGCGGTTAAAGTAAGACCTGTGGATGCGCTATTTCCTTATTATCTGCGTGGAGTGTCTTTCAAATCTGCTAAATCGCCCTATGCAAAGCTTGGCTTCTCCTTCAGAGTGGCTTACAGAACATTCCTGCGGAGGAAAAAAGCAACCGTCTCAACAATATTCTGCCTATCGGTTACTTTGAGCACTGCGGCCATAGCTGTTGCTGGCACAACAGTGGCAAATCAAACTACACAAAGCTATTTCAGGCAAGGCGTAGGAGAGAACGTTATCGCAATAGGCCACGTTGACATTGTTGATCAGTACGAATTCTTTCTCGATAAACCTTCTCAGACCCAGGAAAAGACCACAATAGACTACTTGGATCCAAAATACACTATTCCTGACTTGGCAATTACAGAGCTATCAAACATTGCAGGAGTCATTAAAGCGGACGCGCGCCTTTTTCTTGAAGCATTAGTATCTGAACGGCCGAAAATTCAGATAGTAGATCAGGAGTATGTCGTTATAGGTGACCAGCGCTCTGCGAACGCTGTTGTTTTCGGCTTGGATTCAGAGCAGGCAGTAAATGAGTGGTTCATTTATGGAAGAACCTTGAACGACGAAGACCAGTATTCTGCCATTCTCGGAGACTCCTTGGCCTCGAACATTCTCAGCTCCCCCTTCGTTCAAAGTATAGCCGTATTTGAAAATGATTTCAATGTTGTCGGGGTATCTTTAGACCCGTTAAACCTAGGGTCTGTTGCCTATTTGCCTATAGAAACCCTGTCTAAGACTCTCAACCAGACAAGCTGCAACTTCCTGCTCTTAAGAATCGATCCCGCAATGCGACTGCACGTATTAGGAGAAATTGACAAGACGCTTAACGGAACGACGATGCAATTTATTGAACTGAATCCTCACATACAAAAATTCTCGGGTCTCCTCCAATCCATTTGGTCATCGTTCACCATCCTCTCGCTTTTCTTTTTAGCAACAGCCGCGCTTTGCCTGTTCACACACATGACGCTTCGTACAATAGAGCAAGAGTCCGAGTATGGAATCATCAGAGCTCTTGGCGCCAAGCCTAGAAGAGCCCTCACAATCATTTTGGTTCAGGCAATCTTCATAACGTTGATCAGTGGGACAATAGGCACTTCAATTGGGCTTCTTGTTTCGCTTGCGTTTCTGATTCCTCAACCAGTAATTTCCACCAGTGGCATCATCATTATGATAGCTTGGCCGCTCTTGACCATCGGCTTTCTATGCGTATCTAGCCTCTATCCAGCCCTCAAAATCGCAAAGAAGCCAATTGCAAGCTTATTGTCTCATTTGTAGAACATGAAAAGTGACAGGCAAAACCCGGACTATTTACCCGAATCATTTTAAGTTTCAGAATAGAAGTTCTCTTTTTGTTTTAGCGGGCTCTCGACTGCACTCTAGGCTCTATCAGAGTCCAAAGCCAATCCACGAATTCCCTTAGGTTCTTTGTCTGAATGTACAAGTCGCCAGGTCCAGTTATCTCAGTCACTAGGCCTTCTCCGCCTAAGAGTGTTTCCTTCAAGCCTCCGAACTTGGTCACTTTGTACGGGCACGTGTCGCTGAAAGCTACAAGGTGGAAATTGTCAACGATCATCTTCTCTCCCTGCTTGAGGGTATGTTTGTCGATAGCTCCGAACGTGTTGATGAATAGTTGGCCTTTGCCGCTCACTTTGATCATGAACAAGCCTTGTCCGAACAAGCCTTTTGTGAAGCCTTGCCATTGCACGTCTAAGTTCACGTCTTGGGTTGAGGCTATGTAAGCTGCTTTTTGAATTATGTACCCTTGATTGGGAGTGACTTCGAGAACTTCAATGTCGCCCACTGGCGCTGAGACAAAGGCGGCTTCTCCCTGTCCAGATGCTGCGATGTAGTCGTTGACGAAGAAAGACTGTCTACCAAGAAACGTCAAGCCCAGCGTGCCTAAGAAGCTCTTCTCTCGCATTCGTGTCTTGACTTCAATGTTTGGGTGCATGTACGTCATGGCGCCAGACTCAGCTGTTATGGTCTCGCCTGCTTCTAATTGCACTACAAGCATGCTGTAAGATGGTTTATACCGTATATCATACTTCAAAGCGTTCTAAACCTCCTCGGAATCAGCAGGGCAACTCTGTGCGTGGAAGTTATTAAACGCTCCTAGCGCAACGTAATAACTTCTTCTATCAGCTTTAGCCATATTACCGATGTTGAAATAACGACTTTAATTTTGGAAAACAAAGATGCCATGTAGATTCTCAATGACTGCCCCATCGAAGAGAGAAGAGTACTGGTGTTTCGGCAAGGAAACAGAAGTTCTTGAACGAACGATTAATGGAAAAAAGGCTAAAATACCATGGGACTGGGCTAACTTCAAGACGACTGAAGATTTTCCAGTTGACGACAACCTTATCTCGTGGGTAATCGGTCAAGACCGCGCACTTCAAGAATGTTTTCTCTGCCTCGACGAATGGGGCCACAAACTCAAGACACTTGAAGAACAAAAATGGTACGAGGAATGGAAAGACCCACTAGCCCCGAAACCATCAGTCAAAACCAAGCTGAGTCCTGGACCATACCTGCTTCTGCTAGGAGACCCAGGCACGGGCAAATCATTGATCGGCAGAGCATTAGCTGAAAAACTAACTGAGATTTATCAGCAAAACAAGATCAAGCTTTTTGATGTGTTGTGTTGGAAGAACAGGGTTGTGCCCAGCGAACCTAAGATTTCGATGAATGAAGCGGGGAAGGGCAAAGAAACCATAAAGAAGGAACGGCTACGCCAAGAAAAACGAAAATTCTTGGTTGCCGGCGGCTTGCGGCTGATTCAAACCTTTCTGTTAGTCTTCGGTTTGATCATGCTGTTCATAGGAATGTACGGTATTTACGAACTGGTTGACCAATGGCGGTTGAACCCTGCTGTGGGCGATGGCATCTCACTGCACGAGATGTTCAACTACAATTTCTTCGAATACTTCGCCAAATCCTTTCCGTCGCTCGTCCTCATTTTCGTGCCAGCGGGCTCACTCATATTCTTCGGGATATTCATCTGGTGGTTTGGCAAAATGAGCGGCGGCGCCCTCAACCTAGGCGGCATAGGCGGCGCTCAGCAGTCAGGCGTACCTAAACTTCTGGTAGACAACTCCTCTGAAAAAGCGCCTTTTGTTGACGCCACAGGACACATGTCTTCTCAGCTTTTCGGCGACATAGCTTGGGATCCATTCCAAACAGGCGGCATGGGTACACCTGAACATCAACGCGTCACGGCTGGTGATGTGCACAGGGCATCTTTGGGCATATTGTACATTGATGAAGTCAAGAATCTGAGTCCTCTTGAGGCTGTAACTCTGCTCACTGTATTGGAAGATGGACAATTGCCCATAACGACGCGTGGTCATCTTTTGACTAGTGGCACGGCTGCTATGGCGGTTTCAACTGAGCCTATTCCATGTATGTGTTTTCTGGTAGGCGCTGGCAACTTCGACTCTATTGGGCAGATCCACCCAGCGCTAATGGACCGCATTTACGGATATGGCAAAGTTGTGCGTATGAACAATGACATGCCTAACACCCTTGAGAACAGGCGCAAGT
>Ga0315308_1001989_pt1 | contig 11636 bp, 10 predicted proteins | sample TDP3_MG_FD_203078 | JGI IMG/M metagenome (GOLD analysis project Ga0315308, IMG submission 203078) | Freshwater sediment microbial communities from Lake Towuti, South Sulawesi, Indonesia - TDP3 | ecosystem: Environmental > Aquatic > Freshwater > Lake > Sediment | place: Indonesia: South Sulawesi... | reverse complement strand
ATGATGTTGAACAAACCTTTAAACAAAACCAACCACCTTCGCAAACACTTCTTCAAGATTCGCCGAGTCGTATTTGGCTTTGAGCTCTGCTGGAGAGCCTTCAGCCACTATTCTGCCTTTATTTATGAGAGCCACCCTGTCACACAGATGCTCCACTTCAAGCATGTTGTGACTTGAAAGAAGTACGGTAACTCCCTGTTTTTCCACATATTGCTTTACGATTCCTCTGACATAAACAGAATGAAGAACATCCAATCCGCTGGTTGGTTCATCTAAAACTGCAAGCTTAGGTTTGGTCATAAGGGCTCTTGCAACGAGAAGACGTCTTTTCATACCCTTGCTGTACGTCTTCACCTTATCCTTAAGGCGCTCTTCTAACCCAGAAATCTTTGCTGCGGCCCCAACAGTTTCCTTGACTGTTTCTTTATTCTCAGCGGTAAACGTAGTCATAAACTCCAAGTACTCATACCCTGACAAATTTTTGTAAGCTCCTGCTTCTTCGGGAAGATAGCTTATGAGCCTACGAACCTCTGAAGCCTCGTCAATCACGTCGTGACCGAAAACCCTTACCGTACCTGAGGTTGGCAGCAACAGAGTTGAGGTAATCCTAAGCGCGGTTGTTTTGCCAGCGCCGTTGGGACCAATAAGACCATAAATTTCACCTTTCCTCATCTTAAAACTCAAGCCATCAAGGGCCCTAACTTCACCGAAAACCTTCACTAGATTATTGACCTCAACAGCAACCTCCATGCAAAATCACCGCCTAGAGTCATCGCAACCGTTTGGTTCTTCTTAAGGCTTACGTTCTTCAAGCTAGAGGAGCATTTTTAACAAATCTGCCTTTGTCACGATGCCAACAACTTTTCCCTTCTTTGATATCAAGACAGCGGGATAAACCTGTAGAAGACTCGAAATTAACGGCAACGGAGCGTCCTCCCCAACTTGTGGAAACGCCTCGTCCATGATATCCCCAACGGGCAGCATAGATATCTCAGTCAAGTCTTTACCAGCCAAAACTTGACTTAGCATGGTTTTTTCTGAAATGCTTCCCACAGCGTGTTCTCCATCGAAGACTGGAAGTTGAGAATAGCCGTGATCCGTCATCAACCGTACAGCCTTGAACACCGTGTCATTTTTCTGAACACCAACAACCTTAGCGTGAAGCACCTCCTCGGCACGAACTTCCGTTTTTATCTCCATGCGTTCCAGCGCATCAAATATAGCCCTAACCTTAGTGTAAGAAGGATCGATTTTCCCCGATTCTAGTTTCGCGATTAGGGACTGACTTACACCAGCCAACCTAGCTAGTTGCTTCTGAGTCAAAATTAGCATTCTTCTTTTTTTAGCGATCTCTTCAAGTGGAGGCAGCATGCCATAAAATCCGCCCTGACCATCTTATATTCCTTTTGGAATAAAAAATTCAGAAAATTATTAAAGTTAGAATCTATGTTGCTAAGCTCCAAACACACCTTTAGGAGGTATTAGCGCTCAAGAAAAAAGAATCTTCGAAGAGAAAGCGGTCAGTAGCAGAGATTAATGAAAAAATAAAGAGAGGAGACGTTCAGGTTTTAACCGCTGAAGAAATGAAGAAGCTAGTGGAAAGCAGGGGCATAGAAGTCGCTTACAAAGAAGTTGATGTGGTTACGACAGGAACGTTTGGAGCCATGTGCTCTTCAGGGGCCATCATAAACCTTGGACACTCGGACCCGCCGATCAAAATCCAAAGAGCTTGGATAAACGACGTTGAAATTTGCCATCCGGGGGCGGCTGTAGACCTCTACACTGGTGCAGCCGTAATGTCTGAAACGAGGCCCTTCGAGTACGGTGGTGGCCATGTGATAGAAGACCTGATCAGTGGGAAAGAGGTTGAGCTCAGAGCCACAGCCTATGGAACAGACTGCTATCCCAGAACAAAGCTTAGGACAACGCTCACAAAAGACGACTTGAACCAGTTTTACCTACTGAATTTCCGTAATTGTTACCAACGCTATGATTGTGCAACAAATAGCCGCGACGAAACCATCTACACCTACATGGGCAAGCTCCTTCCAAGATTTAGAAACGCAACCTTCTCTGGTTCCGGAGCTTTTAACCCCTTGATGAACGACCCAGACTACGAAACCATAGGCATAGGTACCCGCATCTTCTTGGGTGGTGGCCAAGGCTACGTGATAGGAGAGGGCACACAACACGATCCTAGAAACCGTTTCGGCACCCTCATGGTTCGGGGAGACTGTAAGAAAATGAGTTCAGAATTCATTCATGGAGCATCCTTCACTAAGTACGGTACAACCCTCTACGTTGGCATCGGCATACCAATTCCCATACTCAACGAGGAACTAGCTAAAAAGACGGCTATACTGGACGAAGAAATCCTAACCGACATAGTTGACTACGGAATTCCCCGCAGGGAACGCCCAAAACTGGGAAAGGTAAGTTATGAGGAGTTGAAGTCCGGTGCAATAACCATCAGGGACAAGAAGGTTAAGGTGAGTCCGCTTTCAAGCTTGAAAACAGCTAGAAAAATTGCTGAAACGCTGAAGTCTTGGATTGAAAACTCTTCCTTCTACTTAACAAGCCCTGTTGAACGCCTTCCAACAGACACAATATGCAGGCCGATGAAACAAATAGAGGAAATAGCCTTCGTTAGCAGCGTGATGCACCCTGCTGTAACCTGCACAGAAGACGAGGAAATAAAGACCGTTGCCAATAAAATCATAAGTCATTCAGTTAATCACATAGTTGTAGCCGATGACCAAGGAAAACTCAAGGGAATAGTGACCTCATGGGATGTCACCAAAGCGGTCGCTAAAGGAAAAAAGAAATTGGCCGACATAATCGTGAGAAAAGTTGTGACAACGAAACCCGATGAGTCGCTGGAAGCTGCTTCAAGGAAGATGGCTCAGCATCAGATATCTGCCTTGCCTGTAATTGATCATGACAGGAAGGTTCTGGGAATCATCACTTCTGAGGACATTTCTAAACTTATAGGAAGGTGAGGACTTTGGTTAGAATTCTTCTTAGATTCTCAGAGAAAATAGTTGACCAACCCATCACATCGCAAGTTATCCTTGAACATGGAATTCCCATAAGCATCGTAGCCGCCCACATCGATTCTCAAGGTGGAGAAATCCTAGCAGAGGTGCCTGCAACCCACGTCGAGAAGGTAATCGATGCCTTTCGTGAGAAGGGCGTGATCGTCACGGTCCCAAAACTAATCGAGGTAGACACGGAAAAGTGCTTCGAGTGCGGCGCTTGCCTCTCCCTCTGTCCAGTAAGCGCCATCACATTCAAAGAGGATTTCTCAGTGGTTTTCGACGAGGAGAAATGCATTGGAAGTCCCTGCGGCCTATGTGTTGATGCATGTCCAGCTAGGGCTATCAGACTAGTTGAACAGCATGGTTCCTATTTCAACAAGTAAGGCTGAAATTAATGTAGTTCGTGGCTAAGGAGACTGAAATTGAAGACAGAAGGTTTATTCAAACAAGTTTTCCAGCATAAGGAAACAAACTGCACCATAATATCAGACAAAGAAGACGCCGTCAGCACGGCAATATCATCAATCAAGTACCATAGGAAGAAGCTGGAGAAATACATCCTGAACCATCCAAAATTTTTCTACTCCCTTCAACCAGTTCCAGTGGAAAAGGGACCGAAAATAGCTAGATTGATGGCTGACGCATCTAAGAAAGCCAATGTAGGACCCATGGCTGCTGTAGCAGGAGTGTTAGCTGACCTCGCCGTTGAAGACATGGTTCTCGCCGGAAGCAAAGTGGCTGTTGTCGAAAATGGAGGAGAAATCTCAGCCTTCTCGAATAGAACTATTGACACCGCCCTTCTAGCAGGTGACTCCCCACTCTCAAGACAAATTGGCTTCAGGTTGGAGGAGTTCCCCATAGGGGTTGCCACCAGTTCGGGCTTGTATAGCCACGCGTTAAGTTTTGGGGAGGCAGAGGCAGTAACGGTTTTCGCTGTGAACGCTGGATTAGCTGATGCTGTAGCCACGGCTGTCGGAAACCTAATTAAGGGCGACGATTGCCGTGGGGCAGTTGAACGGGGAATCAACGAAGCCTTAGGAATAGAAGGAGTTAACGGGATATTCATTCTGTATAGGGGGATTGTCGGAAAGGCTGGACAAGTTCCTCAATTAATCAAGGTGAGTACATAGAGTAATCATGACTTTAGACCTTGATTTTCTTCTTCCTGTCTTCAGCATATTTTGTTAGGTAAGCGAGAATCCTTATTGCTCTTTCAGGGGTGGGGTGAACCACTATTCCGTTCTTTTCAAATTCCCTTATGGCTTCTGACTCTTCTCTGGATGTTGGAGGAGCCGCAAGGATAACTGGCTTCTGATATTTTTTAATCCTCTCAATTAATCCTGTTACTCCCCATGTTGACTCCCACTCCACCATAATCTCTGCAAATTCCGCAAGTTGATTTCTAATGGCTGGAGGGTATTGGTCAAAAATTTTGCTGGGAGAACCAACGCTTGAAATCGCAAGCACGGAATCTACATTCTCGTCTTTTAGGAGCGCCCCAATACACACGTAAGAATATTCCATAGTTCCGACCAGATCAACTGGATTCGAATGAGACCAGCGCGGAGGCAAACGCTGGTTTAACATTTGCAACGTCTCTTGGGTTAGTGGAGCTATTTGCAGCCCCAGTTCCTCGCACATATCTGCTGCCACAACTCCAAAGCCTCCTCCCCCGGTTACTATTCCAACTCTGTTTCCCCTTGGGAGGGGCTGGCTAACAAGGGTTACAGCCGTGTCGAAGAGGTCTTGAATTTCTCTGACCCGTATAACACCTGCTTGCTTAAAACAGGCATCGTAAACATCGTCTGAACCAGCTAAGGCGCCTGTATGCGCTTTTGCAGCTTTACGACCCGTTTTTGTTCGCCCTGCTTTTAAAATCACGATGGGCTTCTTCTCTGTAATTTCCTTAGTCATCTCTAAAAAGCGACGACCCTCTTTTAATTCCTCCACGTATCCGACGATGACTTTTGTGTCGGGGTCCTCAGCCATATATTCTAGATAATCTTCGAAATGCAGGTCAGCCTCATTGCCGCTGCTGACAAACTTGCTTATTCCGAAACCCCTTTCAAAGGCCAGTTTAAGCATGAACGTGCCCAAATTGCCGCTTTGGGTGGTGACTGCTACTGATCCTTTTGGGACGTATGGTGTAATGTAGAGGGACATGAGACCAGTTGTAGAGAGGTTTGAGGATGGGTTAATTATGCCGAAACAGTTTGGACCCACGAATCGTATCCCGCCTTGCCTAGCGATTCTAACGACTTCCTCCTCTAACTTTTCGCCTTCTCTGCCAGTTTCTCTAAAGCCAGCGCTGATAATTACGGCTGTTTTAACACCTTTCTCTACACACTCTTCCATTACTGCGGGTACGATCTGGGCTGGAATTACTATAACAGCTAAATCAACTGGTTTGGGGATGTCTTTAACGCTTTTATAGCATGTTATTCCAGAAATCCTTTCTTCATTCTTATTTATGGGATAAAGGTCTCCTTTGAATCCCTTGACTAGTAAATCGTTGAAGATGCTGAACCCCCATTTAGCAGGGTTGTTGGATGCTCCAATAACCGCCACGGACTTAGGATAAAAAAGGGGCTTAAGCTGCTCAATAATGGACCCTTCCACTCCACTCATCCCTCTTCTTTCATAATTAGTTTGTAGTAATTCCCCACCTATTATAAAACCCATACAGTTTTAGAATTTACAGCGCGCCCTAGCCTCTTTCCGGTTTTTTCGCGGGTATGGCAAGGATGGTTGCCATAACAGTAGCTACCGCACCTAAAAGGAAGGCAAGATAGTAACTATTAGTCAAGTCGAATATGTATGCGCCGAGGAATGGCCCTAAGGCTCCGCTAATGGTTGATCCAAGAAGGATGAGTCCCATAATTGCACCCAAATTTCTTGTCCCAAAAAATTCTGCATCTATTGCGGGGATGAGGGGCACAATTCCCCCGTATGAAAAACCGAAAAGTGAAGCAAAAACGTAAAGCATCCAAATATTCTTCGTTTCTGTAAGCCAAAACATCGCCACCGCTTGACATACAAGACAAAATAACCACACACGTTTTGTCCCAATCCTATCTGAGGCAAAACCAACCGCTATTCTGCCAAAAATGCTACTGGCACCAATCAAACTTAGGACACCCGCTGCAACCATTCGTGATGTTCCGATACCCTTTTCCGCATAAGGAACAATTTGAAGCATTATCATTTGTAAACACAAATTCCAGAGGGAATTAGAGAACAAGACAAGCCAGAAGCTTCTGGTTTTCGCCGCTTCTAGGACATCCCAGCCTTCGTTTAAGTTTTCACCTTTTCTATTTTTATTATGGGATGAAGCATCGTTCTTTATCGGACTAGACCTCAACATAAATGCAGCCGAAATTAGAATCATCCAGGCTATGAAGCCCACAATAAGATAAGCACTTCGCCATCCGTAGGCAGAAATGAAGTAAGTGATTACCGGGGGCATAACAATCGTTCCTATTCCTATACCTAATGCGACAATGCCGAGTGCCAAACCCCTTCTCTTAACGAACCATTTTGATGTTACAGCCATGGGAGGTGTGAAAGCAACCCCCATTCCAACGCCTATTAAAAGGCTGAAAATGTAAAACTGCCAAAGAGCATTAATCTGACTGCATAAAACCATTCCCAAACCCACTAAAAATCCACTAACTCCAACCGTTATTTTCGGGCCATACCTGTCAATTAGTCTCCCCATAAGGATGCCAGACAAACCGCCCACAATCGTGGAAAATAAGGAAGCCCCAAAAATTAACGTCCCAGTCCATCCAAACTTTTCAAACTCTTCTAACAATGAAACCGAGAAAATGCCGAAGGAATACCGAATACTAAAGCAAATAAATGTTACAAGAAACGATGCTACTACTACTATCCAACCATAGAAAAACCTTAACTCGTTATCCTCGTTTTCCACCATAAACTAATCTTCCGCCTTAATTTGTAAACATAGCTTCTATCATATTTTTCACTTCGAAGAAGCAGTAATTGAATAAACCTGGGATTTATAACCTTTCTACCCTCCACTCAAAACTGAAAATGTTTCAAAAATTCCTTTTTTCCGACTTGAAAGGACCCATCCATTGTATGCTTTTCAACCACACACTTTGCGTTTCTAGTCAATGGGCGGTCTTTTTTGAGCCCAAGGAGAAGCTTCCTCGAAGGCTGCTGCCGACTGAAGAACCGTCACATCGTCGAAACGTCGACCTATAATTTGGAGGCCGACGGGAAGACCTTCTCTGGTCCATCCGCAAGGTACAGAAGCGGCAGGTTGACCTGTTAAATTGAAGGGAAAAGTGAAGGCCATCCAGCCTAGGATCGAAACCTTTTTGCCGTTGATTACTCGTGGTCCCATGCCTTCTTCTATGGGGAAGGGCGGAACAGCTAAGGTTGGGGTGAGGAGAAGGTCGTACTTTTTGAAGAACTTGTACACTTTTTCCCATAACTCCTTTCGCTGGAAAGTAGCCCTAACATAATCAATGGCTGAAACATCTTTTCCATACTCAACTAAACGGGCTAAAGGAGGGTCAATTTTGTCTCCCCACTCATCCATTGCATTTATTAGCGCTGCAGAGGTCTCGGCTAATACCATAGTTGTGAAAATTGGTTCAGGGTCTCCAAAGTTAGGATGAACCTCCTGTAACTTCCAACCTAGATCCTCGAAGACTTTCACAGCTTTTTCCACAATTGTACGAATCTGGGGGTCCACCACGGCATAGCCTAAGTCGATGCTCCAAGCAGCCCTAAGTTCCTTTGGTCTACTTTCCACGGACTTCAAATAGCTAACTTTTCCGTCTGGTAGGGATAATCGATCCGCATCGTGGGGTCCCGCCATAACATCTAGCATGAGGGCAGCATCTCGTACCGTCCTTGTCATGGGACCATTATGAGCTAAAGTTTCCCATACAGGAAGTTCAGGATATCTGGGAATCCTCCCAAAGGAAGGTTTGAACCCGAAAATACCGCAGAAACTGCTGGGAATACGAATTGAACCTCCTCCGTCGCTTCCCACGGCTAATGGTCCCAGTCCCGCGGCTACGGCTGCTCCAGCTCCACCACTGGACCCTCCCGACGTAAGATTCAAGTTCCAAGGGTTACGAGTGACTCCGAAGAGAAGATTGTCTGTGACTCCCTTGTAACCGAACTCAGGTGTGTTGGTCTTTCCTAGAATGATGGCTCCTGCAGCCTTTAGCCTTTGGACGACGATTGCATCCCTTTCCGGAATAAAATTTTCGAAGATTTTAGAACCAAAGGTTGTTCGAGTTCCCTTGGTGAAGATTAAATCTTTAATTGAAACCGGAACTCCATGAAGAGGACCAAGATGTTTCCTCTGTTCAACTGCTTCATCTGCTTCTTTAGCAGCTTGACGGGCTTCTTCTGCTAAAACAGTGCAGTAAGCATTGATTTTTGGGTTTATTTTTTCGATTCTTTCTAGAATTGTGTCCACTACTTCTACACAGGAGATTTCCTGCTTTCTGATGGCTTCTGCCATTTCTAGGGCAGGCATGTAACAAAGTTCTTCATCCAGGATTAGTCCCCCCTACTTATCCACCTTTGTTCTGCGTCCTCAATTATAAGTTTAATTTGCTATCATGACAACTAATGGCAATGGAGTTTTTCCGAGAAAATATAGTTTTTAACATTCTTCTGTTATTAGGCTCCAAACATTGTAAAATAATGTATGTTTCATTATACTATCATTAATCTTGAAGGGTGAACTGTTCGTTTTGTGGTGGGGCCGGCTAGACACATGCTTTCGTTTAAAATTTACAGAGAAGATGGAGTAGAGAAGAATACCATTTAAATCTAGCAAATTTCCCAGATGCAGTTCGCTCGATCGATCGAGTTGGAGCAAATCGCTTATTTAATTTACGAAAAACCTCGGGCAATCTAACGAAAGGACTTAAGGCTTCTTTGAATATGTATAATTCCAGAAATGGAGGAGGGGAATACAGCGTGAGAGAGATAATAGAGTGTATGCCAAACTTTAGCACATCCGATCCCGTAGTTGTGGAATCGATTCTGAACGAAATAAAAAGGGTTGAAGGGACTCATCTTCTTGATCACACTTACGATGGCTACTACAACAGATTAGTGGTTTCCTATATCGGGAATACAAACGATGTTTATACGTCGGCCCTGAACTCGGCGATAAAAGCCATAGAGCTCATAGACATGAATAAACATAAGGGACAGCATCCCCGCATCGGAGCTGTGGACGTCGTACCCTTCATTCCCATAAAAAACGTCACTATAAAAGACTGCATCAATGTAGCAAAAAAATTTGGAAAAACTCTAGCCGAAAGATGCGACATCCCTGTCTATCTTTACGGAGAGGCTGCCACTGGCCCGGAGAGAAGCGATTTGGACTGGATAAGGCTAGGAGAATACGAGAAACTTAATAAGATGCTTAAAAAACCAGAGCGAAAACCCGACTTCGGACCAGCGTTTCCCCACCCAACGGCAGGCGCGACAATAACCGGAGCTCGCAAAGTCATGGTAGGCTTTAACGTCAACTTGGGAACTCCAGACATAAAGATAGCCAAAAAAATAGCCAAGGCTTTGCACGCCAAAAAGGGAGGACTAGCCTTCGTGAAGGCTATGGCCGCCAAGATACCTGAGAGGGGCATCACTCAAATTGGGATGAACATAAGCGATTTCGAGAAAACATTCCTCTATAGGGTTTTTGAGCTAATCAAAATTGAGGCAGAAAGATACAACGTTCCAATTGTTGGATCAGAGTTCTGCGGATTAGCCCCGTTGCGAGTCATAATAGATGCGGCTACATATTACTTGAAGATAGACGATTTTGGCGAGAATAGGATTCTTGAGGTAGCTATACAAAAGACCGTGGAAAAAGGGCGAGGAGAAAGTGGGTAGGAAAGAAGTAAATCTTTTGATTGAAAATGCCAGCGAAGTCATCACCATTCGAGGAGGAAGTCGAAAGCCTCTTCTAGGCGAACAGATGAAAAATCTAGGAATTATTAAGGACGGTGGCGTAGCTGTTAACGAAGGGAAAATAGTTAGTGTAGGGAAAACGCGGGAAATCGAAAGGAAATTTGAAGGCAAAGAAACGATAGATGCTAATGGAAAGGTTGTCATGCCCGGCTTTGTAGACCCACACACTCACCTCGTTTTCGCTGGTTCCAGAGAAGACGAGTTTGAAATGAGGATACAAGGCTTCACTTATATGGAAATTTTTGAAAGGGGAGGAGGAATCTTAAAAACTGTAAGAGAAACGAGGAAAACCAGCAGAGATGAGTTGACTAAAAGTTGCAAGGAAACGCTGGATGTTATGCTGGAGCATGGAACAACCACCGTGGAGGCTAAGAGCGGTTACGGATTGACCACAAGCGAGGAGATAAAGTGTCTAGAAGTTATGAAAACGTTAAACAAAGAACACCCTATCGACATTGTGCCTACATTCCTTGGGGCTCACGCGATTCCTCCGGAATACAAAGACAACGCAGATGAATACGTAAATCTCCTAATCAACGAGATGATTCCAGCGGTTGCAAGCCGCAAGCTAGCAGAATTTTGCGATGTTTTTTGCGAGAAAGGAGTATTCAACTTGATGCAGTCCAAGAAAATTCTTCTAAGCGGCAAAAAATACGGTTTAACTCCTAAACTACACGCAGATGAAATGACCAAACTTGGAGGAGCAGAATTAGCCGCGGAACTGGAAGCCATTTCAGCGAGTCATCTGCTTTTCGCCTCTGACGAAGGTTTAGAGGCTATGGCGAAAAATGGCGTTATCGCAGTTCTGCTTCCGGGTACTTCCTTCTCACTGATGACTGGAAGATATGCTGATGCAAGAAAGATGATTCAGTGGGGTGTGCCTGTTGCCTTAGGAACGGACTATAACCCAAGTTGCTGGGTGGAGAGTCAACAAATCATAATCGCGTTGGCGTGCCACCAGATGAGGATGACGCCCGCGGAAACGATAGCAGCTATAACGATCAACGCTGCACATGCTTTAAATCGAGCGCAAGTGGTGGGAAGTCTAGAAATCGGTAAAAAGGCTGATGTCGCCGTTTTAAACGTTCCTAATCACAAATTCTTGGGATATCGTTTTGGGACGAACCTCATAGACAAAGTCATAAAAAATGGAAAGCTTGTTGTGAATGACGGGAAAATGACTTAGAAATATTCCACAATTTCAAAATTTATAACTGCCATTTTCCTTTAAGCCTCTTGGTGAACGCCTTGTTAAAGTTGAAAAAACCAGTTAAGTGCATAACAGGTCCCGAACTGCATTGCAAAAACTGGCAGATTGAGGGCATTCTTCGGATGTTGTACAATGTTGTTGATCCTGAGGTTGCCAAGGATTCTGAGAATCTAATTGTTTATGGCGGCACAGGAAAGGCTGCTAGGAACTGGGAGTGCTTTAGCAAGATTGTTGAAGCGCTTATGGAGCTGGAAACCGACGAAACGCTTTTGATTCAGAGCGGAAAGCCGGCCGCTGTTTTCAAGACTCACGAGTGGGCCCCAAGGGCCTTGATCGTTAACAGCATGCTCGTTCCTAAATGGGCAACTTGGGATTACTTCTACGAGTTGGAACAGAAAGGACTGATCATGTTT
>Ga0315308_1001985_pt1 | contig 11643 bp, 11 predicted proteins | sample TDP3_MG_FD_203078 | JGI IMG/M metagenome (GOLD analysis project Ga0315308, IMG submission 203078) | Freshwater sediment microbial communities from Lake Towuti, South Sulawesi, Indonesia - TDP3 | ecosystem: Environmental > Aquatic > Freshwater > Lake > Sediment | place: Indonesia: South Sulawesi... | reverse complement strand
TTCCCAAACATATAGTCGAAGTGATCCATCATAATCAGCTTAGGAAGCTTTCCTGTCTCTCGTTTCACCTTTTCTATCTTTTGAGCCGTGTTTTCTCCAGTGATAACGTTTTCATCGTTTAATGGAACTTCCTTCACAGTGCCTCCAGCATCTTCCACGGCTAAGAACTCCGTGTAGTGGGCCAATGAAGAAACGATCACGGAATCGCTCTTCTCTACTAGCGAGGAAACAACAGCTTGGAAGCCTCTTCTGGCTCCGGGAACAACCCTGGCTTGGTCCATTCCAACGAACTTGGCTAGTTCAACGTGGAATTCGTTTATCGGTGGCCTACGAATCTTGTCAAGTCTAAACGGTTTTATGCACCAGTCACAGGTTGAGTAGCCGTCTCCATAGGCGATGATGGCTTTCATGGCTTCTGGGGTGAGCCTACCAGCAGGTTGAATCGGGTTAATGTTTATGAACAGCTCTTCTTTTTCTCTAATTTCGATGTCCCCAACGACGTTTTTCATTTCATCAGCTCCTTTTCAATCACATCTAAGCTTTGTCTCACTTTCTTAATGATCTCAACTATCTGCTTCTTTTGCTCATTGCTGAAACGGTAGGTTGGCTTAGTGTCTCTAAAAATCTGTCTAAGGTCGGTTAAGGCAAATAAGGCGGCAAATGTTTCTTCCACAGCTTTTTCCGTCATAAATCACCAACTCCGGTGACAACAAGATAGAGGTTACTTTGTTCTAACATATATTGGAGCCGGGGGTGGGAATCGAACCCACATATAGCGGGTCTGCAGCCCGCCGCCTGCACCATTCGGCCACCCCGGCAACCCAACGATAATATATAACAGTGTTATAAAGTTTTTTGTCAGCACAATTTTTACCTTTTTCCAAGGTAAGAAAGTTTCTCTAGCCTTTTCTTTCTTCGTTATCCATCTGTTTAACCGCAAAAATTCAAAAAATAGCTTCATGACTGGTGGATGTTTATGCCCTAAGGCAAACATTATCCCTCAAGACAAACACCAAAATCACAGTGGAGTTGCTAAATTATAAAACTTCCGTATCTAAACAGACTTCTGGGCAAATATTCTAGTTGTTCTACTAAAGTAATCCACCAATACTTACCTCAATTCCACTAGAAACTAGTATTTTTCTGATATTCTCAACATATTCTTTGTCAGGCGGTTCAATATCCACGACGTAGTTTCGACCCAGCATTAGATACTTTGATTTTCCAAGACGATGAAAGGGCAGCAGATCAACTCTTTTAACAGTGTTTAGCCCCTGGAGAAAATCGACAATTTTCTTGACGTCTTTCTCAACATTAACGATGTTGTAATTAGGGATTACTGGAATTCTGACGATAACTGGTATTCCCTCTCCACATGTTCTTTCCAGGTTTGCCAGGATAAGCTTGTTAGGAACCCCTGTTAGCACTTTATGTCTCTCTGAATCCATGGTTTTTATGTCGTATAGAACCAAATCTGTGTGATCCAGAACCTTCCTAACCGTTGCCCATTCAACGTGTCCGCTGGTGTCTAAGGCAGTATGCATACCTTCCTCACGAGCCCTTGCGAAAAAATCGGCAACGAAATCGGCTTGTGCTAAAGGTTCTCCTCCAGAAACTGTTAGGCCTCCATTAGAATTCTTGTAGAAGGGTAGGTCCCGTATCGCTTCAGCCATAACTTCTTCGATTTTTATGTACCTTCCGCAAAGTTCCAGAGCCCCACTGTAACAGATTTCTGCGCACTTTCCGCAACCATCACATTCTTCTCTGTTAATCCTTATTCCATTCCGGCTCTTTGACAAGGCTTCTGTCGGACACGCTTCTATGCATTTGTAACATTTAATGCATCTTGACTCATGATAGGCTATTTCGGGAAACGGATTTATGGATTCCGGATTGTGGCACCACTGGCATTTTAGGGGACAACCCTTGAAGAAGACGGTTGTTCTGATTCCCGGACCATCGTGAATTGAAAATCTTTGAATGTTAAAGATTAGGGCTGAGTCTCTGGTTTCTTTCACATTTTATGGCTCCCCTTGGTATCTCTTTATTATTTCGTCTTGAACATCTTTGGCCAAGTCTACGAAGTATGCGCTGTACCCGGCAACCCTTACAACTAGGTTTCTGAAAGCTTCAGGACACCTTTGGGCTTCAACAAGTGTCTTTGAATCTACAACGTTGAAATGAATGTGCATGCCGCCTAACTCAGTATAGGTCTTAATTAGGGAGGCTAGGAGATCTAATCCCTCCTCTCCAGATACAATATTTGGATCTAAAGTAAGTGTGAAGGCTACTCCATTCGGATAAAGCGTGTAGTCCACTTTGGCCACGGACCTTATAGCCGCTGTTAGCCCCTTTCTCATTGCTCCGATAGCTGGGGAGGCACCATTACTTATGGGCACACCAGCCATCCTTCCGCTGGGCAACGCCCCAGTCATATATCCAAAAGGAACGTGTGTAGTCACAGAGTACATGCCTGGAATGAACCAGCCACCCCGAACGTTTCTGTGCTTTTCAACCTCTTCGCTGTAAATTTTGGCTACAAGCTGAGCGTATTTATCTGCTATTTCATCATCGTCTCCATATTTTGGGGCCCTATTCATGAGCAGTTGCCTAAGGTCTTCGCTTCCCTCGAAATTTTTTCTTAAGGCTTCCAGCAGGTCGCCCATGCTCACCTTCTTCTCTCTAAACACCAATTTATCCAAGGCAGTTAGGGAGTCTGCAACATCAGCCATACCAACCCCTTGAACTCCAGTGAAGTTGTACCTAGCTGAGCCTGTTGTAATGTCTCTTCCAGCCTCAAAGCAGTCTTCCACACAAAGGGAAAGGAAAGGCGTGGGCTTAACCACCATGTTTGCAATTTCAAAGCAGTTTGATCCCATAGCCATAAGCTTAACAAAGTATGAAAGCTGTTTTCTGAAAGCTTCAATAACGTCTTCTATCGACTCAAACTCTAAAGGGTTGCCTGTTTCCGGACCAAATTTTTGGCCAAGCATTATGCTTTTGCCATTGTTTAGCGCCAACTCCAAACAGATGGCTATATTAAATAACGCTGCGTCTGAAGATGTGAAGCTCGTTCCGAAGGGTGCTAATTCAACGCATCCAACGGTTGCATAATTTCTTGCTTCTTCCAGCGGAACATTCTTTCTAGTTAGCGACCTAATGATTACCTCGTCGTTAAAGGTTGCAATGTTGTTTGTCCCTGACGTTATGATTTTAGCCAAATTCTTCAGTAGTTTCGGCGGGGATTTTTTATGAACCCTTATGTGAACGTTTGGCACGGGTAAGGCAGCCCTTCTCGTTGCTTCGAGCATAACATAAGTCAGGTCGTTTGTGACATCTTCTCCCTTTTTATTCATGCCGCCGAGGGTCACAGCTTGGGTGTTAAGCAAACCGCCAAAAAACATTTCAACCGTACTGTCAAAGAGAGGAGTCAATTCGTTTATTTTGATCCAAAGAGATTCTATCAGCTCTATGGCTTTTTCCCGATCTAGAACCCTGGCTTGAACATCTTTCATGTAGTATGGATAGAGGTACTGGTCCATCCTACCCATTGAAACAGCTTGGCCATCATAGGTTTCAATGCTTAACGCCAGCTGGGTGAACCATACAAACTGAACCGCCTCATGAAAGTTTCTCGGCGGCTTGGCTGGAATCCATTTACAGACTTCAGCCATTTTTTCTAGTTCTTCCCTTCTTTTAGGGTCTTTTTCATCCTTAGCCATTTCTTCTGCTTTTTCAGCATATCGCTGGGCGAACTTTATTATTCCTTCGGCAACGATCTTTGCAGACTTGTAAAATAGAACCTTATCGATGGCTTCTGGATCAGATGTTTTAACCTCTTCATACTCTTGGATTTTCTTCTCGGCCATTTCACTTATTTTTTCGAAGCCCATGGAAAGTAGCTTGGGATAGTTTATGCTTACATGGCCTATTCCAGCTATTTCTGTGAGAATGAAGGAGGAGGCGGCCCCTCCGTAGAGACGGTCCAATATTTTTTCAGGAGTGACATGTTCGGCGTACGCCGGCATCGATCTGTTTATCCAGTAGGGATCAACCTCCTCCCTAAGAATTCTAATTTCTTCGTCGGTAATGATGAAAGATCTTGGACGCCGCGTCCTCAGGTCTTCAAGTTCCGGAATTACCCTCAACCCTACGCCTTCTGGATATATCATAGCTCCTGGGACTCTTTCCACTATTGCGCCAACGATTAATTCTCCTGGAAAAATCTTTACAGGTATGTTTTCTAAAACATGAGTCAGAGCTTTTGCTTGTCTTATTATCATGGGCTCTGTTTCGGTTTGCTTCATCGACCCTGTATAATACTTTGCCCTCCATATAGATACAGTTGGCTTAGACTTTACGATTCTATCTCTCAGCATTTGTGCTCGAGCGGACACCAAAATTATCCCGCCAACAATTTAACTACTACTCATTGTTATATAAATTCGAAACCTACGGGAAAATGGTCAATCATGACTTTCTTAGGATTTTCCCAAGTCTTTCGCGCACGACTTGCACAGACCATGATGGAAGTGGCACTTCGCACAGATGGGGCGTCCACATCTTCTGCAGACACCGCTCGCTATCCTTACGCCACATACACTGCAGATTCTCACCAGATTCCCGCCGAATCTATTTCAAAAAGAAGGGGCTTAGATCGGCCACGATATCACTTTTGACGCTTTCTCGCCAAGCAATCTACTAGCTACCAGATGAGCCACCTTGGTCCCGCTTAGGAGCATCCCACCGAATATCGGGCCCATACGCGGTGTTTGATATAGCGCTGCCACAGCCATTCCCGCAACGAAAAGTCCTGGGCAGACTTCCCGAGTGTTTTCAACTGTCAGTTGCTCGGCGCGGGAGGACCACATGGATTTTTCACCGGGCACCATGATGTTGAGTTCAGGAATTTTTCTAGATGCTATGGCGAGAATTTCGGCGTCGTGGCCTGTGCAGTCGATAACGGCTTTAGCCTTGACGCCTAATGGGTCAACGTGCAAGCCTGACATTATGACTGATACCCATTGGACGACAGCGCCAGTTATTTGAGGTGGAGAGTCTCTGTAGATTAGGTCGTCCACAACGACGCCGAGAATAATTTTTGCGCCAGCGTCTATGGCTCCTGCAGCTAGCTTTGCCATCATGGCTGACGTGTCGACGATGTACACTCCATCCTCCAACTTTTCTAAGGGACATCCTACCTCTCTCAGAATCTTATCGGCGGGAGACTGCACCACCAGCTTATGGAACTGCATTCCTCCGCCGCCTATGCCGCCTCCGAAGGAAAGTTTCCTCTCAAAAACCACAGTTTTTAGTCCGGTCCTCGCCAAATACATGGCAGCGGTCAGGCCAGAAGGGCCTGCGCCCGCTATTATCACGTCTGTTTCGGTTAGGTTGCTCCAGTCCTCTGCTGCTTTCCGTATTATTGCTCTGCTAATAACTGATTCATCAACTTCCCTTATTTTAGTGGCCGCCACATTCGTCACCTTTTGTTGAAGTAGTTATGTTAACAGCTTAAAATGGGTTTTTGTTATTTGATGAATTTCTTTGGATTTTTTTCAAATTTCCTCTTGCACATTTCAGCGCAGAAATAGTAGGTCTTTCCCATATGCACCGTTTTGTACTTTGCCTTTTTCTCATCAACTTCCATCCCGCAAACAGGATCCTTCGCCATAAATTTTCACCTCCCCTCTAACCTTCTTAAACATGGAAGCTGCTACTTTTCCTTCTTTTAATATTCTGGACGAACGCTGGCTCTTCTTAACAGGTTTGCATTGGTTACCACCGTCACCGAACTCGTAGCCATAGCTATCTCTGCTATAACCGGGTGAGCCAAGCCCAACATGGCTGCTGGAAGGGCGACGGTATTGTAGAAGAAGGCCCAGAAGAGGTTTTGTTTAATCTTGCTGAAGGTTTTTCGTGAGAGTTTTATGGCTGTGACAACACTGGACAGGTCTCCCCTCACCAACGTTACGTCAGCGGATTCGATGGCTATGTCTGTTCCTGTTCCTATGGCGATTCCCACGTTGGCTGCCGTTAAAGCTGGAGCATCGTTTATGCCGTCGCCGACCATGGCAACCGTTTCGCCGTTTTTCTGCAGTTTTTGGATTTCCTTCACTTTTTGGTTTGGTAGGACTTCTGCTAGGACTCTTGATATGCCTACTTTTTTTGCTATGGCCTCTGCGGTGCGTCTGTTGTCTCCTGTGAGCATGGTGGTTTTTAGGCCCATCCTTTCGAGTTCTCTTATAGCCTGCACCGAGTCGTCTTTCAGAGTGTCGGCAACAGCCACTGCTCCCGCGATTTTTCCGTTGACAGCCACAAGCATCGCTGTTTTGGCTTCCTCTTCAAGACGCTTTAAATCGTCTTCTAGAGATTTGTAGTCTATCCCGTTTTCTTCCATCAGTTTTCTGTTTCCAACAAGGGCGAATTTTTGGGGAGAAAGACCAATTTTGGCTTTCGCGCCTCTTCCTGTCACGGCTTCGAATTCCTCTGCCTTATACAGGTGCAGGTTTTCTTCCTTTGCTTTTCTTAGAATGGCTTCGCCTAGGGGATGTTCTGATCCAAATTCTACGCTTGCAGCTAGGCGGAGAACCTCTTCCTTTGCGTATCCTTCTGCTGGCACTGTGTCAGTGACTTCTGGTCTTCCTTTAGTGATGGTTCCGGTTTTGTCAAAGACTATTGTGTCTACATTTTTTAGGGTTTGTATGGCTTCTCCATGGCGAATTAGCACTCCGTTTTCGGCGCCCATGCCGCTTCCAACCATGAGGGCAGTAGGAGTTGCTAGTCCAAGGGCGCAAGGACATGCAATGACGAGGGTCGCAACCAGCGCGAAGATTGCAAGGGTAACAACCCCCAAGTTTGGATTAACCCATGGCAAGAATGGTTGGGCCCAGAGGCTCACCACCTTGATCGTGTCGGGCACAACCAACCACAGAACCAAAGCCACAACCGCCAAGCCCAAAACGGCTGGAACAAAGTAACTCGTTACTTTATCAGCGAATTCTTGAATTGGAACCTTAGAACCTTGGCATTCCTCTACCAGTTTTATGACTTGAGACAGAAAGGTGTCCTGCCCTACTTTGGTGGCCTTTACCTTCAACAATCCTCGCTGGTTTACTGTGGCGCCTATAACTTCGTCTCCCACTTTTTTCGATACTGGCATCGATTCTCCAGTGGCCATGGACTCGTCCACGGCGCTTTGGCCTTCAATCACTACTCCGTCTGTGGGAATTTTTTCTCCCGGCCTGACAATCATCACATCGCCGACTTCTACTTCGTCTATGGGCACCTCCTTTTCCTCACCATTCACTAGGATTCGGGCGGTCTTGGCCTCTAACTCCAACAATTTTCTGATAGCCTGTGAAGCCCTTCCCTTTGCCTTAGCCTCTACGTATCTTCCAGTGAGGTGAAAGGCCATTATCATTCCAGCAACTCCAGCGTAGTTCATGATGGGACTGAAGAATACGGCTGGACCCGTGATAAAGGCTGTGGATGTGCCTAGGGCTATCAGAACGTCCATGTTGGCGCTGCCATGGGATACGGCTCTTACCGCAGAGAGAAGGGTTTCTTTGCCCGCCCAAAACAGCACAGGAACCGCTAGGAGAATCATTCCAATGTTATATATTGTTGGATTTGGCCAGGCTTGTCCCAAAATCATTTCCGGAATCATCCAGGCCATGATGGGTATGGTGAAAGCCCACGCAACCCTCATTCTCATTTTTGCTTCATGGAATTTCCGTTGCTCTTCCTCTATTTCCTTCTCGTATCTGGCCGCGCCTTCCTCTCTGCCTAGAACCACATAGCCTGTGCCCTCTATAACCTCTTTTATGCCTTCGTAGTCAATTTCTTGCACATCATACACGACAACAGCCTTTTCAGAGGCAAGGTTCACGTTTGCTTCTAGGATTCCTTCAGTTTTTTTCAAGGCGTTCTCTATGGTTTGGGCGCAGGATGCGCAGGTCATCCCAGCGATTTTTATAATGGTCTTTTTTGTTTCCAAACGTGCTTCGTAGCCTGTGGCCCTCACGGTTTCTATGAACTCTTTTTTGCTGGTTATCTTTGGATCGTACGTTAGATATGCCTTTTCTGAGGCAAAATTGACGTTCGCCTGCTCCACTCCCACGTGCTCTTTTAGAGCCTTTTCTATTGACTGGGCGCAGCTGGTGCAGCTCATTCCAACAATATTGAGAGAAATTTTCTTGCGTTCTTTAGATTCGTTGGTCAACTCGGATTCGTCCAATATTTATTGGGGTTATGGAAATATATAAATATATCTTTTTTAGATATATCTTTAGGAGTGTTATAATGGTTTCACTAAACTTCGAAGAGTTCATCTCGGATTTCTCCCGCTTCTACATACTTACCATCCTCTATGAAGGACCATGCCACGGCTATAGCATAATCAGCAAGTTTAAGAGGAGAATAGGTAAGGAAATCAGCCCTAGTCTAGTCTACCCATTCCTACAACAACTTGAGCAGAAGGGGCTCGTGAAACACACTATAAAACATGTAGGAGAAAAGGAGAAGAAAGTTTATGAACTCACTGAAGAGGGAAAAAAGCTCTGTGGAAGTCTCTTCAAGCGCTTTGCGGCCCTCGTTTCGGTTGCCATCGAACCAAGTCTAGAAATTTGTGCCAGCTGCGGTTGTAAAGTGTATGAAGGAGGATACAAAGAGACAATAGATGGAAAGGAAACCGTTTTCTGCTGCAAACATTGCGCAAACTCTTATAAACAGGAGAGAAAATCCTCTTCGCGAGCGTCGTAAAGCTTTTATATAACGGCGCTCGAAATTACGAGCGCTCGTAATTTCAAAATACGGGCAGAAAAAGGGATGATACCATGGACCAAGAAAAGGTAATAGAAATAAAAGATCTGACAAAAATGTATGGAAACCATGTAGGTGTTAAGGACTTAAATCTCACCGTGTACAAAGGCGAAATAACGGGTTTTCTTGGACCTAACGGAGCAGGAAAGACAACCACCATACGAAGTTGTCTCGCGTTGATTGCAAAAACAGCAGGCGAGATAACCATATTCGAACTGGATTCCCACAAAGATGCCGTCGCAATACGGAAAAAGACAGGTTATCTGCCCGGGGATTTTGGTCTCATTCCATCAGTTAAAGTCAGGTCTTATCTCAAGTACATGCTCTCGTTACGCGGTTGCGACTCAACGAAAAAAATGATATCACTAGCTAAGCGACTCGAGCTCGACCTTAACCGAAAAACAAACGAGCTTTCCAAAGGCAACAAACAGAAGGTAGGCATCATTCAGTCATTGATGGCAGATCAGGACCTTATCATTATGGATGAGCCAACGGCAGGGCTTGACCCGCTCATGCAACAGGAATTCTATCGCATTCTGCGCGAAGAAAAAAAGCAGGGAAAAACCATCTTCATGGCCTCGCATAATCTAGCAGAGGTGGAGAAAGTCTGCGATAGAGTGGCAATCATTAGAAAAGGGCAATTGAAAGTAGTGGAAGAAATACAGGTGTTGCAAGAAAAAACAGGAAAGGTGCTCGAAGTTGAATTCAGGGACCCCGTCACTATCGATGAGCTCAAACTTGAGGGCGTAAGCGAGATACAACAGGATAATGGCAGATTCATACTAACCATACATAAGAACCTTGACAGTGTCATCGAGGCTGTATCAAATCATCAGATACTGAACATGAGTCTGAAAACCTACAGCTTGGAACAATTGTTCCTAAAATACTATGCAAATGAAGAAGATCCGGAAAGAGGTGATGCATGATGACCGGCAGAATAACATACATGGAACTCAGAACCGGATTGAAAGGACTACTCATTTTTGGTTTACTTGTCATAATTGTTTCCGCCGGTATGCCGCTGATTTTTCCCACCTACCGAGATGCACTAACTGAAGAACTGGAAGGAGCGAACAAGGTGGATTTGGAGCTTCCAAATGAGCAGGGAGGCATGATAACCCTCTCATGGGAACCGCTAGAAAACGCAACCAGTTACATGGTGCTGGAGGATAATCGCTCGAGCATGGTAACAGCAAAAATCAAATACATGGGTAACGAGACAAGCATCAGCTTTGAAAAGGATTTCGAGGAAAAACGGTACTATGCAGTCATGGCTGTACTAAACGGAACGTCCGATCCTATCTTAATTGGTATTGCTACAACAGAAAAAGGCGAGGATCCCTTTCAGGAATTAATGAAGAATCCTGCCTATGCGGGCTTTACTGGCGGGAGAAACATCAGCATGCTCGAAGTGAAAGGCTTCATAACCTTTGAATTTTTCAGCTGGTGGTGGATGCTAGCTGGGTTGTTTATTGCCTATCTGTCTGTATCTGTCATTGCAAGTGATTTCGAGAACAAGCGTATGGACGTGATGTTGTCCACACCCATATCCCGTAGACGTTATCTGTTGGAGAAATTTAGCGCTATGAGTATCATCGCCCTGATCATAGTCCTCGCAGCAATGGCAGGGCTTGCTGGCGGACTGGCAAACATAAACGCGCTCGATGAATTTTCTGCTGAAGCCGTGTTCTTGACATTGATAGGCTGTCTGCCTTTCCTTATGGTCATAGCAGCAGTTGGCATGCTTACTGCCGTCTTGTTCCAAAAAGTAAGGACTGGCATGGGCATAACGTTTGCTTTTGTCTTTGCAGAGTTTTTCCTCTACACCTTTGGCAACTTCTCCAAAAGCCTTGAATGGATGAAAACAATCAGCATTTTCAAATACTGGGACTACTCCTCTGTCATCATCGACAACCTGTTCAAAACAGGAGATTTCATTCTATTGACTGTATTGGCATTTGTACTCATCATCATCGGCATATGGGTCTTTGAAAAGAAGGACATACCTACGTAGGAGAAAAGAGGAAGAAGTAGAGCAAAACTTATTTATAACGGCGTTATATAAAAGTACGAGAGCTCGTAATTAGGGGAAATTCATGGAAGCCAAGGAATCATCTGTGTCCGTGGAAGCTGAAGAATACCTTGAGGCAATTTACCGCCTAGAGGAAAAAAGGGGTCTTGCCAAGACTATGGAGCTTGTGCGCCTACTAAAAGTGGTGCCAGGCTCAGTCACGAACACCATAGAGGGTTTAGAAAGGCGGGGTTTAGTCCTACATGAACCTTACAAGGGTGTAAAACTGACCGAGAAGGGACGAAAACTAGCCTTAAAAGTTTTGAGGAGACACCGCCTTGCCGAAAGACTGCTAACAGATGTTTTGCATTTAGACTGGAGCAAAGTCCATGACATGGCTTGTAGGCTTGAGCATGCCATTACGAAGGATATGGTGAAACCTCTCGAAAAGGCCCTGGGGCACCCAAAAACTTGTCCTCATGGAAACCCGATACCGACAAAGTGTGGTGGAATAATCGAAGAGAAATCAGAGCCCCTAGCGAATCTCAACCCCAAAGAAAGCGGCGTCATAGTCAAGATAACCGAGGAAGAACCCAGCATGCTACAACACCTTGCCACGTTAGGTCTCATACTAGGAGTATCCGTGGAAGTAGAACAGAAAGCCTCCTTTGGTGGCCCCGTAACGGTTAGAGTTGGTGAAGTCAGCCATACACTAGACCATAAAATCGTATCGGTCATCAATGTTAGGAGAGCCGATGATAGAGAAGAGGAGGGTTAAAGATGGTGGAATTACGTTTGACTGACCT
>Ga0315308_1001984_pt1 | contig 11649 bp, 16 predicted proteins | sample TDP3_MG_FD_203078 | JGI IMG/M metagenome (GOLD analysis project Ga0315308, IMG submission 203078) | Freshwater sediment microbial communities from Lake Towuti, South Sulawesi, Indonesia - TDP3 | ecosystem: Environmental > Aquatic > Freshwater > Lake > Sediment | place: Indonesia: South Sulawesi... | reverse complement strand
TTAAACCGTAGCTCATATTAAGCAACATGTCGGTTAAGAGGGAGCGGCTTTGGCGTGTGCACAGGCATCTGCACCAACAAGGAAAGCAGAACTTGGGCTTTTCGAGAAATACCTCACATTATGGATTGCATTGTGCATAATCGCGGGCTTACTAGTAGGCAAATTCTTGCCCCAATTCGGGCAGCTCATGGATTCGCTTAAGTTTAGGCAGTTGTCGATTCCGATTGGCATACTGTTGTTTTTCATGATGTATCCCACAGTTGTGGGCATAAGGTTCAGCGACATTCGAAAAGCTGCGCAAAAACCCAAACCCTTGCTTGTAACTTTGTTTGCGAATTGGGTTGTAGCTCCGCCGCTCATGACTCTTTTGGCGAATCTTATGTTGACTGATCCCCTTCATAAGGCTGGAATTATACTTCTTGGAATGTCACCGTGCACCGCTATGGTGATGTGGTGGATGTTTCTGGGCAAAGGCGACATGGCTCAGGGTTTGATAAACACTGCAATCAACGCTTTGTTTATGCTTGTTCTCTACGCTCCGCTCTCAGCCTTCTATTTAGGGGTCAGCAGCATTCCAGTTCCGTGGGACTTGATCGCGGTCAGCGTTTTAGTTTTCATTGCGTTGCCTGTGGCAGCAGGCGCGATAACTAGAAAAACGGTGATACCTAGAAAGGGCGAGCAATGGTTCAGCAACAAGTACATTCCAGTCGTTGGAAAAATATCCATAGTGGCTCTCTTGACCACGTTGATAGTCATGTTCTCGTTCGAAGGAGAGGTTATTCTCGAAAACCCTCTGCTCGTCGCATATCTTGCCGCGCCTAATCTAGTGCACTATGCCATCATGATCACGTGGACTTACCTGCTCGGATATTTTGCAGGCTGGGCTTATGAGACAACGATAGACACTACTTTGATAGGAAGCAGCAGCCACTTCGAAGTTGCTATAGCAGTGGCGACCACCCTGTACGGCATCGGCTCTGGAGCAGCTCTGGCAACTGTTATTGGACCCTTGATGGAAGTGCCTTTAATGCTGTCTGTGGTGAAACTAGGCTTGAGGACAAGCCGTTACTTCCCTCGAAAAAGGGCTGCGAGGTGAAAGCGAATTGAAGAAAATATTGTTCGTCTGTGTGGAAAATGCTGGACGCAGCCAGATGGCTGAAGCCTTCAAAGTTAAGAACAAGTTAGTATGATTCTACACTGCATGGGTCAGCCTCGTAAGACTCTGTTAACGACTTCTCGCAATCCGACTCCTAGGATAAGGACCTTTTGCCGCGACCTTGCCAGAGTGATGCCAAACATTGCTTATGTCAATCGTGGGAAAATGAGCAACGATGATGTGGCTGAGAAAGCCATAGAATGCGGGGCGGATCGAGTTATGATTAATGATCGAGGGCAGGGCGGACTGGGCATTCTGAGGCTCTTTACGGTCACCGAATCGGGCTTAACTGAAGCGTCGCCCACAATGCATTTTGCAGCCAAATTGCAGGAGTTCGGCGTCCCAAACGTGAGGCCTGTTGTCTCGATAAGTGTTCAAGCGTCTAATAGGTCAGATGAGTTGGCTAGACTTGCAGCGTCTCTTTCAGGCTTTTTTGGCTTGCCTATTCCTTCAGACGAACAAGAGTATAAGTCAGCTCTAACGATAATGAGCATTTCGCGTGGCGAGTCAGGCAAGATCGCAGTGACTTTTATGGCTGAGCCTAGGCACATTGAGGTTGGTCCAAGAATCACTGTATCAAGGCTAGAGTGGTAATAGAAGAGATGAGTGCAACCGCCAAAATCCGTTTGAGATTCCCCGACAAAGCACAATTGTCGGCTGTCTTCAAGGCGCTGGAGCCAGAGACTCGCAGCTCTGTGACACTCCGCTCTAAGGTTGCGGTTAAGAAGGAAGACAAAACCTTGACGTTGACCATGATCTTTGAGGCAAAAGACTCGTCTGCCCTGAGAGCGGCATTGAACTCTTACTTGCATTGGATACGTCTGACCAAAGATGTCTTAGACTCTTCTGCAACACGCTGATTGCAGTGCCCTCGTTAGTGAGTTTGTGGAGCCTGAAGAGAAAAGTTGATGGAAGATAGAAAGCGATTTGTTGATATCGCTAAGATTACGGAAGGGTCCAAAGCTCTTGATGCAGGCACTGGAGATGGCTTCTTTGCATTATGGATTGCGCGCAGAATTGGTATAAGCGGTTTGGTAATAGCAATAGACATCTCATCAGAATATGTTAGGAAAGCGCATGGATTGTTCAAGAAAGAATCTGTCTCCGATTATACACATGTGATTAGGTCGGACTTGAGGTGGATTCCGGTTCTTAGGAATGCTCTGGATGTGGCTGCATCTTACAATTTTGTTTCTAGCATCAATGTTCCGTCTGCGCTTACTGAAATCTTCTCTCAGATACAAGCAACATTGAAGAAAGATGGAAGAATCATCGCGGTTGATTACAATCTGAAACCCAGAAGCAAGGTAGAAACTCTGTTCTTTAGGCGCTTTGCTCTCTATCGGAGAGTCTACAAAGCTCTTGGAAAAAGCTTGCATGTAACGTTCTTTACACCTGACGAAATAAGATCGGTGCTTGAAAAGCTGGGGTTCAAAACACGCATTGATGTCATTGAAAGAGACATCTCGATGCCTAAGAAGGTTCTTGACAGAGAAATACGTGACCTCATTCAAGAAATAAACAAGGTAAGCATGAGCAAAGGAGCCAAGACGATATTAATGAAGAAGTTGACTGATTTCTCTGAAGAAATCGGTGAGAGAGGAATCAAGTATCCGGCAGCCCTTTTGATAACAGCGGAGCCCAAATGAATAATGTAAAAACACTTAATTAATCCGAATTCTTATTGCTGAGCGTAATTACACCCCTGATTATAGGAATGTTGTAGCATGAGCGATGAAATCTCTAAACTTCCGCCACCAGTTCAAGAACGCCTGCTCAGACTGCAGCAGGTGCAGCAGAGCTTACAATCTGTCTTAACTCAGAAGCAACAACTTGAGCTGGAACTAACGGAAACTGATCAAGCTTTGAGCGAGTTGGCAACGTTGGATGAAGCTGCCACAATCTACAAATCGATCGGTTCGTTGCTGGTGAAGGCTGAAAAAGCCAAAGTGACAACAGAGCTGACTGAACGCAAAGAACTCCTCAACACCAGAATCACAGTCTTAGGAAAACAGGAAGAAAGGCTTCGAACTCAAGCCAAAGACTTGCAGGCTAGACTGCAAAAAGACCTGAGCCCAGTTTCTCCTCAGCCGCCTGAGTCCTAGGGCTTGGGTGAAAGGCTTATTGGAAGAAATAGGCATATCGGAGCTATCAGCTGAACAACTGGAAAAACTCTGTGAAACTGGCGAACAAGCCGCGCGGCGCTACATTCTTTCAAAGGTTCCAGAACGCCGAATTTCAACTCTTGACATTACCATAGACACTGAAGGAAGCAAACCTGTCACAGTAAACGTTGAAGTAGCGATTGCTTTATCACCGTTAATGAAGCGTTTTGACGCAGATAAACTGGCGAAAGAAGCCACAGAAAAAGCGTTTCAGGCGATAAACCAATACCTGCGTGAACTCTCATGCAAATCCACAAAATAACCCAACTCATAGATAATCGCAGTGCAAAGCTAGTTGTTCTGCTATGTCACATAAACGCTGACCCAGACGCCGTGTGCGCTGCCTTCGGCTTGGCTCAGCTACTACAACGGCTCAGACCAAGCCTGAAAATCGAAATCGCAGCAGCTCAAGGTCCCAGTCGACTTTCAAAACATCTCCTGAATTCCCTGCCAGCAAAACTGACGATGGAGCCACACATCAAAGAAGCCAACATCATCATCCTGCTGGACACCAACACGATTCAGCAACTAGGCGAATGGAGCGAACAAGTCAAAGCTTCAAAGGCTGCGCTGATTGTTATCGATCATCACGCCAGCCACCCGCAGACTGAAAGCCTCGCCACTTTGAGCGTAGCGGACGAGAAAGCGTCATCCACGTGCGAAATAGTGTATCGCCTCTACAATGAAGCACAGGTTGGCTTGACCCCTGATGGAGCCAGAGCCATATTTCTAGGCATTGCCTTCGACACACGACATTTTGTTCTGGCGAGTTCAACCACCTTCAAGGTTGTTGCTGACTTAATCGATGCCGGAGTCAAGGCTGAAGAAACCCTGTCCTTGCTCTCATTGCCTATGGATCTTTCAGAACGCGTAGCACGGCTTAAGGCGTCAAGACGCGTCAAACTAATCAAGATCAAGGAGTGGCTAATCGCATTCTCGAACGTCAGCGCTTTTCAGGCTTCAGCGGCTCGTGCACTTATTAGCCTAGGCGCCCATGTGGCTATTGTGGCTGGCGTGAAGGGAGAGAAGATTCAGATAAGTATGCGTGCCACCCAGGACTTCCATGAAAGAACGGGCGTTCACCTGGGTAGAGACATTGCCAAGCCTCTGGGCGAATACCTACATGGTATGGGTGGTGGGCATGCTGTTTCAGCTGGAGTTAACGGTTCCGGCGAAGTTGAAGCCAGCTTGAAGCGTTGTGCAAGGTTGCTGAAAGAGAGATTAACTCAACCCTAAATTGAGTAGCTACTCTTAAGTTAATGGCTACTCGCTGTTGCCACGTAAGGCGGACATACATTGTCTATCATTGAAGCCAAGGGCTTGACCTATACGTATCCCGGCGCAAGCAAACAATCGCTGCAAGAGGTTAGCCTAACTATAGAGAAAGGCGAGTTCGCCATTTTGACAGGTCCAAGCGGATGTGGCAAGACCACCTTATGCCGCTGCTTCAACGGCTTGATCCCACACTTCTACGCAGGCGAATTGAAGGGCAGCCTGAAAGTAGCTGACCAGAATATTAAGGAGCACACAATAGGCGAAATGGCAAAGCGAGTTGGACTCGTGTTTCAGAACCCAGAAAACCAGCTTTTCGCTCTGTCAGTTGAGAAAGATGTGGCCTTCGGACTTGAAAACCTAGGCATGCCCAGAGAACAGATGCAGAAGCGAGTTGACTGGGCGCTGAAGATGACAGGCATCGAAGATTTGAGGGAAAGAGCACCACACGAGCTTTCTGGCGGGCAACAGCAACGTGTTGCAATCGCCAGCGTCCTAGCCATGCAGCCTGACATCATAGTTTTCGACGAGCCCACTTCTTTTCTTGACCCGCTTGGCGCCCAGAGAATCTTCGAAGTGATCAGCGACCTTAACAGGAAGCTGGGAATAACCGTCATACTGGTTGAGCACCGTCTCGATCTGGCTGCAAAATACGCAGGTCACGTCATAATTATGGATGAAGGCAGAATCGCGTTAGACGGCGAACCACGAGAAATCTTCAGCTCAGAGCAAGCTTGGCTTCTGGGCGTTGGCATCCCGAAGGCTGTACGGCTATGGCGCTTACTTGAGGAGAGCGGCATTGCCCTGAAAGGCGTTCCGATAAGCTCCGACGAAGCAACACAGCATCTAAAGGAGGTCTTGTGGCGACGATAGAGGTCAACGACATCTATTTTACTTATCCAACTGGCGTAGAAGCTCTGAAAGGCGTCTCGCTGACCATTAGAGACGGCGAGTTCGTTGCCATAATGGGGCAAAACGGCGCTGGAAAGACCACACTGGTCAAGAACTTCAACGGGTTGCTCAGACCATCAAAAGGTAAGGTTCTGGTTGACGGAGTCAGCACAAAGGATGTAAGTGTAGCTAAACTCGCGCGGACTGTTGGATTCGTGTTTCAGAACCCGGATCATCAGTTGTTCAGCGAGACCGTTGAAGAGGAAATAGCCTTCGCTCTGCGCAACTTCGGCTTCGACGCGGCAACAGTTGAGAAGCGTGTCACGTGGGCACTTAACCTACTTGATTTAACGGACTATCGGAAAACCTCGCCCTTCATGCTAAGCGGTGGTGAACGAAAACGTGTTGCCCTTGCCTCTGTTCTGGCGTGGGATCCTAAAGTGGTCATTCTTGACGAACCCACGATTGGGCAGGATCATAGGCAGAAGGAAAACCTGCGGCAGTTTATTGTTCAACTGAATGAGCAGGGCAAGACTGTTGTAATAGTCACTCATGATGTTGAGTTTGTGGCAGAATGCAGCCCACGGGTCGTTTTGATGAGAGAAGGCATGATTATCGCAGACGGCGAAGCTAAGAGAATCCTGACCGACACAACGCTGGCTTTAGAGGCTTCAATTGTGCCGCCTCAAATAGCGCAGATTTTTCACGGCTTGACATTCCTAGGCTTGCCTTCAGACGTGATTGACGTTTCTGAAGCGAAGAAGATTCTTGTAGAATACGCTAGGGGGTCGCAGGGGTGAGTGTGTTTGAGGGTTTCCGTTTCCGTCACGTAACGTCGCCGATCCATGACCGCGACCCTCGAATCAAGTTTCTGTTTGTACTCGTCATTTTTGTTATCGCCATATTTTTCATCGAGTTTCTCCCCTTGCTATTGCTGTTTTTCTTGCCGCTGCCTTTCGTGTGGATAGCAGGGGTCAAAAGACAGTGGTTGCGTTCCTTGCGTGGAGCCGTGTTCTTGGCGTCTTTCATTTTTGTTTTCAACTTTGGGTTTGGTTACTTGTACAGGTCTTATTCTTCAACCGCATCCTTGCTCGAGTATTCTTTGGCTATGACGCTCAGGTTTCTTGTGATGGTTGGATCCTTCTCCATCTTCTTCCTGACCACATCGCCTGATCACCTAAGCTTGGCTTTAGAGCAAAGCCATGTTCCATACGAATTCACGTTTGCCTTCACAACAGCCGTGCGCTTTGTACCTGTTTTGGCGGAAGAAGCCCAAACCATCATGGATGCTCAGAAGGCCCGAGGCTTAGAACTGGAACGTGGTAACTTCCTCAAGCGTGTGCGCAATTACATTCCAATCTTGATTCCTCTAATTGTCAGTGCCATAAGGCGGAGTTTGGAGTTGGCTGAAGCCATGGAATCCCGAGCTTGGGGTTCCAGTCCAAAGCGCACGAACCTGTACGTTTTGAAGATCCAGCTTGGTGACGTAATTCTCTTAGTTTTGACTATCATGTTGCTTACTTTGGGCATTTACGCGCGGTATTTCGTTCAAATCCCACAATTGAGCACGTTTCTGCCGCCTCTTCCTTTCTGAAAAAGCAGTGAAGATTTTTGAGCTCGTTGCCACATCAATCAGTGTGGTTGCGTGTCAGCTATGACGTTTCAGACTCGTGTGATCGTGGATGAACGGGAAAGAGACTCAGGCGTGCCTGACATTCTCAAGGCTTTGGCGCTGCAGGTTGACTATCGCGTGCTGGAGGTCGGCGATTACGTAGTCTCTGCTGACTGCGCTGTGGAAAGAAAAGCTGGACGAGACTTTGCCAAATCATTGTACTCTGGTAGACTGTTTGATCAGGCACGGCGGCTGCGCCAGTTCTATGTGCATCCTGTCTTCGTGGCTGAGGGCGACCTGCAGTTGCTCATAGGCGAAAGCGCCAAGCCCAGGGCCTACTGGGGAGCTTTGACCACACTTGCCTTTCAGTTCGGCATGACCGTGTTTTTCACGGCTAATGCAAGACAGACTGCAGATTTGCTTTGCACGCTGGCTAGGCGCTCAGGACTCACACGCGCTCCGAAAGGACCGTGGGTTCAGAAGAAGCCTAGAACAAGGGATGCAGAGAAGATGCAGGTGTCGCTTGTGGCAATCCTGCCTTCTATTGGACCCAAGCTTGCTGAACGCATGTTACTCCGGTTTGGATCTGCGCGGAGAGTTTTCTGTGCCTCTGTTGCTGAACTTTGCACAGTTAAGGGTTTAGGCAGAGCCAAGGCAGAGAAGATAGCTGGATTGCTTGACGCTGAGTACAAGCCTTCTTTGAAACGGGAAAAACACGTTACCTTAGATGTTTCTTAGCGTGACCGCAAGATTTTTACACATCAGAAAACGACTATTCGCTCCGAGAGGCGAGTCTGGGTGAAATGGCTACGGGCGGCAGCAGACGAGATTCTCTCAGGCGCTAGAAAAGCGATAGATGAGATAGATGAGAGTCAAGTTGAAAGCATGATAAAGATGCTTCTTGACGCCAAAGACAAGAAAATATTTGTTGTCGGCATGGGCAGAAGCGGGTTCGTTGGACGTGCCTTTGCGTTGCGTTTAATGAATCTGAGCTTCGACGTTTATTTTCTGGGTGAAACCATAACGCCTGCGGCTGGAGAAGAAGACTTGGTCATCGCCATATCAGGCACTGGCATGACTAAACTGGTCGTGAGCGCTGCGGCTGCGGCTAAAGAAATCGGCGCAAAAATCGTGGCTATAACGTCATATAAGGAGTCTCAGCTGGGGCAGATGGCGGATCAACTGGTCCTTGTTAAGGGACGAACCAAGATGGGTTGGCCGCGTGAAGAGGATTATCTTGCCCGTCAGATTTTGGGTGAACGCGAACCCATCAGCCCGCTGGGAAGCGTGTTCGAAAACAATTGCATGGTGTTCTTAGACAGCTTAATCGTTGAACTCATGTACCGTATGAAGAAAAATGAAAACGACTTGAGAAGCCGCCATGCAACAATCGAGTAACACTTAAAAGTCAACAATCAACTATTGTGCGTAAAGTCAACGTATCATGGGGCTTGTTGGAGACGAAGGGCAAATCAAAGCGAAAGCGCATGCGTAGAGAAAAACGCAAACGCAAAAAGAGACGCGAAAGATACAAGTAGCTTCTCTGGGAATTCATCTACTTTCATTCAGGGAATACTGATAGCCCAGGAGTTCCGCACTCTTGAGTTGAATTCATACTTTTTTCAACTGTAGAATCACTGCGATTGCAGACAATAGTTGAGAGCATTGAGAGGTTCTTGACCCTGAAATCGGGGGCAACTATATCTGGTTCTGTCCGATTTGGACCGCGCATGAGCCTGATAGTGCACATTCCCAGATTATGAGCTCCTTGAATGTCTGAAGAAGGGTTGTCACCGACCATTATTGTTTCTTCTGCCTTTAATTTGAGATATTTGAGGGCAAGCTGAAATATCTCTGAATCTGGCTTTTGATAACCCACGTCAACAGAAGCAATTTTAGCATCGAAGAATCTGTTTAGACCAAGCTTGTCAAGAGCAGGCTCCATACCACCACTCCAGATGTTCGCTACTATGCCCAGTTTGAATCCTTCAGATCTTAGTAAACCCAGCACGTCCTTCGCACCTTTTCTAGCACGAGCATCTTGAACATATGGACGCCAATGCAGCTCTATGATTTCCTGCAGGTCATCTTCACTGTAACCTTCGACTCCTAGGACTGAAAGAATCTCTCTGAACTCCGCATCTATCCCGACCTGCTGGCTCTCTCTACGATGGGCAAACTCGTCAAGCAGCGCTTGAACCCTTGAAGTTTCAACTGAGACCCCGAATGCTCGAAGCTTTCGCTGTATGTTCCTAACCGACGTCAAATGGATCTCTCTATAATGGGGGAACCAGACAAGCGTATGGCCATAATCAAACAGAATGCCTTTGAACTTAACCATGATTTCCTCACGTAGCACTACTTTGCGTATATCGTTCTCCCTGTGGTATAAATCAGATTCTCGAGTTTGACAGCCCGGGATACGTGACTTATCTCGTTTAAATTTCTCAAACATGAAAATTATGGCGATAGATGAAAAATATTGGTTTAAAATCATCAGGGTTCAAATTCCTTCCCCTGTACTGGAATTCACGGCTGACGTTCAAGTTCTCGGCTAGTAGGCGAATGGAAATGTTTAATGTATAGGCTATTCAAACATGCATCGTCGAACGCAATAATGAGGTAGAAATTTACCGAATATAAAAAGAGGGGGAGGCTGAAACCGTAATACGAACTTGCATTCAAGCCTTTATCGATGAGTGGGAGTTATCTTCGACCCTTCTCCGGCGTCGGTACAAGACCAAGTTGCTGCATCAAGCCCAGAGTATCCTCCCTTTCCCACAGTTCCACGAACTTGCCCCCAGCAACACGAATGATGGCAATCCCCCACCCCGTCACCTTCTTGTTGGTAGGGAGGATGCCCATAAGTTCACCTTTATGCGAGGCACTATATGTAAAGCGCCCCGCTACCTTGTCCCCTTCGACGACTACATCATCAAGCGTGGCATGAAAGTCGGGAAAAGCGCTCAAGAACTTGCCTTGAGATTTTTTGTAGTCTTCGATGCCATGTATGTCCTCGCCAAAGCTACTATGAAAGACGAAGTCAGTAACGCATAACTCGTCTATTACGGCCAAGAAGGCTACCTTCCCTTTGTTCCCCTCCTCAAGAAAACGACGCCCGAGCGTTTTAAGATCTTTTGCTGACATGACAAATCACCCGCTAATTGCTAAGTAATCTATGTCTATATATAATCTCAACGTGCCCGCGCGAGTTGCCATACTCTTAGCGGTCCTGAGAGGTTCTTTTATTCTTAATTTATTCACTCACCTTTGAAGCCTCGCTCTGGATTAAAAAACCGAGAATTTAAACCTCGCCCTGTCCACCGTGTAATGGTAGCCCGGGAGAGATTCGAACTCTCATCAGCGGGTCCAGAGCCAGCCATCCTCGACGCCTGTAACCAAAAAAAGCCGTCAAAGAAGCCATTTCTTTCCACCCAAGCTCATCATGCTAAGCCGCCGCAATCCGGATGACATCGTCACCAGGTTCAGTTTGACGACGACGCTCGCACAGCTTCAGATGCAAAGCTCGCTCCAACATTGTAGAAGAAGGTATAATGGAGATAACGCCTTCTTCTTTTGAAATTTCTTTTCTCGCAGAGCTACATCAACATGCGCAAACGTCACGATTGCCAACATTGAAAGTCACTTTTAACAACATTGAAAGTGCCATTGAAACACCAGCCAACAACGCCAAAAACACCATTCAGAAATCAAAACAGCACCCAGAACGCAAACTGAAAAGTCTAACTTTCACCCCAAAAAAATTTTTTCTGCACTCACACTAGCCTTCTGCTCAGCATTTACAACAAACCTTATATTCCGCTGCCACATCTCCCTTCAAACGAAGCTGAGTCCATAAGGAGCCAAGCACCAAACGCGGCTTTTGCCGACGAAGCTTGCACGTTCCGAACTGGCTGGCTCACTTCCGCGACGAGGACGAAACACAGACATGCCGAAAACGTTCCTAAAAACAAGCAAAAACCCACTATCACGACCAAGACCCAGAACAGAACACATAATCCTACAAGCTTCTTCGCCACACCCTTCACGGAAAACACGAAACATCGCGGAAAACTGACCACGCGAACAAAGGAGGAGAAGTTTTGAAAATAAAAGACCTCAGAGACGGAATGAAACGAATAGAAGTCGAAGCCAAAGTCATAGACAAACAAGCCCCACGCGAAGTCATGGCGAGATACAGAGACGTAGTACACAGAGTAGCCAACGCCACCATCAGCGACGACACAGGCAACATCAAACTAACCCTCTGGAACGACCAAATCGACCAAGTCAACGTCAACGACAACGTAAAAATCGAAAACGGCTACATCACGTCTTTCAGAGGCGAAATCCAACTCAACGTGGGCAGATATGGAAAACTAAGCGTCAACCCATGACACAGTCGAAAAAGTCCAAGTCAAGGAAGAAACGGTAAACTCAACGCGAGGTGAAAAAGATGGAATATGAAAGAAGAGAACGAAGGGGAGGCTACGGAGGAGGCTACGGAAGAAGAGAAGGAAGAGGCTTCGGCCCACGATTCCCACCCAAACCAG
>Ga0315308_1001983_pt1 | contig 11652 bp, 8 predicted proteins | sample TDP3_MG_FD_203078 | JGI IMG/M metagenome (GOLD analysis project Ga0315308, IMG submission 203078) | Freshwater sediment microbial communities from Lake Towuti, South Sulawesi, Indonesia - TDP3 | ecosystem: Environmental > Aquatic > Freshwater > Lake > Sediment | place: Indonesia: South Sulawesi... | reverse complement strand
AATTGTTGTGCAGTTCGTTCCTCGGGTTATCTTTGAGAAGATATGGTGGAGAGCCGTTCTGGGCTCTGTTCTCTTGGTTAGCGCTGTCGTTATCGCGCTGAAGGAGTCTATGACGAGCCTCTTTGCTTGTATTCTCTGGAGTTCTTCGATGATCTGTGCGAGGATTGTGGATACGCTCTCCTCTCTGAGTGTTGGGAACCCGACGAATCGGAACTTCCCTTCCTCCTCGAGCTTGGCGAAGTCGTATCCAAAGTTCTTCATGAACTCATAGTAGGCAGCTCTGTCTTCGAGGAATGAGACGTAGATGCCCGCGTCCCCATACTTTGCGACTCCTTCATACAAGAAGCGTGATGCGAAGAGGGTCTTTCCTGTTCCCGCCCTTCCTCCGAGCAGGATGAGTGACCCCCGCGGGAGCCCTCCTCCGATGCTCTCATCAAGAGCTGCCACTCCTGTGGGTATGAGGTTCTTGAGCTGTTTAGGTTGGGGAGCTTTCTCAGTACCGCTGTCCATCTCGGGCCCACCATTTTGATTTAGCGTCTTAGAAGGTCGTACAAAGCCTATTTACATTGGTAACCTTTAATTCTTTTCATTAAGTGTTAATCTTTTCCCGCGGAAATACCAAATAATCCTCGGAGATTCGCGACACGCCTTTTCCCGCCATTTAAGTTCTATTTTCTTACAGCTTTTCTGCATTTCTTAAGCCGAGCTCAGCAATTGATCCGCGCCTTTGAACAGATAGTGATCATGTCGGCGAAACTGCTACTGGCCGCTGGCAAATCTCATATAGAATCTCACCGAAGTGGAATACGGTATCTGCCTTTGATGTCCTGCAAAATGCTGCTCTCCATCAAGAGGAAGGCTCTGAGGAAGCGCACATGGTTCTCTGAGCTCTCAAACATCGAGCGCGGACTGATCAATTCTGTCCTAAATGCATTTGAGTCTGTGAAAAGTCGTCACCTGGTTGCAATCTTGGAGAGGATCATCGCAAAGCTTCGCAAGACGCTGGAGAGTGGCTTCGCAAGAATGGTAGAATCCGTCGGCTGGGAACTCGTCAGAAGGCGAATCCTACAAGCGGTCTCTATGGGCTGCCTAGGAGCTCGTAGGTGGCTAGACGACAGGGGATTCGCCGAGTTCTTGACAGTCCTCGAACTGAACACTCCTGTCGCATTCAAGGCCTAGACACGGAAGTGACCACTCCCAAGCTTGTCTAAATGTCTGGCAGGCGCCGAGATTGCGGTGGTTATCCCGGCGCTCAATGAGTATGATGGTGTCGGTTTGACCATCGGGGAGGCTCTTCGTAGCCTTCCTAGTTCCCGCGTCGTTGTGATTGACGGACGGAGCCGTGATGGGACAGCCGAGGTTGCAACTAAGTGGGGAGCAGCGGTACTATCCCAGAATGGTCGGGGCAAGGGTTCTGCGCTGCGCGAGGGGTTGGAGTACCTGAGTGAGATCTCTCCTGGGCCCAGTTGGCTTGTGTTCTGCGATGCGGATTACAGTTATCCTCTCGGATCTTCGCCCACTATGCTGGAATTGTTGGCCGGTGATCCTAGTGTTGGTATGGTAGTTGGGGACAGGTTTAGCAGGTTTGGACTATGGAACTATTTCGGGGATAGGTATCTATTTGGGAACCTTGTGCTTCGTTGGATGCACAGGCTTCTGAATGGGGTTAGGTTGGAGGATCCCCTATCTGGGTTGAGAGTTCTCCGCTACGAGGCCGTCAAAGGTCTGGAGCTCGAGTCTGAGGGTTTTGATATCGAGGCCGAGTTGAACTGTCATCTGCTCGCAAGGGGCTGGAGGATCCTTGAGGTTCCTATTGCGCGTAGAAAGAGGATTGGAAGGAAGAAGCTGAAGGTCAAGGATGGCTTCACGATCCTTCGGCGTATGTTGAAGCATCGTTTTGGTCGTGGAGTTTGAGGTTAGCCATAGTCACCGAGGGCTTCAGGCCGTATATCGGCGGCGTTGAGACTAGGTATACCGAGCTTGCCTCTCGACTAGCTCGAAGACACGAGGTCTCCGTCTTTACGATCTTGAGGAAGGATGATGGCGGGCTTGACCCGCTCTTTACGGAGCAGAGCGATGGCGTTACGGTTCACAGGGTTCATCAGAGCAGTGGATACTTCCTTCCAGATGGGACAAGGTCCGCACGAGGTCTCGTCGAATTCATCGTTAGCACCCTTAGGGAGATGAAGAGCGGGGACTACGACGCCGTCATCTGTAGTGAGTGGCCCTTGGCTCACATCTTTCCCATAGCCGCGCTTCGCGGCTCATTATGCGTGGTAGATTGGCATGAAGTCTGGGGCAGATACTACCTTGGGTTCAGGATGAAGGGGGGCTTAGGCTATCTGGCTGAACGCGCGATCGCGAAGGCGCCCGGTTTGAGGCACGTGGCCGTCTCGAACTTCACGAAGGGTAGGCTCGTCTCGATCTTGGGAGTTCCTTCTCATCGCGTTGCCGTCATCCCGAGCGGTGTGGATTCCAGCTCCTTTGATAAAGTCAACGCTGAGAAGGAGCCGGGTCGGCTGATCTACTTTGGGCGGTTCACGCCGCACAAGCACATTGAATGGCTGATCGAGGCCTTCAAGCGATTGGTCGGATCTGGGTTTGATCTTTCCCTGAGGATTGTTGGTGATGGCCCCCTCAGATGGAGCCTTGAAGAGAAGACTCGTGGAATTGAAGGGGTTAAACTCCTAGGTCCCCTTCCCAAGGCGGAGTTGATTCGGGAGATCAAGTCGGCCTGGATCGCCGTTATTCCTTCTGTTAGGGAGGGCCAGGGGATATCCTATCTTGAGGCTATGGCAGGTGGGACTCCCGTCGTAGCCGTCAATAGCCAACTGAGCGCCGCCGGAGAGTTGATCGACGGAGGTAGGAATGGTCTGTTGGTTGAGGCCTCCCCTCGGGGCCTGGTCGAGGGTGTTAGGTCGCTTCTCGTGAATGAAGAGCTTTGGTCGAGGATCAGGGATGAGGGCCAGAGGACCGCTCTCTCTTTCAGCTGGGATGAGTCTGCTGAGGGCTTTAGCGATTATCTCGAGGATATTTTGAGTGGATAGGGCTAAGGTAGCTTCCCTTCTTGCTCTGCTTGCCATCGTGGTCTTCGCTTCGGCCTTGATGGTGGAGCTGTACAGGCTGTACTATCTGCCGCCCGGGTTTGATGTTGGGGCTTGGATCACATATGCGAAGGCTCTAATCGGTGAATCGGGCTCTGCGTGGGTCACTCGCTACCATCCGTATCTGGTTCACAACTCGCTGCTCGCCTTGTTCTTGAGGGTCTTCGGAGATGAGATACTGGCGGCTCAGGCCTTCGCGATATTCCTCTTCGCTCTTAGGCCCTTAGCCACATATCTCCTGTCTCTCGAGGTACTGGGTTCTAGATCGAAGGCGGTCCTAGTTTCTTTCTTTGTGGCTCTTCATGCCTCGTTCTTTGAGGTCTGGGGTTGGGGTGGGTATCCGAATCTCCTCGGGTTTGCCCTGTCACCGCTTGCACTGTATTTCGTGGTTGGAGCTGTTGAGAAGAGGGATATGAGAAGCCTGTTGCTTGCGTTGGGCTTCTCGCTCCTTACGATTCCGTGTCATCTTCTGACTGCGCTGGTTCTGGTTGCTACCATCTTGGTCTGGCTCTTCACATATGGTACCGTGGAAGTGGTTCTGCGGAGAAAGCCTTGGAGGGAGCTCTCGACCTTTGGCGTTGTCTCTTTGCCTTTGATGGCCGCCCTTTTGGGCTATGCCTGGCTTGCGGTTTCTATGGGCTGGTTTGAGGAGAATCCGGCCGCCTTGGCTAACAGGATCGGTTTGGGCGACTTCGTGTATGCTTTCCACGGTTTCAGGGTCTATCTGTCTATCGTCTTTGTGGTCGTGGCCTTTCCCTGTCTGTTCGCTTCCTTTCGTAGGGCTGTGAGAAGTGCGGATGATGGCATGGTTCTGAGGTATAGTCTGCTTCTGTCTTGTGTGCTCGCGCCTTTGGCACTGACCCAGCTCTGGATTTTTGGAGTCTATCTCGATTTTGCGCGGTTTGTCTTCTTCTTGATCCAGCCTCTGGCCATAGCTGTAGCGGGATATGTGGATGTTGACTTTGTGTCCGTTCCGCGAAGATGGTTGAAGAATCTAGGTGCGACTTCGATGTTGGCGTTGCTTGTCTCTGTTTCCGTTCTTAGCGTGCCTGCGAGCTTTGAGGTGGTGAAGTGGTATCATCTCAATCTTCCTTCTGGCGAGGATGCTGGGGTTCTTGAGGCGGTCGAGTGGGTGAAGGCGAATTCTCAGGTGGGCGATGTGGTCGTCTCTTCTGAGTACCTTGGTGGCTGGGTGAGCGGCCTGGCTGAGGTGAATGTTTTGCAGACATTTCCGCTGAGGTTCGCTTTCTCGAGGGGAGAGGTTGAGAGGTCTCTAGATGCGGAGACCATTATCTCATCGAACTACACGTTGAGTTCGCCTGACTTTCAGATTCTAGAGCAAGGCGAGGTGCAACTCCTTAATCCGCTCATCAGAGTGAACAGGAATGGGGTTTACCAAGACCTTGCCTACCTCAACGATGCACTCACCGGCCTTCACGTTGCTGGTAATAGTTCCAGTTCCCCACGAACACTTCGAGGGTTCAGGCCGTCGTTGATCATCACCGTCAACGGGGGACAAGCGTCAGCACACACCACCTATGATCTCGACTCGACAAATGTAGTCAGAACAGTTGAGATGGATTCCAAGAATTCATTCATCGATCTGGACATCAGCGTCGATGGAGAAGGAATACTTTTGGAGGGCCTGACGTTGCAGCTAGCGATAGCCTCGGACAGAGGGATCCTCAGCATTACCGTAAACGGGACCAGCGTGACCTTGGACACAGACATAGGCAGATTCTGCATCGACGCCTATGGCGTGGTGGAAGAGATCAAGATCACTCATGGAAACTCCGCTGGCGACCAGAATATCCTCTTCAGCTTCGGGAGTCAGGGTGACCTAATAGGTGCGAGACTGAGGTTTGAAGATCCCAATGCAAAGGCTTCCGGAGGACTCCTGGTCTACAGGTCTTCACGACAGCTGATCGAGTCATACAACGTCAGGTATGCCTTGACGCTTTGGAGCGAATGTGACTATAGCAGGAATCTTGAGCAAAGCGGCGTCTTCCGCTTGGTATATAGGAATAATAGAGTCTCGATCTTCGAAGCCAAAGACCTAGGTTTCAAAAGTTGAGCCGATATTTACGCATTTTTCGTTCCCAGCTTGAAGGATTAGGAAAGAATTACCGCCTTCTCACAGTGGCAGCCGTCAGCTCCTTACTATTCATGTTGGTACTACGTCAGATGGACGGAAACCCTCCTTCCCTGTTTTATGTGATCTATAGAACGATTTCGCTCGCCGTGGGAGACGGGTTAACCGCCCTGAAGCTAAGTGGAGCTCTTGCATTCGCTGCGATGCTGCTCTCAACCTTTATGTTTGCGAAGGGGGTCACGGAGAGCTCAATTGCGGGCCTCGGTGCCTCTTTGATGGTCTCCTTCTCTGCGGCGCAGTTTGAAATGTTGTGGCAAGGAGCTTATCCGAGCCTTCTTGGGCTTGCGTTCACGTCCTTGGCTCTTCTGATGTTTCTAAGGGCTCAGAGAAAAGACGACAAGCTGACTTTCGCTGCCGTCATCCTAGGAGGACTGGTCTTGGCTTCGCGTCAGTTGGCTTTCCTCGTCTATTTGGTGACTTTGGTTGCTATGTCGTTGATAGTAGTGGCATTTCGCGAAAAGGCGTCTCTTCCTGTCAATCTGTCGGTTGTTGGAGCGTTGTTGCTGCTTTCGGTTTTGTATAGGTTTCTGGTCGGGTTTGGCTGCATGCTTCAAGACTCTGCGTTGGGAACTCAGGTTGGTTATTCTTCGTTGGATGCAGCCTTCGGGCTCTTCAAGAGCATGTATCTTCTTTTCTTAATCGGAGTCTTGGCCGTGGTAGGCTCGGTTCAGCTCTTCCTCGCTAAGCGGAGCTTGGAGCTGAGTACAGTTCTTGTTTGGCTCAGCTCGTCACTGCTTCTACCCCATTTTCTGGGACTGCCAGCAGATGTTCAAGGGCTTCTGTATCTATCGATTGTTCCGCTCTGCACCTTGTGCACAATTCCTCTTCTCTGTGTGAGGGGTAGCGTAGTGGTCTCGAAGGATGTCGGAAATGATCCTGTCTATGAGGTGGAGATTCGGGTTGGTCCGGCTGGGCTAGCTGCTCTCACCTTGGTCGCTCTGTTGGTTACCCCTGTTGTTGGATTGGCGGGAGGAGGGAGTGCATACGCGAACTACGCGTGGACTTCGACACATGACGATCAGGAGGAGATGCGTGTGCTCGACTGGATCAAGGGGAATGCGGCTGAGAACGCTACCATCGTAAGCGATTTTGATCTCGGACGTTGGGTTGAATGTTATGCGCAGCGTAAAGCGCTTTTTACGATCCCGTCTGAGGCAATTCCCACTGGAGCTGAGTTTGAGAGGTCGCTTGCTGCTGATGCGATTGTGAATTCGTGCTACCAGTTGGCCAACACACATATGAAACTCGACGATACACAGCCGATGTCTGACCGTTTCTCACCACGGATTTCTGTCTTCAAGGGGATAGGGTACACTCCTCTACTGTACATTGACAGCAGCTTTGTTAGGGCTAATTTTACTCGCGATGAAAGGACTTGGATTGAGGCGCCATACAAGGCCTGGTACTACCAGAGCCAGTGGCTTGAGAGAAGCGGTGAGAAAGCGGTGCTTCAGCACTCCTTTGAAACGCTTGGCCTTCTCTTCGCAGAGAAGCTTTCTCTCGAGGCCGATAAGCCTGTGACCTCGATCAGGTTTGCCATCCTCGCGAAAGAGAACGTTTCTCTCAACTCCGCCTCGATGGCTATTTGGCTCGACTGGGACAGGTGGCTTTTGGACAGCGAGATCAATGGAAGTCGGGTGAGAATTGTGACAGACATAGGCAAGATGGAACTCAGTTTCGTAGGTTATGTTGCCAAGATTGAGATCGGCAGAGATGAGGAGTTCAATCAGAACAGGATCCTCGTAGGATTTCATTCACCGCCTGACCGGTGCGAGGTCGGGGTTGATATACGCGTCCTAAACGCCGATTTCTCTTGGATTGGCCCTGTCTGGTCTGCCTCAAGCACTGAGCTAGAGCAAAAGTACGGGGTTGAACTCATTGCAGTTCCGAAGTGTTCTGTCGATGCCGAACGTCTCAGAGCTCGACCCCCTCAGGGTCAAGTTCTATATGTAGACGACGCCTTCGTCAGAGTGGTCTTCGAGAAGGCGGGACACGAGTGGATTGAGGCACCATACAGGGCCAAAGTTCTCTGGGAGGAGAATAGGAGCCTTCAGGGCGGATCATCGCGCATCACGGCCTTCGAGACGGGCGGACTCTACATCAACAAGACGACCATTCAAATGGGCTCGAACTTCACGATTACGTATGATGTTGAGGCCAAGGAAGGAGTTTCACTTGAGAGGCTTCTCCTTCCTGTATGGCTAGTTTGGGGAAGAACCGTCAGCGACGCACGCGTTGAGAATAGTAGAGTGACGCTAGTCACAGATTCAGGCACATTGAGACTTACTCCATCGAAAGAGGGTTTGAAAATCTGCAACACTACCGATGGTTGCTATGGACTCGACGAAGAATATCACCAACCAAGGATGTTGATCCAGTACTCTCTGGGCTCCCACAGAGGGACCGCGTCATTGACTTTCGAGGCTTTGAATGAAGGGTCAAAAGTGTCTACACGGGTCGACCTAACATCCAGGCCCATCATGAATGGGAGTGATAGAACTTGGATAGCGAGTCAAAACAACGCCTACACCGAAGTCTTCACAGGCAATGAGCTTTCTCTTTTCGAAGTCCCAAAGTTGGACAACCCATAATTGTCTGTGGAGTCGAAGCTTAGAATGAAGATCAGGTTCAAGATCGGCACAGCTGAAGAAGATCTCCTAGAGGTTGTTGCCCTCTCAGTGGCCTTTCTTGTTCCAGTATTGATCCGGTGGATCCCCGAGGCTCAATTCCCCTACCCGATAGGCTACGATACTCCAATGTACCTAGCCGCAGCGAAGGACTACTCACACAACTCAGAGTTCTTCCCACTGCTCTACAGGATACTAGGATCGCTCCATAGCATGGGGCTAGACGCCATCGTGACAATGAAGTATCTTCCAACCTTACTTTACGGCTTCCTCGGTGTCTCAGCATACTACTTCGCCCGAAGCTATCTCGAATGGGACCGAAGGAGGAGCCTCCTAGCAGTTCTCATTCTGACCTTCTCAGCCGTTTCTCTAAGGATCTCTTGGGATCTGAACAAACAGGTCTTCTCAACAACAGCTCTCTTAATCGCATTCTCCCAGCTCCCGAAGCTCGAAAGAAGGTCAAGGGCCGCTCTTTTCATAGGATTCGGAGTTCTCGTAGCCGCCTCTCATGAGTTCATCTTCGCCCTGATGAGTGGCATCTTCATCTATCTCCTCGCCTCTCAGGCGTTCCGATTCCTAAGAAAAGAGCACGTCAACAGCAGTTTCCTAGCAGTTGTGTCGGTCGCCTTCATTAGCGCCGTACTCGTATTTCTGGGCGGCTGGTTCCATTGGGATCTTTCTAGGATCTATTCGACTGGCACCTGGAGCATCCAAGGTTCAGTAGACTTCAGCTCTTCCACTTGGTTTGAAGTTGTGCGAAGATATGGTGCAATAGCTGTCCTCTGCTATGCACCCCTAGTCCCGTTGGGCGCTCTTGGAGTCTTCCGAAGAGGAGCCCTAACAGGCTGGATACTTGTCGCGGCCATCGGCTCTTTCTCAGCCTTCATCTATCCTAGGCTTTGTTTGGCGTTTCCGGATAGGTGGATGTATCTACTCATCTACCCGACAGCCTTCTTTGTAGCAAACGCTTTCGAGAGACTCGGGCTGGCTAATAGGCTGAGCGCCCGGAATGGACTGACAATAGGGATGGCGCTCATCCTCATCAATTTTGTCTCCTTCTCACTCTTGGGAATATCACAGTGGCCAACTTGGTATCCCAAGGCGCCGGAGTTCTTTCCAGAATCAATGCCCGTGTCATCAATCCCACTCTATGACATTGAAGCAACAGCTCAACTTATGCATAGTCTAGATCAACACTCTCATGGCTTAGTCCTCATCAGTCACATGAAATACATAGGATGGGCGGCCTACTGCACGAATCACCAAGTGATAGGATGGAGTGACCTTTGGACTCCAGTCCCGACCAAGAGTATACCTCGGAACGTGCCCGAAGCCTTAGACGTGGCAAAGGCAGGTCAGAAATCAGAGATCTACCTCCTTTGGTACAGAGACACCGACGCCACCAGCCTCGGATTTACAAAGATCGCCGAAAGCGGACGGATGAAACTATACCAGTATCATCATGGATAGAAAGGTCGACCACGAGATAGCATGCAAAACAAACAGGGCCTCGAAGTTTCGAGCGCACGACAATGACCAACAGCAAGTACGGTAATTCCAGATCGGAGGATCCACCCTGAAGATATTCCAAGTCAGCCCCTATTTCGCGCCTCACACAGGAGGCTCTGAAAGGTACTGCCTACAGCTGTCCAAGCACTTGGCAGAGAGAGGACATGAGGTCCACGTCCTTACATCTTTGCTTGACAAGGATACTCCCAACCACGAGAGAAGGGATGGGATCCACATCCACCGATACCCATGTGCTGGGATCATTTGGGGCGTCAATCCCGCCACCTTCATAATGCATAGATTATTGAGGGATAGACCCGACGTAATCCACGCTCATTCATACATTTTCTTCACCTCAAACCAGGCGGCTTTCGCCAAGAAACTCACTGGAACTCCGTTCCTACTCCACTTACATGGAGGAATCGACTTTTCTTCTCCAACCAACGATCTCTTAACCAGTCTCAAGTTCCATCTCAAAAAGAGGTTGTACGATCCAACCGTCGGAAGGTGGACAGGGCGAACTGCAGACGCAGTCGCCTCGGTCTCGAGAAGAGATATGGAGTTCGCCAAGAAACTCTGGGATTTGGACGAAGAGAATCTTCACTGGATTCCAAACGCGATTGACCCTAATGAATTCAAAGGAAAAGGCCACGACCGCTTATTGAACGTAGCCTTCGTCGGACGTCTGGAAGCTTGGAAAGGTATTCAAGTATTCATCGAAGCTGCCAAACTCATCATGAAGGAAACAGATGACGTGGACTTCCTGATCGTAGGAGAAGGAGCCTTCAGAGAGAACATAGAAAACGGTGGCTTCGATAACCACATCAAGGTTCTAGGTAAGGTCCCACACAAGATGATGCCTGACATCCTCTGCGAAGCCTCAGTACTGGTCCTGCCATCATATATTGAAGGGCTACCTACAGTCTGCCTAGAAGCTTTAGCAGCCCAAGTTCCTGTGGTGGCTTCAAATGTTGGGGGCACCCCCGAAGTAGTCATAGACGGAAAAACCGGCTACCTGTTTTCACCCGGAGATTCCCAGACGTGTGCCAAGAAGGTGCTAAAACTACTATTTGACGAAGAGCTCCGAAGGAAAATGGGAAGCCAAGGAAGAAGCTTGATGGAGAAGTCTTACACCTGGCCGAGAGTAGTGGAAAAGGTTGAGACACTCTACGAGAGGATAAGCCATGGCTGACCGAGATACGAAACAATTCAGAAAGCTTCAATCGAGCGGAGAATAGCCACAGCCATCCCCGACCTAAAAGGAGTCAAGAACATATTCAAACCATCCTAACGTGAAGCGACAGTGGCACTAAACCGAGGCTTCCTTCTAAAGACATACGCGGGAATGTTGCTATTCGCCCTTAGGCGGATGCGAGCAACCCGAGAAGACTTGATCAGCCTAATCTTCACACTGTCAGCACCACTGCCGTACATCCTAGGATTCAAGGGAGAATTGAAGACTCCCATAGGCTACCTGCGTGTCACCAACAGAGCGATGCTAAGATCTTCTGTCTACGGATTCTTTAAGACGCAATTCGCTTACCGACATGGACTGAGAGCGCTCTTCCCCAAAGACTACTTCTTCCCCTTGATCATCGACGTCGGTGCCAACATAGGCGATCTGCCCTTAGCCATGAAAAGACATGCAGGGAAGATCATTGCGCTGGAACCGGGAGAGGAGAACTTCTCGGCGCTGAATGCGAACCTCCAAATCAACCACGTCGACAATGCGGTTCCAGTTAGAGTTGCTGCCACCGACAGAGAGGGTGAGGTATTCCTTCAAGGAGAGAACTCCAACATGTACGTAAACCCTGAGAAGAAGGGGCACCCAGCCAGAGGGAGTCCCCTAGACCTGATAGTCGATAAGCTGAAAATTGGAAGCGTCGATCTCCTAAAAGTGGACGCGCAAGGCCACGAAAGATTCGTCCTCTTAGGAATGAATAGTCTCATGAGGAGGAGATTAGTGAAACTCCTGATAGTCGAGGCACACGTCAAAAGAGGCGTCTCAGTTGCCGATATCGTTTCCTTTATGGAAGCTCGTGGATACTACTTGGTTCACAGAGACCCCTATCTTTTCGACCAGCCTCATCTCTACTTTGCATCAAGCGAACTCAGAGCTAGTTAATGATGTGGAACGTTAGAATCTGCGCGTAAGGCGCACGCCACATCGAGAAAAGTCCGGCCCTGAAGTATCTTCATGACATACATGTTGCCTAGAAATTGGTCGATCAGCCTTCGAACTAAACTGTCTCTCGAAATC
>Ga0315308_1001982_pt1 | contig 11656 bp, 14 predicted proteins | sample TDP3_MG_FD_203078 | JGI IMG/M metagenome (GOLD analysis project Ga0315308, IMG submission 203078) | Freshwater sediment microbial communities from Lake Towuti, South Sulawesi, Indonesia - TDP3 | ecosystem: Environmental > Aquatic > Freshwater > Lake > Sediment | place: Indonesia: South Sulawesi... | reverse complement strand
GTTTTATGATGTGCAAGGATTTCTCAGGAAATTGATTCTAGAGAATTTCAGGGTCACAAGCTTCTGAAAGCTTTCAAGAAAAAGTATGGAGAAGCAATTACTTAACATGCAAATAAGCTTTAAACCTATTGTTTATAATTGTGTTTCATGCAAAAACAACTTCCTCAAAAATTGTTACGTAGACTTCTTGCGAATTCAAAGCGAAGTGACAGGGAACTTGCAAAAAGACTCGACGTTTCTCAACCAACAATCTCCAGAATTCGTAGCAGGCTTGAGAAGAAGGGGCTGATCAAAGACTACACAATTACCCCTGATTTCACACAGATGGGTTTTGAGATACTGGCTCTAACATTCGTCAAGATGCGTGCAGAAATTCTCTCACCTGAAGTAATGGACGGCGCCAAAAAATACGCTGAGAAGTGGCCTAATGTAATATTTGCTTCTTCTGGAGAAGGACTAGGCATGACTGGAGTGATTATTTCCTTTCATAAAGACTACACTGAATATCATAGTCGTTTAAATCGGTTGAGAGTTGACTGGAAAGAATTCACTGAGGACATTAGGAGTTTCATTATTAGCCTCAAAGAAGGAGAGTTCAAGAGGTTTTCTTTGACACATTTGGCGGATGTGCCCATATAGATTAGCGCTCGTTATGAGATAGTCATTAGTCGTATCAGTTTCCCCTATACTTTTTTGAGAAACTACTCTTGGGACTTCCATGAGTTTGGATGACCACGACCATCTAAAGACCAGAATGGCGCAGACAAGCATGGATAGACTGACGCAAGAGTCTAGGTTTCATTAGAAGAAGCAAGTTTTCGTGCTTTCTTAAGGACTTCCAACAAGGTTCTGCCACGCTTAGTGATCTTGTACACTACTTGCCCTTTCACGTCATTTATTTGTTCCAGAAAACCTTTCCGCAACAAATCGTGGAAATACTTGTTGAATCGGCGAAAATTCAGGTTGGACTTGTACATCAGCCTCGTTTTGCTTGAAGGAGTGTAGGCGACGTCTAAGATGTCTATGGTAATCTCTATCCAACTTCGCCTCTGCACTCCTTAATCTCTCCCTAGAAGGACAATTAGGATACGAAACTATATCGTTTGTGGAAAAGCTATCCCTATCAGTTTTCTATATCATAATGTAGCTCAAGCGCGCGCTCTAATCTGTCACTTTTTTTGGGTTTGGGATAGAAATTTTATCCAACCAACCAACCAACCAACCAACATTTCAACGATTGTAGCGCGCTTTACACCATACCAATCACTGAAATCTCAATTATTGTTGACTCTGAGAACCAATCATTAATTGTGTCTTCGTCTGCCTTGCCATAATATTTAAGGTAGAGAGCATGTTTTCCCAATTCAAAAGCCTTCCTACCTTTGACAATTCGAGCGTTGCCTTTAAACTGGATCTTTCCGATCTTAAACTCGACTCGATTATTCTCAAGAATGTTTTTCATCCAGTCAGTGTACGCTCCTTCATGGCTGAGATAAATTTTCTTTCCAGCCATCGCAAACCACAACTCAACTGTGTGTGGGTTTCCGGTCTTCCTACCTCTGGTCGTTAAGTAGATGTACTTCTCGTCGGCGACTCTGCTAACATCCATGTGACTCAACACTTACTCCGTAGAGTTGTTTAGATCGGTCAGATTACCTTTACGCGTGATTCAGCCTTTTTCAATAGTGAAGAAAACGCTAGGAACCTTGCACGCCATTTGTTCTGGTCACTGTTCGTCTATCTGTGCGTGTTTGTTTGTATTTAGCAGACTGTGTGAAAATAGAATTTCTATCCAACTAACGTGGTATGTCGTTCAGAAAAGACAAGAAAAGAGAGTGATGGCATGACGTTTTTTGCTGTTCTTAACTCTTCTTTGGCTTCCTGAGCATCGAACCAGCATAGACCCCGATGAAACCCAACACCAACGCCAATACGACATTGAGAGCCACTTGACCAACCAGCCACAACTGCTCATAAACAAACCAATCCGTTGTTGTCCACGCACCCGTAGAATACGTACTCTGCAGGGTCTCCTTAATCCAAACGTCATAGTAGCCATTGGCAGAAAGCAACAGCATCACAGCAGACGACGTGACCGCTCCAAACAAAACAGCTATTTCCCCAACCGCTCTTATTCTGGATTCTTCCTGTATCTCTCCAGCAAAGACCAAACCCACAACTAACCCAGCGACCAATATGGATACGACGGCCGCAGAATTGAGCCCCCAATAAGAACCCACAGACGGAATCAAAGCTATGCCCAACACCAAGTAGACCAAAACATCAATCACGCCCACAGCAGCCACAGCCAGAATCACATCACTAAACCTCAACCTTTCACCTCCTCTGAAGCCAAAAACACACATGTGCTCTCGATTCGGCTATAACTCTTTTCGCAGTCACCGTTTGGTTGGTTAGATAGAATTTCCATCCAACCGAAGTCACAAGAAAGAAAAGAACAACCAGAACATTCCCTGACTAGTCACTTTCAACAACATAGAAGGTGCCTTTTGACAACATTGAAGGTGCCTTACAACAACATAGAAAAGACGCCAAACCAACCAAAACGGAACAACAAACACAACCAGAACCAAAAACAAAACCCGAAACACAAACAGACACCCCAAACAGAGACAACAAAAAATTTCTGCAACCCATACTAACCGCATCAACACCTAGAACATAACAAACCTTATATCCCTCAACACCGTCTCCCTTCAAACAAGCTTAGTCAAACGGAACCCATAGCAAAAAAGCGGCTTCTAACATCCGCCGAAGCTAACCCGGGCTCCAAAAAGACAAGCCTAGACATCCGCGACGAGGACGAACGAAACAGATGCCGAAAAGGCAAACCGAAAGAAGCACAACCCCCAATCCGGAGGACTAAACAAAGCCTACTACAGCGACTACCATGGTCGCGGAAAAACCGAACCGAACTCATATGAAAGAAAGAGAACGGAAGAATCATTTTGAAGATAAAAGACCTCAGAGACGGAATGAAACGCATAGACATCCAAGCCCAAGTCACAGAAAAAGAAAGCCCACGAGAAGTGCTATCCAGATACAAAGACGTCGTACACAGAGTAGCCAACGCCACAATAAGCGACGAAACGGGCAAAATAAAACTAACCCTATGGAACAACCAAATCGACGAAGTCAGTGTCAACGACAACATAAAAATCGAAAACGGCTACGTCACATCCTTCAGAGGCGAAATCCAACTAAACGTGGGCAGATACGGAAAACTCACCGTCAACCCATGAAGCCAAAACCAACACCTGGTCCAAGTCGAGGAAAAAATATTGAACCGAAACGCGAGGTGAAAAACAATGGAATATGAAAGAAGAGAAAGAAGAGGCGGCTACGGACGAAGAGAAGGCGGCTACGGAAGACGAGAAGGCGGCTACGGAAGACGAGAAGGAAGAGGCTACGGCCCAAGATTCCCACCAAAACCAGTAGAAATAGGCAAAGAATACGACGTAGAAATCCAAGAAACCAGCCGAAGAGGCGAAGGCATAGCACGAATCAAAGGGCTAGTCGTCTTCGTACCAAACACAAAACCAGGCGACAAAGTTAAAGTACGCATAACCAGAATAAGCCGAAGATTCTGCGAAGCCGAAGTCGTGGGCAAAGGCGAAGCAAAAACCGAAACCGAAGAAGAAGCCCTGACCGCTCCCGAACCATCCGAAGAAACGGAAACAGAAGCCCAAAGCGAAGAATCCGAAGGCGAAACAGAAACAGAGTAAAACCTCTGAGCAGAAACACGAGACCTACCGATCACCTCACCCTTTCATCATTCCCTATATCTAGGCAGCAGACTCCCTCGAAAACACCTGCATGCAAACACGGAACCTAGGAACAGCCTTCCACTTCAACTTAAACTCTTCCAGACCCGGAACATTACACGCCCACCCAACATCCAACCATCTAAAACCCAAATCCTTAGCCCGACACACTTCCTCATAAATCAGAAAATCAGCAATCGACGGATAACCCATATAGAAACCAAGAGGAACAACCATAACATCACCTCCTACAACATCAACAACATCAAAACCGACCAACACATCCCCCAAAAAAACACTAAAAAACCTCGGAGAACCAAACCTCGAAACATACTGGCTCAACCCAAGATACAGCTGATAGTCCCACATTTCATAATCCCTGTCCTTGGCCAGATGATGAGCCATGATGTTGATGTGAGCAGGAGTCATCAGCTTGCCTCGAGCAAGCGTGTATCCACATCTCCTAGCATGGTTCACCCTATACCTCAAACTCTTATACTGCCCACCTACAAGGTCCGCATCAAACTCCTCAATGGCAATCTGAAAGTCCTTGTCCTCATAGGCCCTCTCACAATCGAAACCACCGATCTCCGAAGGCAGCTTAGCGGGTGAAGTCACAATAACCCGTTCAGGCTTGAAGTAGGCTGTCACTTCCTCAAAGCAGGCAATTCGCTCCCTGTCATTGCCTTCGTTCGAGTCTAGCCCAAACAGCGTGAGCGAAACAGTCTCGCTCGCAACGTCAAGATAAACCAGATACGCATCCTCGTAAAGGTGCGGTTCACCGTAAGCAACAGAATAAAACGTGGCCAAGTGCTCGTCAAAATAACCTCGACTCTGAGCTTTGACAACGTCAGCGTCGCTCAGTCGCTTCAGTCTCAAAACGTTGCCTCGCCAAAAGTTCACAATCAACTCCACATAAAACGCTTTTGGTGCCCTTCACCTTCTCCGAAAAGTCTACAGTTTCAGAAAGCTTTTCATTCTCAAACTGCAATCTACTAGATTCCAATCAATTCGCGAGGACACAAGATGAAAAGAGAAGACTTTCTAAGCAAGCCCGTAACCCACATGAAACTCAAACCAAACATGACAGTAAACCAGATTGTGCAGCAATTCAAGAACTCTGGCTCATTCGGAGCAGGCAGGTTGGCGACGGCCTGCGACGTCTATGAAAATATGGTTCGAGACGAAAAATGCACAGTATTCTTGGCCTTAGCCGGGGCAATGGTTCCTGCAGGTCTGCGGGCTACACTATCGGACTTGATCAGAAAGAGGTTGATTGATGCGCTTGTCAGCACGGGCGCCAACATGGTCCATGATCTAATCGAAGCATTGGGAGGCCGGCACTATCAGGGACACTGGCAAGTTGACGACTACCTACTGTACAAATACCACATCTACCGCATCTACGACGTCTTCGTACCTGAAGAAGACTTCATCAAAGCGGACGAGACACTAATCAAAATGTTTGACGAAATAGCGACAAAGATACAGGGCAAGAGGCTCTCCACAAACCAACTCATGTGGGAAGTTGGAAAACGACTAAAAGACCCGAGCTCAATAGTGCGGTCCGCCTACGAAGCCAAAGTCCCTATCTTTCTGCCAGCAATGCGTGATTCAGAATTCGCCTACATACACACAGTGCATCAAGCAAGAAGCAACCCAGCCAAGGCCCTGACGGTAGACGCATTCAAAGAGGTGCCCGAGCTACTAGACATTGCAAGCCACTCTGAACGGCTGGGCATGATAGTCTTGGGAGGCGGTGTGCCACGCAACTCCGTTCAACACGCTGCCTTGATGACTGGAAAGGGCCTAGACTACGCGGTTGTCATCACTACTGATAGACCTGAACCAGGCGGCTTATCGGGCTCAACAATAGAGGAGACCATAAGCTGGGGCAAGGTGAAGCACAAAGCCAACAAGGTCATGGTGATAGGAGACGCGTTGATCTGCTTCCCAGTAATGGTTGCCTCGGTTATGGAGCGTCTCGGGCCAAACTTTCGACGAAAAGGAAATCCGTGAAGCTCAAGGAGGTTACCGATCATGTCGGAGAAAACCAGGCGTACACGCACACTCTGCGGGAATTGCCGCTACCACAACACCTACAGGTATCCTGACCAAGTTTTCTGTTTCGCAAGATTTTCGAAAAGGGAGAACCCAGTGGTTTCAATCTTCTACCATTGCGATGAGTGGGAAAACAAGCTGCAGGATTGCTTCTGCTTGGAAGACTCGCTGAGGAAACGTGGTGAAAAGGCTAAATAAGGCGCCTGCTGTGAACCTGAAGCCACACTAAAGGTGGCTATTGAGCCTTCTTTCTTCGTCTTCGCGTTGGCTTTGGTTTCTCTGGTTCAGCGGCTTTCACAGGCTCTTCTTGAACTGTGGGCTGTTCTGGTTCCATTGATTCGACAACTGGTGGCCGAGTCGGCTCGACTGCCTGGGGCATAGAAGGCTCTGATGTGATTCCCTTGCTGGTGCGCGCGGTTGGTGCAATTGGTTCTTCTAAAGGCATGGCTGTGGTTTCCGCGGGTGGAGGTGGCGATGGTGCGGGCATCTCTTCTGAAGGCGGCGTCGCTGGTGCTATTGTTGGGCCCTCTTGAACTGCTGGCATGGCCTCCGGGGGCGGTGGCTGTGTTACTGGCATCATAGCTCTAGGTCTGGCTGAATATCCCACGGCAGCTGAGATTATTCCGAGCAACAGGAAAATCATTGTAACTGCTATTCCAGACGTTGTGTCAAGAGTGTAGCTTGGAACGTTGGCAACAGCGAATGCACCTGCTATTACGAAGCAGAGGATGGCAACACCATAAAGGGCATAATCCAATCTCATTTTTAGTCTAAGCTCCTTAGTCCCTTGTTAGTTTCCACGAAACAATCTTAAATAATTTTCCTACATTTTCGCGCACAGATGTAGCTGAAAGTGAGTTTTCTAACCTGTTTTAGCCATTTTTAGCCGATTTACGTATGATTTCCCGAGATGCCTATGACAAATTATATAAACTTTGCCGAATTATCTTCTGTAAGAAAATACTTGTGAGAGAGTGAGAGATTGGCAGAAAAGAAAGTGTTTGTCAGAAAGGCTACTGGCTTGGTCAGAGAAATCGGATTCCTAACGGCAATACTAATCGTAGTATGCAACTGTGTGGGCTTAGGATGGCAAAAAAGACTATTCCAATTCACGGGAAAGGCGATAGTTCCAGAGAATGAATTCGTCCTCGGATTGCCACCAATAGTAATGGCTTTCATACTAGTAGGCATAGTTGTCCTTTTCACCGTCTGGATATTCGCGATTCTCGGCGCATCAATGCCTAGGTCGGGCGGTGGATACGTTTACATCTCGAGAATAATCCATCCAGTAGTAGGTTACGTAGGCTCAGTGCTTGAATACTGGAGCATAGCAGTCTCGTATGGTCTCATCGGCACGGCTGTTTTCGAAGCTATCACGATCTACGCGTGGATGGCTGGATGGGGCACAGCCTGGGCTACACCTGAAGTCTTGCTAATGGGTGGAATGGTAATAGTTGTACTGTTCGCTGCACTAGCCTCTTTTGGCGTTCGAATGGCGGGCATGCTACTTCAAGTAATGTTCTGGATACCAGCTGCTATAACAATTGTTCTGTATGGCGTCTTGTTGACCTCAACTCCAAATGCTATGACAACAGGCATCCAGTCATTGACCGGGCTACTGCCCGTGGAATTCACTAACAGGGCTTTGGGTCAAGGTATGGCGACGGCCTTCACTGGTGACTACTGGGCTGCTGTCGATGTTGCTATACTCGGAGCGTACTGGGCTTACATCGGCTTTGCTGCTTCAACCTTCGTGGCGGGAGAAATAAAAGAAGTTGCCAAAAACTTGCCTAGAACGCTTTTCGTAGCAAACGGCTTCGTAATACTGCTTTACATTACCATATCATACGTGTCTGCCAATGCTGCACGAATGGTTGGGTCAGTGACTACTGGTGGAAACACGTTTACCTTCTTCAGTGCCTACGCCTTCATGTCATACGGAACTGGAGGATCGCTGCCGGCAGACGTTGGCAAAGCTTGGATGCCAAACATTGCAGGATTCGCAGCAAGCGGAGCAGGCTTGAACTGGTTCTTAGCTTTGATACCAATATTCGCGGCTTTGTGGGTTGCAAATGATATACCACCTTTCATTCTGACCTCTTCAAGAATAATCTTCGCTATGGCTTTCGATAGGGTATTGCCCGAGAAGCTTGCCGAAGTTAACGAGAGATGGCACACTCCCATCTACGCAGTGCTTGTGACGCTGCTAGTAGCTTTCGTAGGCAACTTTGCGGAGTCCAATGTGTTCGTTGACGCAAAGTCTTCGCTTTACCTTGGAGCCGGCCATGTTGTGGGCACCTTCCTAAACGCTGACGTTGGAGTTGTCGCAACGGACATCTGGGACGTCTTATTCTTCCTCTTGGCTTCTCTTGCTGGGTTGCTGTTCGTCTTCAGGAAAAAAGACGTCTACGATAAGTCAGCCTACAAGCCTTCCATAGGAGGTCTTCAACTAGTAACAATCGTAGGCCTCATAGCAACGGTAACCAACATATGGCTCCTTTGGCGAATTGCACTTGGTTGGCCATGGGATTACCCAACGCAATATGTCGCGGGAGAAGGAGGCACATGGTCAGCATGGGCTATGACTCTCATCATAATCATTGTAGCATTGATTCTCTACTACTACTATAAGAGCAAAGGTTCCCGCATAGGCGTTGACTACTCAACTATCTATGCCGAAATTCCGCCAGAATAAACTCCCTCTTTTCTCTCTTTTTCTTTGATTCAGAAAGTCAATTGAAGGTTACTTTCCCGCTTTTTCCCTAAGTCTCCATATGTTGAATTCGCCAACTGTCTCTGTTGTTTCAACTGGTTGGTACCATCTTTTTCTTGCTCCGATTACTGATCTCAGCTTCCAACTGGTTGTTTTGGGTTCTCTCTCAATACGATCCAGTGCTTTCTTGACTCTGAAGATTACACGGTTCTTCTCTTCTTTGGTCAAAGCGTTCATCGTCGGGACTATATCATTGATTCCCCTCAAGTTAGTGGTCACCGTGTACCAGAAGCCCCAGTCCCCAGACAAAAGAGTTGCAAAGCGTGTTGCATTCAAAACTTCCTTTTCATCGCGCTCTCCAACTTCATGGGCATTTAGTAGTGCCAAAGTGTCTTTCAGGTCTTTTTCGCCGAAGTTGACTATCTGTAGCTTTTCCAAAAGAAGATCAGTGGGAGTCAGCGTACGTCTGTCCAGTTCTAAACGACCTCGAAAGTCCAAGGGATGATTTGCAACTCGAAGCTTGTCAAAGAACACATCGACAAAAAACCAGCCATTGGGATGGAAATATATCTGTCTTTCCGATGCCGCACTTGACAGCGTTGCTCTTCTCTTCGTATAACCTATTCTCTCAAAGAAAAGCTTCATCTGATCCCTTTGTCTGCGATAAGCCATAAAATCCAGGTCTGTGAATTCCTGAGCAGTTGGCCCGAGTCTCCCAAGTCTTTTCATGAGATCTTCAGATTCTGGACTGTGCAGCATCACTCCTACGCCTCCCATGACCCTTAAAACTAGGCCCTGCTTGGCTCCCTCATCCACAATGTCCATGGCCTCTTTAAGAAAGACTTTGGAGGGCACTATTCCTCCCCATTCAATTGGCATCTGGAGATGCCTTTCTTCGTTCATGAAAGCTTCCTCTAGAAGTTCCCTCAAACAAGATTTTACCAGAACTCTCTAATAAATTGTTCAAAGTAGACCAAAGCTCATCCTTGGGCAAGCTTTTAAGGAAATCATGATCTAAGTTCTTATCCGGAATTCGTGGTGAATTGAGTGAGCTCGTCCATGGACCAACGCATGGCAAAAGTGGAAAAGGTTCTGATGATGGGTAGGGGAAGATGGATCGCTGATTTCAATGAGTCATTCAGAAGCTTTAAACTGCGAGATATTGAGTTTGACATATTCGTCAGAGGCAATACCAGGGTCAGAGGCTTTCTTCTTTCTAGGCTGTTCTCCGTAACAGTGAACCCGAACTATTCAGTAGGATGCTTCATGATCTCAACCGAATCAGTCAGACACTTGGACAAGAAGTTTCTGTCAAAAGCGCTCATGGAGATCCAATCCTATATGAAAGATAACGAAGTGAAATGGAGCTGGCTATTCATTTTCGCAGATAGAGACAATATTGAAATGAGAAAACAGGTTGAGAGCATCAAGGACCAATATATCGGAGTGGTTCTTGTTGATGTTAAATCCGGCGACATTGTTCACAGCGACTCCTATTTGGCGAGACAAGCCAAGAAATACGTTAAGCTATGAGGATATCAGTGTGAGCCAAGCGCACACATATTCTCCGGTCCAACTCTACAATTTGATCAAATCATGTGCAATTGTCTTCGTAGTTCAAGTGGTAATCGTTCTCTTATCTCCCATTCCCTTAGTTGATCTATGGCGTTTCTTAGTGCCCACTTTGAACTTGGCAATTGCAGTCATTCTCGGTTGGCGTTTGTATAAGTACCGGTATCATATGGTCTTCACTTACGATGATGAAGGCTTCACTTTGAAAAAGGGTCAAGGCGAAGAAGTGAAATGTAACTGGAACGATTTCTCGCAAGTCTCTCTTTTCCGCACCGAATATGGTGAACTTGCCATTCGTCTTTACGCTAACGAAGAGTTTTTTGACTTGCCCGCATCCAAACTCAAGTTGAATCCCTTTGACTTTCGTTTGGAAGTCATGCGACTGGTTTCGGCTGGGCAAGGTAAGAAATAGCCTGTTATGCTTCTACTCTCTGTAGTTTCTTGATATTGTCGCCTTCGATTTCAACCAAGTACGCCCTCAGTATTCCCTCAGCATACTCGCTTCCTGGATTCAGGCACGGAGTTTTGCCTATCTTGATGAAGCCAGGGCTCTCGTGTATGTGACCATGCAAGCCTACCAAAGGCTGATATCTTTCAATGATTTTTCTAACAGCCGTGCAGCCAACTGGTATCATAACTGGTTGCCCGCCTTCATAGATTGGTTTGAAATCTTCTGTCAGCTTGGGTGCCATATCTATAACTGAATTGTAAGGAGGGCAGTGAAAGCAGAACACAGCTGTCTTTATGTTCTTGACCTGAGCGACCACTTTTTCGAGGCGTTGGTACAATTCTTCTTCGCTGCATTCCCTCGGGCTGTGCCAAGGCGTGAAATTCGTCCAGCCGCAACATGCAACTTCGTGTTCCTCGTCTAAGCGCACAACCTCTTCTTCACCAAAGATCACGTTAGGGTCTTTTCTTATGATGTCGTCTATGACAAAGACATCATCGTTGCCCGGGCTTAATATGACCTTGCAGTCTTTTAGCACACGATCGGGCACGAGGGACAACCACTTCGTGATGACTTTTATCTGGAGTTTTTCAAAGAGTTTCTCGGTCTTTTCTTGGTCTGCTTCTAGAATAGCTGCTTCCTCAGGTGTCGTCACGTACGGTATGTAGCTTACTCGGCGGACTTTTTCCTCAAATCCGGGTAGGTCGTCTTCAGTCAGCATGTAGCTCTGTCCGAATAGGTGAGAGTCGTATTTGCCGTCTGATCGCTTGATTATTGGGATGATGAGTTTTCCGGTCATGTCGCCGCTGAGTACTATGGCGTCCAAGTTGAAGTATTTGCTTGAATTCAGGAATTTTCTCCATACAGTTTCAGACCCGTGTAGGTCTGTGGCAAACAGGAAGCGGACCTTTGTCAATACTGCACTCACCTATCTTACCAGTTCCTCTACCTCAGTGTACCACTTTTTGCTAGTTCCGATCTTTGCTCGCATCTTCCACTTCAGCGATTTTGGTTCGGCCTCGATTGCCTCTATTATCTTGTCGATTTTTGCGGCTACGTCGTTTCTGTCTTCGTCGG
>Ga0315308_1001981_pt1 | contig 11657 bp, 19 predicted proteins | sample TDP3_MG_FD_203078 | JGI IMG/M metagenome (GOLD analysis project Ga0315308, IMG submission 203078) | Freshwater sediment microbial communities from Lake Towuti, South Sulawesi, Indonesia - TDP3 | ecosystem: Environmental > Aquatic > Freshwater > Lake > Sediment | place: Indonesia: South Sulawesi... | reverse complement strand
ATTTGTTTCTAATAGTAGGCAGGATTTGAGGTGAAATAAGTTTGAGTGAGGAAGAGCTTCAAGAAGTAGGCAAGATAGCGCATTTCTTTTCAAAGATAAGCGTGGCTGTTGTAGATTTGAAGGCGACGCTGTCGGTTGGCGACCGCATCCGCATTCAAGGCCCAACTACAGACTTTGAGCAGACTGTGGATTCCATGCAGATTGAACACGCAGATGTTAAGACGGCGAAGGCTGGTCAAAGCATAGGGTTGAAAGTGAACGAGCGGGTCAGAGAAAAAGACACAGTTTACAAAGTAGCCTAGGTTCTGGTAACTTCTATTCTGATTTCTCTCCAATCCTTCTTTATTCCTCGTAGAGAAGTAACGGCGCCAGCGATTGTTCCAGCTAAAATTTTGACCACAAACTCGTTCAACTCAACTGATTTTCCATCCACATACAGTTTCACATCCAACGACATCCATCTCAAACAAGCATAATGTGCATGATTTAATCTTAAGCTTATGTCAAAAAGGTAGATTGAGGGGGGGAATATCGCCAACCTTTTATGATGATTCAGAAATGAAATAACGAATAGCACGAGAGAGTGTACAATAATGGTGGGCAGTTTCTCGCGGGTTCTTGTTGCTGGCGGTGCAGGCTTTATAGGCAGCCATATTGTGGACAGACTCATAGAAGAAGACATAGAAGTGACCGTGTTAGACAACCTCTACACGGGTCAAATGGAAAACATTGCGCATCACAAAAATAACAAAAACTTCAAGTTTGTTCGAGGCGACGTTAGAAACTTCGACATCGTCAAACGTGCAGTTAAAGACGTAGACGCGGTTTTTAATGATGCAGCCGTGGTCAGCGTGCCTCGCTCCATGGAAGACCCTATTTTGGCAAACGAAGTGAACGTTGGTGGAACATTAAACCTCCTTAAAGCATGCCTTGACTCCGGCGTAAAACGATTCGTTCAAGCTTCATCTGCTTCAGTGTACGGCGATGCAAAATCATTGCCTATAATCGAGGACTTGACTACAAAGCCTATTTCGCCGTACGCTGTCTCTGAGCTAGCCGCAGAAAACTATGCTAGGGTTTTTTACTCAACATATGGTCTTGAAACAGTATGTTTACGTTATTTCAATGTCTACGGACCCAGACAGACCTTTAGCGTCTACAGTGGTGTCATTACAATATTTGTGAACCAGTTATTGCAAAATCAGCAGCCCATCATTTTTGGAGATGGAAAACAAACCCGAGACTTTGTGTATGTTGAAGACGTGGTCGACGCCAACATACTCGCTTTGACGACGAAAGAAGCAAAGGGCGAAGTATTCAACATCGCAACAGGCATGACTTCAACAATAAATAAACTCGTCTGGTATCTCCAAGAAACCATGAACAAGAAACACTTGAAGCCTATTCATAAGCATCCTAGACCCGGAGACATCAGACACAGCTACGCCAGCATCGAAAAAGCCAGAAAAATCCTTGGATACGAGCCTAAATTCTCTCTGAAAAAAGGCTTGACCAAACTGGTTGAATGGTACTCAAGAGAAAAGCTTTGAAGAACTTGTGCCTAAGATTTCTATACTCGTGTTCTAGAGAGTTTTTATGAAAAGAGCCTTCACAAACAATTTATCTTCTGCGCATTTATCAGTTTAACAGCGTGGAGAGAGAGGAGTTGCCACAAATCGATGAAATCTTAGACGTGCTAAAGAACGGAAAGTGGCACAATCTTAAAGAGATTTCTGAGAAGACGCAGTTACAGGGACTCAAAGTTGAGCTGCTCACAGAATTCTTGGCAGAGTACGATTTCATCCAATTGAATAAAAAAGAGCACAAGACTAGGCTAGCACCACCGTTGTTTAATTTTCTAAGGAAGATTCGAGACATCGAGGAGAGGGAAGGTTTAGCGGTCAGTTTAAAAGAAGGCAGATGAACACAAACAGCCACGCTTTTTTTTTAGCTCTCAAGCATTGTATCTAAATATGGCGAAGTATTGAAGTAAACCTTTCTGGCTTAGTGACGTGAATTGTTCGTGTTTTTCAAAAGTGTTCTCACGTTCTTCCACTGATCCCAAACGACACTTAGGTTGCTTCTTACGTTGCCGTGGAGCGAATAGAAAATGTAGCACAGATAGGCACATTGACTGCACTCACTGTATTTTTTCCGCAGACCTTCAAGCCGTGGGCTGTCCCAGATATCTCGTAGCTCAAGCACTGATGCTACTGGTTCGTTGCGGTGGCAACCTGCGACTCTGCCAAGGGAATCAACCATAAAGAAGCTTTTCAGTGCCTTGCACTTCCATGTTCTCTGCTCATTCAAGAAGAAGTGTTTCAGCGCAGTCAAGGTCTTAGTGGTTATGTAAACTCCTTGGCGTTGTTTCTTAAGTTCTATGAGGCTGTCGCAAACTTTTGCCATAGCTTCTTTGTCCACGATTTCAAACTCGTCGGCTTTCTTTCCTATTCCAAACAGTTGATTTTCAGTTGGGTAGTCGTACCAGTAGAGGCAATACCAAACTGGAACGCCGCGCTCGGTGAAGTAGCGTGTGAAGTCGAGTATTTCGTACAGGTTAAGCTGTGAGATTGTTGGTGAAACTCCCACTTGTATGCCTTCTTCTTTGAGGGTTTCTATGGCGTTCATGGCTCGTTTCCAAGCACCGGAGACGCCTCTCATGTAATCAAATTTTTTCTCGTCTAACGTGTCCAACGATATGGCAACGAAGTCAGCGTTTTTAAGCGCATCTAATTTTTTAACTGCCATGCTGCCGTTGTCGTAAACGGTGGTCACAAAGAATCTGGAAGCATAATCAATAATTTCATCAATGTCGTCTCGCAGCATAGGATTGCCGCCTGAGAGCACTACTTCTATGACACCCAACTCGCGGAGAACATCGAGACCCTTCTTTACGTACTCTGTTGAAACTTCCTCTTTTGAGGGTTTTTCACGCCACACAGTGCATCCTCGGCAGCGATAGTTGCATTTGCGGGTGAGGAGCCACTGCACGTGGTAGGGTCTGTTGGGTGTGAAAGAACGTTTGACCACGCCCACGAGTTTCTGTGAAGAAAGCCTCATTGTAGTTGCTCTCCAACACCCAATCGAGATACGAGTTATACCACGACTAGTCAACACACAGAATCTTAAGCTTTACTCGACTTCTGGTGCACTTGATTATTCTTTAGCGTACTGGTTGCCAAACCCCTGAAATAGGCTTTCGGCGAAGCGTGAAGAAAAGGTAGTCCATGAGCCATGTGCCGATGACTCGCCAGAATCCGAGTTTTTGAATTCGTCTTAGAGATTCGTAAACTGTAAGGTCTTGAATAAACACGAACCTGCCGAGTTTGGACAGTCGATTTGCGAGGTCGTGGTCTTCTAGGCAGGGCATATTCTCATCAAAACCCTTTACATGCAAGAAAGCGCTTTTTCTAGCGGCAAAAAACTCGCCTCTTGAGTGAGGTTTAATCTTAGTGAACACTCTTATGAGCCTGTTGTAAAAGTAAAAGAAGATTGTGGCATCCAGTCTGAACTGGCTCGGCATGATGTTGCAGGTAGCGCCTACCACGTTGGAGTCCTCAAAAACCTTTTGAGTCTTCTCCACAAAGTCTAAGGGAAAAATTACGTCAGTGTCCAGAAACACCAGAATGTCGCTGTTTGCGTGTTTGGCTCCATAATTTCTGCCTGTCGAAATCCCTTGTTTCCTTATAGAGTACACTTTGTCTGTGAAGCGTCTTGCAATCTCTACGGTCTTGTCGCTGCTGCCATTATCAACCACTATAACTTCTATTGGAGTTGTTACCTTCTGTAGATTTGACAAAAGTTTTTCTATGTAGTTTTCCTCTAAAAAGGTTGGGATTATAATGCTTATTTGCATGTTTCTTGGATTTTTTTCCATCTTTTTTTGGTGTGGGTTGTGAGTAAGGGTTCTAGTTGTGTAATGATTCTTTGGGCGTGTTTTGCGGTTGCTTCTATTCTCCATCTTCCCTTTCCTTCTGGCGGGAACAGTTCGGGTGGGCATTGTATTTCTGTGCTTCGCTCTGGCATAATGCTTGTGCCGAACACTTTTGTTGCTGGTTCAAGAGCTTCTCGGTTGCACATTCCTATAGCGATTCTGGGATATCTGTATTTGTATCTTTTGTTCTTTTTTACTGTGAGGGTTCTGCATCCCAAAGAGCCTTCAGTTTCGATGAGTGTGGCTGTTTGGATTTGGTCTGTTGTGAATTGGTTTGGATTGTTGCGTTTTCGACTGCGCCTACGCCTAATCATTAAGAGTCCACTTCCATAATTGTTGCAATCATTACATACCAGACGATTCCTCCCTGACTCCAATCACTACTCCAAAACTGCACGGTTTCACTTGGATTTAGGATAATGTATGCAGCTGGGGCAGCCGAAAATGAAGTTCCGTCCATAAGATTCCAATGCACCACATAGTTGACAGTTCCTTGCGGTAGGTCAATCCATGCTCTCACTACGTTTAAACCAGTTGGTTGCTCTGTCCTTATTATTTGAATATGCAACCCGCTCACAATGGCTTTTTTATTGCTGGGAACAGTGTATTGCGCCCTCAACATGGGGTCATGAGGGGAATTATAACCAATAGAGCTTAGTGAGAGGGTTTGTGGATGTTTCTCATGTGCTTGTCTTGTTTTGAGCGGTGTGAGCGGCATTTAAACATCACTCAACACATCTGGCTTGTCCCATCTTGGTTGACCATGATATTTCTTGCGAATCTTCGCTATGTCTAGCTTGCCTTTTTCATCACATTCGTCAGTTGGAACTTCAACCTCAACCGTTAGCCGTGCTTTTTCTGCTGGTGTTAGCTCTGCGTTTGGATAAACGCCGTTGGCATGGGTTTTATCTGGGATTGTGGGCTGTAAGCTACCAGCAACCATAGTGTAGGTTGGCAAATGCACATGATAGCTGTCATGTTCAGCATCTGGCGCAAGCAATTTAACCCTTATTTTCGGCATATCCATTCTTCACCTCTTTAAGCGTCAAACTCAGTTATTTTCACCGTCTCCGTGTAGTCCATAGTTCCACCTGTGCTTTGGTCAGCTGTGTAGCCATACAAAGCGTCTCCAGCTAGAAGGGTAACTGAATGACCAAGCTGTATCAATCGAGCATCTCCCACACCGTTTGTTCTCATTCTGAGTGTTAGAAGCCTATAGGGTATGCCGCCGCTGGGGCGGTAGTTGACCCTACACATGACTAAGCCCGCTGCTGAGGCAGCTGTAGCCCGCACAATTTCAAGCTCAGAGGCTTCCGCAAACGCTTTTTTCCCTGTTGGGATTGTGTAGTTCCAGCGTTCAGTATCAGTGTGAGGAGCAGCTCCGTCAGCACTATACTGTAAGAATCGAACTGCGGGGTTTCTGTCATACCATTCTTTGCGTGCTGTTGCTCCACCTCTAGGTGCAAAACCCAATTAGCCTTTCACTTCCCAACGGCTACTTCGTTGAACTCGCAGCTGATTCCAGACTTGACAGTTACAGCAGCGTTTGTTGATTTGTGTCTAACTATGATTTTGTCGCCTGCGTTGAAGCCTTCATAAACGCCTGCTGTTAAGTGTGGAAGCGAAACTGTCCAAATAGCCGTTAATTCTAGGTCGTTGACGCTAAGCATACGTGCTATTGTGATTTGGTAGAGCGCATTTGGGTCTGGGTCAATGCTGAGGACAAAGTAGCTTACGCCTTTAGCGTTGTTGCTGATTTCAACCGTCAACAGTTCCACGTAGTCGGTTGAAGCTGTAGTCCGTGTGTCTAGGAACATTCTTGGGCGTTCAGGCAACAACAACACCGCCTAGTTTCGTTTCCTTACTCAGGTGTTTTGTGTTTGGCGTATTCGTAGCCTGCAACTGCGCCGACCACGCTTGCCACTCCGCCTGCCATAGTCATAATAAGAAGGGTGTCAACACCTTTCGCCATAGCAACTATGGCTATAACAGTTTGGCAAGCCAACCCAAACATTATAACAACTGTAGAGTCTTTCATTTTATTCCTCCTTTTTCCTAGGCAGCACTTTAGGCAGCACCACAATTGCACCAAGTCCCAAAAGCCCGATAATCAGCAGACTCGACCAATCAACGCCAGCAGGTGGCTCTTCAGCCAACCTGCTCATTATTTGTGTGTATTGCTCTGGCGTTATCAACCCTTTTTCAAGCGCTTGGCTTGCTTGGCTTTGGGCTTCCTGAACTGTTACTTCGTGTTTCTCTGCAACCTCAGCCCACCTATACCAAGCTGCGCCTACAACTATTGCTCCGATTCCGAGAAGGATTAATCCAATACCAGCCAAAATGGCAGCAATAGGTATCGCTGGTGAGGCTTGTCCCATGAACCTCATGTTGATGGCAACTGTTGAATCCATAGGAGATATGAATGTGTCAAGGTAACTGTAGCCAAGTGCCTCCAGAAAAGGCTTCACAACAGGGACAACAGCGGTTTCAACCAAGCCTTGAAGGGCTGCGTTGTTAAACCACGGTAGCTTGAGGCACGTAATTGAAAGTGTGTATGCTACTACTTCTGGCGGTGGGGTGGGATATGGTGGTGGCAGTTCAGGTGGTGGCAGTTCAGGTGGTAGTGGTGCGGGTCGCTCCTCAGGTGGCATTGCTGCGTATTGTTCTATTGTCATGCCGTAGTTGCGCATAATGATGATTGACTCTTCCAAGCCCACATAACCGTCGCCGTTCAAGTCGCATCTGGCATCCCAATTTGGAGATGAAGGCGTGGAATCATAAGCCTTCTGTATAGCAACAACATCGTAGAGGTCAATTACACCGTTTCTGTCGATGTCTCCTATTTTTTGAAAGGCATCCCAAAGTTCCTCTGGATACATTATTTGCTTGGATGTCATTTTTCGTCTCCTCAGCTTAATTGTAAGTTACAAAAAGGGGGAATTGACAACAACAACACCTATGACCGCTCCAAGCCTAATGAGGCGTGAATCTGCTGATTTTCACGTAAAGGGTTTCAGTAACGGGTGCTGCTCCGCCCACCGTGAGATTCTGTCCAACTAGGCTTATTATGTCGTTGCCTTTATACGTGAAAGGCGTGATTCTCGGTCTTGCCACATTGTCAACACGTATGGCGCTTAGTGGCGCTGTTCGCCCTATGCTTTGAACAAGGTTTCTAATGAACTCTATGATGCAGTCTTCTGTGGGTGCAGCAGCAGCGTAATACACGTCTTCAACCACCCACGCTTCGTCTGCTGGCACAGTAAGCTGGCTCACAGTTGGATATGATGGGTCTAGCTGAATTGTGGCAACGACTTTGCTGTTGGCTGGAAGTGTGGCTGCAATAGTTACTGTAGCGATAGCCGTAACTTCAACTTGCCTTATTCTTTGTGCCATTTTCCATCACCTTTTAGTCATAGCGTATAGCTGTGCAGCTGCTTCTGCGGAAGTCATCTGTGGGCTTCCGCCACCGCTGGGGCTGGGGCTGCTTCTGCCTCCAAGCGCAGGAATTGCCTTCTCAATCGTGCCTTTCAAACTTCCAGCAAGCACGCCTACACCGAAGGCTTTAAGCAGCGGATGGATGCGGTCGCCGAAGTAGTAGAGCGCTCCACCCGCAATTGCTCCCGCAATATCAGGCGCAATCGCAGGCAAAACGCCTTTCAGCAGTCCGCTGATTGTTCCGCTTGCTCCTGCTCCAGCCACAATGGCTGCAACTGTTACTAAGGGTTCTGGACTTTCTCCCAATTTGGTTCACCTTATATAATCATGGGAGCTGGCTCTCTAGGAATCCTAGTAGGCGCTAGCCTCGTTCTTCGCCAGCGACCTCTACGCTCATCACCTGTAACCCTCACTCGACATGAAGGAACATCGGTTGCTCCACGTGGGCAGAATCTTACGCCCAACTCTGGAATATAGCAGTAGGTAACGCCTCGCTTCGTAACTCCACATTCATTAGGTCGCATTCTTCTTGGACTGTCTCCCAATTTTTTTCCCTCAAATTGAGGTTTTGCTATGCGGGTGCAAATTCAGCACATCGTTTTACCGACCCAGACCCGCATTCTGGGCTGGTTGCCCCTATTCTGCTAGGGACACATTTCATCCTTACACATCGCCTTATGCTTCCCATTTAAGCACCGTAATGTTCTTTTACACGATTTTGCTGATAAGGATTTATTTATATAATTAAAAGCAATCCGTCCCCCCCCCCCCACTTAATATGTCGGAATATACACCTATATTTAAAATTATAAATAAACAGATAAAAACGTAAACTGCGCCTTCTTGATTACGAGGAAGTGCGAATGTATGCCATACATAACCTTCTATCTGCGGAAAGACCTGTTCGACAAACTCAAAAATGCTGCCGAAAGAAGGGGGATGAAGCTCTATCGTTTGACGCAAATTCTCGTTTTGGAGGGGCTGGGAATTGAGCAAAGACAGGCCAGCAACAATGAAGGACTTGGAGGAAATGGGCGAGTCGTGGGCGAGGAAACTGAAGGAAGTGGAGGAAAAGATTGGGACAGGGTCTTCAGCGTTGACCGAGGCGAAACCGAAAGAAAGCGGGGGAAACGCTAACATGCCATTATATAGGTGTAAGGATGGGAAATGCGCTTTCACCACAGATGACTTAGACGCATACATAGACCACAAAATAGACCACAAAACTAGGGAGAAGCCCGCAGAAGAGGAAAAGCCAGAGCCTAAGAGACATGAAACGGTTGACGAGTTCTTGAATTGTCCAGAGTGTCGCCCAAGATTTGACAAGCGTTACTTGAAGGATGGCTGGAAACCGCCAGAGAAAGAAGCTGAAAAGGAAAAGAAAGAGTCTGAGGGAGGAGGCTTAGACTTTTGAGCGCTGCAACAGCAGAAACTACGCCTAAGAAACCAAAGCGTCAGCAGCAACTAGGCGCTTCAGCAGGAGAGCCAGCAACCGAGCCTGAAGCTGCCGAGGAACAGAAGAAACCAACTGTTGAAGAGTTACTAGCCCAGATGCAAGCTGAGATGAAGGCAAACAACGAGGCGAACAGACAAGCCATAGATTTGATGGCTCAAGCCATAGTTAAGCTGAACGAGAAAATTGAGGCTAAACCAAATCCATCAGAGGGAGGAGACGCTGCGGAGTGGCTAAAGGTTCTAAAGGATTTGTCAGGGGGAGAAAAATCGTCATTAGAAGAAGCTGCTAAGCATGTTGGAGGGCTGGTTAAGTTTGCCGAAGAAATGGACAGATTCAGACATCCCTTTGACTACGAGGGAGCTTTAGCTAAACGCCTATTGTGGAGACAGGGAATAAGAGGTAGCGCAATACCTCGTTATATGACAAAAGAGGAACTGAAACGCTACGACAAATACCTTGACCAATCGCTTGGCTTAGAGGAAGAAGGCGGAGAAGAGCATGTCCCAGAATCTTGAGAACGCTTTAGAAAGAATCTTAGATGCGGTGATGCCTCAAAAAGTGAGCCTAACCGATGTGAAGGAGCATCTGGGCGGATACAACAGAGAGAAGGCTAAGGAAAAGATAATTCAAGCTGCCATGAGAGACCCATTACTGACCAAGATAAAGCTACACCTAATTTACGTTGAACTCAAAAAACTAGCAAACAACGGAGGCTTGATTTGAAGAAACTCTTGGAAGTGGCGAAAGGCAAGTGTCCTCACGGTTGCGGGACTACGGTTATTGAAATTACCTTTCGCTTTTGGGGAAACCGCTTCATTATAGTGGGGGTTCACGTCTGAATGAGTGAAGAGCCTATTGGTGTTATGGCATGTTTCGAGTGCGTTGAAAAGCACAGCCGAGACTTGGAGCATCACCTAGAAGACATTGTAAGGGTTACAACAGACCCCAGACAGCGCCTCTACTTTGAGGATTGGATAGACCTAATTCGAGAGATAAGGAAGTATGCGCATCAAAAAGCGAAGGGCATAGCGGTAGAGCTGCCTGCAATCATACCGCCAACAGCTAAAATGGGAGAATCAAGCAGTAACCCAGATGGATGGGAAGAGCTTGAGAAACGAGGCTTAGCCATAGTTGAAGCTGGCAAGAAACTAGCAGCGAAGCCAGAGGTTGAATACGGCGAGCATGTTTGGGTTGAAAGAGACGTGGCTATCACTGAGGAAGAATGTCATCCAGAAAGTTTCAGAGTGATTAAGCCGAATCCTGAACACATTATAACAATTTGTTGCCCGCTAGACCATTGGGATGAACAGAACCAGCGTTGCCTAGTTGGAACAAGAGCCTACAAAATAGAGCATCTGCATCCGCCAGAGGAAAGCGGTTCGTGTCCAATATGCCAAGGATAAAAACAGTGTTGAACAGGTTGATAGATGATGCTGTTCATCCTAGAGGCACACCAAAAGACCCTTTACAGATTCTCGTTGACGAAGGCTTGCACACCTTAGTTGAGGGAGAGTTTCGCCTTGACAAATTCATCCGCTACACCGTGCTGCCCAATCTGCGGGTTTCCACTCGCAAAAGAAAGCTACGTGGGCGCAAACCTCGCAAAAACCGTGCTTTACTACCGCTGCCACTATTGTAACCAAATTGTGAGGGTTGTGAAAGGTTGAGCGTGTGCATGAACAGAATGGTTTTGGTCTTCTCCAAACTCCTTTCTCTCTCACTTGCACACGCCAACCCGCCAATACGAGGGGAAAGGGTTGAGGAGCAGATATGAAACATGGAGCAAAATGTGGTCAAACGTGCCTATTGGCTAGCGGTGAAACTTGAACCAAACTCTGGAGCATCCCGAACCCATGTGGAACATCCACAGTCTCAACCCCCCCAAATCCTCTGTTGTTCGCTGTAGCCGTTGCGGAGAATATGTTGAGTTTGGTTTAGAATTGTGGATTAATGGCAAGCCTTACTGTCGAGGATGCGCCAGACTAACCGTAAAAGAGGCGCTGAAATGAAGAAGATAAGGAAGAAGCGAGACCCTGTGGTGTTCAGAACAAAGCGCCAAATGAGAGACTATCACGCTGAGCTTGAAGCCTTCGAGCTTCTCCAAAAAGAGGGACAAATATGAAATTCATCATCTTCTTTAGAATCGGAGACACCATCTTCATCTTCGGTCATGTCTCGCAACTGAAAGCTGCTGTCTATCAAACGATTGTTAAGGAAACCTAAAAATGCCTTATAGGGTTGTTTGCGCCAACTGTGGCACTATTCTTGAACAAGCACTGAACCCAGCAGAAGATGAAGTGTTCGGCTACCAACAAAACTCTTTACCTTACTACACACGAATAAGAATGCGCTACTCTGGAAAATGCCCAAAATGCAACCACAAACTAGCCAACCAACCAATACAAATAAGAATCTCCGCATACAACAGCTAACCTTGGTGGTCAAGGTGTCAAATGAGTTGAAATCTACCCTAAAACTTTGGGTCGCAGTCATGAGGTTTGGGCTTGCAGTCATCAGCCTTTCATCCCTTCTAGCAATCTTCATCGGGATTCAATTATACGGTGAAGTCTACATAACTGAACCTAACAAGCTCTGGCTTGCTGTCGAGCTGGTCGGAATCGCTTTCGGCTTAGTCTTACAGTTAATCCCTTCAGAGGAAAGAGTAAAGAGCATGATAAAGGATGTCCCAGAAAACATAGTCCAAATGCAACGTTGGAATAATCACTGAAACGGCTGGAGCCTTCACTCTTATCACGCGGTCTCCATTATTTCTTGAGGGCTTCCCATAATTCTTCTTTCACTGACTTGGAGAGGTCAAGCCTTGTTCCATCT
>Ga0315308_1001980_pt1 | contig 11660 bp, 13 predicted proteins | sample TDP3_MG_FD_203078 | JGI IMG/M metagenome (GOLD analysis project Ga0315308, IMG submission 203078) | Freshwater sediment microbial communities from Lake Towuti, South Sulawesi, Indonesia - TDP3 | ecosystem: Environmental > Aquatic > Freshwater > Lake > Sediment | place: Indonesia: South Sulawesi... | reverse complement strand
CTGCCTGAGCGCCAGGCTCGCAAAAAAGTAATTTTTGGAGGGGGGAACAATGATGTTTGAACTCCCCCAGGCTTTGAATGAGATACCCCTGTTGGTGAACGGGTCCCATGGGTAAGCAGATGTTTTTTGATGGAAAGCCCCGGACTTGATGCTATTCGCCTCAGGGGTGTTTTCTTCCATTGCACGGTACAACTCGGTCCCTTGTCTCCTATCCCTTATCCCTTGTCACTCGGTCCAATTGACCAAAGTGCTTGAACAGAAGAAAGGTTAGATCATGACCAAAGTAGTAGGGAACCCCTACATCGCCGGTCCTCCCATCGCCGGGGATGTGGGCTTCTACGGGCGGGAAGACATCTTCCATTTCGTGCAGGACACCTTTTCCTCGCCCGCTCAAAATGTGATTGTGCTCTACGGTCAGCGGCGCATTGGCAAGACCTCGATTCTCTACCAACTGCAAAAGCCCTCCAATCTGCCGCCCGGTTTCCACCCCATCTATTTCAATCTTGAGAGATTGGGAGAGCGAGGTCTCGATGAGGTGCTTTACAGATTAGCCCAGGAGATTGCCAGATCGCTGGACATCTCTGTCCCTCCACAGTCCGAATTCAGGATCAAGAATGGCGACTATTTCCGTGACCAGTTCCTGCCCCAGGTCTACGAGGTCCTGAGGGAGAAACGGTTGCTCCTTCTGTTCGACGAGTTTGAGATATTGAGTGAAGAGCCCCGAAAAGATGTAGCCATTCAAACTTTCTTCCCCTATCTACAAAAGAAGATCATGGACGAGCGGCAATTGGCCTTCATCTTCGTCGTGGGCCGCCGCCTCGATGAACTCAGCGACCCCCTTCAATCAACGTTCAAGGCCGCGCGTGCCAAATTCGTGTCTTTCCTAAGAGAAGAAGATGCCAGACAACTGATCACCGAGCCAGTGTCAGGCGTAGTCGAGTATGACGAACAAGCGATCGAGCAAATCATCTCTCTCACCGCCTGCCACCCCTATCTGACCCAACTTATGTGCTACGAACTCGTTGATTACCTTACCGACAAGGATAAGACCCACGCGATGGCTGATGATGTGGAGGCCGTGATTGATAATGCTATTGAAAGTGGCGGTACGGCGTTGGCCTGGCTCTGGGATGGATTGCCTCGAGCTGAGCGGTTCTTTCTCTCTGCTGTAGCGCACATCACCGACGAAGGTGGGGTGGCCACCCAGGACGGCATTAGAGATATCCTTCATCAATACGGTGTGCAACTACTGGGTCCAGAGTTGACCCGCGCCCCGGATACGCTGATTACCAAATGGGGCTGGCTCAAACCAACAAAAGACGGCTACAAATTTGTTGTGGAACTGCTGCGGCGATGGATTATTAAAGATCACTCTCTGGAAGAGGCCAAGCGGGAGCTGGAACTGGTTAGCTCCAGAGCTTCACTTCTCTATAATGTCGCCCGTAGTGCGCATCTTATGGATAATGATCTGGATGCGGCCACTCACTATTACAGGGAAGCTTTAGCCATCAACCCCTACCATTCAGGAGCACAACTGGGCCTGGCACAAGTTCTGTTTGAGCAAGGCAAAGTGAGAGAAGCGATCGCAGAGTATGAAGAGGCCTATGCTCTCGATAAGGCAAGTGCCCGGGATGGGTTGGTTGAGGCGCGGTTGGCTTTAGCGGAATCGCTGGAGAGAGAGGGTGAAATCGCTCAGGCTATCCGAGAGTACGAAAATTTTATCTTGCCCATAGCGCCGGATAATGAAAACGTGCGAGAGCGAGCAGCAAGCATCTGGCTAAGACAAGGCGATGAACATTTGCAGGAAGGCCACTTTAACAAAGCGGCACGGGCCTACGATAGAGCTGAAGAAATACAACCGGGTAAGAAAGAGGAACTAGCTCAGAAACGCCATCAATTGGAAATCGCTATTGGTTATAGTAGTGCCATGCGAGCCCACAAGGCCCAAGAGTGGGCTGTGGCAGAGGCAGAGTGGAGCAGGCTATATAGCAAGGATCGGGATTATAGAGACAGAGATGGCAAAGGCAGAAAGGTATCTGCTCTCCTGGCTGAAGCCATTGAGAAGCGCGAAGGTGTTGCCAAACCCCAGCTAACCCCTTTTCGTGTCGCCTCAATCCTGGCGTGTGTCTTGCTCACGCTGAGTCTTTACCTTGGATTCTACGCCATTCGAACCACCGGTGCATTATGGCCTCCTGTTGTTCCTCCGACCTCCACGCTACCCGCCCTAGCTGCTGTCAGCCCCACACCAATAGTGATCGTGGTAGTAGTAACGCCCACGCCAGAGCCACCGACGCCCACCCCCGTGCCCGTGTATAGCCTGGGAACTGTCGAAGTCTGGGATGTGGACATCAACCCACAGAACAGTCAGGAAATATACGCCGTTGTCAAAGGGCGAGGAATATACAAAACAACAGACGGCGGCCACCGCTGGAAACAGGTCCTGGTGCAAAGCACTATTACCAGTCTGACCATAGATCCGGTGAACCCTTCGACATTGCACGCAGCTATCCAGGATGGGATCCTGAAATCAACTGATAGCGGAACTATGTGGGAATTGACTGCCGTTGTAAAGGACAGTCTGCCTGAATCACCAATTGTGCTGGCTGTCGGCCGTGGCAACAACCAAATCGTTTACGCCGGGACGGATGGAGGGGTCTACAGAAGCTCTGATGGCGGGCGGACTTGGGAAGCAAGAAACAAGGCCATGGGAAACACACCTATCTACAGTCTAGTGATCAGTCCTTCCAACGACCAAGTAGTCTATGCCGCCGGTAAAGGCGCTGAGATTTGGAAATCAACAGACGGTGGAAGTTCCCCCTGGGAAAGGCTATCTTCCGACTACTTCAGAGAAGGCATCTATGCCCTGGCATTGCATCCTACTGACAGCAAACGCATTTATGCCGGAACGGATAGATCCCTCCTGATGAGCGACGATAGCGGTCGTAACTGGCTATTGAGAGATGAGGGATTGAAACATCCGGGAATCGAATTGAAGATCTCCACTCTGGCCATCGCCCCCCGTAATCCCGACATTATCTATGCTGGCACTGGGTTCAGAAGCAATTATGATGGGCATGGCATCTACAAGAGCACGGACGGTGGCCTGAGATGGAGGCCCATCAACAATGGTCTGCCCGTTGATGACATGTATCTGGGAGGCTACTATGTACAGGCTATAGCTATTGACCCTACCGACAGCCAAACCGTCTACATCGGGGGCTACAGTGGACTGTACAAGTCCACAGACGGCGGTGCATCTTGGAGTCAAAAGTAAGTTTACATTGTACAGCAGAGAGATGAGAGGCGATTCATGAAGGAAAGTATACAGAGAAACCCTTTCATTTGTGGCGGCCCTGTTCCTCCAACGTATTTTGTAGGACGGGAACGGGAAGTGAGGACGATCTTTGGCCAGATTGCCAGCCCTGCACGAGGCAGTGTGGCCATCAGTGGGGATCGCCGCATGGGCAAGACTTCGCTGCTGCAATACGTTTGCGATCCCATCGTCATCGAAAACTGGGGCTTGTCGCCAGATGAGTATTTCTTCGTCTACCTCGATTGTCCTACCATTGGCAGCTTTACCCCCTCCCGCTTCTGGCAGCGAATACTCACGCTCTTGTCACGCCAAGCTAGAGAAGCCTCGCTGACCCCATTGGTGAAGACAATCGAAGAGGCCCTGGAGAAAGAAACGATCGGTGCTCCCGAGGTTGAGAGCGTCCTGGATGCAATCCACAGGACAGGACGAGCCCTGGCCCTTTTACTTGACGAGTTTGAGTGGGCAATTGACCCTGAAGACGAGCACACCACGCGCGTTTTCCTCTCTGAATTTAGAGCCCTCACCACCCGACGGCCGAGAGTGCTCTCGCTGGTGGTTGCCACCCGTGAGGAATTAAAGAAACTGTGCCAACCCATAAGGTTTACAACCTCACCATTTTACAACAACTTCTTATTTCGGAGTCTCACACCTTTCATAGAGAAGGAAATCAACCAACTGCTCGACCAAACTCTAGAGGGGACGGGCATAGAATTCGGCCCAGAGGAGCGCAAGCTTATCCAAGAGCTAGGAGGGACTCATCCTTATCTGGTTCAACTAGCAGGAGCGCTGGTCTTCGACGCTCGAGCCCAGGGCCTGGAGGTAGCCAACTGCTTAGAATTGATCACCACTGGATTCAAAGAGCAAGCCCAATATCACTTTGCAGAGGTTTGGGAAGACTCTAGCCCCCAAGAGAAAATGCTGTTGATACTTTTTGCTCTGTGTGGCCTGGCAACGCGGGAGAAGGAGCAGGGCTATGATGTGGAACCCCTACAGCACATTCTGAATCGGGACAAACGTGCGATGACATCTCTGGCCAAGCGGGGCCTGATCACCAGTGTAGGACCAACAGCGGTCCTTTCCCCACCTACGTTTGAATCATGGGTGTTAAGAGAAATAAGAAGCTGCGATGAGAGGGAATTCACCGAGTACGCATCGCTTATGTTCGACCTTCTGGCGGAGGAAGAGGCAGAATGTGCTGTTGAAGCCATGCGGCTAGCTAGCGGCAGGGAAATCAGAAAAAGGGAAGTGCAACCCAGCCCCGAGATTGGCATCCCTCCGATACCACGAAAATTCAAGATCTTCGTGAGTTCTACTCTGTTAGATCTACAACGTGAACGTCAGGCTGTAGAAGAAGCCCTACATCGTATGTGCACTGCATCTTCTAATTTGGAGTACTTTAGCAGTCAGCCAGGAACGCCTATGGAAGAGGTTAGCCGTGCTGATGTATATGTTGGTATCTTTGCACACCTCTATGGCTATATTGACCCAGAGTCTGGTCTATCAATGACAGAGCTAGAATACAGAAAGGCACGGGAATGCAACATCCCATGCCTCATCTACATGATGGACGAGAGTGTACCAGTTCCACCAATTCATATTGAGCAAGAGCCAGAAGCAGTAGCTAAACTCAAGGCCCTAAAACAAGACTTATTGAGCAAACACGTCGTCTCTTTCTTCACCAATCCTGACAATCTGGCCATGCAAGTCATGGCCGGCTTAAACAGTCTCTTCTTCGGGGAGCGCAGTTAGTTTGAGTGACCTTTTGTCATGATCCTAGCAGCTTGTCGGAGTAATCAGATTACAGGCAATTATTACGCTATATATATAGGAACATTTTGTTGGCATATACTATATATAGTGGTCTGTTTACTCGAAAAGCGTTTTCTCCGACAGACTGCTAGATTCCCGGAATCCCTACTGGATGCTAGCCCGTCCACCCACACCTGAGGTCCTCCTCCAACGGCGAGACCTATGAACTTGACAAACGTGCAGCCCAGGCCCCTTCTAGAATACGTACAGTCTAACCTGAAATCCAGGATCTTCGTTAGCTCGACTTATGATGACTTGCGCGAAGAGCGTGAAGCCATAGAGCAGGCCTTGCTCCATATGCGCTCTACAACCTTCTTTGGCATGGAATATTTCGGTAGTCAGCCAACAACACCGAAGGCTTTCTGCCTGGATCTCGTTAGCAAAAGCAATGTGTACATCGGCATCTTCGCCCACCGCTATGGTTACATTGACCCAGAGACGGGGCTGTCAATGACAGAACTAGAATATAGAAAGGCACAAGAGTGTAAGATCCCGTGTTTGATTTACATGATTGATGAGAATGTACCAGTGTTGCCCAAAGAATTTGAAGATGATCCAAAGAAAATTAAGAAGCTTAAAGCTCTAAAAGAAGAGTTGCGAGGCAAGCAGATGATCTATTTCTTTAAGAGCTCTACAGATTTGGTTAGCCGAATGATGGTAGACCTTCACTGTCTGCTTCTCAGTTATAGCTTTATAGCTACATAGTCCTGAGCCATGCGGGTGGTGCCCCGTGGCTCTTTTCCTGCCACCGCACCGGATTGGACAAATCCGTATCGCGCTCGCTACAACTTTCACCCGTGGGCCGTTGTGCGAAACCGTCGCTATACCGCCCAAAAGCAGAGCCGCCCTACGAGCAGGGCGGCCTTATTTTTGGCTCAGCGGTCATTAGTGTCCCCTGGCCTCTTTTTTGCACATCGCTTCACTTTGCCGAATCTCCCAAAAAGGCGTTCACTTCGGCTACCGCTCAATGCGCTCCAGTTGTTCTACCGCGTTGCGCCACTCGATAGACTCTTCCCATCCAGGGTGCTCGGGTACCTCCAGATTCTCCAGCTTTCGCTCAAAGGTCTCCAGCGAGCACTGGTATTTCCCTTCAAAGTGGCCGATGATCTGACGCAACAACTCTGCTCGGCAGTCGCGTCCGCTTGTAGAGCGCGAAGCACATCGGTAGTCAGACTGACCGGCAGTTCCAAGGTCATAGAGGGGACAGACATTGTTTTCTTCCTCGATTACAGCATTCCTTGTGGAGACACAATATTTCAACGTTTGGCGTTCCATTACCCATCCATTGTAACACAGGCCGCGCAAGCCGTCAAATGTAACGAGAAGGCCCAGGCTCGCTTGAATTCATCCGGGGGGACAGGGAGCGCTCACGCCCGACGCCGCCCCGCGCTCCGACTGAAGACACGCTACCCTTTGGAACGCAACACCGCCTTGCAACTGTGCGCGTGGTCGGCGGGCATGTGTTGGGCGACGGCTTTCTTTTCCGCTACTGCTTCGGTAAGATTGGTCAGGGGTACGCTTTCCAAATATAGCGTATCAGGACAGAAATCTTGACCATTCTCCCATTGAACACTGCCCAAGAAGGGTCTGACAGAGTTGAAGACGCTCATGTCTTTCAATTCTCGAAAGAAGCCTTTGTCCAAGTATGGCTTTACATCAAAGCGTTTGACCTCGCCGTTTGTAAAAACCAAAGTGATTGTATAGTCGGGATTGGGTTTGACTGCTTTTACTCGTGGATTCATAGTCAACCACTCCTATTTCAAAGGCTCAATCCTAAAGACAGCTTGACCTTGACTTGCAAGTTCCCAATCTGCCATCAGTTCGTCCTGGTGTATTTCAATCCATGCTTGAACCAATTTCAGTTTGCTTGGCTTGAGTTCGCCTTCCAGAACTTCACCGCTGGGAATGGCAATAACCGCTTCTTGGTCTTGATATTTGACGTGAATATGAGGCGAATGATGCCGCCGTTTGTCAAAGTAGTACATCGAAACAATGATTCCGTAAAACATCGCTATGACTGCCATAGACTGAACATCTCCTCATGTTTGCTTCCCTATCGGCTCAACTGTCCCGCTCGTAATCAACCGCCAGTTCCCCTACCTAACTCAACTGGCCTTTTTGTGGTTGATCCCATTATATCATCGCCGATGGAAAAAGACAAAGGTGCGACTTGGGCAATGGGCCGCCACGAGCGCAGCTAGAAGTGCTAAGGCGATTCCGTTCTCTCGATAGCGATCAACAGGTGTTTGCAGAAGCCCGTTCTACCCATCAGGTTCGTATGGTTCTAGCAATAGTCTGATCCCGTCAAGGATCTCGCGCACTCGCTTGGTCGAAAGCGTCCCGATCTTTTCACCTAACTGGGCTTTGTCCACCGTGAAGACCTGGGATACGTTGACCACACTCTGTTTGGGCAGATTGGCTTCTCCCGGTTCAAGAAGAACATTCCCTGGTGCAGCGGCCCGTTTGGGGTTGGAAGTTAACGCGCAAACGACGACGGTTTTGATGCGGCTGCGATTGAATACATCGTTCTGGACGACCACATGCGGATGGCGATAGCCGGGTTCCGAGCCTGAAGGTTCGTCCAGCTCAACCCAGAAGACGTCGCCCCGGTTGATTACCATTCGCCCTCCACGATCTGCCGGTGCTGGCGGCGCATTCTGCGGCGGAGTGTTTGTTCTGAAGGATCGGGGGCATCTTCATAGGCCGCATTAATTCTCTCCAGCAGTTGTTGGGCTTGATGGCGTCGGATAAAATCTTCCAGGGCAAGCACGAACAAGCGGCTGCGCGAGATTTTCATCTCGTCGGCCAGGGCTTTGACCTGCTCAAAGAGCACTTCCTGAAGGGAAACCGCTGTCTTGACTGTAGCCATTGTTATACCATCCTTTCTACCGATAGTATAACACCTCCTTGCCTTGATGTCAAGGCCGCAACAGGTTTCCGCAATCGGAGGGGAACCGATGTTTCCACATCAACCGCCAGTTCCCCCACCTGACCCAACTGGCCTTTGCCAGGCAGGGAGTAAATGACCGGCACCCTCCAACGTAGTACTTTGTCAAGGCTGAACTGATGGGTTGTCATTCTGAGCCGAAGCGTAGCGGAGGCGAAGAATCTCGTTGTTTTGCGTAACAGAACGATGCTTTAACAAAAACGAGATTCTTCGTCGCTTCGCTCCTCAGAATGACAGAATTTAGCGCACCCCTCAAATCATGATTGACAGAGTAGTAGCTTCTCGCCTATCAGCAAGATGGGCTCGCCAGAGGGTTCTGCCGCACTGGCGCGGCTGTCCCACTTTGAAAAGGGGCAAGGGGGTATGGCATTGAAGGGAATTTTACGGGTGAGCGTTCGGGTTATCCACCATCAGTCCCTCAGCAGTAGCTGCCACGTCGTCATCGTCCCTCCCGTTCTGCTATAATGAGTTCCGAGAGAGGGCCGGCCGCAGCCAGTGCGTCAGCGGCCGCCGCCAGTTGTGCTTCCGAAACCGGTTGGACGGGCTCAATCGTGGGGCGCGGTCGGATGACGCCGGCGTCCAACAATGCCTGACGCACCCGGTGACGCTCCTCCTGAACAGCAGGGACCAGCGCGACGATTTGGATTTGAACGCGGGTATGTTCGGGCAGAGCAAGCGGTGTCAGCGGGCGAAGTACGCCTTGTTCATAGATGGCAGCAATTGTTTCTTTCATCTATCTCTCCTTGCAGTGTGGTGTCTAAGATTGTAGCACACTAGCAGACAGTCGCCAATATGGGATGGCTCAGAGGAGCTCCACTCACCGAAACCGGCCCATGCCCTACCAACGGTGGGGCCATGAGCTTCCAAGAATGGGAAAGCCCTGCTTTTGGCCAAGCTTCAGAGCAGTATCCCCCCAAGCTGAGCCGAGCCCAGCTCCTACATGACACGTGACTATCCGGCTTGACATATTCACCAGGTATGGTGTATACTCAATATGGACACAGGTGGTTTACTCATTGCGGGCAGATCGAACTTGGCAGGAGGGAAGAAATGACGCAACGACAAAAGACGGCGGCTGTCGTTCCCCAGGCGGTAGACGAGGCGGAGCGTTCCTGGCCTCCTCCCCAGGGACAGTGGACCTACGAGGACTGGTTGCGCCTGCCTGATGACGGTTGGCAGTATGAGATCATCAAAGGAGTACTTTACATGGTTCCCGCACCGACCACGACCCACCAGCGTGTTTCCAGCAACCTGGAATTCGCGCTCCGACTCTTCGCGAGACAGGAACAGGCAGGTGAAGTTTTCTACGCACCGGTCGACATCTACCTGCCAGGGCAGGAAACACCAGTGCAACCGGATTTAATATTTATCACCACCGAACGGCGGGACCTTATCAGCGAGCGGGGCATCGAAGGAGCTCCAGACCTGGTTGTAGAGATTCTCTCCCCCCGCACCTGGTGGCGAGACCTGAGGGTAAAACTGCCGTTGTATGAGGAAACAGGAGTGCGGGAGTGCTGGATGATAGACCCGAAGACAAAGATGGTGGAGGTATATGTCCTGCGAGGGGAGCAGTACGCCCTGTTAGGACGCTGGGGACCTGGGGAAACAGCCCACTCGGAAGCACTGGCCGGGTTCGAGGTAGCGGTGGATGCGGTGATGGAAACATAGTGTATACTCCAGGGCGAACAACAGGAAGAGGTTGACATCGGATTGGACAAATCCACCAAAATAGTGTATCATACCCTCCAAGTTTCACCATAAGGAGGGAAAAAGTTGGCCAATATCAGATCGGCTTTGAAACGGATCAGGAGCTCGGAGAAAAAGAGACAACGCAATCGCATCTTCCGCTCGTCGGCCCGGACCTACGTCAAGAAAGCCCGCCAGGTCATCACCGAACAAGGCAAGACCACAGAGTCCCAGGCTGCTGTGCGCCAGGCCATCAGCGCCCTGGACAAGGCGGCCCAGAAAGGCGTCATCCACCCGAACAACGCCGCCCGCCGTAAGGCTCGCCTCATGAAGATGCTCAACCAGGTCGGCGAGGATTGAACTGACCCCGCAACCGTCAGATATCCCCATCACGTAGGGGTAAGGCTTGCCCTTACCCAACCTGATCCCAGACAAAGGGCAACCGCAAGGGATTGCCCCTACCCAACCTGATCCCAGACAAAGGGCAACCGCAAGGGATTGCCCCTACCGGAACCTTAAAATTTTCGCGATTCGCTGAAAACCCCCTTGACATTAGAACGTATGTTCTAGTATAATATAGCTAGGACACACAAGGGGGTTTTGCTATGGATCATGATAGGTCAGTGAACCGAGTATGTGAGCATCGGAGTGTGGCCGCCGATGGACGCATCATCTGCGCCAAGATCACCCTGGGCGACAACGAGGTCTCGCCCGATCTCTGCCGCAACTGCCCGGCCAAAACCATCGCCTGCCACCACCTCCGCTTCTCCCTCCAGAAATCCTCTCCCTCGGCCATCGTCGTCCGCTACGCCAATGGCAGAAGCGAGGTCTGGAACGACGAGCCGCCCTCTGTCTCCTTCCTCCGCGCTGCCTGCGCGGCCAGGGTCGCTCCCATTGCCAGCCCTAAAGAGTGCGCCGCTTGCAGCCAGCGCCTCACCACCCTCCCTCAGCCCCAGGCCAGGAAGAAGGTGGCCCGGCGCAAGCCAGAAGGAGGTCAGGTGGTTCCCTTACCGCAACCGATGGCTGCTACGGGGTAGCAGGGGGAATCCGGCGAAGGTTTTTGGGACACGGATTAACACGGATCAACACGGAACTTTTTCCTTAATTACTCCGTGTTTGTCCGTGTCCTATTTTTCTCAACATCATAAAAGAACGAGCCAGGATCGCCTACTTCCTGGCTCGTCTGCTTCCTGACAGGGATCAAGCTATTTGCCGTCTCCGGGTTCGACGTCAGAGGTTTGTTCTGGCACCTCAAAGCGATAGCCCACGCCACGTACTGTGCGCAGGTAGACCGGCGAACTGGGATCCTCCTCTATCTTCTCCCGTATCCAACGCACGTGAACATCCAAGGTCCTGGTGTCCCCGACATAGTCCGTTTCCCAAACGTTTTTCATCAGAAATTTGCGACTCAGCACCTTGCCTGGATTTCGCATAAAGACTTCCAGCAGCTTGAGCTCCTTGGGAGTCAACTGGTGTTTCTTATTACCTCTGATTACCGAACGCCTGTCTAAATTGAGAATCAGACCACCCACCTGAAGGGTCTCCCCACCTTGTTCACTGCCCTGTACGACCCTTTTAATGCGGTTGGCCAGTTTGCGGAAAGTAAAAGGCGCGGTCAGACGAAAATCAGCCTCGGCCTGGCCAGAGTCATTGCCTTCCTTACAGATAAGGATAATGGGAACCTCTCCCACTTTTTGACGCAAAGCCTGACAGGTCCTCCCGCCGTCTAGCCTGGGTGAAGTGGCATCCAAGACGATCAAGTCAGGCTTATCGGCACCAACCTGCTCCAGGGCCTTTTTCCTGCTGCGTACTGCGGAAACGATGTATCCCTTCTTCTCCAGGCCAGGTCTCATTGAGCTGAGTATGGACGTATTCTTCTCTATCAGGAGAACCTTCAAGCTCATG
>Ga0315308_1001979_pt1 | contig 11660 bp, 11 predicted proteins | sample TDP3_MG_FD_203078 | JGI IMG/M metagenome (GOLD analysis project Ga0315308, IMG submission 203078) | Freshwater sediment microbial communities from Lake Towuti, South Sulawesi, Indonesia - TDP3 | ecosystem: Environmental > Aquatic > Freshwater > Lake > Sediment | place: Indonesia: South Sulawesi... | reverse complement strand
GGGAACTAGTGCCGCAGAAAGAAACATGATTGTGAAATCCATGAACTGCAATATAAGGCCCAATATCACCGATCCTAGAGCTATTCCAAGGTCGAAGCCCGACATGAATGTACCCATCGCTGCGCCTTTTTCATTAGGGCCAACAAGGTCGACTGTGAGCGCCATCAGAGTTGGATACGCCGCTCCAAATCCCAGTCCATAGATGACCGCTGCGACCAAAAGTAGGGGTAACTGATATGGCAGCGATATGGTGAGAAGCCCAATCATCGCCAAGATCACTCCTGGCAGGATGACCGCCCCCCTCCCATATCTATCTGAAAGCGTCCCGGCAATCGGCCTCATCAGGATAACCGAGATAGCGTAGACTGTGAAGAAGAGCCCTATGTTCGGTATCGACTGCATCTGGGCATAGAGCGGAAGGTATGTTATGATGCCTCCGTAGCTGAAGGAGTTTCGCGTGAAGATGCTCACAAGTGTTGATCCTCGATTATTGGTTCAAACGTCAACCTTCGACGGAAGTATTTTTTTGGCTTCTGAACGATTCCTCCAGGACAGGCACGTTTCTGGCTTCATTTCAAATAGCCATGTTCCATCGAGAGCTAATGACCGCGCGCCAAGTCGGCGACTGGGAAGAATCCTTACAGATCCTACTTTGATCTTGCTTATCGAGGCATCCAGCTTACTGGATAAAAGATGGAGTAGCTTACGCTGAGTCTATGCTGCTTTACTCATACCTGACCTTGTAGGGCTTGCAGTCGCTTCACGATGTTGGGGTGCGTTGAGAGCAGCTCAACCACTCTGTCGGCTGTCGTAATCTTCCTAGACAGGATTTCGCGCACGAGTTGCTGGTCAGTTCCAAACATCCTTGTTCGCGCCAGCTCAACTGCATCTTTTTCAGCCCTGTCTGGGTCGTCGATGAAGAGAGACTTGAAACTATTCAGACTCCCCAGATTTCGTTGGCTATGCTTTAGTCGGCCCGTAGAAGCCACGATCTTGGCCAGCGCTTCAGAAAGCTTCCGCGCCCCATCGCCAACCGTCGCAACACTGTTCTGGTCAGCATAGTATTCACGTAGCCTACTCAATCCGAGCACGAATAGCGTGAGAACCCAATATATCGCCATAGATGCCAGACCTATGACCGCCAATCCAGAACCTCCCTGTTGTCTCTGTCTTCCGCCGCCGTACCAAGAGGACAGCATCATCGAGTAACCGATGTAGTAGAAGATGGCAGGGAGTACGGAGGCAAACATCATTATCTGCACATCCCGATGCCTCAGATGGCCTAGTTCATGGCCTATTACGGCCTCGACCTCTTCGTCCTCAAGCTCTTTCAGCAGCCCAGTCGTAACCGCCACTCGACTCCCGCCGATTGGAGAACCGTAGGCAAAGGCATTCGGGACAGGTATGTCGGCCAACATGACTTTCGGCGTCTTCAGGCCCGACTTTCGGCTCAGATCTTCCACCATACTGCGCAGTTTGGGGCTCTCAGAACTGGAGGCTTCCCGCACCCTGTAGAGTGTATCGATCAGATATGGTGCAATGAGCCATTGTAGGACATTGAAGGCGAGAACCATCAAGATCAACGAGACAATATCGAAGGCGCCTATCAGGTTTAGTATGACGGTAAAGAACAGCGTGGAGACAGTTATGATGAATGCTAGAGTGCCGATCATTGACAGACGAAGTTTGAGAAAGCTCATGCAACGACCCTCCATTTTCCACACAACGAAACGCGTTATTTAAGTATAGTTCCTTACAAGAATTCGAAGTACAGTTGTCTGTTTTAGCTCCAGACGGAGTGCGCTCCATCAAGAGCTTCTCACGCGCACGTCATTCTGGCAGGTGTTAACGGAATTGACCACGTGGCACAAAGAGAGAACCGAGAGTGAACTGGTTGGCCTGAGTAGGTAACCAAGTCCATTTCGAGGTGGAAAGATGCGTAATCTGCTGGCTTTGACATCTTCAGGTAAGGCAGTCTTGTTGTCTTCTGCTAGACGAAGAAGAGCCTCGGCTCCTTGAGTTTTGTTATGCCTTGGAGATACTCGATAGTCAAGATCGGATCAGTCACATCTTTCTCGCAACCGCACCCTAGGCATTTCACCTTTATAGAGATAGGCGTCACCGTCTCTTCCTCATACCTCAGAACAAACGGGTCTCCGGGCTGAGGAACGACGACTTTCTGCGGCTGACCTACTTCGAAGTGCTGTTCTTTCAAGTATTCCAGATAGCTCTTTATTTGCTTCCCACACTTCGAGCAGACTATCCTACGAGTGAGCCTCGGATTTCTGTCAAAGGTTCCCTTCTTGGCCTCGCGGGAGATCTCCTCTGACATACTTGATTGTATGGTAATGCCTTCTAAGAAAGCTTTCCTAGCCGCCAGAGATCAGCGCCGGACTGGTATATGCATGTCTGGCTGCGCCATCGCCGATTGTCAGGCAAATATCACAAGAGATGATGATCACCCTCCCGCGTCAAAAGAAGACCATCGAGATCTTTACGCCGTTCTTAACCTCTCGGCGGAAGTAATGCCGCCTTTTCCACTTATTGAAAGCCTTATTAGCAGAGGGGAGAACGAATCTTGAAAACAGAATGGCCACTCATGAATACGGGCCCGAGATCAGGCGCAGGACAACTCGCTCTCCCCGAATTTTGCTCGTGACCCTGACCGTGCTTGTTGCATTCGTATTATGGACAACTGCCGGAAGCACCGTGAATGTCTGGCTGAATATACAGGAGTTTGGAGAACTGTTTCTCCGCCCATTCTACTTCTGGCTTTATGGAGGGCTTATCCTCGCTGCAGTCGCCTTGGCTAGGATAGATGTGAGGAACAGGAGATCACTCACCTTCTGGTTTGGCCGTCTCGCTGCGAGCATTGTTCGCGAACGGGGTCGCCTAGAAGCGGTTCCAAGAGATTACGTGAGCTTCGACTCGTACAAGATGTCTTGGAGCAACTTTGCCGCGTGGCAGGCGACAAAGGTGCTGATAGGAATTCTGGTCTTTAAGGACCTCTTCTTTGGAATGGCTGTCTATGCCACTCTGCAAGGTTGGGACGCTTCCCTCGGTTCCATTCTCAGGGTATTGGGTCTCCCCTTCATCACTCCGCCGCTGGATATGTCCTACGTGAATTCGAATGTGATCCCTGCCATGCCTGCTCTGACACTTATTTTGGGGCCAGTCCTAGTGGCGATGGCGATTCGACTCATCGTCTTGGTCGGAGCTACCCAGATTGCCCGAATCGTGACACCAACCGCGGCAGAGTTGAGAGGCGAGCCCCATCAGGCTGGGTGGCGAATTGCCGTCGTTTGGGGTCTGGCCGCCATGGCGTGCCTTCTGGCTGTTTTCTACGTCTCCTTCCCCTCGTTCATCGATTACAACACTAGATACATAATGCTCGGGTTGGCCTCGGCGGGCGTATGTTTCCTTTTCTTGGCTGTCTGGGATCGCATAAAGAGTGCAGCAAAGGCAACGGAGTTTTTCACCCGCCGTAGGTTGCGGAATCGGATGTTGCCGATTGCCGTCATAGGGCTGGTCGCTCTTTCCGTTGTTTTGATCAATAACAGCACAGCTGACGCGAGAAAGATCGAGTGGTTAGGGCCCTACACCACCCAGCAAATCGCGGTGAATCGATATCTGGCTGAACTTGATAGAGTCAGAGAAATGCCCTACAACTTCAGCCTAGTTCAAACCCCGAGAGAGCAGATCCCCGCGTACGTGGCAAGTCACAGGGAACTTCTCTCTTCGGTAAGGCTCTGGGACTGGGAAGCTGGATTCGCGAAACTGAAGCCTGAGATCGGCCTCATTCCATATGTCGATTTTGAAGACTCGGACATAGTGAGGTTCGGCGGGCATCTATATTGGGCCGCCTCCATGAAGCCTATCCTGCCACAGACAGTGAGGCAGGAAGACAAGTGGTATGCTACGCACATGGTCTACACGCACGTGCCGACAGGATTCTACCTCCTAGACGCCCAAGAAGGAAGAGTCGTAGATGCTGGAAGCATCTTCAAACAAAGGCGCATCTACTACGGAGGGGGAGGACTCTTCTCTGAAGCATGGGTCGCATACCCAGTCGGCCGTGAACAGAGCGACGAGCTTGGCGGCTATCACTATGACGGGGCGGGCGGAGTGACCGCGTCTCCTCCGCTTAGCTGGATATATGAGTTCAACTTCTTCTTGGCCTTCCGTGATCGTGAGGTGCGTCTTCTGCGGTACAGAGATGTCTACGATCGAATGGAACTGCTCTTCCCGTACTTTCAGTACAAGTTCGATGACGGGTGGGTAGACATGTTCCCAGTTACCGACGGTCAGCGCACGTACTACATGATGCCTCTGATAGTTCAGTTGGAGACCTCTTACAGGGCGCCTCTCATTAGAGGTCCAAGCATCTGCAGCGTGCCTTGGAGCAGAGGCAACCCCTTCATGAGGCTTGCAGGATATGCTCTCATCGACATATATGACGGTTCCATTCGCCTCCTCATGACGGGAGATGACTACTTCACAGAACTGTTCAACACTGTCTATAGCGACTACGTGGTCACAGAGATTCCGAAGTGGTTGAATAACCAGACAAGATATCCGGCCGAGCTCTTCGAGTGGCGGGTTGGTATGTACAACTTTTATCACGTGACCGACCCTGCCACATTTATCGTGGCTAGGGAGTTCTATGAAGTTCCGGAAGGCTTGGAGACATACTACATAATGGCCGAGCCGCCCGAATTCGACGGAACGGAGTTCGTCGGGCTGCTTTCATTGGAGCTCAGCGGGTCCAAAGGCCGAAACTTGGCAGGTTACATGGTTGTCAGGAACAACTATCCAAAGTTGGGAGAGATGATCTACTACAAGGTGCCTCTAGAGTCAGAGACAAAGCTTCTTGGCCCCACAGGAACCATTGAAGCTCTGGAGAAGAACGCAGAATTCGCTTACATGAGAACTCTCCTTCGAACACCAAGAGTCGGAGACAACATCCTCTACAGAGTTGGTGATCACGATGTCTACTTCATTCCCGTCTATACCGCTGGTGCCGGTGGGGTGGTCACTGAGATGGGAACGGTCGCGTGCGTAGGCGCAGCATTTACTGGGCAGTATTACGTTGGATTGGGAAGATCGGCCGAGGAGGCCTTCAAATCATATCTGACTCAGTTGGCCGGAGGCACAGGTCCCCCTCCCCCTCCAGGGCCCGAAAAGACGTTGGAAGAGCTTGTGCAGGAAGCGAATGCGACTCTTCAAGAATATCTAAACCTTTGGAGCCAAGGAAAGTATGAAGAAGCTGGTCGGCGTCTGGAGGAGTTCCTGAAACTCTGGAGACAGATAAACGAGCTCATAGCAGAACAGGGTGAGGGCGGTGAGAAGGTACCCGGCTAGAGAGACTATGGACGAGGCGTCCCTATTCATCCTGATCATAGGAGTCGCCTTGGCCGGAATAATTCTCGGTTTGCTTGTAAGATTTGAAAGAGGCATAGTCGGATTACTGGTTGCAGGTGTAGCTATCGGCCTCTTGGCTTATTGGCTGATGGAGATAAGAAAGGCGGCAGGAGGAGAGATTAAGGTCGAAATAGCGAGGCAGGCAGGTCCGTCCAGAAAACCAGTGGAACCGAGGCTTCCCCAAGCTCAAAAACCAGAAGGATGGACGTACGACCTGATAGACGAGGGAGAACAGATGACTTTGATCGCAGAAGTTCCATCCCCGACGGAGAAGATAAAGGTGACTCAGTCCGAGCGGATGTTGCAGATAGTCAGTGGACAGGACTTCGACCAAGTCGTGGAACTCCCTGAGAACGCAGAAGTACTGAAGGCTACTTACAAGAATAGAGTGCTACAGATAATACTCAGGAAGACGCTGATGCGAGGCCCTAGAGAGACGCCACTCTGAGGCCATGTCTTATCCACACCCTTCACATCCCACTACTCCTACGATCATTTGATCACCATCCTTAGGTCAAGCAGAGAGCATTGGCCGAAAAAGTCATAAGAGAACGTATCACTGAATTTTGAGGAATCACGGACGTTTATTTGAAACGTAGTCCGGGCGTCTGGAGAGTTTGATTTGACGAGCAGTAATCAAGTGAAGTTGAAAGCTAAGGACCTAGGGCTTCATCTGGTCGGGATCACCAAGGCAGAGAACGTCAGAGAAACGTATGTTGACCAGCGGTCACCGTCTGTGCCAAGCTGGGTCGACTCAGTAATCGTATTGGGCTTGCACCTTTGGGACGAGTTGATGGACGCCAACATCAACAGAGAGACTCCCCAAGGGGTTGAGTACTTCGAAGTCTACGAAGAGATTCTTCAGAACCGAGCTAGGATGCTCTGCGAGTATCTCAGAGAAGAAGGCAGCCGAGCAGAGGTAAACCAATACCAGATCTCGTTGAAGAAAGCGGCCGAGCAGAGTGGTTTGGGTATCTATGGAAAGAGCGGGCTGATACTCAATCCCGTATTTGGGGCGGATGTGCGTCTTACAGCAGTCATGACAGATGCAAGACTTGAAGCGGATAAGCCCTTCGACAAGGATCTATGTGGAGCCTGCGAGGCATGCATCAGAGCATGTCCGCTCCAAGCAATAGTGGCACCATTTATGGTTGATAGACTCAGATGCATAAACGCGATCCCCCCACCCACACCAAAGGGGATCCCTCAGGAGACTTACAAAGCTGCTGAAAAGATTATGAAGTATCCGAGCAGGCATTCTGTGATAGGATGCAACATCTGTGTTGATGTATGTCCGATAGGCAAATGAGAGGTCCTCTGCTCCATCTGTCGGTTCTGCTCACCAGGCAGTGTTGAAGACGCTCTCGCAGAATAGCGCAAAGACTAATATCCCTAGGAGCTTCGGAACCTCCTATGTGTGTGGAGTGACACTTGAGCAGCGCGCCCTCAGATGATGAGAAAATCGGTGAGGCTTGGAGACAGATCTCAGACAAAGTGTCAATTGGAAAAGAGGAGTTTCTGCGCAGAGTTCATGAGCTGCACGAGAGGCTTAAGAAATCCATACCTCTTGAGGCGGCCGCATACATAGTCGCCAAAGAACTTCGCATAGAGATGCCCGCACTCCTGCCAACGGTGCGTGGCAGAATCTTAGAATCCGGCACCATCAGAAAGTCCAAACGCGACCAAACTCCCTACTGCCTCTTCACGTTAGTCAACGAGAGGGAGAGAATCTTGGGAGTAGCCTTCGGAGAGGAGAAGATCGGAGAGGTCAAGAGGCTTGACGATGTGCCCGTCGAGATAACAAACTTCTCACTCGTCAGAACCAAGCCAAAGGAGAGCATGGTTAGGGTCACGGGCTCCACGAACATCAAAGTGCTCGACGAAAAGGTAATGCCTCCCATAGAAGAGATGAAAGCTGCCATGGCCGGATCTCTGGGCGAGATGATGAAGAGCGGAAGGACCTTCGTGACGTCTGCGATAGTCGCCGATGAGGAATCAAGGGAATATCAAGCGTGTCCTGAGTGCAGTAGAGCGGTCAACTATGTTTCACCCGATTGGATCTGCCAAATTCACGGAAAGATTGAACCCAGAAAGAGTGTCATAAATCATCTGAAGTTGGCAGACAAATCCGGCATGTACCCGGCGGTGTACTTCGGCGAACTCTGCGAAGGTCTATTCAAGAAGATGGTCACCCTCAAGGGGTTTATGCTCCAAGGCGAGCTGCAGATAGGAAAGATATACGAAGTACTGGAAATTTAGTCGGCCAGGCATCAGAAAGTAGATCAGATTCGCCACGGTCTGGTGGCGAGTTCCGTGCCGTGCCTCAAGGATCTAGTCAGAGTTCGGTCCTCAGTTTTTCGTACTCCTCTTTCTCCATGTGAAATGTGTGCTCTTCCCCGGGGAAGCGTCGGGCTTGAACATCCTCTTTGAATCTGGTCATAGCTGAAATTATCTGTTCTGAGAGGTCGACGTACTTCTTAGCGAAGGGAGGGGTGTATCGCTGGAACAGTCCTAGTACATCATACGCCAAGAGCACTTGGCCATCACAGTCTATGCCCGACCCTATTCCAATGAGTGGCACTGACAGCGTCTCCTTCAAGATCTTCGCCACTTCCGCGGTAACAAGCTCTGTTGTCACGGCGAACACACCTGCTTTTTCGAGTGCGATGGCGTCGTCAACCACTTTTTTGGCCGTCTCGGCGGTTCTTCCCTGAACTCTGTGTCCGCCGAGAGCCGTGGCGGTCTGAGGTGTCAAGCCGATGTGAGCCATTACTGGAATCCCCGCGTCTACGATCGCTTTGACGGTGGGAGCGAACTCGCTTCCGCCCTCAAGCTTGACTGAATCAACTCCGCCGAGTTTCACAAGCCTGCCCGCGTTTCTCACGGCTTGCTTTGGGCTTATGTGGTAAGACATGAATGGTAGATCTCCGACAACCATGCAACGCTTGACAGCTCGCGTGACAGCCCTGCAGAAGTGAATCATCTCTCTCATTGTCACAGGGGTTGTGTTCTCATACCCCAGTACCATCATTCCGCCCGAATCACCTACGAGTATCACATCTATCCCGGATTTGTCGATTAGTGAGGCCATGGGGTAATCGTAGGCGACGGTCATCGTGATGATCTCTCCGCGCTCCTTCATCTTGATCAGATCATATGGGTAGATCTTCTTGCGGCTTTCGCTCATGTCGAAGCACTCCTGGCGAGTAGGTATAGAGAGTGTAGTCACTGGATAAGAGTTCTACTCGGCAATATGGCGCCGGAAATCTTTCGATCCGATTGGGTTGGAAGAGGCCCGGTTTCCCCTTCAATTATGGCTACGTCGGTAGATAATTCGAGATCCGTGATGCGTCCAGTGCTTCTTGAAGATCATCTTCGGCGTGTGTCCGCGTCCTTCTCCATTAGCTCTCTTGTCCGGTTCGCACAAGGTTGCGTGGTGTGAAACAGAGAAAAAGTGGGGTACTATGCGAGACTATACTCTCTTCTGTGCGATCACGGTCTTCGTCTCGGAAACGTACCAGCGGACTTGATCCTTGAAGGTTGGCCACCAGTTCAGGAACTCATCGCTGCTATCTGACTCAATCAGGAAGAGGCCGTTGTATTCTGTTCCCCAAGCGTGTGTGTATTCTCCGACCAGCCGGATGCCGCTTGGCCAAGTCTTCTTGAACTTTTCCCAGCTTTTGCGAGCTTTCTCAGCATCTTCCTTGGACATCTCGCATAGACGGTAGAAGACTAGGAAAGCCCATGTCAAGAATGCTCGCCAATAGATAGTCCGGTAATCTCATCCTAAATAAATGTTCGATCACGACAAAGGCGCGATTGAAGCAAAATACAATCTGTTTGACAACATCAATCTTGAGGAGAGCGTCTTGCCATCGAGAGGTCATGGAAGGATCCGACATGAACAGCCCGCAGAATGCCGAGTCTACAGATGATGCGAGCAATGCCAGCGATGGCGGCAATTCTTCGCAGCCACTATCTATCGAGACATTTGAAGGAAATCCACAAGACGATTGCAGAGGATGGCGTGCCAGTAAAGGGCTATTTGCATTGGCCACTACTGGACAATTTTGAGTGAGCTGTGGGCTTCAAGATGAGGTTCGGACTTTACAAGGTGGATCAGCGAACCAAAGAGAGGACACCAACAAGGGCAGCATCCCTTGTACGGAGGAATCGCAACGACCAACAGATTGCCGAAATAGGCTGCCTGTTGAAACCACATTCCTCCCGAGGTCAACTACTACTCCAGTACTCTGGTGGGCCTTTGGTACGATCGTTGGCGATCCCTGCAAACGTGCATACTCCGCTCCTCTTCTGTACACCCGAACCACAAGTGGCAACGCTACGATGAGATATGCGAAGTGGACAATGAGTCTCAGCCATTCAGCTTGGACTGTATATCCGAAAATGACCGCGAACACGGAACCGATGATCCCTTTGTGGTGAAATGGGCTGTCACTCGGGATGTTCAGGACGTACGCAGGCTGGCCGAGCCAGCCTAAATCAACTCCGGAGAGCTCAGAGTACTCGATCAGTTCATGTACTCCGTAACCCGACAATCCACCAGCCAGAAGGATGAGAAGTATGCTAGTTAAGTAGAAAAACCGTCGGATGTTGATCCTCATGCCAGCAGCAAAGATCGCATACGCTGTTGCAAGCGATGAGGCCGTTCCAAGCAATATTCCACCAATGGTGCCTGGGAGATCCGTCATAGTGAAAGGCGTCAGAAAGAGAACGGTCTCCAATCCTTCGCGGAATACTGCCACAAATAAGAAAGAGGTTAGGCCGATGGTAGCCCCACGCGTGGCCATTGCTTCTATCTGCTGCTCAACCTGAGCCTTGAGAGTTGCACGTCGTTGGGCCAACCAATAAATCATTGAAGACAGAACTGCAACTGCAATGAGGGCAGCCGTTCCCTCGAACAGCACCTGAGCCGACTCCGATAATGCTCCGTAAAATAGCCAAATTGTGACTCCAACCAGCAGACTCAGGGCAGTTGCCGCTGACAAACCATACAAAATGTAGCGAATAAGTGATCTTCTTCCTGTCCGTGCGAGGTAAGCAAGCACGATTGAGGTGATCAGGGAGGCTTCCAGAACCTCTCTGAAGACAATGAGGTACTGGCCCAACATTTCTGCCATCACGACAGGAATTCCATGTGTTTGAGAAGCATCTCGTCCATCTTAAACGAGAGTCTGTGGGCAATTGGAGCTTCTCTCAAGGGCTGAAAGGCCCATGCTTTGCGTCGCATTGGTCTCTATCTCGATCCGCCGTAAGCGTACCAAATCTAGCGTAACTCACCCTCGTATCATTTTCACCATGGGCTACGACACCGGCAAGATCGAATCGCCTTCTAGATTTTCGGATAAGTCTAATGTGCATGAGGCTGGTGAGGCTGGCTGAGTTTCTCGGTCTTGGATCGATCCGTTGGCCCTGTGGCCTAACTCAGCGTCCTTTCTCTTCCTCGAGAACTTTGATTAGCAGGGCCGGACGTGATTATGCGTTAAGGAGCGGAGTATCAGTGATTGTAGCAGTTCTGAAAGAGATGAAAAGCGGAGAGGATAGGGTCGCACTTACGCCAGAGGCGGTCAATGTTCTTGTTGAAGATGGTCACGCCGTTCTCATCGAGAAAGGAGCTGGAAGAGGTAGCGGAGTCACCGACGACGACTACAGGAATGTCGGAGCCGAAATCGTTGAAGGCCATGAGGCGCTATTCAGCTCATCAGACCTGCTCACGAAGGTCAAAGAGATAGTTCCAGAGGAGTATGGTCTCCTCAAGGAAGGAAGAATACTCTTTTCCTATCTACACCTGACAGAAGGCGTCTTCGGAGCAAAGCGGATGATGGCGGAGGCACTTCTCCGCAGCGGAGTTGTCGCCTTTTCCTATGAGACTGTGCAGCTGGATGATGGATCGCGGCCGCTCCTCGCGCCGATGAGCGAGATGGCTGGTCACATGGGTGTGATCGTGGGGGCCCACCTTCTGCAGAAACCATTTCTGGGAAAGGGCGTGATGCTGGGCAGGATGGCTGGATGCAGGCCTGCTGAGGTCGTTGTTATTGGAGGAGGTTCCGTGGGGGCCGCGGCGGCCAAGGCTGCGATTGGTTTAGGCGCGAACGTTACCGTTTTAGATATCAATGTGGCGCGTCTCAAAAAGCTGCAGGAGATGTTTGGCAATGGGGTGACGGCTCTCCACTCAAACAGACAGAACGTCGAACGATTCGTGTCGAGAGCGGATGTCG
>Ga0315308_1001978_pt1 | contig 11667 bp, 10 predicted proteins | sample TDP3_MG_FD_203078 | JGI IMG/M metagenome (GOLD analysis project Ga0315308, IMG submission 203078) | Freshwater sediment microbial communities from Lake Towuti, South Sulawesi, Indonesia - TDP3 | ecosystem: Environmental > Aquatic > Freshwater > Lake > Sediment | place: Indonesia: South Sulawesi... | reverse complement strand
GGACACCCGCTGAAGGGTTGGAATATATCAAGGAAGCGGCTCATTCTACCGACCGCATCTTGCATGTCGAGGATGCTACCGGGCGGGCCATCGAGGAGAAGTTAGTCGAGGCCCTGCGGCCTCGACCTAACATCGCTCTGCTGGCCAGGCATACAGCCGTTGATTTGCTCACCCCGGCCCATCATTCCCGCAACCCGCTGGATGTCTATCCGCCGCCATCGTGCGTGGGGGCCTACGTCTTCGATCAGCAACAGAGGAAAGTAAAAACCATTCTGGCCAGGAAGACCATCCTGGCTACGGGGGGGCTAGGGCAGATTTATCTCCACACCACCAACCCACCCGTCGCCCGGGGAGATGGGCTGGCCATGGCCTATCGAGCTGGAGCGCGAGTCATCAACGCCGAATACGTGCAGTTTCATCCCACTGCCTTCTACCGTTACGGTCTGGCTCGTTTCCTGGTCTCCGAGGCGGTGCGGGGCGCAGGAGCGCGCCTGGTAGACGCCCAGGGCGAGCCCTTCATGCAGAAGTACGACCCCCAGTGGAAAGACCTGGCCCCCCGCGATGTCGTGGCCCGGAGCATCTACCAGGAAATGCTGGCTACTGGAGCAAGGTGCGTTTACCTGGATCTAAAGTCCTACATCCCTAGAGACAGAATCATAGAGCATTTCCCTAACATCTATGAGAAGTGCCTTTCATACGATGTAGAAATCACCACCGATCTGGTGCCTGTAGTGCCCGCTGCCCACTACTTCTGTGGCGGGGTGTGGGTGGATGAGTGGGGGCGGACCAGTCTCAAGAACCTTTACGCGGCTGGCGAGGTATCCTGCACCGGGGTACACGGCGCCAACCGCCTGGGCAGCGTTTCCCTTCTGGAGGGCCTGGTCTGGGGCTGGCGGGCTGCCGAGGACGCCCTGCGTACCATTGACGAGCCCCTGGGAGTTGACCCGGCGGACATCCCATCCTGGTACGACGAGGGTCTCACGGAGGTAGCAGATCCGGCTCTCATCAGCCAGGACACGGCCAACATCAAATTCGTGATGTGGAACTATGTGGGTATGATGCGCAGCTCCCGTCGTCTGGAACGGGCCATTGATGACCTGCAACACCTGAAGGCTGAGATCGACAAGTTCTATCGCACCACCAAATTGAGCGACGAGCTGATTGGCCTGCGCAACAGCGTGCAGGCGGCTCTGATCGTGGCTCACGCTGCCTGGGAGAACAAAGTGAGCCGGGGCTGCCATTACCGGGAGGATTAAGAAAGAAAAGATGAAAGAGATCCCAACTGAAAAAATCCAGATGATCATCAGAAGGGTCTTTCCCAGGGCTGAGGTCAAATCTTACCAGAAATTGGGGTCGGGCTTTGCCCACCTCACTTACGACCTGTGTCTCTCCAACCCTGAGATGGGCCTGACCCTCAAAATCTATCTGCGGCCAACTGAGAAGCGTGAACCCTGGAAAGAGACCTATATTCTCAAACGGGTGGCGGAGGAAACCGGCGTGCCCGTGCCCCAGGTGCTCCTTTTCGACGATAGCGGTCAGCTTCTGGACACGCCTTACGCTATCCATACCTGCCTGCCTGGGCGCAGCTTGGGTGCGGTCCTGCCGGAGATGGCCGAGGAAGACATAGAGATGGTAGGCTATGAGATGGGGCGCTACCTGGCCCGGCTGCACCGCATGTCTGGAGAGCGCTACGGGGACTACTTCGTGGAGGATCCCCTGGCCAGCCCTCATGAGCGGGACTACACCCTGGCCAGGGTGGACTCGTGGCTGAGGGAATGCGAAGACAGTCGCCTGATCAATCCGAACAGGGTCGAGACTTTGCGGCAGACTTTCGAAAGGGCCGATTTCCTGGACCAGGAGAAGCCGTGCCTGGTGCACGGCGATTACCACGAGGGGAATGTGAACGTAGAAGAGGGGGCTGTGGGCTACCATGTGACCGGCATCTCCGGGTTCGAACATTCCCAGGCCTGGAGTCGAGAGTGGGACATGGTCAAGCTCTTTGGCCACGTTTTCGACCGTTACCCTATCTTACAAGATAGCTTCCTGGATGGCTACACCGAGTCCGTGGAACTCTCCGAACGATTCTGGGATCGGCTGAGGCTCTACCAGTTGGCTGTGACCATTTTCCAGGTGCAATATGGCCACCACATAGGCAACGCAAACTTGACCAGAAGCTACCAGGAACGCCTGTCACGACTGCTAGAATCAATAATTAAGGGAGGTAGAGAGAAATGAGCGACAAGAAAACTATTAGAGACACCGACGTCGAGGGCAAACGGGTCCTGGTGAGAGTGGACTTTAACGTGCCATTAGACAACGGCAAGGTAGCCGACGACACCCGTATCCGGGCGGCCCTGCCTACCATTCAGTATTTGATAGAGCAAGGAGCCAGAGTCATCCTCATGTCCCACCTGGGGCGGCCCAAGGGTAAGGTCAGGGAGGAACTTCGCCTGACCCCTGTGGCCGAAAGGCTCGCCGAGTTGCTGGGCAGGCCAGTGGCTATGGCTGTGGATTGTGTTGGGGAGGAGGTAGAAGCAGCGGTTGATAGGCTGAGGCCAGGCGACGTCCTCCTGTTGGAGAACCTGCGCTTTCACCCTGGCGAAGAGGCCAACGACCCCGAGTTCGTAAGTCAGTTGGCCTCGCTGGGCGAGGTCTATGTCAACGATGCCTTTGGCACAGCCCACCGCGCCCACGCCTCCACCGAGGGTGTGGCTCACCGCCTGCTGGCCGTGGCCGGGTTTCTGATGGAGAAAGAGTTGAACTTTCTGAGCAAGGCTCTGGAAAATCCAGAACAGCCCTTTGTGGCCATTCTGGGTGGGGCCAAGATTTCCGACAAAATCGGTGTGGTGGACAACCTCCTGGGCGAGGTAGAAACCCTTCTCATCGGCGGGGGAATGGCCAATACCTTCCTCAAAGCCCAGGGGCACCAGGTAGGGCAATCGTTGGTGGAAGAGGAGAGCCTGCCGCTGGCCTGGGAACTTTTAGATAAGGCGGGCCACAAGTTGATCTTGCCCGTGGACGTGGTGGTGGCCGACAGGTTCGACGCGGAGGCGCAGTCAAAGATCGTTAGCGTGGAGGAAGTGCCCCCTGAGTGGCGCATCCTGGACATCGGTCCGGCCACGGTAGAGCGCTTCGCCCAGGAGCTTTCCAAGGCCAAAACCGTGGTCTGGAACGGCACCATGGGGGTCGCTGAGTTCCCTCGGTTCGCCGCTGGCACCCAGGCCATCATCGAGATACTGGCTAAGAGCCAGGCGACCACCATTGTGGGCGGTGGAGATACCGTGGCTGCCGTGCAACAGGCGGGGCTGGTGGAGAAGATGACCCATGTATCCACCGGAGGCGGGGCCAGCCTGGAACTGCTGGAGGGCAAGGTCTTGCCCGGAGTGGCGGCTTTGGCTGATAGGTAGCCATCCTTGCGAAGGTTGCGAATAAAACCTTCGCAAGGGTTCAGCCCTCGGTATCGGTCAAGACGCTGATTGTATCGGCCAGCAAAACCCTATCCCCTTGTACCTGTCCCTCCTCGTCCAGGACAGGCAGACGCGCACCGCTGATCGCCTCGTACAGCCCTACTTCAATCAGATACTCACCTGAGGGGACCTCGGGTTTGATGACGATCTCGTGCCGATCCCGCAGATATTCACCCGCCAGCCAACCGGTGGTGGGGAGAGTGCCACCGCCGGGCAGGCTGTCGCCCCACCCTTGAATGATGTCGTCGGCATCCAGCAGATGGACGAAGACAGTGTACGATTTGTCCACGGGGCTCAAGGCGTGCCAGTAGAGGGTTAACCCCAGCTTTTCGCCTGGCTTGGCTTGCTGAGCCTCCAGATCGTAGCCGATGAGGACAACGCTTTCACTGAACCTGGCCTGAAGAGGATGCGAGACTACTGGCTTCAGGTAATCGTGCTTGCGGCCCAGGATATTCACTTCAGTTAGTGCCAGATTGTCTCGCCCGCGTTGGGGTCCGGCAACGACTGCCAGGCGCTCCCTATCCGTGGCCCGATAGAGGCCAACTACCAAGTGATATGGCCCATCAGGCACCGCGGCTGGCACCACAAAGTCATGGGGGTCGCGCACCAACTGACCAGCTTGCCAGCCTGCCGTGGGGCAACTGCCATCTACAGGGGAGGTCTCCCGATTGGCCCACAGCTTTCTCTTCTCATCCTGGAGTTGGACGAAGACGATGTAGTCACGGCTCACATCCACCAGCGCCTGCCAAAAGAGGGTCAATTTGAGAACCTGGCCGGGCTTAAGAGGTCCCTCACCCAGGCTGTATCCCAGAAGGCGTAGAACGGGGTCTTCCTCTGAGTCTGCCAGGTCGGCTGAAAGAGGATGCCCGATAGCTAAGGCTTCAACAGGGGGCTGATGGCCTGGGGACACCACCTGAACCACCCCCAGCACAGCCTCGGTGCCTTGGGGGATAGAGTTTTCATCCAAGACGGTCAGCCCTTGTTCATCTGCGGCTCGGTACACTCCCAGCCTGAGCTGATAATCACCCGGGGGGGTGCCGGCTGGCACCAGGAGCCCGTGGTGGTCGGGCATCTGTTTTGCCTCCTGCCAGGCCGAGAAGGGACTGAGTCCGGCCATGGGTTCGCTGTCCCGCTGGCCCCAGGTTCGCCCGGCCTGATCGGTCAGGCGCAAGCCGACGAGGTAACGGCCATCCAATCTCCTCTCCTTTAACCAGAGGAGGTCCACGGTGACCACCCCCCAGCCCGCCTCCATCGGGCCGGGGTCCAGGGCGTATTCCAACAACCGAAGGCGATGATCAAAGTTCAAGGGACTCTGGGAGACAGTCCTCCGGCTCTCAGGGGCATAGAAAGAAAGCCGCGTCGTCCCATACCACTCGTTGAGAATGGGATAACTGTTGGCGAGTAGGAACCGCTCCACCTGGCTTTCCATGATACCCCCTTTGGCCTGGTAGGCTGGAACCCAGAGGCGTCGCCCATCGGCCAAAAACTCCTCTAGTTCCCTCTGAATGGAAGGACCCCATTTCCCGCTCGAAGCGAGGATGACGTGAGGCCGTTCCCCTCGATAATAGCTCTCGAAATATCCCACCTGCCAGGGATAGATACAAAAGACCGCATCGTCGGGGGAGGCCATGGTCTGAACTCGTGCGATGAGGGGCCGGTAGTCGTCCTGAGAGTAACGTTCAACAGTGTAGAAGCCATAGAGGGAGAAGCCACTCACACAGATAAGAGCCAGGGTAGATAACCAAAACAGGGGGCGTGGGCCTCTCCAGAGCCAGACCAGCCCCAGGCTCATCAGCAAATAGTAGGCTGGCGCGGCCAACAGGCTCAGACGCTCCATACCAATGGGGGCAAAAGGGAAACGCAGGTTGATGAAATAAGCCATGAGGACCGGGACGAACAAATAGAGGAGCAGGAAAATTGGCCTTGTAGTGGCGACTTTAGTCGCACGTGTGTCAGGACGACCGAAGTCGTCACTACGAATGGGGCCTGGCAAGTGGTAGGTTCCCACGGCTCCCAGAAGTGCCAGCAGGAAGAAGAGCGGTCCAGCCCAATATAGATAGCCCTGGGTCGGGGCAGGGTGTCCCAGGCCAAAGGCGGCCAAATGTTGACCGAAGAAAGCCCATAGCCCTAAAGGGCGATACCCCTCGTGTCCCACCTTACCTATGACATACTCGGTCAGTTGTCCACCAGCGTAGATGATCCAGGGAGCATATAGGAGAAAGAGAACTCCCTGGGCTATCAGCCACCCAACGAGCAATGAAGCTGGGGAAATGCCTCTCTGGCTTCGTTTGAGCTGAGAAAGGACAAAGTACCCTATCACGAAGATGGTTTGGAACAGGGGGATGAAAGCGGCATAGTACTGGGTGTACAGGGCGGCCAGGGTAATGGCAACGTATCCTACCCAGAGTAGGATCTGCCGCCCCCTGCTTGCTGTTTCCCGTGTCTCCAGCAAAAGGAGGACAAAATACACCGACAGCAATCCCAGCAGGGTCACCAGCCCATACATCCGCACTTCCTGCGAGTAGTAGACGTGGAAAGGGGCTATGGCCATGACCAGAGATGCCAGTATCCCTACCCTGCCATCTACGAGGCGACGGCCTATCACATAGAGCAGGGGTACAGTCAGCGTACCGACAAATACGGAAAGCAAACGCACGGCGACGGCATCAGAACCCAGGAGGGCGATCCAGAAGTGGAGCAATGTGTAGTAAAAGGGCGGGTGAATGTCGCTGGCAGTGCCTGCAACCATCGCGGCCAGATCCATCGTGGCGAAGTACAGGCTATAGCCCTCATCCCACCAGAGGGGTTGAAAGTTCAGCCTGGTTGCCCGTAGGCCAAAGGCCAATAGAGTGATCAAGGAGACAAGCGCTCGTCTATCTGCTAGAGACTTCATAATTTTCAGGATGTTCAGGCAGTGGATAGTATTTGACAACTTACAGGATACACGGGATGTCACTTTTGCATTATACCCCAACCTGCACTTTGCTGCAACAACCCTGGGCATCCTGGCCGACCGGACTCCAAAAGAACATAGGTCGAAGGTAGCGCCATACCCCCGACCTACGTGCTCTCTGGAACTGCCTGGTAAAGGCTACCAGTTGCCCACGAAATCAACCTCCGCCCACTGGCAACCTTTTGAGTTCGGTTCGCAGGGTTCAAAAACTGTTTCGAACGTAACTATCTCCGAAAGCTGTTCTTTTTTGTCTTGCGAGTAGACGGCTGCGTACCACTTTCCACCCCTTGCCCCAGGTCCAAAAAGTATTTCCCAAGAACCGTTGTATGTCTGTTTTGACCAAGCTCCCTCCCATCCGTCAGCCCAAACCTTGACGTAAAGACCGTTTACCCTTCCCTTACCGGATCTATCAGTGTAGACTGTGCCCTTTGCCCCCGAAGTGCCACAGTTGGGCGTGCATCCCAGACGGCCGAGGCTGTAGCGGTAAGCTGGCTTGGGTGTCGCCGTCGGCTGGGGTGGCGATGTGGGAGTAGGCGGTGCCGAAGTAGGCGTAGGCGTCGCTGGCAGCGGGGTGGGCGCAGGTGGAGCCTGGGCCACCGCCACCGGCCCCAGGTCGGTGTTGACGGTCACAAGCTCCGCCGCCACCCAGCCCTCCTGGCCATCGCTGGTCGCTATTTTCAGCCAGTCGCTGGCCTCCGTCCGCCCGATGACCTTCAGTCTCTCCCCCTCTTTCACCTGTTTGACTTTACCGTAGTTGGTACCGGGCCCAGATCGCACATTCAGGACCTTGGTCGCTACCGTAGCCTCTGGCTGAGGGATGGGCGTCGGTGTGGGGACAGGGGTAGGCGGTGAGGAAGGGGTGTCGGTCGGGGGCGGCACATTGGGTGTGTTGGTAGGGATAGGTGTGTCAGTGGCCGCTGGGGCTGGGGTGAAAGTTGGCTTGGGTGTCCTGGTAGGAGTTGGCGCTGGCGTTGGGGCTCTGGCGATCAGCGAGGTGAGGGGACATCCGATGCACCCCAGCGCACTTCCCAAGACCAACGCTACAATGAGAACAGCTAACAGAGATTTGTTCATAGTACTATACTTATTTCATTCTCCTCTCAAGCAGTCTGGCCAGCGCAGAGCACTTCAGGTCTTGTATTTGGAGTTCCAAGTGCGCTGGCCTGAAATCCCCATATTGTTGATACTGAGCTTCAGAATTTTTCCGATCATCCATCGCTGACCCATGGCAGGGACTGAAGATGGTCGGACAAAAGAAGCACCGGGGATTTTCGGCCCGTATTATACCATACTTTACGGGAAATACAAGGTCTCAGAGAGGCGCTATTTTCGTGCTGCTGGCACGAAGTACATTACCCCCCGCCTCTCTTCCTTAAAATTTATCCATCACAGCTATCTGGACTTGAGTTTTAGACCGTTTTGGTGTATGATTAAGTTAGCCCATTGATTTCAATCATAGAAAGGCGAGACAGGTAGAGAGCCATGAAAGTGCTTTTGACTGAGACCGTGGATAACCTGGGTAGTGCTGGTGAGGTCAAGAAAGTGGCCGACGGCTACGCGCGCAACTTCCTCATTCCCAAGGGCTTAGCCGTGCCAGCTACAGCGGGAACTGTCAAACAGGCCGAGCTTCGACGCCAAGCCGAGGCCAGGCGTCAGGAACGGGAGAAAGTGAAAGCCGAGTCGCTGGCCAAGACCCTATCACAAGTGACCTTGACCTTCCAGGCCAAGGCCGGAGAGAAAGATAAACTCTATGGGTCCATCACCAATGCTGACATCGCCGAAGCCCTTGAGCGTGAGACAGGCCAGGCCATTGACAAGCGCAAGGTAGAACTGGAGGAACCGATCCGCGAATTGGGCTCTTATTATGTGCCCATCAAACTCCTGCCTGACTTTGCACCTCGAATCACAGTAATTGTTGAAAGGGAAGATTAGACTGCTCCGGGTGGTTTGGGAGTCGGGTGCCGGGAGTATTTGGAAGGAAGGATGAAACCATGAGTGTTGATGACGGGTTGGCCAAACACCTTTTCATCAAACATCTGATAACGAACATAAAATGCGCTGTCTGCCAGAGCCATTACGAGACAGAGGATATCCATATCATAGATCACCGCGATGAGCTCTGGGTTATGGCTGTGAGCTGTGGTCAATGCCACACACGGGGACTGATCTTCGCCATCATAAAGGAAACCGAGGAGTCAGAGAGCATCGCTGAGTTGACACCTGAGGAATGGGTCAAGTTTCAGGAGATGTCACAGGTTGATGCCGATGACGTCCTCGACATGTACGAGTTCCTGAGAGATTTCGACGGCGATTTTGTCAGTCTTTTGCAGGGACTGCAAGCTCTGCCTGAATGATCGCTGTGACAGACTGTGCTGAGGGGCAATTGTCCTGGGGTGGTGTAGCCGTGCACTGGCTCACGATGCCTTGTGCCTAGGCAAAGTCATAGCCGAAAACGAAGGCCGCCTGTTTCGACAGGCGGCCTTTGATGGTGTAAGAGTAATGTCCGGGGTTGGTCGTCATAGGTTTACCCCCAGATGGAAACGATGACCCGCGAGGCAAGAAAGCCTACGGCCTGCCCTACCAGGACATCAGAGACGTAATGAATGCCCAGAGCTACCCGGCAGAGGGCAACGAAAAGAGCCGAGGCATAGAAGACAACGGCCCAGCAAGGAAACTGGTGACTGAAAACCATAGCCAGGCAGGCTACCCGCGTCGCGTGTCCGGAGGGGAAGGAGTAGGGATCATACCTGGTCGAGTAGAGACCTGTCATCTCCCGTGGTCGGCTTCGTCTCATCAGAAACTTGAGAACGGTGGTCAGCCCTCCGGCGACGATAACGGCGACGGCAGTAAGCAAGACAAAGTGTCTGGTCGCCTCGTCGCCCAGCCAGAAGGCTATGATGGCGAGGGCAAACCACAAAGGCCCATCCCCCAGGTGAGCCCCCAGAACCGCGACCGTTCGCCGCAATCCTGCCTCGTCGGTGAGGCTGAGACGGACGCTCAGGCTGTTGTCCAAAGCCACCAGACGGTTCAGCAGTTCACCCAACCCACCTGGCAAACTCATGCAGACTCGCCTTCGAGGATGGCCCGTACCATATCCAGTTGGTGTGGCTTGTCCACGTCCATACCCATTTCAGGGTAGGAAGTGATGATGGCTCTCCCCCGGCATCCCAGGGCTCTGCTGGCCACTCGTTCAGCATCGGCGATGGTGAGCCTTCGGAAAGCAAACTTGATGAACGTCCCGAAACCGAGCAGTCTGACTTGCCGCCAGAAATTCTTGCGGAATTCCAAGGCCTGGCGGGCCAGGGGGAGGTTGGCCTGGATGGCAGAGACTTTGGCCATATTGATGTCGCCGCCGGCGAAAGAGCCGCCGCGCAAAGGTACGAAACTCCTCCCTGACCCTGGGAAACGGGCTTCCATGGTTGATTTCTCCACGACAGTGTAATACACATCGTGGTCGGTCTCCAGACAGGTGTCAATCAAATAGTCCACCATCTCCGTCGTCAGAAGGGGGATGTCAGCCGAGCTGATGACAACCCGTTCCACGTCAGGGTCAACTGCCATCACCCGTTCTATGCCAGCCACAATGTTGTCCAGCATACTCCCTGCGGCTTCTACGCATTCTACTGGCGTGGCGAACTCTACCCCGTCCTCAGGGCTCAGCCCGACGATAAAGATACGCCCTACCCGTGACGAACCAGCGATGGCCTCCACCACATAGCACACCATCTCCTTACCGGCGATTTTGATCAGCGCCTTCTTCTGCACTTGGGCGTACTCTAATAAGGGATCAGCCCTGTCGGATGCTCCACCGGCCAAGATAACCGCATCAATCCTCTCTCCCATCGTCTCCTCCTTTCAGAGTCCCTCATGCCTTAAGGCCATCTGCCATCTGCTATCAGCCATAAGCCATCCGTTAATTCAGCTTCTCGATAGTCGGTCTGAGACCCAGTTCTTCGATCAACTCCTCCAGTTCGCTCGTGGTCAGCTTCCGCCCTTTGCCAGCCACGGCTACCAGGGCCCCCTCCATGACGTTTGTGCCGAAAGAGCGCCCTTCCAGTCTGGGGGTAGTGGTGACCAGGTATTTCACCCCCCGCTCCGTCAGCATCTTCACGTCCTCTTGAGTGGTGGTGTTGGTCACGATGACCTTGCCGTCCATACGCAGAGGCATGTGGCGCTTGAGGTACAGGAAATCGCCAGCCACGACGGAGGCCCATTGGTAATACTTCTCCCACTTGGGCTCGTTGATGGTCTGCTTCTCACCCGTCGGGTAAATGAAGCTGATAGGCAGATGGCCCAGGATGGGCAACAGGATGGCAGCCAGAATCTCCACGCTACGGATAGTGCGCAAGGGGATGCCCAAGCCCAGGGCGAACATGAAATCGGCGTAGACCATCTCGTAGCCCGCCTCAGCGAAGGAGAGCGCCATCCCGAAACGATCCACCGACGAGGTGAGCATCCCTCGCTTGGGCGATATCTCGTGGCCGATCTCCTTCTCCACAAACTGCATCATCCGCCGCTCCAGAGTGTGCTTCAGCCCGCCGCCGTCCACCACCGGGGTGTGCTTCACATCCTTCACCAGCTTGAGGGCCTGGTACAGTGGGTAGTACCTATTGCGCACGCGCAGGGTCAGGTCAATGCCCCCCACGCCGAGGGCATCCACCTGACCGTCCAGTTCATTATAAAGCTGGATGGCTTTCTCGATATCCCCGTCGGTGCCGATGCGCTCGACGGTCACCTCCTGGCCCAGCAGTTGTATGGTCGCTTTATGATCGCGGCTGGAACTGCCCAGGCTGACACTGACCACTCTTTTCATGACCTGACCATCCTTTCTGGGTCTGTCCCAAGAATATAACCCCACGCATCTTCGATGGGTACGACAAGTAGTGTTAAATATTATATCCATTTCGCGAGAAAAGACAAGGAGCTTGCAACATCGGTCGGGTTATAGTAGAATTAGGAAAAGTGACCAGCGAGGACTGACCGCCGACTGGGCACTCCTGCCCTACGACCTCCATTTCGGCTACCGCGTCTTTGACGAGATCATGATGTTCCTGGCCAATGCCGAGGGCTCGCCCGTATCCGGCGGCTTCGGTCCCGACGGCCTGAACGCCGCCTTTGATGCGGCCGTGCTGATGAAGGTGCTACCCAAATTCCATGGGACGCGGGGAAAGTTGAGAGAGCCTTTGGAGAAGGTGCTATGGTGGGCAAGAGAACCAGACAATCCCGAGGCGGGACGCCAGGCTCTGT
>Ga0315308_1001977_pt1 | contig 11670 bp, 18 predicted proteins | sample TDP3_MG_FD_203078 | JGI IMG/M metagenome (GOLD analysis project Ga0315308, IMG submission 203078) | Freshwater sediment microbial communities from Lake Towuti, South Sulawesi, Indonesia - TDP3 | ecosystem: Environmental > Aquatic > Freshwater > Lake > Sediment | place: Indonesia: South Sulawesi... | reverse complement strand
TGCAGCTAAAACCAAGTCAGGCTCAAGGGCAATGATTGCTTCTATGTTTGGGGTCCAGTAGTCTCCGACACTTGTTAGGTTGCCAGCCTCAATCCAAGCTGAGAAATTATATGGGTAGTTACAATAACCGGTTACGCCCACAACCTTATCGCCAGCCCCCACCGCAAACAGGATTTCCGTGTTACTCGGTGCAAGCGACACGATCCTATTTGGATAAGACGTGAGATTTAGGACGTAGCCACGGTCATCCACCAAAGTCAAGTTTCGATACTTGTAAAGTTCACTCTGTAAGTTGGCAACGTCGTTTTGTAAGCCACTAATCGTGGTACGCATATCTGCAATTTGTCCTTGGTAATAAGTATAGACATAAACTGCGGAGATGATTGAAATTATTGCGATGATTGTCGTAATATAAGTAAAATATTTAGTATTCATGACTATACACACAACTCCAACTAGGATGTTAATGGATGGTTTATCCAACCAATCAGCATATAAATATTTTGGACAATCCTTATCAAAAGCTTTCCCGAAACAGAGGGTTGGTGGTTAATATGAAGTCTGAGACCTTGCCGTTGTTGAAGTATCTGGAGGAGAGGGGCGTAATGTTGAAGGATATTATAGATACGGCTCTGGAGCTATTTGTCCCTCATCCAGGTGTGGAGACAAAGAAGAAGGCTGCCGAGATCCTTCGGGAAGAGTTCTTTGACGCCTTGTCGGATGTGAACGTTTCCTGTCTAGAGGTTGCATGTTTCCGGGCAGAGGAGGACGCGAAAGCCGGGCTGGTTCCGGGCTTGACAAAGGAGAGATTCATAGGTCGCCCCGGGCTCGTAGCCGATGAGCTACTGGGAATGACCATAGCCAACTACATCGCAGGAGCGAAGGGAATCTTTGAGTTCATCCGATTCGATCAAGCCAAGCCGGGAATCTTAAAGAAGCTTGGTCCAATTTCAAATGATGCAATTGGAGGATTAATCGCTGGCGTATCATCAAACATGTATACCCGCGCTTTAAAAAGCCAGAAATAAAATTGCTTAATATGAAGTCAGAAAAATGGAAGCCCTAAGAGTAATAGAAAAGGTCACAAGTAAGATCGCCCCTGGACGGGCGCCCTCATTTATTGAAGTTCACGTGATTAAGGCTCTAGAGAAGATAAGCGCTGAAGGGGGTGTTGGTCGAACAAAGCTATCGGAAGTACTAGGGCTTGGTGGAGGCGCGACACGAACTTTAGTGAAACATCTTAGAAATGAAGAGATGATTGAAGTTTCGAGATCTGGAATCGTGCTTTCAAAATTTGGTGAAAAAGTCTTTTCTGACTTAAAGTCTAGGATTAGCGAGGAGATAGAAATTCCTAAAAGCCCTCTTACAGTAGGAGCCTTTAATGTGGCAGTTCTCATTAGAAATGCGGCCGGTTTGGTGCAATATGGCGTGGAACAGCGCGACGCCGCAATTAAAATCGGCGCTTTGGGGGCTACAACACTGATTTACAGCCGTGGAAAATTGACAATGCCTTTTGTGAAGGAAGACATTTTCATAGAGGTTTCGAGAATCCGTGAAGTTCTGGTTTCCAGACTTAAGCCTCAAGAGAATGACATCATAATAATTGGAAGCGCTAACGATAAATTAACTGCGGAATTAGGAGCCATAGCTGCAACTCTGGAAACACTCAAGGGTCATTAAGATTCTCTTGGTTTGGCGAGTTTCTCTAAGCTTGCGGTTTCTACTCTTTGCTTGTATAACTCACGTTTCCCGTAAGGTTGATGATAGAAAAACTCTTTCATGAAGCGTAAATGCATATTTTTTATGAAAGCCTGTCGGATATCCCCAAGCTGCTTATCGGATATGCTACAAAGTTTGTTGAGAACGTATTTTTCGCTGGATAACAGAGCTGGGTTAAAGCCTAGATTTGAAAGGAGGTCTTGTATGATTAGGACCTGCTTGGGTCGAGGCTGCTCCATAATCTTCTGCATGCCTGCACGCTCAAAGAAAGGATTGTAGCGTGCCATAACCGCAATCGTTTCCACATAAGGCGTGCCCACAAGCTGTAGGGTTTCTCGCACAAGTCTTTGACCCAAACCTACAGTGTGATATTTAGGGTGAACAACCCATATTTTGCTGTTAATTTGTATTAACACTGAGAGGAGAGGGAACGAAATATTATTCACAGTAAACTGGCAGAACACCTACACTCTCTTCTACTTCTCATCTAGAGAATAGCGCTCCTCCATCCTCATTAATTCTTGAAGCATCTCCTTCCCCTTCTCGGTTAGCTTGTAGTGGACGAAGAAACGTTTCCCTATTTTCGAGCTGACGGTTTCAATTAGCCCAGCTTCCTCAAGCCTCCTTAATTTCGCTGTTCTAGTTTTCTCGTTTGGGCAAGCGTCAGCTAAATCCGCGAACCTTTTTGACCCTTCGAGTAAAGCGTCCAAAATATTAAGAACGTATCGCTCTCCAAGCAACTGAATGAGCGGCCACTTCTTCCTTTTAAACATGGACTAGAGAAAGTATGCCATAGAACAATTCTTTTTCCGATAATTGTCTACGGTTAACTTTATTTGGATACAGTTATCTTAGACTCATGGATAGGGTGGAAAGCATGAAAAACGTAGTCATATTCGTAGCCATAGCCACAATCCTTGCCGTCTCAGGGCTGGGTTACACTTTCATTGCAAGCGAGACAAATCGTAAAAGTAATGAAAACCTCAACGTCGAAATCCAAGCAGTCAACTCAGACTTAACGTCACTGCAGAACAGACTAACAACGCTTAACAGTTCTCTGACTCAACTCTCAAAGAGTATAGGCGATTTGGACGCCGATCTCCAGCGAGAAAAGGTGAACACCCAAGCTAATGTGTCCTCTCTCTCAACGCAGATCTCCAACGTAAGGAATAATGTTTCTGCCATCCAAAGGGACATATCCAAGATTCAGACGGAAATAATCATCTTGAAATCTAATGTAACATCTCTCTCAACGCAAATCTCCGACATCAAAAGTGGCGTGTCCACCATTGATACGAATATAGCTAACCTACAATCCAATGTAACTGCCCTCTCGACAGAGATTGCCAATATCCAAAACGACGTATCAACCATCCTAACACTCATCGCAGACCTTCAATCTAAGGTAGCTAGCTTAGAGACGAGAGTAAGCACGTTGGAAGCGGAAAAATCCATTGTAATAAGAATCAACTTCGTAAGCTTTGTTCCAGACGCCACTCCGCCTGGCGGTGAAGACTACCTCTTTGATGCTGAGGCTGAAGGACCTAACATGTACGCACAGGCCAGAACCGGACACAGCAGATTCATCAAACCACGCTACTTGGACTTAGTCATTCGCAATGGCACACATTTCATCGGCACCCAAGTCACAATTAAACTCTATGCCTACTGGCACCTTGACGATGTAGTAATAGACATTGACCCTGACCCAGCTCACGGCAGAACAATCGGCACAAATCCAAGCGGCGGCTACCTCACACTAAGCTATACGATAGGCACAGTTCTACAGGGAACCGTAAACGGCAACGACGACGGATACGCTCTTGACCAATACGATGCCTACCTTGCGTACAAGATAGAGACTCTAACGTGATCGAACACCGCTCCTCATTAACGCGAGGTGAGAACCACATCAAAGATGAAACATCCACGTGAACAAACCGTGAAGAAAATAGCTCTTATAACAGCTTGGCTAGTTGATACTCCCGAAGCTTACAAGGGCAAAACGAATGAAGATATAGAGAAGGAAATTCTTGAGGAAATCAGCTTAATTCCATACATAGCACGGATAGAGCGCGCTGGAGAGAATTATTATAGTAAGGTCACTATTGGGCATGAAACAATTGAGCAATCACCTCCAGTGGCTCAACGCTTGGCTTTTAAGGATTGGTGGAGCGGTGGAATTGACTCTTATGTTGACGTACTTTATCCACGGCTTCAACTAATGAAGAGGCTTCTCTGAGAGAGCGGTGCGATTTATCTTCATCTAGACTGGCATCTCGGGCATTACATGAAGGTTGTTATGGATGAGATTTTTGGTATTGATAATTTTCGTAATGAAATCCAAGTAAAACGAATAAGAAAAAGCATTCAAGAATTTGATACAGTGAAGAGACTCAATGTCGCGACTGACATGATCCTGTTCTATGCGAGGACTCCAGAACATAGAATTAGGCTTTTGATGCCTCAGGTTTGCGTACTGGAATGGATTATCCACTGTTCGGAAAGAAACCGCCTCCCGGACGGCATTGGATGTGGGCAAAGGAGCGGGCTGACGAAGCAATAGCTGAAGGAAAATTGCGCCCAAATCCCAGAACGGGGCGTCCTGAATATCTTATCGCTGAAAGTGAAGAAAGTCTTCTTACTAGCTTAGCGCGCATGCGTGTTCCTAAAATGGTGAAAAATAGTTTTAAGTCCGCTTTCTGCTTTTGGGTTACGTTTCAAAGTATGAACTGTGAATGGGCATAATACGTAGGACAGAGAGCAAAAAATGGAAATGACCAATTTTGACCAATTTCGGAACAACCATGCGCGCTACTTCAGCTCTTGGACTATCTTTATCCTGCTTTGGCTAATGAAATTGAGAAGCTGAAGACACTCATGGAAGGCTAGGACCATGAGAAAATATGTTCTTGAATGTTCTATATTTTCAAACTTATAGTATCAGAATCTATTGGTCCATTTACCAATTTAGCTGTCAAAGAGATCCCTGTGGTGGACCCCCAATAGTTTTTTGGGATGTTATTGGTTTTTATGTATAAGTACCATCCAACGGGGTACCAAAAGTTTACTCCTACCACATAAATCGTCACAAAAGATTTTCCCACACCCCCAGACGTTATAGTATATGTACCGGAACCCGCATACAAGGTAACTTCGACATAGTTGATTGTTATGTAGCTACTAAAGCTTATACTAATAGTTCCCATGCCTTCCATATAGGGATTAGTCTGACTCCCTAGTTTTATGTATGCCGTACCACCATACCCAACGGTGATCCATCTAAACTCAGAACTACCCATATTTGTGAGTATTTCTTTGTCCCATGATTCAAATTTTGCGTCACACAAAATGCCAAAGTACCCTGCATTATCTTCCGAGTACACATACCCATATTTTGTGTCGATGACCCATATGTCAACCATTGCACTTGCACTTTGCACAAATAGCGAAGCTAGAACCGTTGCAACAAAGACTAAGGTTACGGCTTTCAGGCTTGTGAAATATTTTATGTTCACCTTTCTTACTCCCCTTTTTTGCACAAACAAATAATATCTGAATGAATTTAGCTTTTTCTATTATACATTATGCTACTCCCATTGTATCCATTGTCCTCACTCCTCCGTTGTTTTAACAACATTTGCCGACTTCGGTTCAGAGTCAACGCTTTAATCCTAGACACTTTCAGATAGTGTGGTTTGATGCGCGCGCTAGGCTGTTGCTAAATCACCTCTTTTGTGTCGATTTATGGTCACCTTCCGAGCAGGGTTATGCATCTGGCTTTCTCCACTTTGTTCAGCTTTAATGCTGCCAACGCTGTGAGAAGCATGGCGATTATGCAGAGTAAGGCATGAACGGCGATGTTTCTGAGGCTTCTGACCCTGTGCTTGTTGAGACCCAAGTGTTCCTTCAGTCTTGAATTCATCCGCTCTACCGCTGCTCTTTGCTTGTAAATTCTTTTTTCACATGTGGGACCGTGAGTCCTGAAGTATCTGTCTACTCAACAGCCTTCTCTCGTTTCGACGTTGATTTGCAGGATAGGGGACATGAGGAAGATGATCAGAAAGCTGTTGAAGAGTGGAGTGTCAGTGGTAAGACAGTGTTGATGGATGCCACCTTTGTAAAGGCTCACAGCAAGCGAGACCCGCACGATAACTCTCGTGGAAGCTCAGATCCTGACGCAAGGGTGGGCAGAAACGGCAAAACCTTCGAGCTTGGCTACAAGCTTCACGTTGCTGCAGACTCGAAATCTGAATTGCCCGTGGCGATTATCGTGGCTCCTGCCAACGAGAACGAGAAGAAACACGCTTCCAAAAGGCTCTTTGACAAAGCGTTGAGGGCAACGGAGGAGCGGATGAACACGCTTGTGGCTGATTCGCAGTACTCGAGCAGGAAACTGAGAGATGAGACCTGCTCGCACGGAGTGAGGGCGGTGATCCTCTCCAGCCCCTTTGTTCCAACACGGTTTCTGAAGCGCGTCAACTGTGAAGGATGATACGGCTTCTGTTGATCTTCAATGTCGCAAACCAGCCTCAGTTCAGGGTTGTTCCACAACCGTCGGTACAGTTCTCTGTCACTGGGTACTTGCTGAAGCCTTTTTATCATCAACGCTTTGAACACGCCCATTGGTTTCCTAGGAGGCCTCCCCGAGCCTTCCCGATGATAAGCTTTCTCTACAACTCGCTCAATGTCATCCAAGTTCAGCCTTGGAAAAATGTGACACGAACTCTCAGATTTCTCCATACTTGATATTTGTACGAAACCCAAGCATGACAGAACAAGAAAATGTTAATTTTCAGAATTTAGCAACACGCTAGCGCGCGCAGCAGATTTGTTGCCCCCAACTACCTAGATCTTTCAGTGAACCGCACTTTGATGGGTCAACCGTTGAAATAACAATTTTCGCGTATTGGCACGCAGATGACATATTAATCGACATCAACGGCGACACGGCAGACTACAATCTGGTGAGAACCTACAAAATTGGGACAATATTTCAAGAGACCGTAAATGGAAATAACGATGGATGAGGTATACTTCTAGACCCCTACGACGCTATCATGACATACAAAATCGAGACTTTGCCTTGACTAACTAACTCTCCACCTAAGCGAGAAATGCGTAGTATTCTTAATTTACATGCCTTCGAGGCAAGACATTATATCCAAAAGAGTAACCTGCGAAGAAAACAGGGCTCCAACGTCACTCCCAGTCTATGTTGAAGTCGCTTTCGTGTTTTTGGAACCATTCATCTAGGGCTGCTCGAAGTATTTTCGTCTTGATGGCGCCAGGAATGCGTCCTTGTTTTTTCCCGACATTTATGATGTATGTATTGAGTTTTTGTGTTTGTTCGGGTGTGAGAGTGATGTTGAGCCTATCTGGTTTCATTTCTCTCTTTTTTGCCATTTGTTCACCCCATCTTTACACATTACACTTTAAGTATTTACGTTTTTAGGCAAAAAGAAAAAGATTATTCGGGTTGTAAGGCTGCTTGTATGCTCTTAGGGTTTCACTTTTGTTAGCGAGAACCGTGGTATTGGTGTTTGTCCATGCATAAGTTTCTCGAGGAACTTTGCCGCCTTATCAATGTTCCCGTCGATTTTTGTGGAATGTGAGCTGGTGCTATACAGCTTCGTTTCAATGGTAAAGCCCCAATATTCGCCTTCATGCCATCGTTTGCCTGGTAGGTGCTTATGTATCTGAAATGAAATGCGGCGCGGTTCCCCTTGTTCGTCATAATAGAAGTTTATGGTCATATCGTCTGTTGAGATTCTATGGAATTTTGGCTGTTTGTGAGCTAGTTTCTGAAAAGCTTCCTCAAATTGGTCTATGCTATATTCAGATCGTATGGGCATTTTATCACCCCAAAGAAAAGAGGGTATCTCTGTTTTCTAGAGTTCTTCTTACTGGTCTTCTCGTCTTCGTTCTCTTCCTCTTCTTCAGATTTGCTTTCTATCTTCGCTCATGAATTTCACCCCAAAAAAATAAGAAAGGGTTGTTATCGTTGTTGTTCTCGTGTTTTCATGTAGGTTTGGAAGGGGAACAGTTTGGCTTCTATGGCTTCAACTATAGCTTTTGCGTCGGCGTGTTCTCTAGGAATCCAGTCTCGGACGGGTTTGCCGAATTCGTTGCATTGGAAGAATTTCTTCAGAGCCTCAACCGTGGGATACTTGGAGACCCAGCCAAAAACATCAGGCGCTACGCTTCCGCATTGAGATAGGAACTGGTAGAAGTATTGGCTTAGGATTGGCGGCTTGTCGTTCTCATTATAAAGGGTTCCATGTTTGATTATGCGTTCTAGATTTTGAAGGATTCGGTCTTTACTCCACACGGTGTTACCGTTGACCATTATAGTAGCTGTTAAGTGGTATTTGTCAATTAATGCTTGTACAGTTAGGCGTGCGTCAGCCTCCTTCATAATTTCAAGTTTTTTCCGAAGGCGTTTGAGTTTGGCTATGGCTTTGACGATTTCTCGATCGGACCCGTAGTAGGTTACTTTGATGGTCATTTTAGTCGAGCTCCACATCTGGCACAGACGAGGCTGATGACATTTTCAGATTCTATTGTTCTGTTGGCTACAGGGTCGTCTCTGTGTTTGGACACGTCGGAGATGCGGATTTCAGCTACCATGTCAAATGCTTTGGAACCGCAATTTGGACATTCAAGTAGACCATGTTCATCATAGACCAAAGTCATAGAGATTAGTCACCCCAGAGAAAAAGAATGTTATTTCTCTTTGATTTTTGTAAAGGCTTTCAATGAGAATCGGTCATGCCAAATTGGCGGCGGCTTCCAGTAGAAGGCTGAGATGTCAGGTGGGTTCCAACGGTTGCCCAAGTCCCATAGGTTACTGGATGGTCCACTATATTTTTGGTCAATCATTAAAGTGTCACCGCATACGATACTGTAGGGATGGTTTGAGAACATTGCCATGTTGACTAGGCATGCTCTGTATAGGCTGAGGTTGATTTCGATTCCGAAGAGTATTAGTGGTGCCTTTGGCATCATCTGGCTTGCGGCGATGAGAAATCGACCTGTGCCTACACATGGGTCTAATTGTGTCTTGAATGGGAATTCCATTGGTTTTATGTGTGTGGGTGGAGCATGCTGTGTTAGATAATACCATGCTATATAGTCCCGATAAGAATTGTAGCATAGTAATTCAGCTTCGGGATTCCATCCAGCATAAACCATTTGGGTCATAACCTCTACAACGGGTCTCGGAGTCATGTTTTGACCTAGTTGTGTTAGCTCTAGGTCCGTTTGGTATACTTCTCCGATGTAGTCCCACGGCCTATATGGGGATTATAGACTCCAATCCTTTCCATCGCCGCGGTGAAGTAGTGGCGGAATAGGTCTAGGCTATCGAGGTGTTCATAGATTTCATCTTTCTCTAGATTAAGACCTTTGAATCCTTGTAGTGGTGGTGCACAGGCAAGTCCAGTCTTTTTGTTGAGGACAAGCCATTTTGCGAGGTTCTCGACCATCATCTCCCAGCATCTAAAGTTACTATGGTGAGTCTTCATCCTGATTTCGTCAACCATCCCTTTGATTATGCCTCTCGGATCGCTTTCCCGATATTTCTTTACACGGACACGTTGCATTAACTCGAGAAGTTCTTTGCTCACTAAGTTGTCACCCCAGAAGAAAAAAGGGGATTTTGAGTTGAAGGTGGCTTAGTTTTTAACAGTCTTCCAAATCGAGAGTTTCGAGAGCCCACTGTTCAGATCCTTGTAGGAAGGTGATGAGTTTCATCTCTTGCATTTGGTGTAGTGTGTTCTCAAGTGATTGTTGCTGTCTAACTAAGTAGACGTCTTGTCCTGGGTAAACTATTTTGTATGAGGTTGCTCATTAGTTGTGGACCATAGACTTTTAATAATGCAAGTATTAGACGCATACGCTCTGTTAGCTTCTGCTTTTGACTCATTTCATGCACCCAAAAAAGAAAAAAGGATTATGGGAGTTGACTTATTATTTCTTTTAGTGCAGTTTTAACTTCCTCGAAATTGTATCCTAGGTCTTTAAGTACTTCTGGATTTTCCGGTCTTAGTGGGCTCCAAGAGATCCAGCCGCCACCATCTAGGTCATAATGGCTCATGGCGCAGCCACCGTCAAATGAGAAGGTTCCATGCTCGGTTTTGCCCTCAAAGAAGCCAAAGCCATGATGTTCAATGCTTTCATAGTATTTTCTAGGGTAGAAGTTGTGAATGGTCGGTATCCTCGAGTCATTAAGGCCCACAATTAGTATAGGCTCTTCCTGTTCAACTTTCTGCAAGAGCATCGCCAATACTTCTTTCTTAGTAACCAATCAGGCACCCCTCTGAGAAAAAAGGAGGGTTAGAATTGCCCTTTCCAGCCCATCTTTCGCATGATTTCTCGTACGTTATTACGAGCTGTAGTAATTTCATCAAGAACTTCTCGGTGTCCCATTCCAGGCTGTAGCGCATGGCTTAATACTCGTTCAACATTGTTATAGAAGTCACCTAGGGGAACCACCGCCACGAGCAGAACATCGTTTTCAAGCACATCCCTGATCTGATGTGGATAAACCGCATCAAATCGCACCTTAACTACTTTTCTACCGTCACCCACTCGCACATCCTTGTGTTCTTCGTCTATGATGACTTCTCTGGGGTCGCCTTTTTGTGGGTTGAAGGTTATCCAGAGATGTTTGTCTTCTCGCATCTCAATTTTCACAGATTTTCACCCCAAAAAAAGAGGTTAGGACATCCGAAAGAAAAAAAGAGGTTAATGTTGTCTGCTTTGTGATAACATGGTATCATACTTTTCCTTCAGCCTTCTAACGGCGTCATCAACGAAGTCCTGTAGGTCACGGTAGGCGACTTTGAACCATGGCTGCTCCTGTATGTGGTCTGCCACAGCCCTTAGAATGTTAACCGTCACAACGTCGCTCGTTTGCTCACCCCAAAAAAGAAAAAAGAGAGGGCTGGTCTTTTTACTTCTTTTGCTTCTTCTTGTCTGTGGAGACGGCTACGGCCACCTGAATCGGCGGCAAGACTTGTAGAACCGGTGCTTCTCTCAGGCGCAATCTGGGCGTGGGGATAGGTGGTTCTTGCAGGTGGTTGTATGCGAGTTTTTGGTCGGTGAACTTCATCAGCCACACATATTTTCCATCCTTGAATAAAGGGACTAGGAAAACGTAGTATGCCTTGAAGCCTCCGAAAGAGAATGTTGCTATGCCGATTTGGTCCGCTTTCAGTCGTTTCTCTGCTTCCCCAAACAGGTGTACGGCTGTTTTCTTGTCCTCGCTGTAGATCTCATAGACGTTGGTTATGAGAAAAGCCTCTATGCTGGTCGATGGAACCCAGTTCTCTTCAGGGATGTCGATTATGTCTGTGCGTGAGTATGGGCTGACTTCCTTTTCGGATCCGTCTGGCTGCACAGCAAAGTAGAGGATATCCTCTTCTTTCAGTTCGACGCCGTCTTCAGCTAGGTATTTGTATTTGTAGTTGTCGAGGATCTCGAGGACTTCGGAGACCGGCACTTCCTTCTGTGTCTCGGGGTCGATTAGTTTTATGTCCACCGCTAAGTTTTTGCCTTGCCACTGGAACCTGTTTTTGGCTACTACTCGGGCTTTCTCCACTGCTTTCCCGTCGACTGTCCGCATTCGGACTTGCGGCTCCTTGGATTAGCAGCTCGTTTCCTGCTGGTTTATACTTCACTTCTACGTCGAATGCACTTGTTTTGAAGTGTAGAGGCAAGATTTCACCCCACAACAGAAAAAAAGTTTAGAATGGAGCTATCGGTGGTTCTGGCGGCGGCTCTCCGTTCAGGTCCCATTGGTTCAACTGTTTATAGTATTGTGTCATTAGCACTATGTTTTCTCTGTTGATTTTTTCAGCCCATTTAATCCTAGCTTCAATGAATCTCCCTGTTTCCTTCGGTTTACCCTTAATGCCGCGACGTGCATTCTCGACGTCTTCCCAGTAG
>Ga0315308_1001976_pt1 | contig 11672 bp, 9 predicted proteins | sample TDP3_MG_FD_203078 | JGI IMG/M metagenome (GOLD analysis project Ga0315308, IMG submission 203078) | Freshwater sediment microbial communities from Lake Towuti, South Sulawesi, Indonesia - TDP3 | ecosystem: Environmental > Aquatic > Freshwater > Lake > Sediment | place: Indonesia: South Sulawesi... | reverse complement strand
TCGTCTATGTCTAGGAAATAATAGTCGAAAACTCCCAGATAGAAGGCCATCCTAGCATAGGCTCTTGCAAGTTCACAGGGATCTCCGATAGTAGAGAGAAACTTTATCGCCTGTTCTCCATGTTCTATTGCCTCTTTCATCATTTTCTCTCTAGCTTGAAAATCCCACTCAAGACAGAATCCAAAAACAACATTGTTCGAAAGTTGATTGTACGTTTTCGCATATTCCCACGCATCACCAGCCTCCTTGAAACCCTTCAGACTCTCTTTTGTCAGTCTCCAGCACTCATCAAGTAGCCGCCTCTTTTCAGGCACTTCTGAAGCAAGCCAATAGCCCATGTACGCACTCATGGCATCACAACGCAATATTCTTGGTGTTTTTCCCTGCTCACCTAGACATCCATAAGATTTCTTGGCCTTCTCAAAATTCGCAACGGCTTGCCTCATTTTGTCTCTAAACTCATCAGCGCTTTCAGCCTGCATAGCCGCTCGATAAAGAGCGAAGCCCAATCGCTCGTAGATCTCGCCTATCTTCGAAAAATCTTGATCAGGCACCAAGCCCAATGCCTTTTTATAAGTCCCAGTTGCGCCTAACCAATCATATTCTTTTTCGTGTTTCCCCGCCTGACCTAGAAGCGACTCTGCGTTTAACGGCTCTGACATGCTAGTAAACCACTAACAAGTTATCAATAAGTCTCTGAAAAGGCTTTTCATGATTCATCCGCTCAATACCGCTGTTGAAATTTCTGCAAAAGGTTTCCTAACACTGATTCTTAGACAAGTACGCCAAAAACAATGTTTCTCCTAGAACAAGCGCTAGGAGATTGGAACATTTCAAACATCTTCAAACCACCAAATCCAAAGCAGAAAAGCTAATATTACCACCGTTTAATGTATGAAATGGTGAAATTGCTTTGCCAATAGATCCAGATTTCCAGAAAAATCGAAAGGTTGCAAATCAACATCAAGGTCACAATGTCTGGGGACCAGTAGAGCCTCCCACAAAACTTGGCATACATGGAACAACCGTGGCAGTTGACTGGGACTGCTGCACTGGAGATGGCGTATGCATAGAAGTCTGTCCAGTAACCCTTTTTGATTGGGCAGACACCCCAGGACACCCAACCTCTGAAAAGAAATCCGACCCAGCCAGAGAAACAGACTGCATACAATGTCTTGCATGCGAAACCCAATGTCCAACTCAAGCAATAAAAATCACTCCTCCATAAACGAGCCGCAGCTTCGACGTCATAACTCCCACTTTTTCATTTTTCAAAATGCGTCAGCCAAGCTGATTTACGAGCCAACATCTCAATTTCACCATAGCCTTCGTAACATTTGTCTGGAAATCGAATGTCAAATTTATCCGAAAACCCAAGAAACTGGAAGTGGGAAATCGGGACAAAAAATGGTGGAGAAGGATCAGAACTTCAAGTTTGTTGTCTTACTTCAATACTTTTTCAAGCCTTTTGTTTACTTCATCCCAGTTAGCGATGTTCCAGAAGGCTTCTACAAATTTGGCTCTTTCGTTCTTATAGTCAATGTAGTAGGCGTGCTCAAATACATCGAGAACCATTAGTATGCGGAACGCGGGATAGACGTTCATGTTGTGCTTTTCTACCTGCATTATTATTGGCCGGTTAGTTTGCATACAGTAACTCAATGCTGCCCATCCGGAGCCTTCCACGCTGAGAGCAGCCTGCGAGAATTCCTTCTTGAACCTATCGAAGCTCCCAAATTCCTTCGCTATAGCATCGTCTAAAGCCCCGCTTGGCTTTCCGCCACCTTTGCCTGTTGGTGCCAGATTTCCCCAAAACAGCGAGTGCAGATAATGCCCTCCTATGTTAAAGGAAAGCTCCTTCAAAGTGGACTTTACGTCTATATCGGTGCCTTCTTTCCGCGCTTTATCCAGCCTCTGAAGTATTGCGTTGGCGCCGTTAACATAAGCTTGATGATGCTTGCTATGGTGGATCCACAATTGCTCTTCAGACATATGGGGTAAAAGGTCGTTGTATTCGTAGGGTAGTTTTGGTAAAACGTAGAACTTGGCCTCTTCCAAATTTTATCACCAAACTACTCTAGCTCAATGTACAGTTTTATATTTTACCATTTTGGAAATTTCGACTAGCAACCAATTGGCAAAATGAAGAAATGATTTAGCGGATATTTGAATGGTTAAATGGAACAAAGTCAGATTAAATGCTAGACAAAATTCAAACAGTATCAAAAGAAATGTGGAATTAGCACGCGCTAAAACGTTTAAAGTAAGGAAAACCAAAAATTCATTAGATTAATATATCTGATTCGTTAGTCAAATATATTCACTGTGGAAGAATTGGAACTAGAATGTCGGTTGAAAGCTTTTCTTATACAATTGAAACCGAGGTTCCTTCTAGCTATCTAAGAAGTTTAATAGACTTCATTTACGGAAAATATATAATCACGCAGAAGCAACGTTTTGTGAATGTTTCCAGGAAGGTTGTTGATGGTGATCCTTCCATTGCTTTTGGTGTTCTGGATTCAACGGGGAAGCAGACGCTTCAGGTCGAAGTTAGGGGCCGTATTCCGATTGAGGTAAAAATCACGCCACTTGACGAAGCAGTGAGTGAAACGGTCATAGAGGAAGTCAAACAGGATATAATCATTGTTGTCGAGCTTTTCGAAGAGAAAATGAGAAAGAGCACTCTGTTTTTTGCGTGGAGAGAAGGCGAAGAAATCGTGCCAGAACAGCTCCATGGAAAAGAGAAAAAGCCAATCAACAGGTTATTTCTCGAAACCCAGATACTTCTATCTGTCGTCTTTATCACCCTTGGCATGTTTCTTTTTCTGATCTTCGGATGGCTAGCCCCGATTGTCATCTTAGCAATGCAATTTGTCTTGGTCCTCTACTCAAATAAACTCATTGCAAGAACAGGCGACTGGCAAATAACCGAGAACAACCCGATTATACATTTGCTGGAATATCACCTGCCTATCGATGAGCACGAGAAGTTCATGCAAACATTTGCAAGAGACAAGTTAGTCTCTATGAAAAAAGAGATATATGAAGAAACAATATCCAAAAAAGGAGAAATTGATTGCAACACCGTGCAGAAAACATTCATGAAATATGGGCTTGCATGCAAACCAGAGTCTCTATCTACGAAAAAAGTCAATGTGTATCAATTAGTCAAGAAAACTGCGGATAAGTTCGGCTTTCCAATGCCTGAAACAGTTGTATCAAACACTATGATTCCTAACGCAGCAGCTTCTGGACCCAGCCCAAGTCGAGGAATAGTCTTGATAACAACGGGCCTTCTGGTTCAACTCGAAGATAATGAAATTCTGAGCATTCTAGGTCACGAATTCGGCCACCTGAAAGGACGTGATCCTCTCCTTCTTTACGGATTAACCGGAGCTGAATTTCTCTTCCGGTTTTACGTACTTTTGCCCCTGTTTCCTCTCATCTTCTCCTCATACCTTTTCTTGTTGTACTTTTGGGCTGTTATGACAGCCATATACTTCATTGCAAAATTCTTTGAAGCACGTGCCGACCTTATATCAGCTATCGTTATTGGACAGCCCAAAGTTTTAGCGGAGTCACTTGAGAAAATAGGCTTCAAGAGACTACTGTATGAGCGAGTACCTTCATACCGATTTCAAGAGTGGATAAGCCTTGAGCCCCATCCGCCAATCTACTTCAGGGTTCAGCGGTTAGAGAAACTCAAAACTCCAGTAGAAATAAGGCATCCTCTCATCCAGTCTGCGAAAGAGGTCACCAGCGGATTCCTTGCGACCTTGTAAGTTCACGAATACGGCTAGGTTGTCGTCTACGGTAATCGGACAAAGAATTCAGTTGACTAAGTGGACTTTAGGTCAGTTTCGCTGTATCTTATCAAGCGAATTGGAATTTGCAGAGAAGAAAGAAGATGCAATGAAGAGTCAAGCGCCGCGCTCCGAAAACTCTCTTAGTTTTTGCGCTATTTCCCTCAGCCTTTTGTCAACCAAGTAATTTACTGTTTCTTCCTCGAATGTTCCGTCAGGCCGTTTTGTACCTGCTTTGACTCCTGTGAGGGCTTCGATTCCTTCGTCAATTGTCTTTACTGGGTATATGTGGAACTTTCGCGCTTTGACAGCTTCTACAACCTCTTCCTTAAGCATCAAGTTCTGTGCATTGCTTTCTGGAATTATTACTCCTTGTCGCCCCGTGAAGCCCTTGGCCTTACAGAGTTCAAAGAAACCTTCTATTTTTTCATTCACGCCGCCAATGGCTTGAACCTCCCCTTTTTGATTTACTGACCCCGTGACAGCAATGCTCTGCTTAATGGGAAGCCCGGAAAGAGAAGACAGAATAGCGTAAAGTTCGGTGCTTGAAGCACTGTCTCCCTCTACTTCTTCATAGCTTTGTTCAAAAACAAGCCGAGCAGATAGACTCAAGGGCTTGTCCCGAGCATACTTTTCAGCTAGGTACCCACCAAGTATCATAACGCCTTTAGTGTGGATGCGGCCTCCCAGCCTAGCCTTTCGCTCTATATCAACGATTCCCTCCCTACCCATGCCTATGCTAGCGGTTACGCGCGAAGGTCTTCCAAAGGCAAAGTCTCCTAGACCTATGACCGATAGACCATTCACTTGACCCGTGGCTTCCCCGTCTGTGCCTATGAGGATGATGTTCCGCTCGATCATCTCTTGAATCTTCTTTTGAATCAGATTAGAACGGTAAACTTTTTCTTCAATAGCCCTTTTGACATGGTTAGCAGTCACATACTCGACTTTTTCCTGTGTAGCATAAAAGCTTGCTTCTCGAATGATGTCGGCAATCTCAGCAAACCTTGTGGATAATTTCTCCTGATCCTCTGCGAGCCGCAAGCTGTATTCGATAACTTTCGCCACGGCTGACGAGTCAAGGTGCTTAAGATTTTCCTTTCGGCAGAAGGTGCATATGAACGCTGCGTAATTTTGCAAGTTCTCTTCTGTTCGATCCATCGTTGTGTCAAAATCTGCCTTGACCTTGAACAGCTCTTTGAAGTCTGCATCATATGCGTATAACATGAGGTAAAGGAGCGGGTTTCCTATAAGAATTGCCTTAACGTTCAGCGGGATAGGCTCTGGTTTCAAGCCCTTCATGGTCATGAAACCCAGACGTTCTCCAGGTTCTTCAACAGTAACCTGTTCACTTGTTAGTGCTGTCTTTAAGCTATCCCAAGATAGCGCGTTTTGGAGTAATGCTTCGGCGCGAATAACCAAGTACCCTCCGTTGGCCTTGTGAACAGAACCCCCGCGAATCATTGTGAAGTCTGTGGTCAACACGCCAAATTGCGCCTCTTTCTCTATTCTGCCGAAGAGGTTTTGATAAGTGGGACTAAGTTCTACAACCACTGGAGCTCCTTGAAGGTCTGAATTATCCACAACTACATTAACCTCATATTTTCTAAGGGCGATTTCTCTCATCCACGGAGCAGGGAAGGGTGTTGGAGGAGCTTCAGGCTCCTTCACAAATTGAGGCAGGTTTTCTAAGAAATCATTTTGAACTTCGTCTATATAATCGACAACTTCCGGGAACTCTTCATATTTCTTCTTAAGATCCGTCACCAAGTGACCAACGGCGTAGAGGGCGACGTCACGATTCAGCTTTTTAAGCTCTTCGTTTGCCTTTCCCTCTAGGTCTCTCAGTTGCCTCATAGCGCTTCTCAGTTCTGCGTCTAATTTTTCTCTTCTTTTTTGGATTTCATCTTTGATTTTTGGACTCAGCGCCATGAACTCTTGATCACTAAGAGGCTTTCCTTTCACAACAGGAATCACAAACAAGCCCACTGGAGTGGTTTGGAGGACAAATCCTTGCTCTAGAGCTCGCTTGTTAAGCTCATCAATACTTTTACGTCGTTCCTCCTCAATGGTTCTAATAGTCGCCTCTCTTTTTGCTGCATAATCTTCACTTCCGAACGTTTTAGGAAGAATTCTCCGCGCCTCACTCAGTAAGCTCTCCATGTCCTTCTGGAAGACCTTACCTTTACCAGACGGAAGCTCTATGGCCTTGGGTTCGTATGGATTGCGAAAGTTATTCACATAACACCAGTCGTGAGGTACAGGTTTTGTTTTAGCTACCTCCTCCAAGAAATCTTTGACAGCCGTCATCCTGCCAGTACCGGGATAACCAGCCACATAGATATTGAATCCTCTTTCCTTGATGTCCAAGCCAAACTTGAGAGCTTTTACGGCTCGTTCTTGACCGATAATACCCTCAAGAGGCGAAATATCCTCAGTTGTTTCACACCGAAATATCCTCGGATCGCACTCTTTTCGAAGCCTTTCATGAGACAATTCCATCAGCATGCGATCACCAATAAAATAGTGCATCTTAACATTAATGTAGTGTATATCTGAAATCTGTTTTAAAACCTTTTTTTCCGTTAAACCCGACACAGGATCACTTGTACATGAACATTAACTTAACCCGTACTTGCCTCTTAATGCGGCTCATATTGTGCACTATTGTTCTGCCGAAAGGGCACACTATACTACGGAGTGTTCTTGGAATGCACAAACATCCCTACAACAGTTCCCACCATCACAAACCCAGACTCAACTCCAACACCAGCCAAGCCGAACAAACCTTATATCGAAGCTCAGAAAAAACGCTAAAATAGTGAATCGAAATGGGTTGCTGGAAATGGTTTAACAACATCTTGAAAGAAGCAGGAGTAGAAGCCACAGACAAAAACAAAGGAAAAATTGACGAGATGGTCCACCACTACATAAGCGAACAAGCCAGTTACGGCCGTTGCTCACCACAATGGAGCAAAGCTCGAAAACAAATACAAGCAGACGAAAAAATGAAAAAGGAACTAATTGAAAAACTAAAGTTGATAATATAGAAAGATTCCCAAAACCTTTCAATTCCCCAATATTACGCAAAAGAAGATAAGGACTCTTCACAGCCTAGGGCAGAATTTAAATAAGTCAAAATTGGAAAATCTCGCTCCAAAGGCGGTGAACACCTTGGAAAAGTGGGAATGCACTGTTTGCGGGTACATATACAATCCAGAAGAAGGAGACCCAGAACATGATGTAAAGGCTGGAACACCCTTTGAAAAGTTACCTGAAAACTGGGTCTGCCCCATATGCGGCGCTACTAAAGACCAATTTATCAAGAAAGAGTAAACGCAAACCGCACTGCTATCAAAGCCTTGTAGACCTTTCACACTCAAATTTTCAAAACCTTATTATTCCAATTAAGGCAAATCTGAATTGACCCGGCATGGCTATGACTAAAATAAGGAAAAGAGACGGAAGAGTCGTTGACTTCGATTCTGACAGAATCAAGAATGCTATTCACAAGGCTTTCGTTGCGGTTGAGCTCAAGAATGGAGAAAGGGCTGAACTCATAAATCGCGAGGTAGTTAAGCGTCTAGAGGAAAGATTCGCCGAAAGAATTCCCTCAGTTGAGGATGCCCAAGACATCGTTATAGAAGTTTTGAAGCAGCAAGGCTACGAAAAAGTCGCGTCAGAGTATGAAGCTTATAGGAAGAAAAAAGACGAAATAAGAGAACTTAAAGGAAAACTTGGAATAGTAGAGCCTAAACTAACCGTAAACGCATTCGAAGTATTAATGAAAAGGTATCTTTTGAAAGACGAAACAGAAAGGATCGTAGAGAATCCTGCTCAAATGTTCACGAGAATCGCAAACGCAATAGCAAGAGTCGAAAGAAAATATGGTGGACACCAAGAAAAAACTGAAAAAACCTTCTATGACATGATGACACGGCTTGAATTCATTCCCAACTCACCAACACTTTTCAACGCAGGAACAAAGCTTGGTCAATTATCTGCATGCTTCGTCTTACCAGTTGAAGACTCCCTAGAAGGCATTTTCGGAGCAGTCAAAAACATGGCCATAATCGAAAAAAGCGGCGGAGGAGTAGGCTTTGACTTTTCCAGACTAAGGCCTAATGGCGACATCGTCATGTCAACCAAAGGAGTGGCATCCGGCCCAGTAAGTTTCATGCGCGTCTTTGACACAGGCACAGAAGTCATAAAGGCCGGAGGCAAAAGAAGAGGTGCCATGATGGGAATTTTAAGGGTTGACCACCCAGATATCATCGAATTCATAACTTCAAAACAAAAACCCGGATTCCTCTCAAACTTCAACATCTCAGTCGCAGTTACTGACGATTTTATGAAAACAATTGAAGAAGACGGACAATATTGGCTAATCAACCCCAGAAACAAAGAAAAAGTAAAAACACTTCGAGCAAAAGACATCTGGGATTTGATGGTAAAATCAGCTTGGATGTCCGGAGACCCTGGAGTAGTATTCATTGACGAAGTTAACAGGCACAATCCCACCCCCGCAGCCGGAAGAATAGAGTCAACCAACCCCTGTGGCGAGCAGCCCCTGCTTCCCTACGAATCCTGCAATTTAGGCTCAATTAACCTATCACGAATTGTTGAAGACGGAAAAATTCACTGGGAGAAACTAAGAGAAACCGTGAGAAATGCTGTTCAATTCCTTGACAACGTTGTAGACGCAAACAGGTATCCCTTGAAAGAAACAGAGGCGATAACCAAAGCAAATAGAAAGATAGGCTTGGGCGTGATGGGGTTTGCGGACATGCTCATAAAGCTTAGAATTCGCTACGATTCTGAAGAAGCCTTGGACCTTGCTGAAAAACTGATGAAGTTCATTGAAGAAGAAGCCCACAAGAAGTCTGTGGAGATTGCTGAAGAACGTGGGTCCTTCCCGAATTTCGAGAAGAGTATTTGGAAAGATAAGTATCGTGCCATGAGAAATGCCACGGTAACAACCGTTGCGCCAACAGGGACTATAAGCATAATAGCAGGATGCTCTTCTGGAATCGAGCCTATATTTGCAATTTCCTTCATAAGAAACGTTTTGAGTGGAACAAGACTCTTTGAAACTAATCCTCTGTTCGAAATAACGGCTAAGGAAAGGGGATTTTACAGCGCTGAACTTCTTGAAGAAATAGCGAGAACAGGGTCGGTTCAAAAAATTGCCCAAGTCCCAGAAGACGTTAAGAGGCTTTTCGTTACGGCTTTCGATATTAGACCGGAATGGCACGTTAGAATGCAAGCTGCCTTCCAAAAATACACTGACAATGCTGTGTCGAAAACGGTCAACCTGCCGACTGGTGCAAGCGTTGAAGATGTCAAGAAAGTCTACGAGATGGCCTGGAACCTAAAATGCAAGGGAGTAACCGTCTTCAGATATGGAAGCAAACCAGAACAAGTCCTATACATTGGAGAAATAAAAACCAAAGAAGGAAAATTTGTTTCCGCACAATCCGAATATGCGGGCGGCTGTCCAACTCAAACTTGTCCATTCCCAGCGTGATTGATATGGGATACATATACTTGTACACTGGAACAGGCGCAGGCAAAACAACCAACGCCCTGGGCTTAGCTTTACGATCAATCGGACACGCAAGAAAGGTCGTCATAATCCAATTTCTAAAATGGCGAAAGGACACAGGCGAATACAAAATAAAAAACAGACTAGCTCCATTATATGAAATATACCAGTTTGGAAGGCCAGCTTGGCTTGGAAAGAAAGATGCAACCGTCTCATTCAGCAGTCAAACATTCAAAGTTGAGAGTTTCAAAGGCACAGACAGGGAATCAGCAAAGAAAGCCTTGGACTTCGCCAAAGAAGTCTTGAAAGAGAAAAAGCCGCATCTACTTGTTTTAGACGAGATAAATCTAGCCTTACATTGGAAGCTTCTGGATATCAAAGACGTTCTCGAACTGCTCGACAACATACCAAAAGAAACGGATGTCGTGTTAACTGGAAGATACGCTCCAAAAGAACTGATAGAAAAGGCCGATTTCGCCAACACAATACAAGAAATCAAAACTCCTAAAGAGTTCAAAGCAACAAAAGGAATTCAATACTGAGCTTCCAGTTAAGTTGCAGTGCGATACACGTTGTCACCTCAGCTGGAGAAGAAGCCATGGCAGCCACAAAAGCTTCAGCATACATGAAAAAAGAACCGAAAGCCATGAGCTAATGGGCGTCAGATATTCATGAGTAATTCCCTTTTTCACCCGTTTGACACAGATCAAGCAACAATGGCTCCTAACCGCAAGTAATCAAGCTCGCCGTGCAAAAGGAATGAAAGACCTTGAGGAATACTCTTGAACAGGAGCTCATGGATGAGTTAGTCGCAAAAATAAGAAAATGCCGAAAATGTGGCCTCTGGAGACATGCCACAAACCCGGTGCTTGGAGAAGGAAATCTCAACGCCTCCGTCATGATAATAGGTGAGGCCCCGGGACACTCAGAAGACGTTGAAGGTCGTCCCTTCGTTGGAGCTGCAGGTAAGCTACTTGATAAGCTACTTTCTAGAATCAACCTCAGCAGAAAAGAAGTTTACATAGGGAATATAGTTAAGCACAGACCGCCCATGAACAGAGATCCAAGGCCAGATGAAATCGAGGCTTGCACTCCCTACCTTGACAGACAAATTGAAATAATAAAACCAAAGATAATAGTGCCCTTGGGTAGACATTCAGCAATGTATATTCTCTCAAAGGGGAATATTGAAGCTAGAGGCATAAGTGAGGTTAGGGGTAAGATCTATGTTGACAGACGACCTAATCTTCTGATAAGAATAATGCCCACTTTTCATCCCGCAGTTGCCTTATACAACCCAAAATACAGATCTATACTTGAGGAAGACTTTATGAAGATAAAGATGGAACTTGAAAAATCATAACGTGCTTATTCGACAATATTCTATTCTTTCTCAGTTTTTAGGTCATAGTTTATCTTGACTTCCGACTTCTCGAAGAGCTTTCCAACAGGGCAATTTTCCACTGTCAATTTGAAGATTCTTTGGATTCTGTCTTCCGGAATATCTCCTTGTACTATTATACTGAAGTTTGCCTCTGTTATCGTTCCTGCCTCTTCAGATTTGATAGCGTCCAATTTAACCTCCAAATCTCTCAATTTAAACCTCATCTTCTTAGCCGTTAAAATGAAGATAGTTGCAAAGCAGCCTGCATAGCTCATCACAGCAAGTTCTAGGGCAGTTGGCCCCATGTTCGTTCCTTCGTCCGGCGGAAGATCCAGGCAGACACTGTGGAATCTGCCATTGTCAACGGCTAATCTGAAGCCTTGAACCAGTTTTGCAGTTGCATGAAGCTTTTGCGTCAAGTTTTTCGCCTCAGACAGATAAAAAGCAAAAAGGGAGATTTAGGGGAGTTTCTTCTTGCACAGGAACCAATCCACACATTCGTAGCCTTCTTGTAAGCGCTTTTCAGCTGCTTCTTGGGTGCCAGGCGCAGGAACAATGACCATGTCGCCTAGTTGCCAGTTTGCCGGCAAAGCAACCTTGCATTTGTCCGCGGTTTGCAAGGCATCTACAACCCTCAGAATTTCTTGCATATTCCTTCCAACATTCAGCGGATAGTATATCATAGCTCTCAGGACCATTTCAGGGTCTATAAAGAACACGCATCGAACGGCTGCAGTGGTACTTGCGCCCGGATGAATCATGCCGAAAAGATTGGCAACCTTCATGTCCAAATCTGCTATTACCGGAAACGGGATATCAACGCCTAACTTCTCTTTAATCCTCCGTATCCATGCTATGTGAGAGTAAACGCTGTCAATGCTTAATCCAATTAGTTGAACATTCCTCTTGACTAGTTCACCGTGAATCTCTGCAAATGCAG
>Ga0315308_1001974_pt1 | contig 11675 bp, 12 predicted proteins | sample TDP3_MG_FD_203078 | JGI IMG/M metagenome (GOLD analysis project Ga0315308, IMG submission 203078) | Freshwater sediment microbial communities from Lake Towuti, South Sulawesi, Indonesia - TDP3 | ecosystem: Environmental > Aquatic > Freshwater > Lake > Sediment | place: Indonesia: South Sulawesi... | reverse complement strand
GGTCGGGGTCTTCTCAAGCATCCCGCACGCGGAAAGTTCATGTCTGAACGGCTCCGCACGCCTTTGAAACTTAATGTAGCTCAATCATCCGATAGTGATATCTCCTAACAAACACTCCGGTGCATGATCTTGGCTCTAGGCAGGACGATGGCTCTCACCAGTAGAAAGTCTCGAAGAACTGTGAAACGAAGGATAGATGACCACCTTTGGATCTTTCCTATGATCACTTTTTTTATCGCATGGGAAGGCATCTCTAGGGCGCACTTGATGCCACCTGAAAAAATGCCTGCCTTCTCCACCGTAATAACAACATTGACTGTTTGCGCATCAAATTGGGAATTCCTATATCGCGTTTTCCAAAGTTTCCTCAATCTATCGCTGGGCATATTTCTCGCTCTATTTATAGCAATGCCATTGGCTCTCTGCGCGGGACTGAGGAACAAGTTCGACGTAACCTTCACCCCTATCATCATGATCGTGGGAGCTCTACCAGATCTCGCTATCCTGCCAGTTCTGGTCATATGGTTCGGATCGGGGAATATGGCGGCTATAGTAATGGCCTCTGTTTGCGCCTTCTTCCCAGTCTACTTTACTGTAAGAGAAGGGACGAAAGATATCCCTCACGATTACTTCAACGTCGCGACTGTTTTCAGATCTGGAAGAATCGATACCTTCAGGAAAGTCGTCTTTCCAGCTATCTTCCCCTACATGGTAACAGGGCTCAGGCTGTCATTCGATTTCGTCTGGGAAGTCATCCTCGCTATAGAGATCATCGCAAGTGTAACTGGAATCGGTACGTTCATTGACGCTTCAGTGAACCAAGGCACGATAGAGTACGCATTCGCAGGAATAATGGCAGTAGGCGCGATCGCTCTCTCCGTCGACAGAGTAGCCTTCGGAATACTTGAAGGTAGAATAAGAAGGTGGAAAGAATGATGAAGCAGATGGAAGTCGCAAGTGTTACCAAGACGTATCCTCATTTGAATGAGCATCTCGTAGCTTTGAAAGATATAACATTCAATGTCCACCAAGGCGAGTTCATATGCATAATCGGTCCAAGCGGTTGCGGGAAATCCACTCTGTTAAAGATTATTGCGGGACTGGATAAACCATCTTCCGGCGAGATAAGGTTTGAGGGCGCAGTTGTAACTAAACCTCATCCTAAAATTAGCATGGTCTTCCAATCTTTCGCGCTATTCCCTTGGAGAACTATCTTACAGAACGTGGAATACGGCTTGGAGATAAGGGGAGTTCCGAAACAACAGCGGCGAAAAATCGCCGACGAATTCATAGATCTCGTCGGCTTGACAGGTTATGAGAATCTCTACCCGAAACAATTGTCCGGAGGGATGAAGCAGAGGGTCGGCTTGGCGAGAGCTCTAGCGATCGATCCCGAGATCATCTTAATGGACGAAGCATTCAGTGCAATTGATGAATTCACAGCCGAAACGTTACGGGAGGAAGTCGCAGAGATCCACGGAGAGACTGAGAAGACATTTCTACTTGTTACTCACAATCTTCCCGAAGCAATCGAGCTAGCTGATCGAATCGTGGTCTTGAGCGCGAGACCTGGAAGAGTGAAGAGTGTTGTTGAAGTGAGCCTTAAAAGGCCACGTGATAAGACTGATTCTGAATTCATTCATATCCATAAGGGTCTCTTTGATCTCCTCAAAGAAGAACTTGAGAATAGTATTATCCGACACAAGATCAGGGAGCTTAAAGAATTTCAGAAGTTGCATGACATGGAATTGAAGTGAAATCGCCGAGCTAATGTGTACGTCGAAAACCTTGAAGGCGCCTACTCCTGTCCTAACCTAGCTTGGTCCCGCACTTGGCACAGAATTTTGCGTGAGGGGGGTTAACGTGCTTGCAGTTCGGACAAACCGAAGTCGGCGGGGCTGCCATCGGGGGCGGAGGCGGAGGAGGCGGGGGAACCATAGGTGCAGGAGCCGGGATCTCGACCGATTTGTTCAGCAGAATCACGTCTTCAATTGACTGAACATTGCTCCAAGGAATTTCCACATCAACTCCCGTCTTCGCAGCGACTATGAGCGAAATGTCCTTCTCTCCAATGCTGATCCCAACGTCTTTGACGGTGCCGACCATGCTCCCCTTGACATCAATCACCTGCATTCCGCGAAACCGTTGACTTGGAACAAATTTCTTCTGTGAACCTTGACTCAAACTCTTTTCACCTACGACACTATAGGTCTCGCATGCTTTGCTAATAATAGTTATGATCGTCGCTTCAAGTATATATGGAAGATAGAAAGGTATTAGAATGAATTCGCTGACGTGACGATCGCGATGACCCCAGAATTCGCTGTCGAGACCATGGATCTCGTTAAAGTATACAGATCTGGGACTATACTTGTACTTGCGTTGAGAGGGGTAGACCTCAGGGTTCGTCGACGAGAGTTCGTTTCGATAGTTGGACCGTCAGGTAGCGGGAAGTCAACCCTCCTAAACATGCTTGGAGCCTTGGACAAACCTACATCCGGTCACGTGCTCATCGACGGCGTCGACATATTCACACTCTCTAACGATCAATTAGCTTCGTTTAGAAATAGAGAAATCGGATTCATCTTTCAAGCTCATAACCTGATAATGAGAACTTCTGTCATAAGAAACGTGGAGCTGCCCTTAATCGTCTCAGGCGCACAGGGAAAAACTCGCAGACGTAGAGCGGCGCAACTTCTAGAAAAGGTTGGTTTGGGAGATAAGATCAACAGAAAGCCAACTGAGCTGAGCGGCGGCGAACAACAGAGAGTGGCTGTCGCAAGAGCCTTGGTAAATGAGCCCGCGATAATCCTGGGTGATGAGCCCACGGGAAATCTGGATTCGAAGACAGGAGGCGAAGTTGTGAGCTTAATGCGAAAGATGGTAGAGGAACTCGGAACGACCTTCATCGTGGTAACTCACAACCCTGAGGTCGCCAATGCAACTGATAGAATCATAGTGCTTCGTGATGGACAGATTGCCGAATCCATCGATAATCCATTGCATGAAGAGGTTATATCGCCACGAAAGAAATAGCGAGAGAGCATATCCAAACCAAAGAGAGGAAAGGCTGATGAGAAAAGCGATTGAGACAAGCGTTATAATCGCATTGATAATACTGACCGCATGTTGGTTCAGGAACATTGGAGTTGCCTACTCAGGTCCTGTTACGCGATTCGCTCTAGACGTAAGCGGGAATCATCTTACCGCAGGCTTCAACAACACAGTCAAGATCGAATTGACCAACAGCGGAGAGAACATATACGACTTAGACGTAGGCCTAACTCTTCCTCCGCCGTTAACTCTCTCAGGCGACAACCATTGGCGTGTGCCGTCGGTCAAGAAAAACGGCTTGTTAATGATTGAGATACTCGTCTACGCGCCCGCATCAGCGATAGGAAACACTTTCACAGCATCTATAGTTCTAACCTACAAAGAGCTGGGTTACGTCTACTACACATCAGAGACGCATTCGATAGGCTTCGTCGTTCACGGATGGGTGAAGATGGTTGCTTACGGAGTTGTAGTGAGTCCGGCAAAAGCGGAGCTAGGCACGGATGTGACCATCTCAGCGAATCTTTTGAATCAAGGAAACGTAGCGGCTATGTACGTGAACGTCACTCTTCTTCCAGCTGAGTCTCTTATACTCCGTGAAGAAAGCGCATCCTATGTCGGCCAGGTTGATCCCAATTCTCCAGCTCCTTTCAGTCTTATCGCTAGTGTGGATCCGAATGCCAAGATTGGAAGCTATACGGTGAGGGTCGCTGTCTTCTATCAAGATGATAGGTATCTGGTGCATTCATTTACAGTCGATGCGCAATTTGAAGTGGTTCAGCCCTCTCCAAAACCTCCGCCTTCAACAGGGATGCAATTTGAGGAATGGCTCTTGAAAGGCGGATGGGTCTACGTGGCCGGAATATTCATTGTGGTTCTAGTAGTGATAGTCCTCATCCGCCGCGCAAGACGAAAAGAGTCTCCACTGAGCATAGCAAGGGAACTGCCGACAAAGACTTAGAAAGGGTCCATGAATAAATGAATCCGTTCGATTTGATCGCCCTTTCCTTCGGCGCCCTCAAGGAGCGGAAGTTGAGGGCCGTGCTGACCATAGCCATGGTTGTTATCGGAGCCGGCTTGGTAACCGCGTTAAATGGAATGACTACAGGGATGCTCCAGTACATGGTTGGACAGTTCGGCACACTCGGCGCAAATGTGATAATTGTTCAGCCATCGTCGTCATCATTCAGAATGACTGAACCCGTGCGCATTACTCTTGAGCGCATACCTAATGTTAAGGATGCAGTTCTCTTCATACAGCAGACTGCGAAGATACAATCTGGAGGCAAAACAAAAGCTTCTGTTGTAATAGGAATAGACCAGACTAAGTTGCCGCTAATCTTTCCAAGCATAGAACTGGATCAAGGGAACTTCGTTCCACCACACGACTCGATAGGCATACTCTTAGGCAATAGAGTGGCTAATCCGCCCGATATGTCTGTTCCGTTCGCTCAATATGGGCAGTCGGTTGCAGTCGAATACAGCTACTTGGAAGGCCAAAAGATGATGACCGCGAAACGGAGCTTTCGTGTAGAGGGTATTCTTGCATACGCAGGAACATCAGCTATGTTCATTCCATTTGACCAAATGGCATCGATCTCCCTCGCAGCAGCCAACTCTTTATTCAAGAGAGGAGGCGGCTACGATGCAGCGTTTGTAATAGCCAACTCACAGGACTTTGTCGAAGACATCATAAAGCAGATTCGTAGCATCTACAGCACAAGTGTTCAGGCGATCTCCTCAAAGTCTATCATCCAGATCGTTCAAAACGTCTTGAGCATGTTTCAACTCTTCATGGGAGGCATAGCCGCCGTATCTCTGGTGGTAGCTTCGGTAGGAATCTTGGCCGGCCTATATACATCTGTGATGGAGAGAACTAGGGAGATCGGGCTTCTGAAAGCGTTGGGGTTCAAGAACTGGATGATTCTCATGCTCTTCCTAAATGAAGCGGTCTTAATAGGAGTTATTGGAGGGGGCATTGGGAATTCGGTTGGAGTAGTTCTAGGTTACGGAATGGCTATACTGGCTGGACAAGTGAGAGCAGGTGCTACAGAAGAGATTCAAATGGGCCAAGGGACTATCGGCTACATTACTCCAATCTTTCCCATTGAAGGTTTTGTCACGGTATGGCTCTTCTCTGTAGCGCTAAGCATATTCGCTGGAGTCTATCCTGCTTGGAGAGCATCCAGACTCGACCCGGTTGTCGCTCTTCGCAAAGAGTGAAGTATCTTATGCCTCTATTCGGCAGCAGCGTATCTCCACAATGGCAGATTCCGCGAAAAAACTTTAAGAAATATCAGCGACGAATAATATGCAACTCGCTGGATGGTGAACTGGAATGAGGCCTCGCCCTACTTTCGGGGGTATGATCATACTGGTCATCGGGCTACTATTGATGTTCTTCGGAACGCAGATCTATGTTGAACATGTGCCTAAGCATGATGAAGGCCCTTTAATTGAACGAACTGTAGCTGTAGTGGACGAGCTGTATTACAAGGATTTCAGCGCACGTGTAGAAGTGAATAGCAGTGTCAAAGATGTCGTCGTAACCATATACGGGTCCGCTGAAAGTCTTCAAGCTGGATCATCAGCAGATATTAACTTCTACGTGATGAACGACTCGAATTTTCTAAAATGGAAGCATAGGGAGAAAGCTGGCTATATCCTCACCTCGACTGGAACTGAATTCAAACTTGGTTTTGCCGTCAACTACACGGATAACTATCACTTCATTTTCGATAATCCTTCTCCGTCCGCTAAGAAAAGTGTGAACTTTGAGGCCGAATACTCTCGCACATTGTTGATACCTGAAGAGCGCGAGAACCGCAGCCTGAATTACGTCGGAGCCGTAGCGGCTGCCGCAGGAGCCCTGATCTGCGTCTACGGCCTAAAAAAGGCGCCGATCATACCATGGAAGTAGTGCAAAAGAGCTTCCTTGGCAGTGAAGACGCTCCATACAATGCTTCCCAACGCGAAGATTCAAATACGCTGTCAACGATAACAACTATAAGTTGGGTAGAAGTCTTCCAAGAGGCTGTTATGGAAGGAGAGATTGAATGAGTGCCTTAACCAAGAAACAGATATTGGCAGATCGAACTCTTGCAAATCTAGCAGGGGTAAGAGAGGGAACTCTGCTAAGCTACGCTGAGCTAACCAAGGCTATGCACGACTACATTAAGAGGAACAAATTGAGAAAAGGAGAGGACGAGCTAGCTTCGCTAGCTTCTGCACCTGCTGCCCCATCAGTCAAGTACTGTTCCGCTTGTGGAGCTACGATACTGGGTTTTGCAACTTACTGCGATAGATGCGGCGAGAAGCAATAGGATGTAAGTTTGGCCCCCGTTCAGACGCTTTCGAGTTGCCTCGTCATCGACCTTCTAACCTAAACGGCGAATCGAAGGTAAACCTTTCCGATTAGCTTTAAATACGGAGTGACCTCTACCATTGACTTCGACGTTCTAGGCGGGAGAATCAACAAATCATGGCGGTGTATCGCGCGGGAATAGTGGGGTACGGAGTCTATATACCCAGAGAGAGAATCGAGACCGAAAAGATAGTGAGAGAAAGGGAAAAGAAGCGGAAGGATCTACCGGATTTCCTTCAGAAGGTTAGAGACGGGCTTCTCCTGAAATACAAATCTGTAGCCGGTTTATGCGAAGATACGACGACGATAGCGACAGAAGCGGCGGAGAACGCAATTAGAATGGCGCAAGTCTCTCCTGAGAAGATTGGATCGGTTGTCGTAGGCTCTGAGTCTAAGCCTTACGCTGTCGGAACGATAGCCAGACACATAGCGTCCTTTACCGGCATAGGACTAAACGTATATGTTTCGGACGTAGAGGGTGCATGCAACGCCGGTATGCAAGCTGTCAATTTTGTTGAGTCTCAGATTCAAGCGGGATTCATCGACTACGGACTGGCTGTTGGTGCCGATGTGGCACAAGCGCCTAAGGGCGACCCGTTGGAGTACGCTGCAGGCGCTGGAGCAGGAGCGTTCGTTCTAGGTAAGAACGATCTCTTGGCAACAATAGAGGATATGGCTCCGTTCTCGAGTTTGACTATGGACTTTTGGAGGAGAGAAGAGTCCCCGGTGCCAAGACATTTTGGGAGGACGACCGTTGATGCCTATATTCGACATGTCGTCGGCGCAATGGAGGAGCTGCTTAAGAGACATCCTGAGCTAAAGATCAGGGATTTTGATCATATAACCTTCCATCAGCCGTCAGGATATATGCCGTTGAAAACTTGCAAGATGTTAACTCAGCCAAAGATTGAGATTCTAAGCGATAGAAGTCTGGAGGACAGAATAAGGCTGACGCCTGAAGATATTGAACAGAAGGTGAAGCCCTGGCTTAGAGTACTGGATACAGGAAACACTTACGCTGCATCAACTCCGATAGCCGTAGCGTCGATTCTTGACAAGGCGAAGCCAGGAGATGATATTCTAGCTGTCTCCTATGGTTCAGGAGCCTACACAATCGCAACATGGTTAAAGGTACAAGATGGAATAGAGAGCAGGCGCGGTTTAATACCAAGCGTGGAGGACTACGTCAATAGAACAGTTGAGATAAGGTTAGAGACCTATCATGACCAACTAACCGAGAGACTGAGAAGGGTTAGGAAACGACTGATGTTTCCAAGAATAGTAGGTGAGGTCGAGCCGGTAGGCTCTGAATCGATCGATATTCTCATGTGCAGTGGCTGTGAGCGGATATACTACCCCGTACGAGATAGATGTCTGGAAGCAGACTGCAACGGAGTAGCTGAGAAGAAGAGTCTTCCGAAGAGAGTTCGCTTAAGGTCATTCAAGCGATTGCCGCTGAAAAAGATCTTTACTTCAAACTACGATATTCTCAAACAAGGGAAAGTAATTTTGGTTGATTCTGGCATCAAAGATTTGGCGTTAGGCATCGAGCTTGAACCGGTCATAAGAAGACTTGATTACGAAGGCAAGGACGGGTTGATAATATATGGCCCATGTTACCGGCCGCTGTTCCGTGACGCCTTTCCTATGGCAACCTAGGATCTATTCTTCACTCTCCTAGAGAAGTCGTAGAAGGTAGTGGGTTAACAGGAAAATACCAAGAGCAATTGATAAAATAGCAATTTCCTGCCGTTGTTTTTCCGCTTTATTAATCTCTTCATCCATTTCTGGATTTCTGGCTTTCACTCTATCACATCGGCTCCGGTCTGTTGTGTTTCCAGCTCCACTTCTCCACACAACTTGCAATATTTTCCGTCTTGGATATCGTAAAAGTCTCCGATCTGGTCTATGACAATAGTGCTCCGGAACCTGTGTCCGATAATCTTGCATAGGAGATTCACGATTCTTCGCCTGTCTATCGTATTATAGTTGGCAATATATTAATGTTCCGATAATGGTACATCGACGTATCGACGGCAACACAGACGAAACGTAAACCTATCAAATATTTTTAATTATGCGCAAAAGCTAGTTTTGATGATCTAGGAGTCTTAGCTTATGAGCGATATCTTTCTCACGCGTGAAGAGTTAGAGTTCAGGGAGCGTGTAAGAGAATTCTCCGCGAGGGAAATCGCGCCCCTATTAGACTCGATCGAGAAGATTGGTGAATATCCTCGCGAGACATTAAGAAAGATGGGCAAAGAGGGTTTCCTAAAGGTTCACCACAAGGTTGAGTCAGGAGGGAGCGGTAAGGGTCTGAGCTATGAGGTAATTGCAGCTGAAGAGATATCCGCGGTCAGTGCATCCACTGAAATGAGCCGTTTGGCTTCGGTTACACTGTATGGAATGCCTATAAGTCGATTCGGAACGGTCGAACAGAAACGCGAGTACCTAGCCCCGGTTCTCCTTGGTGAGAAGATAGGCGCTCTCGGAATTACTGAGCCTGATGTTGGGTCAGATGTGGCAGGGATGAAAACAAGAGCTGAAAAAGACGGCGAAGACTATTTGATCAACGGAGAAAAGCGGTTCATAACCAACGGAAGCATTGCAGACTTCCTCGTAGTATTCGCTATAACGAATCCGGAGGTACATGCCCACAAAGGCATGAGCGCCTTTATTGTTGAATCCAGCCGGCCAGGTTTCGAGGTCGTGAAAGATTTCGAGTTATTGGGTATGAGAGGCGCGCGAGTCGCCCACCTAAAGTTCAACAACTTACGGGCGCCTTATGAAAATCTTCTAGGGAAAGAGAACGCAGGGTTCACCGTATTGATGGACGAGTTGGACAGTGAAAGAACAGCTATCGCCGCTGGCATGGTGGGCACTGCTCGAGCAGCCTACGAGGTCGCTGTAAAGTACTCTACTGAGAGAGTTCAGTTTGACGTTCCGATCCGGCAATTCGAAGGGATCAGTTTCAAGGTGGCCGATATGGCAGTCAAGATCGAAGCGGCTAGACTATTGACACTTCAAGCAGCGAGGAAGATTGACAACGGTCTGAAAGCGACAAAAGAAGCAGCCATGGCGAAGTTATACTCCACCGAAGCCGCTGTGGAGGTCACTAATGACGCGCTCCAAGTCCTAGGGGGGATAGGGTACAGCAAGGAATACCCAGTGGAACGCTATGTTAGAGATGCGCGTCTCATGACCATAGGTGGTGGAACTAGCGAGATAATGAAATATCTGATCCAGAGAGAGGTCTACAAAGAGTTCGGTCTATGAGCTTCATCAACCGGTGTTAAAGCCTTTGGTCCTGTTGCTCGGGGGAAGACATATAGAGACCATCGTGAGGCACTCGAACAGCGTCTTTCCGATTGAGGCGTGCGGAGTGCTTATGGGAACCGTTGAGACTCAAATTCGGATTGTCAAGACTGTGGAAGCCGTGGATAATCTGGCGCGTTCAAGCTGCAGTTATAGAATAGCTTCGGAGGAGCTCTATCAGATACTGACTGATGGTGAAGAAAGGGGCGAAAGCCTTGTTGGATTCTATCACAGTCACCCATCTTGGGGCGCAGAGGCCTCAAAGCTGGACTTGGAATTAGCGTCCTTCCCCGAAGTCTCGTATCTGATCTATTCTGTAAGAGACCGCAAACTAGAATCATACATTTGTACAGACGGGAGATTCAAGAACGAAAGAATCACAATCTCTAAGCGCAAGACTATGTCTAGATGACATTTGGCGATGCAATAGTCTAACACGAGGTCGCGCATCGAATGCCCGCTAATCTTACAGCCGAAGCGAAAGCAAAATGGGGCAAAGCAATATCGGCTAGAAATCCACAGGAGAAGATTCAAGCCCTTCAAGAATTTCTATCATCCTTCCCTAAGCATAAGGGAAACGAAAGACTGAGAGCTCAAGTTAAGAGAAAGATTGCAACTCTGCGCGTACAGCTAGAAGAGATGAAGACTCGTAAAGGCGGGAGTTCGCGCCAGCTGCTTATCGAGAAACAGGGCGTTGCACAGATAGTGATTTTGGGAGTGACCAATGTTGGGAAAAGTAGTTTACTCTCAGCCGTTACCGCGGCGAAACCGTTGGTCGCACCTTATGAGTACACGACTCAAGAACCTGTTCAAGGTATGCTGCAGTTTGAGGATGTCCAGTTTCAATTAATTGAGGTCCCTGCAATCAGGCCAGAATTGTCCTCGCGATTGAACTTTGAGAACGTCGGACTTGAGCTTAATGCAGATGCTCTAATGCTTGTTGTTGATCTTTCAAGGGACTCTTGCTCTCAGCTGAGCATTTTGCTCGACTTTCTTGACAAGGCGAGAATCTCCTTGGAGAGGCCGAAATCATCGGTTGAGATTTTGAGAGATAAGAGCGCGTCGGGCATTCAGATGGCACTTTCCGGGAAACTGACTGATTGCACAGCCCAAGACGGAGCCAAGCTGCTTCAGCAATATGGGATTCGAAACGCTCTAGTTAGAGTGTATGGAAATGTGGGAATCGACGATCTTGAAGATGCAATTCTTGAAAGCACAGCAAGTTTCAAGCCCTCAATCCTCATAGCCAACAAAGTTGACGCTGAGGACGTGAGCTTTGAACTTGAAAGATTGAAAAATTGCAGCGGAGAAAGAATGCGAATTTTGGCGACTTCGTGCAAGACCGGTCAAGGCCTAGCCGGGCTGGGCGCTTCTGTCTTCGAAATCCTAGAGATTGTGAGGATATACACAAAGGAGCCTAGCCAGAGAGAACCTTCTGAAGATGCGATAGTGCTTAGGAGAGGAGCTACCGTTGCAGAGTTGGCTAGGCAGATCCACTCAGATCTGTTTCGCAACTTCAAATACGCCAGGATCTGGGGTCCAAGTGCTAGGTTCAACGGCGAGAAAGTTGGCATTAATCATATATTGATGGATCGAGATGCAGTCGAAATACATGCCAGGTAGAGATTCGAAATCGATTTATAATCATAGAGCTTTCAATTTCTATTGGAGGTGGCTTGGTTGTTTCCGGACATTCTCAACGAGGTTAGAGAGATAATGGTTACTGAAGTGGTGACGATAACTCCCGACCGGAATATCGCTGAGGCAGCGAAGCTGATGGAAGAAAAGGGGATAGGCAGCGTTATTGCCGTCGATAACAATAAGGTGGTTGGGATCATCACTGAAAGGGATTTCCTACGTCTGGCCGCAGCTGGCTACGATGTAAGGACAACGAAGGTTAGAGACGCTATGACGAAACCCCCAGTAGTTTGCGAACCGTCTA
>Ga0315308_1001973_pt1 | contig 11677 bp, 10 predicted proteins | sample TDP3_MG_FD_203078 | JGI IMG/M metagenome (GOLD analysis project Ga0315308, IMG submission 203078) | Freshwater sediment microbial communities from Lake Towuti, South Sulawesi, Indonesia - TDP3 | ecosystem: Environmental > Aquatic > Freshwater > Lake > Sediment | place: Indonesia: South Sulawesi... | reverse complement strand
GAGGGCGCCGGGAGGCGCCGAGATCCACTGCTCCTCGCTGGAACCGATAGGGCGTTCGATGAAGGAATTTCCGATCAAGAAAAAGGCGACCGTCCGTTTCCAGCTTGACCACCGTCACCTACACATCCGAAGCCCAAGAGTTGCAGCGCTCATGAAGGCGAAGTCCGCGTTCGTGCAGGCATCTCGTACTTGGCTCGAGGGAGAAGGCTTCTACGAGATAATGTGTCCAACCCTGGTCACCGCCTCCGTCGAGGGAGGCGCCACCTTGTTCCCGGTTGACTACTTCGGCAGAAAAGCGTACCTGACACAGAGCGTTCAGCTCTACCAGGAAGCTGCAATCTTCGGCTTGGAGAGAGTCTACTCGCTTCAGCCGAGCTTCAGGGCGGAGAAGAGCAGGACCCCCAGACATCTCACGGAGTTCGCACACCTCGAAGCCGAGGCAGCCTTCGCAGATCTCGACGACATTATGCGCGTTCAGGAGGAGATGCTGAGCTTCGCCATCCGAGAGGTCCAAAGTCGATGTCAAGCCGAACTGAGCTTTCTGCGCAAGCGCATCGACACGGAGGTCTCGGAGCCGCCCTACCCGAGGATAACCTACACCGAAGCCCTGGATATAATCAGGCGGAAAGGCTTGGAACTGGAGTGGGGGGCCGATCTGGGGGCAGATGAAGAGACCCTCCTCTCCGAGGAGTTCGAGAAACCGTTCTTCGTCACCTCTTACCCAAGGGAAGCCAAGGGCACTTTCTACCACCTGCCGGATTCCAACGACCCACGTGTCCTTCGCTGTGCAGACCTCCTTGCCCCAGGAGGCTACGGAGAGATAATCGGGGGAGGCCAAAGGATTCATGACTACGATCAGCTTGTTGAGTCCATCAAGTCTTGGGGCCTGAACCCCGACGACTACGAGTGGTACCTCGATCTCAGGCGGTACGGATCGGTGCCTCACAGCGGCTTTGGGCTAGGCATAGAGAGAACGGCTAGATGGCTTCTGGGCCTGCCCCATGTGAGGGATGCAAGTCTCTTCCCTCGAACACCCACGAGAATCTATCCATAGGCCTGCTGCAACTGACGGAAGGGAGTGTCTCTGAATTGAAAGCAAGGTCTCGAACACCGAGAACGCTCAGACTCTTTGACGGTGTGTACCCTCCCGGAGAGGATAGCTACCTCCTCCTAGACTGCATCTCCCGGAGAAGGAGAGAACTGGGTTCGACACCAGCGGACGTCGGCACCGGATCTGGAATTCTCGCTTTGGAAATGGCGCGGGCCTGCCGGGTCGTGTTGGCGACAGACATCAACCCGGCAGCCTCAAGATGCACTCAGCGTAACGCCGAAATCAGCAAGCTCGATCAAAAGGTTGACGTGATCTGCTCTGACGGCCTCGAACCCATTCGCATCAGCAAGAAATTCTCGGCAGTGGTTTCCAACCCCCCGTACCTGCCAGAGGAGGCGTCCCTTCAGCCCAGGATCGAGGACCGGGTCTGGGCGGGCGGCAAGCGCGGAATGGAGACTTCGCTCCGATTCATCCGACAAGCGGTTCAACACCTGAAACCCGCAGGCTCGCTGTGGATTGTGCTGTCCTCCTCATCAGGCATGGATGAGTCCATTAGAGAAATGCGTACGCTAGGCTACAGGGTCGAGCTGGTTGATGAAATCAACCTCTTCTTTGAACGCCTTGCGGTTGCAAAGGCAGTCAAAGGCTAGGGCGAAGATCGATCGATCCTCTTCTGAGCTTTTTCCCCATCCGCCGGCCACCGGCTAGGCGGTGTCGAGAACGGTTCCGTGAGGCCTGAACCTTGCCCTCCTTGATGGTCTGCAATATGGCTTCGGTGACCGACGCGGTTGGTCAGGCTACAGAACGCGGAGGCCGTTCTCCACTCTCTTCTCAGGGGCCACGGGAACCACGATGCTATCATCCTTGGCTGCTGCCAGAATCATGCACTCGGACATCTGGCCTCGAAACATCGCCGGCTTGAGGTTGAACACGAAGACGTACTGCTTTCCCACGAAGTGCTCGGCGTCGTAGAGATGCGCAAGCCCGGCCACCGCTTGTTTCATCTGTCCTCCAAAGTCCACCTTCATCTTCATCAACTTGTCCGACCCAGCGACCTTTTCGGCGCTCACGACTGTGCCGGCCCGCATGTCTATCCTCTTGAACTCGCCGTAGCTTATTTCACTCATGATTTTGTGGCCCCGTAATAATGCTTAAAAGACTTCCGGAATTAGGTTAGTCAGCCCTCCTCACCGTTCCTGCACCCGGCCTACGACATCCGGGGTTAACCTCGCACTCACCCCAGCGTTGTCTGACCCTTCATTCCTTTGAGTCCCTTTCTGATTTCGCCGATATCTGGTATTCTCGACAGGCCTGCCATGTGTGTCCCTAGACCAGCGATCTCGACTGGAAGCTGCTCAGCAAAGCTTGGGAGATTGGTGGCGGAGACGAGAGGACAGCCGTTGTGGAACCTCTCCCGCGACTCGTAGAGACAGAGAACGACGGGCAAGACTCTGGCGTAGACTTCCCCGGGTCCCCAATGCTTCGCAAGAAACCGGGCTAGACATTCGGCCCTTCGATCCTGCTTCTCGACAATCATAGCCAGCCTCCGTCCCGAGAGGACATTCTTCCAATGCTTGCAGTCCACCGCAACTATGTTTGAGTAGCGCTGCCCCACCAGATCAATCTCGATTCTTCGCCTTCGGAACCTGAGCCTGACACTTGTGATGGTCTCGTATCCAAACGCGGAGAATACCTGTGCGGAGAAGGTTTCGAAATCCCTCCATGTCAACAGACGTGCCACTTCAACCCGGTCTGCCCCGCTCAAGACCGCCTTCACTGCGAGTTGAATCCTCTTCTCCTGCGCAACGAACACCCTTGCTCCCTCCAGTCGTGCTTCAGGCGTGTTCGTGAGGATCTTCTCAGTGAGCTCTGCGCTCAGTCTGCACTTCGCCGATAGTTCATCGATCTGTGCTTGACTCGACTTGGCCGTCAGTTCGAGAAGGCCTGTCAGCACTTGAGGTTCGAAGCGCCTCCACAAGGTCGTTCACTGAAGCTGGCTTCTACACGAAGAGATCTTCTTCCTCCGCCCTTATGAGCAGCCTGGCCGACGATCGTCCTTTATGATACCTGTAACCACGAACGATCGCGGCGGGGATCCCCTCCGCAACCTGACCTATCACCAACTCTGCCGCGCCACATATCTCGTCGGCTACAGCGATGACCTTCGCCTTGATCACTCTCCCATAGAGGTCCGGTTCTCCCCGCCTGTCATAGAGAGGCTCGATACCGCTGGCCCCGATGGCGAGGTTGACCTGCCCCCTCCTCAACGGCCTTCCGTGAGTGTCCGACACAAGCACAGCGACCTCAAGCCCCGTGAGGTCCATGATGCCTCGGCGGATCTTCTCGGCGGAGGCGTCGGGATCGTCCGGCAGGGTAACGGCCTTCGATCCGCCTGAAACGTTGGAGACGTCGACTCCCGCGTTGGCACACACAAAGCCGTGTTTCGTTTCCGCTATGAGTACCTCCCCTCTCATCCTCACGATTCGCTTGGAGTTCCTCAACACCAATTCCACAAGTCGCGGGTCCTTTCCCTGCTCGACGCCAAGTCTCTTCGCGAAGTCCGATGGCGCAACGCCCTCTAGATCCACAATCGATCCCTCGCTCCGAGAGACGACTGTGTGCGTCACGACAACAGCGTCTCCCTCGGCGATCGGTGTCCCCTGTTTGTTGGCTGCATCGACAATGATTGCGGCTAGGTTGTCCCCGGGCTGTACTAGAGGAATTCCCGTGAGACCGATCACAGTCACGGCGGGCGGAGAATTCCACCTCCGGCGAATCTCTCCGTCTCGAGCTGCCAAGTGGGGTCGAGTGAGGTCCCTCCGCAACCAAATAAAACCTTGCCCCGATCAACCGAAGCCTTTGCCCCGCCAACGGTTCATCGCCCTTCCCTCGGAGCCGAAGGCGTCCAGGGCTTTCAGACCGAGGGGCAGGGATCCCATTATCAAGAGAACGGCCCCGAGATCTATGACCCGTAGGTCCAGCAGACGCCTCTCCCGACTGACCGCGGACGAGCGCGGCTGAGCGGCAGTCCCGGTGAATTCGATCGATGCTAACTAGATCCCGAGATCCTCGTACTTTCTCCTGGCTCTGGCTACGAAAGCAGCCTTGGCCAGAGGCCCCTCCGGCGTCAGATCGCCGACCGTTCTTCTCTTGACGAAGACCCCACACTTGCCGTTTGCAAGCATCTTCCGCTGAGTGCAAGCCGTATACTTGCACTGGCCTCCGGTGCAGAAGTCGTTGACCCACCTGCACCAGAGCTGCCGCCCACGCTGGACCAGAGCCTTCTGCCCACACCTGAAGAATCGACACGACGCGACGCAGTCCTTATCCGGGTTCAAAGCGAACACACCCCGCAAGACGAGCAGAGTAGCCGGTTCACAGTGTCAGTCGGACTTGCCTTCTCCTGAAGCTGCCCGGAGTGGCCTGCGGATACGTTTAAGTCTTTTCATGATCAGATCCCGCCACACAACCACGATCAGGCCAGCAACCCCAACGACTAGCAGTGCGGTCAGAACCTCTATCAGCGTTGCGAGCTGGAGCCGCATGCCGGCGAAGCCAACGATAGACCGGAGGTAGATGTATTCAGTTGTAGGCTGGTGGACCTCAATTGTCTCGATAGCTTGGAGTACCCCTCCCAGCTCCACCGAGACCGTAAGAGATCCGGCATAGGGAACCGTGGCGTTAAACGAACCGTCCCTCCCCACTTCTCCTTCAAAGAGGACTTCTCCCCCGAATGTCGCATTGGCCAGAGCGCCGACCACGGCCTTGCCGTTGGAATCCACAACGGTCACGGTGACCGGTAGATCAACGCCGACTCCACCTATCTCCAGCTCCGTTTGATTCACCGCCACGACGCGGGAAAGAACCTCATGTCCTCTGTAGCGGACAGCAACCCTGTATGCTCCGGGCAAGGCTTCCACCTCAGCTAGACCCTCGGAGGTGGTTGATGCGCCGATCTTTCTTCCAGGCAGCGATAGATCCGTGAGCTCGATTGCAGCGTCTGCCACTGGGTTGCCTTGAAAGTCCTTGACAGCGACGAGGGCCTTGATCCTGGCGATCGTAACGTTCTCCACAAGGAACGGCTGCGACACCGTTAGAGAGATGTTGGACTCCTTCGCCTTGACGCCGCCTCTTGTGAACACGAGACTGTATTGACCCGCCGTCGTGGTGGAGAGAGGCATCTCTCGCAAAACAGTCTGGCCCTCGCTGTCCGTAGTGAAGGACCCGTATCTGGGGTTGACTTGGTTCGAGACAGAGACCAAAACATTCGGGATAGGGTCCCCGGATTCGTCAACAACATTCAGCGTCAATCTTCCCAATGATGCCACGACCGAGTAGTTTAGACTCTCATCGAAACCTCTTGTCTGGTTGAAGACAACCACTTGACTAACTGTCGCCAAGACCTGGTAGTCGCCCACCTCTGTTAGACTTGAGGCCGGAAGCTCCTCGAAGACAGCTGACCCAGTGTACGTCGACCCGGTGCGCGAAAGCGATGCGCTCTTCGTTGACTTCACAGAAACCGAGGCGTCCGCAACAGGGTTCCCCTCAAGGTCCGTTACGGTGACCCTGAGGTCCAAGAGCTTCGCGGTCAAAGTGACGTTGCTGACGGGAACTGATATCGAGGCCTCGACAACCTTGATCCCGCTATCCTCCACCTTCAGATTGTAGGGCCCAATCGTCGTTATCGAGGAGTAGGGGATGGTTTGGAAGATCGCTCCTCCATCTTCGTCGGTCTCCCTTGTCAGGGTGAAATTAGCTCTCTCGCTCTTGAGAACAATCTCTCTTGCGGAGACCGGGTGGCCGTCCAGATTCAACAGCCGGATTGACAAGTCCTGCAAGAACACGGTTACATTCTTGACCTTCTCTCCAGGGACGGTGATGGTGTCTGTCGCTATCACTACGTCAGAGTAGAGAACCGAAACGTTGTAGGTCCCGGCGGAGAGGCCCAAGAACTCCGCCCAACCGGTGCTGTTCGTGAAGAAGGACTTCCTAACCGTTCCGGTGCTGAGGATCACGGTGGTGGCGACCTGAGGGTTTCCCTGCTGATCCACAACCCTGATGCTCGCGGTCTCGGTCTGCGCACTTGCAGTGAGCCCAAGCGACAGAAGTGAGAGGAGAACGAGCAAGAGAACAAGCGCTGTTTTCACCCAGGCACACCTTGTAGGGTCGCGTTTCGTCGAAGACCGATGCTCGGTCCAGACCCCTGTATAAAACAATTTCGACCTCCTATTTCCTCAGAAAAGGTTATCAGGTTTGATTCTCGCAGGCCTGTGAGTGTCGCTGGATGTTTATGAAGCTCAACGGCGTGGAGATAGACGACACCTTCGCTGAGCTCTTTCCGATGTGGGTTAGCAGGGTATTGGTCACAGCACAGGACGAGAAGTGGTGCCTCATCGCAGGCAGAGCCGCCACGGGCTTTGGAGTCTCGATAATAGCGTCTCCCGCCGAGGCCGGAATCGAACGCACGGTTCCACCTGAGCAGACGCCAGACGGCAGGCCCGGGATTCTTCTACACTTCTATCACCGAGACAGGAGGAGTCTGAAGGCGCAGCTGATAGCCAGAATAGGGCAGTGCGTACTAACCTGCCCGACGACCGCTGCGTACGATGGGCTGGAGAATGCGAAGAGGCGATTGAAGGTCGGTTCGAGCCTAAGGTACTTCGCCGATGGGCACCAAAAGAAGGATGAGCTGCAGGCAAGAAAGGTTTGGATCATCCCCGTCATGGAAGGCATGTTTGTGATCCAGAGCACCTTCGGCACCATGGAGGCTGTGGCCGGAGGAAACCTCCTCATTCTTTCCAGAGACCAGAGCTCCGGGTTGAAGGCGGCCGAGAACGCTGTTGAAGCTATTTCCAAGGTGAGCGACGTTGTCCTTACCTTCCCTGGAGGGATCTGCAGATCGGGGTCAAAGGTAGGGTCGAGGAAATACAAGCTTGGGGCCTCCACCAACGATGCCTTCTGCCCAACGATAAGGGACAAGGTGGAGAAGACCCTGCTCCCCCCTGAGGCGTGGAGCGTATACGAGATAGTTATCAACGGGCTGACGCTCCAGGCTGTCGGAGGGGCGATGAAAGCCGGGTTGAAGGCTGCGGCGAGTTCCCCTGGCGTCATAAAGATAACCGCTGCAAACTACGGCGGGAAGCTTGGCCCATACAAGATCGCGCTAAAGGAGCTACTTCAGTAGTGACCGAGAAGCCAACCGAGTATGCTGTCAGCCCTGAGAAGCTGCTGAAGCTCTCTGAGGCGGCTAGACGAGCAGCTGAAAGCAGGGTCGCAGCGGAGTCATGGTCAGCGCTCTGCATCTACGGATCTCAGGTGTCTGGGTACGCATCGGCCGACAGCGACTTGGACGCCCTGCTGGTCGTGGAGAATTTTCAGCCGTCCATCAAGTATCTCTACGTCAGAGAGGAGCGTCCGACCGTTGCGCTTCTGGTCGTGGATGAGGAGGTCTTCGAGGCAGACATGGAGAAAGCATCTCTCGGCGAATTTGTCTCCGGTCGCTTCCTCACACCCTACTGCCCAGTACTGGGCGGGGAACTCATCCGCAGCGCAGACTTCGAATCAAAGAAGAGAATAGCCACCGAGACTCTCCGAAACCTTTCACTTGAACGCCGGATCGCGGCGACCGAGATGCTCATTCGGCCTGAGTATTTTCTCTTCGACAAGATGAGGCGGAGGGCTTCCCTTTACCCGCCTGTGAGGTACAGCTACGCCAAGATTCTGAGACAGCCCCAGGGCTCGAGGAACCTGCCTATCATGGTTGAGCGGTTCGTTCCAGCGCTCGAATCCCTCGTTGAGGACGGGACGCTGAGCCGCTCTGAAGGCTGCTACAGGCTCTCGAAGGAGTTCGTGAGGAGCTGCTTGAAGGCAGAGGTTTACATCGCAAAGCAGGCCGATGAGATCGAGCGCACAATCAGGATGTATGTAACCCATGGGTTCGCGGGAAGAATAAACCCACGGCTCATGGCTGGAGAGGTCGTTTCAAAAATCCGTAGAAGCGTCAGAAAGCGAGAAGAGACGACGCTCCCAGATCCTGATGAATACGTGTATTTTGACACTCCCTCCGGGCCTCAGTCGGCGAGTGAACAGCTGGACATCTACGAGTACGCTGAGAGGCAATTGGGTGTGACGCGCCAAGAAGTCGTTGTTCAGAAGGTTGGGGCGATGCTCAACTCCACCTACAGCGTCACCGTATCGCATCCAGGGCAGCCCCGCAGGATCTTCGTCAAGAAGTATCTGAATTGGACGGACATGAAGTGGCTGGTTGCTTGGCTCTGGACCGTGGGCTTGAGGAACTTCTCTGTCCTCGCGAAAACGAGGATGTCCAACGAGATCCACTTCATCAGACAGCTTGCGCGAATGGGTTTCAACACAGCTAGTTTGCTCCACATAAACTGGAAACGCCGGATGATCTTCCAAGAGTTCGTCGAGGGCACTAGTCTACTCGAAACCTGGAGAGCAAGCCGCAGGGATCACCTTTCAAGAGCCGAGAAATCAACCACGGAGGCGGGGGCCGAATTGGCAAGACTCCATGGCTCAGACGTCTCTCTGGGAGACTGCAAACCAGACAACTTCATCACAACGCAAAACCGAGGCATCTTCTTGACGGATCTGGAGCAGGCCGAGACCGGCGGAGACCGCCCCTGGGACGTTGCGGAGATCCTGTTCTACACAGGGCACTACCTCTCCGGCGAAAGGCTGATCAGGTATGTGTCCAGCCTCCTTGAAGGGTACCTTGATAGAGGAGACCCAGAGGTTGTAGCCAAGGCGAAGCAGCTGAAGTACCTGAGAACCCTTCTCCCATGGACTCCAGTCTGGCTTCAGTCCGAGATAGTCAATACAATCGATCGAAAGCTGCGCAGCTAGAGAAGTCGCGCGAATTCCTTCCCTGCGCCCTCCAACGTTCCTAGAACCAGCCTGCATCGGTCAGGTTCGCCGTGAGTCGATGCACCCACCTCCAGCTTGCCGTAGAGCTCCAATTCATCTCCCCCCCGAAAAACAGAGGCAAAGGTTCCTTCATAGGAAGCCAGCTCCCGAACCGGCAAGCCCTCCTCCTCTGTGACAGCGTTCTCAAGACGATACAACGCCGGCATGTAGCATCCCTCACTTGCGTCCTCCACCGTCGCCCGGACCCTGCGGAGACCGAGACTCCTGTATCGCCAGTCGCCATACTTCTCCGTCACCTCGCGCTCGAGACGGACTGCGTGCAGGGAGAAGCCAGTGCCATCCATGGTTCCCCTCGTCCATGTCCTCTCGAGGAGCCGTCTGACGTCGCTCTTCGCCAAGGGGTAGCTCCGGAGCCTCCGATCGACCCATTCTCTCTGAGACTTGGTTGACAGACCCCCCACGCGCCCTTCGGAACGCAGCTTCTTGACACACCGATGGATCGAGTCGAAGCTCCGACCGCCATAAACAAGCAGGTCCATGTCCGAGAACTCTTGCTGAATGTCAAGCAGTATCGATCCGGTCACTCCAAAGCTTTCCCGCTTGACCCCAGCCTCGCCGGACAAGAGATCAACCAGGGATAGGAGTCTGTCCACGAGTCGAGACCGCTTCTCCTGTCCACGAAGCTCATCCAGCCTCTCTCTTGGCTTGAAGTGTTTCACGACCATGCTCAGGGGCGCGCAGGACATCTCGGTTTGCAGGTAGGGGTCAAAGTAGGTGTACCCGCCCCCCCGTCTGCGGAGCTCAACGATACTCCTCTCCAGCTCCTCCATGGAGTAGCTTGACATGAGTCTCCTGTAGCTCTTTGAGCCACTTCTCCAAGGTCCCTCTCCCGGGGCATACTTCGGGTAGGCTATCACGCGATCGGGTGGATGGAGATCTCCGACGACGCAGAAGAACCATCCGTCCTGGGTCTCCACATAGTCTCTGTCTCGAAAGTGGGGGACCGCATCACGTCTTTTCAAGCGTCAAGACATCTCCCTGGAACCCTCCCACGACAATCCTCCACGTTTCGCCTTTCGCACTGAGAACCCTCTCGACTCTGCCGGTCGCTCTGATCCTTTCACCCCTTCGTGCCTGCTCGGAAAACCTGCTTCTGAACGAGGTGACTTCCCGGACCTGGCTGGCGTGAGGAGTTCCCTTGAGGACCCTTACGTCGGATACAGTGTAGTTGCACGGGGTGTAGATCGCTTCGGAGTCGTCTTCAACTCTGCCTGTCAGCGTCGCCATGCCCATTGGGAGGTAACGCGTCCTTCTGTACAGCCCGCTGGCCCTTGCGTGAAGGGGGACGAGCTTGATCGAGTAGCCTGTTCCCATGAACGATCCGTCCAGCAGCTTGCGGCTCTCGTGCTCGATCCACTCCTCGAGGCTCAAGGCTGAGTCCGATCGATGCTTCATCAGGGAGAAAGCCTCGGTTTCTGAGATGGCCTTGGTCAAGCCCTCGGTGCGCATGCTGCGGAGGGCCCTGTACGCTCTCCGAGAGTTTCTCCGACCATACACCAGGAGATCCAGGTCCGAGGCAGGGTGCTCGAAGCCCAGCAGCAGAGACCCGCTCACTCCCATGCAGTCAACTCCCGTCCCGATCCGCTTCGCTATCTCCCGAGCCATTGTTCTGGCCTTGCTGTCGAGGGAGCTGCCCGTCTGGGGCGGGTTCTTGAGATATCCTCTCGCGGAGTAAGCCCGGGCTATTCTGTCGACGGGGACCATGGACAGGTTTTGCATGAACTGTTTGTCGAAGAAGAGGTATTGGGGGAAACGCGAGTAGAGCACCTCAAGGCTAGCAGACAATGAATGGAGGCCTTCCACTCTTCGCCCGATCCTCAGGTAACGTGGGTATGCAACGACCTTTCCCGGAGGGTGGATTGTGCCCCTTACAGCAAGGATCAAGCCCTCGCCTGTCTCCACGTAGTCTCCCTCGATGAAGGACATGGGCTGGGCCTCTTCAACTCACGTGCCTGAAGCCGGGACGAGACTGCTAAAAAGCGTTGTAGACGAGCTGTTTGGGTCGTTGTGGTCCTGCCGCTTTTCACCACCTGTCTCGCCGTCTTCTCCCCAAGTCCCCTCGCCTCTCCCTACGGCTCTGCTTTGAACCGAACTTGGCGCCTCTATCCAGAATGTTCTCAACCCGAGCCAGGTCCCTCTTCGACTCAACCACGAAGAAGGAGTCCAGTCTCTCGTCCACCTGCTTGAGCGTCTCGGTCAGGACGTACAGCACGTTTCCCAGCTTTGCCACCAAGTCGGAGAGGACCAGGTGGCCTGGCTCTGACGAGGAAGTGCACTCGACGAACCTGCTCCGGTTGTAGAAGGCATGGAGCATCTCCGGGTCTCCGTTGGGCCACCTGGGGATAACGGCGTTGAAGCCGGGAGCCACTTCCAGAAGGAAGGCCAAGAGCGCTGTGGAGACCATGGGAGTGTCACACGGTAGAACAAGAAACGTGTCCGCATCCGACCTCTCGAAAGCAGCCACCAACTTGTCCGTCACCTCTCCTGAGGGTGACCGGCTCCAGACCGGTGTGGCTCCGAACCTCTCTGCCACTTCTCTGTACGCGCAAGCTTCTTCCTGCGAATCAGCCGAGATGAAGATCTCGGAAGAGCCCTCAGGCACCGCGCTCATCACGTGTTCAATCATGGCCTTGCCCGCCACCCTGGCAAGACCCTTGTAGAGCGGAAGGCCGCCGACCC
>Ga0315308_1001972_pt1 | contig 11689 bp, 21 predicted proteins | sample TDP3_MG_FD_203078 | JGI IMG/M metagenome (GOLD analysis project Ga0315308, IMG submission 203078) | Freshwater sediment microbial communities from Lake Towuti, South Sulawesi, Indonesia - TDP3 | ecosystem: Environmental > Aquatic > Freshwater > Lake > Sediment | place: Indonesia: South Sulawesi... | reverse complement strand
CCTTAGACACTCAGATAGACACTCTTACAACCAATCTAGCACGAAAAATCTCTTGTATGACCTTTCTATCAGTAATTGATGATGTCATAGATTTGCCAGCAGCAGCAACCGATACTAACCTTCCAGACATTGTGATCTCAGGGATTCCGGCAGGCGCAACCCTAGACAAAGTGTTAGTGTTCGTCATTGTTAGGGCTATAGAAAACACTAATGCTGGAGGAAGCAACGCTATTGAAGGCGCACAAAACATCAGAATCAAAAAATCCACTGGAGCATGGGGAGTAGACGACATAATCGCTATTCCTTTAACTGATAACATGTGGTCTGTAGCAGCATCAACCCGAGAGTTTGGTGATGTTATAGGAGGCGATGATGCTCACGATGTTAAGAGTGAGGTTGATGGCAATGCCACTTATAACATCAGATTCGAGGACGCTAACGTTGACCTAGACTTTCTAAGGCTTAATGACGTGCAAGTTTTAATTAAAGTCTGGTATCACTAATTTGGGAGGTGATTGAATGGCTCCACAAGTTCCAATCAGATGTGCTGTAACATTAACCTTAACAATCGACATAGACGTAACAGAAAAAACCACCCTCAAAAACAAGATGACTCAGATAGTGCAAGACTTGAAAACTCAGTTTCCAGACAGAATCTCTGAAAACCGAATTCAGATTACAACAGACTTTGCAGTTGATGACTGGAAAGTGTAACATAAATTGCTTGTTAGCACAAAAATCGCTTCCCTATTCAAGTATGCTGGGTTCGTTAATGTAGATTATCTAGTCAAAAACCACTTGTATGTCTCGCCTTCTAGGATTCTAAACGCTTTAGATATGGATTGGCGTAAATGGGTTAAACCCATCTTAGACCCTAATTTTGGGTATGAAATCATTGGGTCAGACAGTGTAACAATATCCTCTATCGCTGGAGAACGCTTTTATGGTTCAGTTTTTCCATGTCCATCAGCAGGAACAGCAGACAGCATAACATGCGCATTAAAAAGAAGAAATAATGGGTCAGACAACGCTAAATGCGCCATCTACAAACATTCTGACCTTAGCCTAACAGGTCAAACATCTGAAGTTTTAACCGCCATGACTACAACGTTTGCTTGGAAAACATTTCCGTTCTCCGCTCCAAAACCCTCTCTCTCAGTAACCGACTACATCCCTGTCGTATGGGCAGACTACACAACAGATTGGATAGCCTTAGCCTATAACGGCGGAGACGTAGATCAAGGGCATTACAGTGAACACCAGGTCTATGGAGCATTCCCTGATCCATGGGCACCAGAACCCTTCCACAACAACAACAAATACAGTATTTACTGCACTTACACGTTGGCTGCTCCTCCTCCAAAAGCGGGGCTGCATCCATCTAAGGTTGTTCCACTAATCATTTCTGAGTGAATGTTATGGTTAGGAAACGTGGAGTAGCCCGAAAAAGTTTCAGTCACCGCCGAGTTAGAAGAGTCCAGAAGTATGATCATCATGTTTTGCCTAGACGCTTCAAAATTTATTTGCCACGCATGAGTGACTTGTTAGAGGAAGAGTTGCCTCCATGTGTTCTGTGTGAAGAACCCACTATGGCTCTGCTTCAATTGTTGGGAGTGCCAACTGAAGAATGGCAGTATTACTTAGGCTTCATGAAACGCATGATAGAATTTTATCAGTCTTTCACTTCTGAGACTTTGCAGAAGGAAAAGGACAGCCTCATAGCAGAATATGTTTTAAGGGGAAAAGACAAAGATGTATTACAACAAGTGCAGATTCAAGCGGAAATCTGTCTTGGCGTGAGGGTTCCAGAATTGGAAGAAGGCAACTTTAGCAGTTATAGCATAATCGCATCTTTTGACGATGCAGATTCATTTGCGGGTATGCGATCTCAAGACGGAATATTCAATGGAAACGAAGAAAAAATAACTATCATAGACACCGAAAACATGATTGTTAAAACCTATGACATTCCTTCATTAACTTTAGGTGCCACATTGTTCAATGATATTACAGAGTTTGATGGTGACGGTGGAAACCCACACTACCATAAAAAAAGCATTTATGGAACCTACCTAGTGTTATCCGCTACTGATGGAGTGTCAACTGAAATAGATCGGATACGAATCTTCAAGAATGGCGCTCAACTTCAAACATTAACCTATGCAGACTTGGGGCTAGACGACAACAGCATATACAACATGGCTATCTCACCAACAGGAAAATACATTATAGTTAGTGGTCGTAGAACTGCATCTGGAAACATGGGATGGGTTCTATTAGAGGGAAGTTGAATGAGTGAGGCAGAGAAAGCAGCAAAAGAAAAAAAGTTAGAGAAAGGCTTATCTGACCTAGAACAGTTTGCATTAAAATTTAAATTTCCATCATCACCCCCAAAGCCACCAAAAAAAACATTCCCAAGTAAAAAGAGGTAGTAAAAAATGCCCCCCCAATATCCCATACCACCTGGTCACATTCCAATGGTGATGTTAACTCCACAGCAATATCTAACGATTAACGCTGGACTTCAACGACCCTCATACTTCACCTACAGCGTTATGAATGCCGCAGCGCAAGGTGTTCAAGACATCATTAGAGCCTTAATTTCTGGAACAGCAATAGATAATCAGAGAGCGCAACTACCATCACTTGTTAACTGGTCCAGCGTTATATCAAACCTAGCAAAAACTAGAACACCAGATGAATTAGCAACAGACATTAGCGGTGCAATTCAAAGCGATTTTCAAATCTTAATGGATGCGTGGAAAGCGGGCATTGGAGCCGGCATCGGATCATCCTTAGCCCAATGGGGCGAACAATTCATGAACACTGGCAATCTTGTCTATGCTTACTGCGCATTACAGTATCAAACCTCAGTTATTCCACGCATGCGCCGATATTGGATGAGCAAGTATACGCCTGCTGTTCCAGACACTAGCATGGCTTACAGACTCTTTCTCCGTAAACATATTAGTGAGGCACGTTTTAGAGAGTATGCTGGTTATGATGGATGGGATACGGAAGGCACAAACTTTCTCATGGAATTATGGAAGCAAGTTCCAAATGAAAGAGCAAGTTTCCGTATGTTGATGCGAGGTGCCATAGACTACAAACAATTTAAAGACCATGTCAGAATCAACAACTGGGCTGAGGGTTGGGACACTAAACTTTATCAAATTTTTGAGTGGCTACCCAATGCACGACAAGCCTTCACTCTATATCGTAGAGGCAAGATAGATCAAGCCTCAGAGCATACGTTGATGAAGGCTCAAGGCTTCGATGGGAAATGGCACGATCCCTTAGAGCGCCTTTATGAGCGTATTCCTCTTCCGCGAGATGCTTTCAACATGTTTATGCGAGGTGCCATCACTGAGGATGCGTTTGACAAGTATATTGAGGCTAATGAGTGGGAAGATGGAAGCGCCGCTAGGCTTTGGGCGATTTATCAAGATTTACCAGAGGAGCGTCAAGCCTTCACTCTCTGGAAACGAGGAGCAATAAAAAAGGCAGATATGGAAGCGTTGTTCCGTGCTGACGGTTACATGTCAAAATATGATATGCTTTTACCTAAATTGTTTGAGCGTATTCCACATCCCCGCGATGCTTTTAACGCCCTCATGCGTGGAGTCATAGATCGTAACAAGTTTAATTATTGGGTTCAAGCGAATGAGTGGCAGGATGGCTCAGCAGATTTTCTCTATGACATCTACAATCGTTTGCCTAGTTACCGTGAAGCCTTTTACATGTGGATGAAAGGCTTAATCAAAACGGATAAACGTGACTGGTTGTATTCAGCGAGTGGCTTTGACAAAGAATGGCATCAACTCTTAACAGACAACAACTATTATGTGCCAACAGTCTATGACTTAACCAGAATTGCTGATTATGTTGAGATCAGTTCAATTTGGGCAACCAAGATTTTGAAGGAAAGAGGCTTACGAGATACTGACATAGCCAAGATCATAGCCATGCTCAAAATTCGTCCACTCCGAGATGAAATCAGACGTCAAATTGCTATCTGGGTTAAACGTTACCGTTATGGATGGGTCACACCAACCCAACTGAAAGAAGCCTTACAAGAATACTTAGAAGACGGCTACATTCAAGAGACAGAGAAAACATTAACAACTGAAGAAGCGGAACTAAATTATGAAGATGAGTTGATGAAAGAGAAAATAAACATTTACAGTTGGTATTATAAAACTGCTGTCATAACAGAAGAAGAGTTGCTGGAAGATTTCTTAGACTTAGGCATTCGTGAGGAAAAAGCGAATTTGATGGTAGAGCTTTTAAAGGCTCAAGGCTACTATGGATACTATTAGGGATGGATATGAGGACTCGCTTGTTTAATGGTGGCAAAAACGAGAATGGAAGCCGAGACTACTGGACAGCAATCGTAGACGCTTCAATTGTGGGTGGCTTCACTTTCTTTTCGACTCTAGGTGGGTTAGGCGCTACTGGATTATTGGCTTCTCCTGAAAGTGGCTTGTTGGCATCTGTTATTTCTGCTGGAATATCCTTCTTTGCTAGTCTGATTGCTTCCCTTCAAATTAAGAAGCCCACAGAATAGAAGGGTAGTCTAACCTGAAGAAACTAAAATTCGTTAATAATGTAGTTGTTGTTCTGTTGCTTGTTGTGTTTTGGGAGTTAAACCACACTATAGCGCCTTTGATTCAAGCCCACTGTTATGAAACTGTGACGTTTTGGGCTATACACACAACTTGGTCCTTACCCTTCATCTATGACTGCCTAGTGTTAGCAACCTATGCTTTGATTGCCGCTTTGTTCTTGGTAAATGAACTCTTAGAATAAAACACTACTCTTGAACCACTGCTATCTTAATGTTTTTTCCTAGACACATAGCACAGAGTTCAGTAGCAGAGATTAACCCTTCAAAAAAGTTTTGTTTATCCTGATACTTCAAGAGTTTCCGCACTTGTGTTTTCACGCCTTTAAGACAGTCATCCTCTGAGATAGTAGGCATCTTTTCACCTTATTGGGTTGGCACTCGTATTTGTTTCTGAAACTCTTTGAGAGCATCCAAAACTGCTATGATGTCTCGCTGCGACAACCTAGTTTTCTTCTGGATATACAAGATGATGATGTCTCTTGGTAAGCCTACTTTCTGCAAGTAGTCTAGGGCAGAAGCAATTTTAGTTAGTTGTTCAACCATGATTTCAGCAACAGTCTTACTCATCTACTTGACCTTCTGTCTTTTTAAAAGCCACTTCCAAATGGAAGTCTTGTTCTCTTGAACCTCTTGTTCAGTTATGTGGTAAACTGACCAAAAGCATCCAGCGATTCTCTCAGACTCTCCAAATGAAATACATGTTTTGATAGCGTGAGCGTTTGCTTGACCTACAGTGTTGGCTTCATGGAAGTAAGTTACTGTGCCATATGTGCCATGCCTCTGTAACTCAATTTTAAACCGCTTCATCTCTCATCCCTGACCCTAGTAGGTTTCTAAGATTTTTTCTTACTCTTCCTCTTTATCGGGTTTTAGGTGTCCAGCATTAAGTTCTCTCTGGAAGATTCTGTCTTTACGGTACTCACCTATTTTGTCAGTTATCCACTTACGCACTAACTCTGTAGGCTTCAACCCTTCAAAGACTCCTATAGACCTAAGCATGTCTGCTACCTCAATCGTGACCTTAAGGTTGAATTGTTCTGTCTTAGACATTTTAGTATCCCACGCTACTTTACTGAGGGTTATGACTACTTATATTTTATGGTTTTCTATCAGAAAATACCTTTTCCAAATGGTGTACATTTCTTATGTAAAAAGAGAGGGGTTAAAGCGGTTTCGTCTACCGTAGAGTATCCTTACTCTTCTGCGGATGTTTCTTCCTCTTCCTCTTCTTCCTCTTCGCCTTCTTCTTCTTTCATTGTTTCACCTCCTTCGACTTTGGCTAATGTTGTTTGGGGATTATAAAGTTTCACACCCACTGCTAAGCCTATTGGGAACCCTTCAAACAAGTCTTCACTGTTCCCTTTAAATGTAAGTTTATGTCCGCTACCTGTCTTGAGTTCCAGAGTGTATGTTATGCCACGATCTGTTTCATTAGTGGTTTGTTTGGTTACGAAGAATTGGAAGTCTGTCCGTTTCATCGGTTCTCACCTCCCTCAAACCTTTTCTTAAAGGCAACAGCGCATTTTTCTGCGCATTGGTAAGGGTCTGGAACGCATGGTTGTATTTCACCTTTACGGCGTGGGCGTTCAACTATGTGCTGCATAGTCAAGTTCACTGTCACTGGCTTTATCACCGTTGCTGTAGCCTTCTGACCTTCAAGCCATGCCACTATTAAGGATTCTAAAACAGCACAGATAGAAATGCCTTTGAAAACACATTCACTTTTGAATTTAGACCAAAGTTCAGGATCAACTTTAAAACTACCTACAAATTTACGTTTAGAATAGAATTTCTGAATTTGCATGTTTCAACACCTCTTTTTTGTATTTGGCATAATTACGATGTCGAGTAGCGTGGCACCTACCACATAGCCCAACCAAATTAGAAGGGTTATTGACTCCACCATACGCTGTCATTATTACATGGTGAAATCTTGCCCGTGACGGAACAGATTTGTCAGGATAGCGATCTATAATTTTCTTCCAATCTCTCAAGCGGTAAGCATCTAACGTTATGATTCTTCCACAGTCAGCACACTTGTTATTCTGTCTTCTCAGTATGGCTCTCTTCCAAGGAAGTCTTATGTATGGCTGAGAGCGTGTCATCTTAAACCCTCTAAATTGGAAAATAAATACGACTTTGGTAGACCGATCTCTTGCATCTTACGACACCTTTTGTTTGGTTGTTTAGAAGTATATGTTGAGTGGTGGTGTTGTGTTTATAGATTTTTTTGTTGATGGATTTTGTGGGTTTGTTTAATTTTTTGTTGGAAGGAAAGTTTAAATAATTGTTTAACTAAAGGTTTTGTAGGTGTCGTAACGTTTGCCAACTGTTCTGAAGTGTAAGTGTGGACATGTTTTGGCTGAGTGGGATACGCTTCCTTCAGAAGATTATAGCGGAACCTATTATCACAGAGTTTTTAGTGATTTAGGGGGGAAGTGTCCTAGGTGTGGTAGAACGTTGCCGCGTCCAGAAGTTTTCAGTCGAGTTATGAGTGTTGAAGTTAAGCCTGTTCAGTAGTGTGAGAGTGATGAGTGAAAGTAAAGGTAAGCCCACTTCTGTTGATGATGTGCGGAAGGAACTTGGCGGAGACATCGAGGATTTTTTGGAGTTTGCTGAGAAGGATGGCATCGCTGTTTTGACGCCTAAGGCGTGGTTAGGTGATGAGGCTTTTCGTGTTATTCTAGATAGGGTTCAGGCTATGGGTGGCGACTATATTAAAGGTGATAAGAAGGCTGGGGTAAAGGCGCATTTTGAGGTTCCATTGGAAGGCAAGGGGTCTAGGCCCGCGAAGGTTGCGAAAGATCAGGCTCGGCATATCTTGAATACTTTTAGGGCTGATGTAGAGGCGCTAGTGTCTAAAACGATTAAGGAACTTGAGGAGTTGACAAAATGACCAGAGTGGAAATCACAGAGGAAGATAGAATAAACATAGCGAAGTGGATGACATCTACAACTATGATGATTCAAGCAAAATTACGAGTTCCCCTTTCAGACTCGGAAAGACAAACCTTCGATAAAATTTGGTACTCAAAGAAGGATGATTAAATGGTTTTGAGTAAGGAAGGCACCTTATACCGAAGAAAGAATGGCATCGTGCTTCTCTACATTCCAGTAGAATTAACGAAAGATAGTCAATTTCCCTTTAGTGCACTAGAAAAAGGCACATCAAAGAAGGTTATGATTCATGTCAGCACTCATCAAGGGTTACTAATCGTTGGAAAAGTGGAGTCTGAAACAAGGTGAGAAAGGTTAGGGACTGGTTAATTCTGCATTTTCTTTCTCTCTCAAGAAGGGAAGATGCAATCAGCAAGCTCTCCGATCTCTATGCAGCCAGTTCCCTAACCCTCAACCAAAAGGAGGAGGTGAAACAAAACGAACGGATATTGGAAAATCAGAGTGTTGATAGCGTTAGATTTGATGTTCTTCGTCATACCACTCTTCATATCGGCAGTGGCGGCTTGGTCCTTCTGTCCTCTTGCGAAGAAGGATCCAGGTGGTGGCGAGTTGGCTGGAAAAATACACTGGGCATGGCTTTCTGGTTTCTTCAGAGGCTAATCAAAGCGTTGCTGTCTGTTTGGGAAAGACTGATTGACGCTGATGGCTTGTTAGCGTTGCCTGCAAAAGCTCTATGCGTTGTCATTATGGCATTGATAACTTTCTCGCCCTATGCTGTTTATACATGGTGCTTAAACGTTGCGGTGTCTATTGGTGCGCCCCTTTGCTATCTACTCTATTTCCTCTTCCTTTTTTATGTATCCACACTTTTAATAGTAGGCTCAGTTATAGGGTATCTTAGAGAAGGCGGTTAACATGGTCCGATCAGCATCCACTCGAACAAACAAGTTCAACAGTAAATGGGATGGTAGCGTAGTCAACCAACGCATCACAGAGTATAAACCCTACATGGTACAGCAAGTTAACGTTGCTTACGCAATTCAAGAACACATAGAAACCAAAGTCAAAGACTATTTGGAACCACTCGGCATGTATACTATTCAGCAGCATCATTACATGAACTTTGCTCAGAAACTGTGGGCGCTAGGCAGAATGTTCACTGGTGAAACTTTACGGATGGAAGCAGAAGTAGAAGCCTCAAAATGGCTACGTAGAGGCTTAAACACAACCCATCTAATAGCAATCGCTCAACTCATGGGAATCTCGCTTGTCACATTCCCCTAAACCCTTCAAGACATGGCTCATAAACAAGTATGGTTTTCAGGAAGGAATGAAGCGTTACCAAAAATGGCAACGAGCGGAGTATTAGATGAACCGTAGATGTCGCAGGTGCATTAGACATCATAACGCTCACAAGATGTCATGCTACCTAAAAGCAACATGCCCACTGCTAACACCATCACCATAAAAGAACCCTAACAAAATCCCTGACAGAAAATCTGACAAGATAAAGGAGGAATCTGAATGGTAGAATCCAAATGGAAAAGAGAACTTAAAGAGATACTAACAAAGCAAGGCTTCACAGAAAAAGACATCAACACACTACTCAAACTAGCCCAAGAAAACAACTACATATACTTCAAACTACAAAGCCTAGTAACAACCCTCTATGAACTCCGACAAATGATAGCAGTCAGCTAAGAAGAATAGAAAATCTGACAAGGAAAAACAACCTCTAAGGAAAACCCTTAAATAAACCCTTTTGCACCCTTTTTCTAAGTGAAAAAAATGTCGAAAGAACCTATACAATTCTATGCCAAAATAAACAAGGAAGGTCGAGTGCTAATTCCGAAGGAAATTAGAGAATACCACAACATAGTCGGTGGCGAAACAGTGAAAGTAACAGTTGAGTTTAAAGAGGAAGGATGAGAGCATGGCAATCGAGCGCATGGTTAATTTCCATACTCTCCATTTGCAGAGTCGCATCCTCAGTGAAGTCATTAAAGAATTAGACATTAAAGAGCTTTGCGTAACAAAACTAGTGATAAGTGCGAACAAAACCATCGAAACGAAATCTGAAAAATTACCTATTCCAGAACTTGAGCAATTCACTTCGAGACCATATATTGATAAGCAAAGTCGAAAGTGGGATGAAATTAGGAATTTTCCCCTATGGAAGCGAGAGCAAACACAAGAGATGCTAAACCAAAAAACACTTGAACACAAAGATGGGATAAACCTAGAATACGTAAACAAGGTGCTAACAAATCCCCCCTATGAATTCCCATATGTCAGAGTAGAAGAACTACAAGGCACAATCTTAAAGGAAGTTCCAAAAGGCACACCAAAGAAAATCACCTTCAAACGAACACTAGTAAAACAAGCAGCAGTAGTAAGCACCCTTAAACCTCAACCACACGCAGGACCAAAATACACCCTAGAACTAACAACAACAAGACGCAAAGAACCAGTAGAAAGAATACGAGAACTCATAGCACAACACGACCCCATAAAATTCTGCGAACAAATCCTCAAAGAAGACTACGTAACCATCTGCAAAGAAATCCTAAAACCAAAAGACTAACCAACACCAACACCAACAACCACAACCCCCCCTTTTTCTAACCCCTATTTAGTCACTAGGTAACACGCCATCAATATATAATCGTAAGATGATGAATGTTAAAGAGTAATGTTAAAGAAAAAGAAGAATAAAAGAAAGAATAAAAGAAATAAAGTAAATAAATATAATGTATATATCGATTGTCTCTTAGCCTCAATGTTCATGTTAGAGAGCGACAGATAGTCTGAAAGAATGTCCAAAAAGCCTACCGTAACAGCATCCGTAGAAGCCCGCATGACGTGACCCGTAGGACACTCGATTTGAAACCATGAGACTGTAGGGAACAGGAACATAGAGACTTAGAGACAAGCGATAGTAACCTAATATGGCTTGAGAGACTGTAGGGAATATAGAGTCTTAGGGACAAATTAGCATAAGGGGGGGTTTGGGGGGCGCTCCCCCCATCCACACTTTTTCTCGTGACTGGACTTGTAGAACAGTTGAACAGTTGTGCAGTGAAGTTTTTATGGTCTGGTTTATGAGTTGTTTTTCAGACTGGTTTTTTGACAAGTTTTCAGACTTGGATTTGTGTTCTACAGTTGAACAGTTCGTCAAGTTGGTTGCAAAGACCTTTGCGAGTTGAATAGTTCTATGAAAAGCAGCAGAGACAGCGCTCTCAAGTATGTTCCTAATAGGTTAGAAGTCAATGGCGTGTTTTTATTCAAGTTCAAGTTGAAGTTGAAGTGTTGTGATGAAGGTTGTTGTGAGGGCTGTTATGCAGAAGATTGCGATTGTTAGGGAGAAGTTTGGTTTGTTGTATAGTTCGAGGTAGGCTTGTAACATTATTGCAAATACGCATAGGGTTATTATGATGTTTTGTATCCATGTTGGGTTTGAGGTTATCTTGTATGTTTTTGGCATGGTTTGATGGTTGTTTTTGTGGTTATTAAATTGGTATGGAAGAATCTTCTATATGTAGTCGATGGCTTGTTTTTGTGGGTTTTGTAGTAGTTCTGGGGGGGGTTGTTTTAGTAGTTGTAGGAGTATTTGGATTTCTTTGTTTGTCCATATGTTGTGCTGTAGTCCCTTGAGGAATAGTTTGTATAGTTGGTAGTATGTTGTCATGGGTTTATGTTTGTTTTTGTGGTTATTTAAGGTGTATGGAAGATTGTTCTAGTGCTGGGTCTGTTGTGTTTGATTCGGTTTTGGTGCTTGGAAAAAAGTTTGCGGGGGCGCATTTTTTGAAGGTGTATTAGGTGATTCAGTGGTGAGTGGTGCTGGAGGTGTCGCAAGAATGAGAAGGGAGAACCTTCCAAAACTTACGCCAGCACCAACTCAAAATGTATTTGCTACGAGCATCCTTATGTGTTTTTGGTTTGTGGTTTGTTTGAAGGTGTGTTCAACAACGTTTATATATTACGATATACGATATATGTAAGTAGGTGTCTAAGAATGAAAGGGAAAATAAGTAATATACAAGCCATCAGCGCTTGGGTTTGGCGCACTGCAAAATACCTAAAACTTTGGCGAAATTTGGGCTTCATGGATTTTGGGAAGCGGATGTCTTTCAGTGGTGGCTATGTCTACTCTGTGGCAGGTTC
>Ga0315308_1001971_pt1 | contig 11691 bp, 12 predicted proteins | sample TDP3_MG_FD_203078 | JGI IMG/M metagenome (GOLD analysis project Ga0315308, IMG submission 203078) | Freshwater sediment microbial communities from Lake Towuti, South Sulawesi, Indonesia - TDP3 | ecosystem: Environmental > Aquatic > Freshwater > Lake > Sediment | place: Indonesia: South Sulawesi... | reverse complement strand
CCGATGCATGAAAGATCCCTTGTCGTGATCTTTGCCCGTTCGACGCTCGACATCATCGTCTTCAGTGTCAGGCGCCATATCTCGGAGGGGTCGTGTTCGACCCAGCCCGGCCGTGGATAGATCTGGGTTATCTCCTCGTGGCTCGATGATATCTGAATTCCAGATCGGTTCCAGACAATGGACCTTACGCTCGTAGTTCCCTCGTCGATCGTCAGGATGTAGCTACCGAGCTTTGACATCGCAGCCGTCATTGTGGCGTAGATATTCGATATTTAGGTTTACCATATGGCACAGGGCTCGATGTAAGTGCCTTCGAAGTATCTGATGAGATACGAGCAAGAAAAGCATTCTAGGCAACGATGGAAGAAGCGATGATGTTGTGGTAACTGACCTTGCGTTTAAAGCGATTTATTTGTCAATCCACTAACCGGGATTGCCCGTTCCCTCTATCTATGGAGATGCCCATAGAGCTTGAGCTCCTCTAAGGAGAACTGACGCCATAATCAAGGTCTTGCAGGGTTGGTGTGAAAACCTATGAATAAACCTCACTGAAGCGCTTCCCTAAACCACGAAGTTGCCCTTGGAAAGTCGTCGATCAACTCAGTCCTCTTGTGCCACCTCTGATTATCCTTCACGGTCTTTAACAGACACGCGGCCAACCATACCTTCACTTCGTCCTTTTCCCCAAGGGAAGAACGGACAGCCTCAACGATTTCCAAAGCGTCGTTTTCGAAGACGTAACGCGCATCTTTCAACCAAGCCTCTTTCGGCGATTCCTCCTTCAACCAGGAATTGATGGCGGTCGAGTACGCTAGTATGTTTTCTTCTACAAAACGTCTGAATTCACTAAGCATCAATGTCACCTCACCAGTTGTACCGGCGCACAGGAGACCAGAATCAAGGAGCATGGAGTAACAACATTGACACTTCGTAATGCCGCCCGCATCCGACAAGCACTTGAAACAATTAAAAGGTCGACCCAAGTGGCCTGCGTGTGCTTGGACTCGAAAATCCTTGCACGCCCATTCACACGTGTCCTCCGTTAGCTTCATGAGAGAAGACAAGGAGGGCTCATCTGAATCGGTCATATGAATGAACTTCTCAACAAAGCCCACCTTGCTCTCCGTCGGCAGGCCCAGAAAACCGAAGACCTTGGACTCGATTGGGGTCTCCGGTCGAACTCGCTTTGGCCATTTCTCGAGAGCCCTAATGTAATCCGAAATGATTCCCTTTCTCTGTTCGTTCAGGCTGTTCCGATCATGGTAGCCAAGGGAGTCCAATAGGTCACGGCCTTCACAGCCTATCTTCGCGTACCTGGAGAAGGAACCGTCTCCCATCTCCTTGCAGAGGATCTCAACGCTTCGCGGGAATAGGGGGTGCACTCGGCAGAACTCAGACAAAAAAAGAAGAGGCGATTATGTTGTGGAAGGTGGACCTAACTCGTAGGATGGCGTCGTTCTCCCTTGTGGGATGTACCCTGTTCGTTAGGAGGACCACGATGAGCTCATTCACCGGGTCGATCCATAGGGAGGTTCCTGGGAAACCCGTATGGCCGAACGATGAGTCGGACAATAAGTCGCCGGCGGAGGACCCGCTCTTTGATTTCATAGCCCACCCTATCCCCCTCGGTTCGTCGAATTTTTCCGTATGGTTCCGAATCATCAACTTTACAGACGATGGGCTTAAAATCCTAGTGCCTCCGTATTCCCCCTCGTTCAGGAACGCCTGCGCGAAGATCGCAAGGTCCAGCGCAGTCGAGAAGAGGCCGGCGTTGCCGCTGACCCCTCCCATGCCGAAGGCATTTTCGTCGTGGACCTCCCCTATGAGCACGCGTCCCCGCCATTTGCATCTCTCCGTCGCCGCTATCCTATCCCTCATCGCCATTGGGGGGTTGAACAGGGTGTCCTTCATCCCCAGCGGCAAGAATACCTCCCTTCTCGCAAAGGAACCGAGATCCTCGCCCATGACCTTCTCGAGGATGAAGGTCAACAGTATGAATCCCAGGCAGCTGTAGACGACCTTTTCCCCCGGTAGATATTCCAAGTCCATTCGGCATATCTCGTGGAGGAAATTTTCCCTGCCCTTACACACCTCATAAAGTGGTTTCCAAGCAGGCAGTCCGGATATATGGGTTAAAAGATCATGCAATGTAGTCCCATCCTTCTTCCCTCCGGTGTATTCGGGGACGTAATGACTTATGGGGTCGCTCAGCGTGACTTTACCCCTCTCAAGCAATATCATCAGTGATGTTGCTGTAGCCACGGGTTTAGTTATAGAACCCATGTCGTAGATCGTATCCAACTTCATGGGCCTGGACATCTCGGGAGGTGTCGATACCGCATTCCCATATGCCTCGTGCGCGACTATAACGCCCTTGCGAGCAACTAGGAAAGTAGCACCGGGAAAGGCGCCATCGTGAATTGCACTCCTTATGAGGTTGCTCGCCTCTTTAACGATGCTGGGGTCCATCCCAGCATTCTGAGTCTTATCATGCCTCAGGATGAATTTACCGGACATCCGATCGCCCTTTAACAAGTCCTCGAACGGCCTGTTAACGTCGCGAATTAAGTCTTTTGAGATTGCCTCATCAAATGCACGCCCTGCATGTCCAGAATGATTTGGTGGCCGCGATGATCAGCGCAGGGCCGCATAGAGGCCGCTGATATTGTCCTTAATTGACTGGAGGAGAGGGTATCTTATTTTAACTGGCGATTCCAATTTCTCCAATCGCGCTACCCTGAAGTAGATCGGCGGATGGGGATCCCACCCGAGCCATTCCTGAATCCTGTAGGAGGGCATCCTCTCGAACTGCAATCTGCGATATCCTATCTTTTCTAATGCATCGGCTAGGATCGTGGGTTGGCCGATTCTGATGGCTGACTCAAGATCGGCACGGGATTCGAAGAACTTCGCTATGAAGTAGATCACGCCAAAGGTCAGGAAGAGGTAGAGTAACCCAAACACGTATACTAAAGGCCATAATACGTATGCCCTGAGTAGGAATTCGGCAGATGATAATCCGAAGAGGATTAAGGGATCCCTTGCCCTGAGGTGACTGAATTCGTGCCCAATTACGCTCAGTATCTCGTCCTCCTTGAGTTGTACCAAAAGGCCGGTGGTTATGAGCACCACTCCATGGGTTGGGGCTGGCCCCGAGGCCGCTGCGTTGGGCATTGTAGTGTTGGCGATAACGATCTTGGGTACCGGGAGTCCGAAGATCCCTGCGGCTTTTTTGACGATCTCGTAGACATTTACTTTTTTCGTCATCATGTTACCTGGCTCGCACTTAAATCCGTATGAGGAAAGGACATTCCCAACTGCCTCACAGTCTATGGGCTTGTTGAGGGGTATAGTTTGATTGTAGATCTCCTCCTTTATTTTTAATAGAGTTTCTCTGCCATATCTCTTCCGAAATTCCTTATATTCTTCGATTGGCATGTGGTATTCAAAAAGGTGGACGTCTGCATTCTTCTCGGTAATGCGCCAATCCCCTGTCCTCATTATGAATTTATCGGAGAGCAGGACCAATACGAACTGGATCGCCACGAGGGCTATCGGGGCGTATATCCCCAAAAATGCAAATAGGATTATGCTGGCCGCCATGAAAATTATGAAGAACACCAACATGCTCTCCGAGAATATCTTGGCGATAATGCTCTTCCGCCCCGGGATCATCTCTGGTATCACCTCCTCGCCCTCGACCCATGCGAAGTATAACGTGGTCCTCCTGATCTGCTCCTCGTACAACTTGACGCCGATGACCATGTCCTCCTTGAGCTGTTCTAGCGCCTCTTTTGGAAAATTCGGGTCACTCGGCGCCATTTTAACTTGGACCGGCTGTCCTGCCCTTATTTCAACATCGACGTTTCCCCGTCCGTCAGGTCCTTGAACCGTGAATGAGATGGAGTAGTTGTTATCTACTTCCATTCGGTTGACGTTCGTGAAACGTTCTTCGTGTGGAAGGATATACTGCTGATAGAAAAATTTGATGAGGTCGTCGAAATACGCCGGCGTGATCTCGGTATCGATCGTGAAGTTGATGGCGGTCGAGGGGGCGATCATTTTATCCTTTCCTAATTGATGCCCAAACCACCCTTTATATAAACGTGTTCCGTATAATTCGGTTAAACGCAGCGTCGGCCTTGATATCCCAAAACGATAATCAAACCAAACATCCAAGCGCCGTAACATCGAGAAGTAACTTCCCAGGCATCGTCTACCTCACCTTCTTTGTTGGCAAGACTAATCCCAGGATCTCAAGGTTGAGGCTTACCTGACCGGCGGGATCTTTGACGAATACAGCCCGCGTATCGTCATCCTTGGCAAAGAAACGGGTTTCCGATTCGGCGTACGCCTGAGACCACTGCTGACCATCGACGGAGATGTACAATTTCCCATCCTCGACTTTGACTTGTCACCTACCGATTCATGCTAAAAAGTTAATTATATATTAGTTCATATCGATGCTCCTTTGTCATGCTTGATGTGATAACGGTAAACATATGCGAGATATTACTCGCTCTCGGATTATTCAAACACGGAATGATGATATATTAATTAAGTGCTAGTTTTCCTAGTTCTAGCCTTGCATTATCTTATATCTGTTTAGTTATAACGGAATGCTGCGGTCTCATCGATTACGACTGAACCGATCATTACTCCACACATCCGCCGTATCGCTGTATCCCCGTCTCTCCCAGTAACCTAGCTCCTTTTTAGAAGTGAATGTCATCTTCGTTATCCACATGGCGCTCTTGTAGGCATATTTGCTGGGAACCACCAACCGAAGGGGCGCTCCCAGGCCAGCCTCGAGATATTTCCCATCGATTTTATATGCCAGGAGCACGCCATCCTTCAAAAGATCCTCAATCGAGAGTGAAGTCGTATACCCATCCATGCATCCAAAGGTAACGGACGTCGCACTTTCCTTCGGTTTGACCTGATTAATCATGTACTTTAAGGATACCCCTTCCCATCTGCAACCCACGACGCTCCAACCTTCAACGCAGTGGAAGTCGCTCACCGACTCGTATGATGGCCATTTCAACAGGTCGTCCCAACTTAGCTGCAATGGGTTTTCAATTTCCCCATCTATTACCAAGGTCCATCCCTCACGATCTATCTGTGGAATCGAAGGCGTAATGCCAGGGTGATCGGTACCCCACCTGAGTAAGCGCTTTACGCGCCTCTGGCCGGGCGGTAAACCCTCTTTATTGGACAATCTCGAGTTCATTTGAATGAATATGTCGTAAAAGATAAGGATTGCTAAATCTGCTCCTGCGATGTAGTTTAATAACATGATTATCGGTCGAAGCTCGAAGCCCTATATGCTTATGCTGAAGCATCCCTTGTCCGCCTATACCTCGATATCGTCTCGAGCATGGCACATACGTTCTCCTTTGGAGTTGCCGACGTGATCTGATTTGAAACGCCAACCACTATGCCCTTATTGTTCTTGACGTCCTCGACGCTACCCCTGTGCAGCGTGTGGGAACTTATATTACCTATGCAAGTGAGCCTTGGATACCTCCGTTCGAGAATAGTGAGATCCATGCCGGCCCTCCTATCTATCTCGTAGTACCCATCGACTCCCGATTTTCCAAAAAGGTCGTCGGCGATCGGCCAGAGGTTCCCGTCGGAACCGAAGAGGTAGTACATCCCATGTTCATGGCATGATTCTGCTATTCTCCTGAGCCTTGGGAGCATCAATTCGCGGAAGGACCTCGGCGAATAAAATGGGCCTTTGCTTGACGCGATGTCTCCGCCTCCGAATATCAGCTTCGCCCCAACCTTACTGAGCGAATCCATGTCCCTGATGGCCATCTTGGCCTGCACCTCGAAAAGGCGGGACACGAGATCCGGCCTGGCCACTACGGCCTCGAGCCAGATCTTCGAACCCAGGGGTATGCCGATGCTTCCACCTCCGACCCTTATGGCGTAGTTATGGCCCAGCTGCTCAACGATGGCCTTGACCTCCTCGAAGTCGGCTTCCGTTGGGAGGTTTCGGATTGAATCCTCCTGCCTCAGGACATCGCCCTCCAGCGCATCGAAGTCCTCCTCCGCCTTGTGGCTTTTGGCAACTACTTGGAAGAGCTCGGTCTCGGGATCTAGGCGCCTGACCTCCCATTCCCCCTCGGGTTCGCCGAACATCAATGTGAATTTATCGATCAATTTGCACGGTTTGGCATCCATCCTCCAATATTCATGCCTCACGATGTCCTGTTGGGTTGCCTCCGCCAGTTCGATCGCGTCGCGTCTTGTCCTCTCGATGAACCTTTCATGGTCTTCCTCCCCTTCCCAGCACGAGATCGCCTCCCTCCACTGCTGTATCCCTCCCCCGACGTAGGCCTCGTGGCCGAGGACGTGTGATGCGGCCCGTGAGGAGAATCCTATGTGGTGGACTGCGAAGACGTCTGGGGCCTCGTGCGCGAATGTCCTGAGCACCCTTTCGACGGGCAGCACGTCCCGTTCCACCTGACCTCTAGCAGCGCCGATCGCCATTAAAATCTTTCATTCATTGAGTGTTTTCAGGATCACGTCCGGCCTGTTTGATGTAATGCTGTCTATGCCGAACGATGCGAGATTTCTCGCGAGGGCTCCATCGTCCACGGGCCATGCGTCAAATGTCAGACCATGAACGTGCGTTTCGAAGATGTCGGCTTCACAAAATCTATTGATCAAGATGGCCAATGAATTGGCGTAACTGCCGATTGACGAATGCAGCAAACCTTTGTTGAATGAAGTCGATATGGCGACCGCGGGCGTGCCCGAGCAGATCTCCCTGAATTTCCTGATCCTCGCCAACTCGAACGATGCGACCTGGACCTTCTCAACCAATCCAAACTCCCTCAGCAGGCCGGAGATCGCCTCCTCCATTCCGCCATCCTTGAGCTCTATCCGCGTTAGGATCCTTCCGTCGATCGACCTCAGGGCCTCCTCGAGCGTTGGGATCGCGGTTCCCTTGAAGGCGTGGCCGAACCAAGATCCGGCATCGAGGGCCCTGATCTGCCCGATGTCGAGGTCCTTCACGAGCCCGCTGCCGTTCGTGGTCCTGTTGACGCTCTCATCGTGAATGACGACTATCGCGCCATCCCCCGCCGACCTCGCATCTAACTCCACGATGTTCACCCCAAGCTCTATGGCCTTGAGGAATGATGGGATGGTATTTTCGGGAGCTAGATTCGGTGAGCCCCTGTGCCCGACGATCGCGGGTTTCATCGAGCTGAGGGCCTTCGCAATACTTGAAAATGCTTTCCCCCTCATGGGGGCACTCCAATGGTGGAGAGGCTAGGCCCTCACTATGTTTAGGCCGGAGGCCCTCCTCAACCTGTTCGCGATGGCAAGACCGAGGCCCTTTGGCGCTATCCCTTCGGCGACGATTATGTCGACCCCATCATCATCGAAATCCCTGAGGAGCCCGTAGAGGCGTTTGGCAACCGTAGCCAGATCCTCCCTGCTTCCCAAGGATTTGACGACGTCCGCATCATATGCGGATCTGCTTTCATCCGTTGCCATGATGCCCACCCTCCTTCCCCTCCTCATGTGTAGGGCGGCAAGTTCCTGGACCTTCCTCATGACGGCGCCAGGGGTTCCTTCGACAACAATCACATTTGCCTTTGGTGCATAGTGCTTATGTTTCATCCCAGGGGAACGAGCTACGGCCAGGCGCATTTTCCTCCCAGCCAATATGATCGGATGTAGTTTCACCCTTCCCAGGATTCCCCTCAGTTCCTCGTATGGGGTGCCCCCTGGCCTGAGGATCTGAGGGGGGGCGGAGGTCATGTCGATGACCGTCGACTCCACGCCTATCCTCGTGGCCCCTGCGTCCAATACGACGTCGATCCTCCCCGCGAGATCCTCCATGACGTGTGCGGCGGTAGTTGGGCTTGGCCTTCCTGCGAGGTTTGCGCTGGGCGCCGCTATCGCTGTCCCGGACTCGGATATGAGGGCGAGGGCAACCTTGCAATCCGGCATCCTTATCGCCACGGTGTCTAGGCCCGCAACGGCGATGTCGGGCACTGCCTTCGATCTCTTGAGCACGAGCGTCAGGGGCCCTGGCCAGAATCTGGCCATCAATTTTTCAGCGGATTTCGGGATTTCACTTGCGAGCTCGTAAACTTCCTCCTTTCGGGCTACATGAACTATCATGGGATTATCGGGAGGCCTCTTCTTCGCGATGAAGATCCCCTTGACCGCCTCCGCGTTCAGGACATCGGCCCCAAGCCCGTACACCGTTTCGGTTGGAAAGGCTACCGTTCCGCCTTTTCGAATCGCCCTCGCTGCGATTCGGATCTTGGCGATTTCCGGTTCCTGGGCATTGACTTTCAGTATTATTGTCCGTTTCATCTATCATTTGCCCATCTGGCGATTGTCTTACCTATCTCTCCCTTCGCCCTGAGAGCTGTTGCACATCTGCCATCAGGGATTTGACGAATGCGTTATCGTTCGAGAGGGCCCTTTTCAGATTCTCTATCCTTTTGACAGGACCCGGATCTATCCCCCTAAGGCAAGCTAGGTACAGGCTTGCGGAATCACAGATCTGAATCGTAGTGAGCAGCTGCACGACGCCGGATCCGACGCCCTTTACCACCACTATATCGTCAACGCTGTTCCTCAGCACTTTCGATGTCTCATCGATTCTGCTCTTCATCCGGGGATCTTCATCTTCGCTTCGAAGCAGCACCAACACGGGTTTTATCTCGGATGGGATTATGTCGAACCCCTCGATGTCATTGTGATCGAGCTCGGAGAATAATTCGCATTTGGAGCAGAGCTTGCTATTTTCATTGAGCTGTTGCTTAAACCTCAACGCCGCTCCCGAATACATGCCATGCCCGTATACTATCGGCAAATGTCCGGAGATGCTCAGGGCCAATTGTTTTGCTGGATTCTCGGGCGTAGGTGTCCTATACGAGCACTTCTCTGCGACAGCCCTTAGGGTTTCGCTTGAGCCAAGGACGTTATCCAGCGCATCCCTTGGCGCAATCCCAAGATGCACTAAAAGCGCAAGCAGCGGAACGAAGAGGAAACCGAGTGCTGCCCTCGGCTGATATCCGCTGGGTATCTTCACATGGGGTATGCTCAGCATTTTGCTGAATACCTCCAGCTCGCCTCCCGAACTCACGGAGAACATCGTAGAGCGCCTCTTTGCAGCTTCAACTAGGCAGCTGAGGGTCTCCTCCGTGTCGCCTGAGTAACTGGCCAAGAAGACAAGATCGCCATCGCTTACGTACCTTGGCAACGAATAGTCCCTCACGACGAGGAGGGGCACAGTGAGTTCCTTCTGAAGCCACGACTTGACGAGCTCCATTCCTATCGCGGAGCCACCCATTCCGCAGCCGATTACCCTGTTGAAGGCCTTCTTCTCGACGTGCGAGATGACCTTTGAGGCTAGAGCGTAAGAGTCGGCGATATGGGACGGGAATGATTCCACTGCGCCAAACATCTCAAGTGAGTCGAATTTTTTCAGTTCTACAGGGTCGTCCAGGTCCATTGTTGTGTCCAGCCTCAATTGGCCTTGGCTAAAAAGTTTCTGTAGGCTTCAGCTTGCATTACACTCTACGAGGATCTACAATTGTTCAATTGGGAAGGCCTTCTCCCAGGGCTTGGTCGTCAACCACTCCTGGATCCAGTCGCTTGGCATGACGAGGGAGAGCCCAGCGATCGTCCCCACGGAACTCCCCAGTTTCGACAGCCGTACGTCCGTGCCTCTGGAGATCGCCTTGAAGGAATGTTCCTCGATATATCGCCTGAGTGGCACGAGGATCAGGTCAGAGCTTTTCATGACCCCGCCGCCGAGAACCACGACCTTTGTGTCAGTAGCATTGATCACGTTGATGATGCCTATGCCGAGGTATTTCACGGTCTCCTCTATTATTTCGACAGCCAATGGGTCCTTGAGCCTGGCCGCATCGAAGACCTCTTTCGACGTGAGCGCATTAAGGTCATTATTAGATAGCGCCAACATCGTGGATTTACGCACATTCTCCCTCTCAACCCTTTCCCTCGCCCTCCTCGCAATCGACTTTCCAGATACCATCGCCTCTAGACAACCCCTTTGGCCACATCCACATTGCGGCCCATCTGGCACTATGATCTGGTGCCCCACGTGAGCAGCATTCCCGTTCTTGCCTTCACAGAGGATCCCATCAACAATAAAGCCGCCACCGACGCCTGTGCTTATCGTCATATAGACGCAATTATTCTCACCAACGGCAGCCCCGAAGAGGTTTTCGGCCAACGCTGCAGCCTTGGCGTCGTTCTCGAGCCTATACCTAATGTTCTCCCCGAACGACTCCCTCAATGGCCCGATTATGGGGATGATGTGCCAACCGTTAATCTCATCGCAGATGTTGGGCGTATCCTCCAAAGAGGTCATCTCCCTGAAGGGGCCGCAGGAACTCACCCCGATGCCCCTGAGGCCGGATATATCGCCGTTGGCCCTCGAGAAGGCGAACCTGATAAGTTGCTTCAGCTGATCGCTTACGGCCCTCTCCGTCCCTCGCCTCTTGGTCTGTTGCGTGACCTCGACGAGGACCTTCTCCCTGTTCGCCAGGATGATCCTAACCCATGTCCCGCCGATATCGACCCCCACGTAACAATCCGAACTTATGTGCATTTGAGCCCTAACCCGCGAATCCGCCTTAAAGCTATTTCAGCCCCCTATGCTCTAGGACGACGTAATTGATCGAAACATTAATGCCGGCCATCGATTCGGTGGCCCTTGGCCATAATGAGCCCAATCGCTCTGGGGATTTCGGGAAGCCCACGGAAGGGGGGCAACACGGACATATCTGTTAAGATGGTCTTGGAGGAACTGAACGGCGGGGGTTTCGAGACCGAATTCCTGCGAATCGCCGATCTCAGGATCAGGCATTGCGAGGGCTGCAGGAAGTGCATGCAGATCGGGCGGTGTGCGATAACGGGCGACGACTTCGATTTACTATTGGGGAAGATCGATGGGGCATCGCTGATCGTGCTGGGCCTCCCCGTTTACTGGAACAGCCCACCAGGGGGCTTCAAGGACTTCATGGACCGAACGCATGGATTCTACCTCAACCATGCGTATTTCGCACGGAAGAAATTCGGGATATTGAGCGTTGCTACAGAGTCCGGGTTCGAGACCCACGAGGCGATCCTAGAGGGTTGGCTCCAATCCTATGGCGGCACTATTATCGATAAGGTGCGCATCCTTTCAAGAGAGAGAGGAGAGGTGCTCTCTCGTCCCAACGAAATCGAGAAGATAAGGGAGTTCGCTACTAGGCTGCTTAGTGGGATTTAGATAGATTGACCTCATGATGAGAGCGACGATAGTTATCTATCTTTAGAATGCGAGTGCGTGATCGTGATAACTTCATCCTTGATCTCCAACATGAAGTTCTCACCGCATTTCGGACACCTTATCTTGCCCTCGTAATTCCAATGCGATGCGTCGTCGAGATGGATCATCGTCTTGCAATCCTCGTTCAGACAAATGACGTGGACCAAGTTCCCTCCCCCAGTTACAAAGATCTTCTGCTTCCAGTAGCCATTTCAATCATATATCTCTATGGGCGCTACACGTAGGAGATCATCGTGATGTTTTTAGGAAAGTTTTATATAAATAAATATAGACGAGCCTCACAGGAGAAAAGGTAAGGTGTAATATCTTGGGTACTACACAATCTGAAGTAACTACCGAAAAAATCCCTT
>Ga0315308_1001968_pt1 | contig 11701 bp, 10 predicted proteins | sample TDP3_MG_FD_203078 | JGI IMG/M metagenome (GOLD analysis project Ga0315308, IMG submission 203078) | Freshwater sediment microbial communities from Lake Towuti, South Sulawesi, Indonesia - TDP3 | ecosystem: Environmental > Aquatic > Freshwater > Lake > Sediment | place: Indonesia: South Sulawesi... | reverse complement strand
AAAAAGCATTACTGAAACGAGGAAGCTGAGGGACAAAGCTTGTTTAACACGCAAATCTCACACTTCGGTTTCCTTGCGTCGCAGATTCTTCTGCCGTGAAATATCAGCAAGTCCGCAATCCTCATCCAACTACTTTTCGGAACGATCTCCATCAAGTCCTTCTCTATCTTGTCCGCATCCTCCTGCTCCGTAAGCCCTAGCCTTCTAGATACCCTGCGAACATGGGTGTCCACAGCTATTCCTTCAATTACTCCGTAAGCATTTGATAAGACAATGTTCGCAGTTTTTCTGGCGACGCCCGGCAACTCAAGCATCTCATCCATAGTCTTTGGAACTTGTGAGCCAAACTTTTCAACTAAGATTTGACAGCAACTCTTGACATTTCTAGCCTTGCTATGGTAAAAGCCTGTACTTTTTATGTCTTCTTCGAATTCTTTCAGATCTACGGTTGCGTAGTCTTCTGCCTTTCTGTACTTTTTGAAAAGCGTCTTCGTGACGATGTTTACCCTCTCATCTGTGCATTGAGCTGAGAGCATTGTCGCGATCAAGAGCTCAAGAGGGTTTGTATAGGTTAGTGCTATTTTTGCGTCAGGATGTTCCTTCTCCAAAAGCTCAATTATCTTTAACACCTTGGTTTTGTTGCCAAGCCTCATTTGATAGCCCTTTCTTCAACTTCACTACTATTATTTAATCTGTATTTTCTTTGCTAAATAGTTTACAGAAAACTTCCGCTTTTCCGTTGGTGCTAACGATCACTCAAAAGCTTGGCACGCGACTGAGAAAAGGCTTTACTCAACCAGAATCGCATATAAATCGGAATAGATGAAGAAAGAGTATCATCCGGAGAACGTGCGAAATCTTGGCTCAAAGCATATCGAAAATCGACATACCATCTTTGTTCATGGTCCTTTCCTTAACGATTAACATTTTCATTGGCTTCGTAGATCCCACTGAGATATCAGTTTCGAAAGAATTTGGAATTGGACTTCTCATTCCGGGGTCTCTGTTTTTCGTCTACGTGCTTCTTTATCTGAGAAGTGGCTTCTTTGGAGAGACTGAGCCAAAGCTCGATTTTCTAGTTACAAAAGGTCCGTACCAGTTCTGCAGGCACCCTCAATACTTGAGCTTCATCATAATGGTTTTGGGCTTTGACCTGATCTTTAGAAGCGTTATAGGCATAGTGTTCACCCTTACATTATCTATTCCGAGTGTGGTTTACAGAGCAAGAATCGAGGACGAGCTGCTGAGAGGAGAGTTTGGCGAGGAATGGGAGAACTATGCGAATGAGGTCGGGTTCTTGTTCCCAAAGAAGACAAAGAAAAAGAGACACTTCATAGCGCGGGCATAAGCAGTCAAAACGTGTTCATAGATGCGGCTGTGCATGCCCATACTAATGAAAAGATACTCCTAGAGTTGATCGTTCCAGAATATCAGTATGTTAGGCGTGGTGGTCCCTGCTTAATGCGGGTGCGCACGCTATCCAGTCCCATTGTATCCCACATCGCTTCCAGCCACCACGTTACACCTGCTTCCATCCATGGGCGAACGGTTGAAACCGCCTTTTCCCGATCATCCCCTGGCGTTTTACCCTCCATTACAATATCGAAAGGCGTCTTTTGGGTGCCGTGTTCATCGATAAATGCCTTCATGACCCGTATGTCAGCAGGAGTTACCTCCGCGAAGGTGCCGTCATCACTCATCTTGCAGGGAATCAATCCGTCCCAGCGAAGGACGCGCCGCATGGATTTCATCCGCGGCCATGCGCCTACCACCCAGATGGGAATACGCGGTTTTTGCACGGGCGGTGGTGGCGGATAGAACGTGGTCTCCTTAACCTTGTAGTGATTTCCATTGTAGCTGAACGGCTGCCCGCGCCACAGACCCGCGAGAATGTCTAGCCCTTCATCCAACAGTTCCGCGCGGGTCTTGCGATCGGTCACTTCGCCGAATGCTTCAAACCCAGTATTTATCGCGCCCAGCCCAACCGAAAGAATGACGCGCCCATTAGACAGGTTGTCGAGCGTCGCCGTCTCGCTGGCGAGCTTCCATGGTCGCATTCGAGACATAGGTGTGAGCATCGTGCCGAGGCGTATGCGTTCCGTTCTCATGGCGGCTGCGGTCAGCGACACCCAAGCGTCAACACCCCATACTGGCTCCCAGAGAAAGAAGCCGTCCCAGCCAGCATTTTCCGCATCATGGGCAAACTCGGCGGCGGTTCTGGCATCACCACGTGGAAGAATGAAACCGTGCTTCATAATCAACACCTTGTTCTAGCTTTCTGTCAATTGTGTATATCGGTTACAGGCGTTCCTTAAAGAGTTACCGATATAGTGCATTGATGGGGTAGTACTCAACCACCATTTTCTCTTGTTCTGAACGTTTAGGTCTAGGCTCTTTTTTGGCGGATGTATGTTTGCGCTCCATCCATGTAGCTGCTACTCCAACTGCTCCAGCAACCAGTCCAAAGAGGACGAATCTTTCGAGCTTCTGGGTATAGTTCAAGGCTGCAAAGATACCAGCTAACAGTCCTGATGGGGAAGCCTGCTTTCATGTCTTTACTCACGTATCCGCCGAAAAATCCAACTAGCTAGCTAAGTTCAGGAAACAAAGGACGTACAGGTAGAAAAAGAGAGACATTTCATTGTAACATGAGTAAAGGAGCTATTATGAAGCCAAATGCATCATTCACTCCATGAACTACAATACATGGGTAAACGCTTCGTTCTTTAAGGTAAAGAACCACGAGTCCTGCTGAGAGAACTCCTACATCCAAGGTGGGTCCTAACCCGAAAAACTTAAGGTGTACAAAGGTGAAGACCGTCCAAGATACGATTCCTGCTAGCCAACTTTTTCCCGCTAATGAAGTTATTCTTTCAATCACGTACCCCCGGTAAGATATCTCTTCAAGAAAAGTTCCGGTAAAGAAAAGACTAAGGAGGGTGAGAAAATTGTACTCTCTTATCATTGGCTGGAGACTTCTTAATCCTTCAAGTCCTATTGTTCCTAGAGCGAAACCAGTACCAGTCCAAACTATCAGGAGCAGGAAGTAAGCTAGAATTCCCGTCCACAAATATCTCGTCTTGAATTTTCCAAATCCAATGCTTCTCATTTTGTTGCCCTCGACTTTGGGAATCCAGAAAGTGAGAAATATTAGAAGGATAAGCCATTCTACTGAAACAGCCATTACGATGTAAATATCGCTTGGATGCTCCGGAAGAAGAACATCTCTTAAAGTGAACTCGCTTCCCAAGATGATGGCTAACCCAATCGAATAAGTCCACTTCTTGGAAAGTTTTCCTGTCATCTTGCCTCCGCCTTGGCTTGTTTCTTCCATAGGTTCGCCTTCTAAATGAACTATTGGATCCAAACTTCACGTTCAATATTGAGCTTTCTCTCGTTGAGCTTAGTATTGTCCTAAGGAGCCGTCTCTTCTGGCCGCATCGTAACCTATTTTGAAGACGTACAATGCTATTGGGATGGCTATGGCCATGAATATGATTAGGTTTATGGCATCACTGAGAACAGCCGGAGAAGTTAGGTCTTGCCCGGATTGGAGGCAGAGTCTTATCCCGTCTAAAGAATACGTCAGGGGGAATATCTTCCCAACCCATTCTAGGTACCACGGGAGTAACCTCAACGGATAGAACACACCTGAGACGAGCTGGGTCATCCAGGAGAAAGCCCAAGTTAAGGGGTTTCCCTGTTTCGTCTTCATTATCACGCCTGAACTTAAGACCCCTATTGCCATATGGCTAGCTATGAGCAGTGCTGAAAGTGCGATTGTAGATAGGATAGACATCAAGCTGAAATCGAATCTGGCTCCGAGGAGTATCCCAGTTAGAAGAGAGATGAGTAGGAAGGCTGAAGAAGCTATGAAGAAGAAACATGTCTCCCCGAGAAGGAAGGTTTTGAAGTCGGTAGCCGAGGACAATATCGTCTCTAGTGTTCCATTCCACTGTTCGTCTCTTATGCTCTCGTTTATGTTCTGAACTGCGAAGAAGACGTACTGCTGGAATGCTATACCGATCAATGCGAAGGTGAAGTATCCTCCCGTCGTGTATCCGGCCTGCTGAACCTGTTGAGAGGTTGTGATCGTCGAGAAAAGGTAGTAGGTAGCCACGAAGAGGGCGCTTCCAGATATGTCCAGGGTTAGCCAGAACTTATATGTCAACCAGATCTTGAAGTCTCTCATAATGAAGGAAGCTATCATCCAGTGAATCGGGGTCTTTCTACGCGGCGTCTCTTCAGACATCAGCCTAATCATCTGCTCGTGATCCATAGATGTCTCTCTCCTAGTACGTCGCTACGGTTCCTTCATCCCTTATCCGATTACAACCCCAGTTGAAGACTCTCAACCCCGACGGGATAAAGACAACCATGTAAATCATGAGGATGACCAAGTTATTGAGAACACTGGGCGAAGCGAGCGTCGCTCCGGTGAGAAGGACCTTCCTTGCCGCATCCAGGGCATAGGTGTACGGCATAAGCCATGAAAGCGTCCACAGAACCGGATAGTCTTTCAGGTAGTTCAGGGGGAATAATACTCCTCCAAGGAACTCAGTGATGCTTGCGAAGAGAAACGTGAGGGGATCTCCCTTCTTGTACACGAGAATTATGCCTGCCGCCATTATTCCTATGCCGATGTAGCTCACAATCATCATGATCATGATTGTGAAGAAGGATAAAACGGTCTCAAAAGTCGTTATTAGAGGCGCCTTTAGAAGGAAGATTCCGACAAGCAAGACACCGAGCATAAAGTATCCGCTAATAAGGAACCCTCGAATCGACTGTCCAATGATGTAGGACCTCAACTTAATAGGTGAAGAGACTATCGGTTCCAAGGTTCCTTCTCTAACCTCGTGCTGCATGGAGTGACTTATCCTGCTTATGCACATCCAGAGGTAATTCGCGGAGGCTACACCGACGAGAGCGAAGGCTAACCAGCTGATGCCCCCATAGCCAGCCCCAACCAGCCTTCCAACATCAACCTGAAGCCCCATGAAGGAGTACATTGCGATCGAGGCTATGGTGCTGAGAGTTTCAGTTATCACCCAAGTCTTATACGAGAGGAATATCTTGAAGTTAGCCCAGAAAACAGCCCAGACGTGTATAAAATCCGAGCCTGAACGTGGGGCTTCCTCTCTGAATAGATCGACTAGATCCTTCACGTTCAAGATTCCGCCTCCCTTGTCAATCTTACAAAGATATCCTCGAAGGTCGGCTCGGCTTGACGGATTGACGAGATCTTGACACCGTAGCAATGTAGTCTTTCAGTCACGAGCGGGATGGCTTCGTATTCGTCCTCGACTTGTAACCGCATGTATAGGTCGTTGAGGTCGACTCTGCTTTCGATGACCTTCCTCACGATGGGCATGTCGCCCAATGCCCCAGCCATCTTCTCGGGATTTGCACAATCCTTGATCTCAACTTCAATGGCGCGGATATCTCTTATCATATCCCTCAACGCTGAAGGGGGAGAGTCGGCTATTATCTTTCCGCTCCTCATTATCGCAACCCTTTCACAGAGCTGCTCAACCTCATACATGTTGTGGCTTGTGAAGATTATGGTCTTCCCGAGTTCGTTGCTGAGCGCCTTGAGGAGCTTCCTCGTTTCAACCGCGCTTATGGTGTCAAGCCCTATCGTGGGCTCGTCCATGAAGAGGATCGGCGGGTTATGAAGCAAAGCTCTGGCAAGCATAACCCTGACCTTCATACCGGTGGAGTAAGCACTGACTAGCTTACGTCGATCCTTGGTTAACTCGAAGAACTCAAGAAGCGCATCTATCCGCTTCTCAGCCACATCTTTTGGAACGTTCTGGAGGTACGCATAAAATCTCAGGTTGTCCTCAGCGCTCAGCCTCCAATAAAGAGAACGACCTCCGGTCTCGCCGTGGAACCAGCCGAAGATGCTTCTAACCTTCTCAGACTCTTTAAGGATGTCGTAGCCATTAATCTTAGCCGTTCCCTCGGTTGGAAGTATTATCGTACAAAGCATCTTAATGAGAGTTGTTTTGCCAGCGCCATTTGGTCCTAACAAGCCGAAGATTTGGCCTCGGTTGACCTTAATGTTGACATGGTCCACTGCCGTAACGGTTCGCCTTTCGCCCTTTTCCTTCTCACCTTTGAATATTTTCGTTAGGTCGAGCGTTTCCACCGCGTAATCCATGAGTTAACCCTTGCCATTACGTAACTTAGCGGTTCTTTTTGCATTAAAGACCTAGGACACCTATTTCTATCTTTCGCTCAATTCAACCTGGAAAGATCAAATGCTTAGGATGATCATGAAATTCCCAGTTTGTAACCGTTATTAGTTACTTAAAGCAATGAATAAGCTCATATTTAGTCATTCAGAGAAACGGTGAGACACAATATGTCAGAATATTCCAGAGAGGAAACAGCCAAGAGATACGATCTTCTGCGGGAAGATTTAGCCGAGAAGAATATTGACATAGACGAAGTGAAAAACAAGATCTCAGAGTTCACCGTGGAGGTACCCTCATGGATCTTTGGCGCTTTTGGAGGAGGACGGTTCAGCGGTTACATACCTCCCGGTGCAGCTAGAGACGTCTTCGAAAAGTTTGACGATGCGTCATTCGTTCACAGATCAACCGGAGCAACGCCCAGAGTAGGCATCCATGTAGGTTGGGATGATCCCGATAAAGCTTCATTCGATGAGATTCAACCTGATTCTTTCAGAAGACTGAGAGACCACGCGCAAAGAGTGGGGTTGAGAATAGGCACAGTCAGTCCTACGTATTTCCTCGAAGGAACGCATTTCGGCAGTTTATCAGCAAACGATCCGAAAACCAGAAGCCACCTCATCGAACACACTCTGAAAGGTGCTGAAGTAGCCTCAAAGTATGCAACGGGCATCTTGACACTTTGGTTTCCGGATGGTTCCTTATATCCGGGCCAGGTAGACATGCGTACCAAGGAGCGAAATCTAAGGAATTCCTTGAAAGAGGTCTATCAGAGGATGCCCCAATCCGTTCGGATGCTTATTGAGTATAAACTCTTTGAACCTGGAACCTATCATACCGTCGTTTCAGATGCATTTGTTGCTTCCGACCTTGCGAGAAGCCTAGGTAATAGAGCGGGTGTGCTCATTGATCTGGGTCACCATCCGCACGGGGTCAATGTTGAACACATAGTTGCTAGATTGATAGAGAACGAGATGGCTGCAGGGGTTCATTTCAACAGTAGATACGCTGCTGATGATGATCACGCGGTTGAGCCTAACATCCAAGTTTTCAGAATCTTCCATGAATTGGTGACTGGAGAAGTGATCGGCAACCCGAATCCCGAGAAGAACTGGGTCTACACGATTGACCAATCTTCAGCCCTAGAGAACCGCATACAAGCTGTGTTACATTCGGTTGATTCATTGATGGTTTCTTACGCTAAGGCATTGATCGTCGACGAGAACGAACTTAGGAAGAACCAGAACGAAAATGAGGTGGTGCAGGCGAATAGAACGCTTCTCGATGCCTTCTTGACGGATGTGAGACCGATTATCCACATGGCTAGGCTGGAGAAGGGGCTTCCAATCGACCCGATAGAAGCCTACGTTAGATCGGGATACCAACGGAAGATTGAAAAAGAGAGGAAAAAGCCTGTTTGATGCCTTCTGAGGGGAACCATATGTATCTACTTGGACTGGATGTTGGGACGACGGGATGCAAGAGCGTCATTTTCAGCTCAAACGGCGAGGTCGTTTCATCTGCTTACGGAGAGTATAAGCTATATCATAGGAGACCCGAATGGTCCGAGTTGAACCCTGAAGAGGTCTGGACAGCCATAGTAAGCACGATTCGAACCAGCATCATGGATGCAAAGGTAGATCCAAAACTCATAGTTGCTTTAGGCACTAGCGTTCTGGGCGAGGCTTTCTTGCCAGTCGATGCTGAGGGGAACCGGCTCTATTGGAGCATGACTACATTTGACGCGAGAGCTGAGGAACAAACGAGATGGTGGGAGGAAAACTTTGGAGCAGACGAGATGTATCGGATCACCGGACAGCCTTTGACATCTTTCATGCCCATCTATACTCTTCCTAAGATTCAATGGCTACGTGAAAATGAGCCTCAAGTATACAAAAAAGCATCGATATTTCTGTGCTGGGAGGATTACATAAACTCCAAATTATGCGGCAAACCAGTAATGGATCGTTCTGTTGCCACGCGAACCATGATGTTCGACATCGTAAGGAAGCGATGGTCAAATGAAATACTCAGTGTAGCCGGCATAGATGAGAGCGCCCTCCCGGAGGTACGTCCTTCAGGCTCGTTGGTTGGTGAAGTGAATTCTGAGGCAGCGGAAGAAACTGGCCTCTCTGAGGGAACACTCGTTGTTACGGGCGGACACGACCAGCCATGCGGGGCTCTCGGAGCTGGCATAACCGAGACAGGTCCAGCGATGGATGCTACAGGGACGGTTGAATGTATAGCGGTCATCCAGAAGGAATTAACCCTGACCAAGGAGATGCGTCTACAAGGATTTGCGGTTCATTGTTACGTGATTGATGACAAGTACTTCATGTTAGGATTTAACCCGAGCGGCGGGGTGATTCTAAGGTGGTTCAGAGATAACTTCGCGGAGAAGAAAAAGGAAGAGGCTGAGAAGAAGGGCGTCAATGTTTATGATCTCTTGACTCACGAGGCGTCCAAGGCGGCCATCGGCTCAATAGAGCTTTTTCTACTGCCATACTTTGAGGGAAGTGGAACACCGACATTTAACAGGAAGGCTCGAGGGGTCTTTCTTGGGCTCACGTTAGCCCACAGCAGAAAAGAGGTTATACGAGCCATATTGGAGGGGCTTAGCTACGAATTGAGAAACAATATTGAAGCAATAGAAGAGCATCGAACCGATATAACGGAGCTGAGAGCTATTGGAGGAGGAGCTAAGTCAAAGTTTTGGCTACAGCTTAAAGCAGACATCGCTAACAGAAGGGTTGTGGTTCCGAACGTGACAGAGGCGGCAGCCTTGGGGGCAGCCATTCTAGCCAGTGTAGGTGCGGAGATTTACGGAAAAACCGAGGAAGCGGTGGGAGCCATCTACAGAGAGAAAGAAACCTTCATGCCTATGTCAGAGACCAGAAGGATCTATGAGAACTACTACCAGTTATACAAGAAACTTTACGGAGCATTTAAGAACGTTTTCGATGAGATCGATCATATAAGAGAACCAGATCATTAGGAAAGTAGTATTTCTCCTTATCATCCTTTGTACTGTTCCTTTTTCTGGACACGAAGGACCAAACTTCGAGTACAGTCTTAGGAACTAACCGTTCTCACTTGGACTCTTGAGGCAACGAGGCAACGCTGGAATATATCTAAACCTCCTTGCCTCTGACATCTTTTAGAAACAGAACATGTTTCTTTCTTCAATTCTCGATATGTCCATTGTGTCTTCGGAAGAGTGTTCGCGGCAAACGGGTGATGAGAGCACTATTACGGGATTAAAAGAACCTTTAAAGCCTTTCTTTCCTCCATCATCTTGAAGCCTTCCTGCCACTTCTCTAGGGGTAACCTAGTCGTGATTAAGGGCGCAACTTGGATTTTTCCTGAGCTCATTAGGCTTAGTGCTTTTCGCCAGCTTGTCCAGATGGTTCCCCATGAACCTTTCACTTCGAGTTCGCCCTCAACCACCTTGTCCAGGTCGATCTCGGCTGGTTTGCCCGCCAACCCGATTAACCCAACCTTTCCACATCGTCTGACTAAGTTGAACGCTTGTTTGCGTGCTACTGAGGCACCGCTTGCCTCCAAGACGACATCAGCCCCCAGCCCGTCCGTCAAACTTCTAACGGCTTCAATGGGGTCTTGCTCTTCAACGTTGATGGTTACGTCTGCTCCGAGTCTCTTGGCAAGTTTCAACCGATCTTCATCTGCGCTTACCCCGGTGATGATGACCTTTTGTGCTCCTGATATCTTCGCTATCTGTAGACTTATAAGCCCAATCGGTCCTGGTCCTAGAACAACGACAACATCGCCCGGGTTTATTCCCACCAGTTCAGATACGTTGTGAATCGCACAAGCGACAGGCTCAGCAACCGCGGCATCATCGAAAGAGAGAGCAACCGGAATCTTATGTAGGATCTTGCTTGGAACTGCGACATATTTCGTGAATGTTCCATCGGCCTTGTGGGCTCCTAGAATCCTTTTCTGGTCCCCTACGCATCGGTTTGAGCGGTTGGTCCTGCACATGAAGCATGTCCCACAGGGTATCGTTGCGGGCGAGGTCACCCTGTCTCCTACGTCGAAGTTCTGAACCTCGCTGCCGACTTGGGTTATGACTCCTGCGTATTCGTGCCCCAAGATGACTGGAGGAGTGTAAAACGCTGAATCGTGATATATGTGGACATCAGTTCCGCATATACCCGTGCTTTTGACTTCGATTAGAACCTCATCCGAAGTAACCTTGGGAATATCGACATCCCTCAATTCCACATTTCCAGGTCCACGTTTCGTCTTCAAAACTGCCTTCATTTGGATCAATAACCCCTGCTTACAAACCTGCAGATCGGATAGGGTACGTGGTGGAAATGCCAATAAACAAGAAGCGGTCGCGCCTCACTCCAGATCATGTTCATACAGTTCAATATATCCGTATTTATTACAGAAATAGGATGCAACTTCTTCAGCATCTAGTAAGCCTGTGCTTCCCATGTTTCCTCTAAGTCTAAGATGCCTCTTCCTAAATTCATTTGATCCGCACTTTGCACATTTCCATTCACTAGGACTCGTCTCTTTCAGGCAATCCACTCCAGTTCCCTGAATAGACAGAGAGCCTTATAAGCTAGTCCGAGCTTCTCCCTGAAGATTGTTGCCATTCTCCTTTCCAGAATCACTATCTAGGGCAAAATACTGTTCTGGCAGTATGTCCTCAAGTGTTTTCCCTTCTTCTGCAAGACGCATGAGTCTCAACTTGGTCACAAGAACACTCATGAAAGGGTCTTCTTCCATAGCTCCGTCGAAATCAGGAAAGAGTAGCACAACGAGAAACACCTGTAATGACTTGCTCGAAGGTAATCCAGTGTACGAACCTCTATCGAGATACTGGAAGCCTTAGCACTTAGAACCTCAATGAATACCCCGATGCTAAGCCTAACACGACAGATACGCCTGATAAGCGCGCGTGGCATTCTGCATAGGTAAGCTGGACGTTAAGAAGCTAGGTATGACGGAAAGAGAATGGCAAAAGGCGATGAAGGAAAAGTCCCTCTATGTCTTTATTCACTTTTTCGGCAAAAGCTTTTATTATCATGCGTAGATATTCGCTACGATTATGATTGATCTCATTTGAAGAACTAGTTGCAACTGTCTTACTCTTCGGGTGGGTCATCTTCGTAGCAACAGTCCTAACATTGATGATCTACAAGTTCATGAAGAATCGAGGTCTCGACCATAATGTTGCAGTCTACTATAACCGAAAGGTCATACACATGCTGGCTGGGGGCTTCGTTGGGATCATCGTTCCCTTCGTCTTCAAGACGTCCCTTCTACCTTTCGTCATGGCGCTTTTCTTAGCCATTTTCACTTATATTCCTCACAAGATCGGCAGGCTAATGTATTGGTTTCAAACAGAAGACAACATGTATGAAGTTTCGTTCGCTGTCATGTGGGGCCTGATGATTGCGCTTGGGTGGATGATGTCTGGTGGCAACTTCTGGTTCGGGATATTACCGGTGCTCTTTATGTCGGTT
>Ga0315308_1001965_pt1 | contig 11709 bp, 13 predicted proteins | sample TDP3_MG_FD_203078 | JGI IMG/M metagenome (GOLD analysis project Ga0315308, IMG submission 203078) | Freshwater sediment microbial communities from Lake Towuti, South Sulawesi, Indonesia - TDP3 | ecosystem: Environmental > Aquatic > Freshwater > Lake > Sediment | place: Indonesia: South Sulawesi... | reverse complement strand
GGAAAGGGAAACAGAAGCGAAAGCCATAGCTTTGGTTTACAATGAAACTTCCACGGGGGTCACTGTGCGCGACCTGCCTAAGATCGGTGAAATAGCCAAAGAGCACGACATGCTTTTGCTCGTTGACGCTGTCTCAATCCTCGGTGGAGACGAGCTTCCAGTTGACAAGTGGGGTATCGACATCTGCGTCACGGCAAGCCAGAAATGTATCGCGTGCCCACCTGGCTTGGCACTTTTCTCTGTCAGCCAGAAAGCTTGGGAAGCAGCAGAAAGAACGGAAAGGCCATTCTACTTTGACATGCTGGAAATGCGGAGGTTCAGCGAAAGGAAGGAAACTCCCTTCACCCCGGCTTTGCCCCTGTTCTTCGCCTTGGACGAAGCACTCAAGATGGCGCGGGAAGAAGGGCTTGAAAACCGTTTTAGAAGGCACAGAATCTGCGCGGAAGCGTTCTATGCTGCTATCGAAGCTTTGGGTCTTGAGCCATTACCCGACAGAACGGTGCGTTCAAGCACTGTCATAGCCTTCAGGAAGCCTCATGGTGTAGACAATGAGGCTGTCAGGAAGATCATGAGCGAAGACTATGGTGTTGTGATTTCAGGAGGAGCGGGCAAACTTAGGGATCAGACGTTCCGCATAGGCTGCATGGGCATCATATCAGAGACTGAAACCTTACTCACGGTCAACGCCTTGGAATGCGCCTTAGCGAGGCAAGGCTACCGTTCTAAGAGAGGCGCTGGTTCAGAAGCCGCACGGAGTAAGTTCATGAAGTAAGACTCCTTCCAGATCACTTCTGTTCTGTCACTGGGACGGTAATGCACAAAAACATAAAAGAATAAACCGTTTTATGCTTCATGTAGAGGTAGCGGCTATGGTCAGCTGTGCCAAGTGCGGAGCACTAAACGAAGACGCAGCTAGGTTCTGTGTGAATTGCGGGGCATCTCTTTCTGCAGAGAAACGAAAGAAACGAGCGGGTGAAGACTGTTTTGGCCCACAGACAGAGGGAGAGGAATGCTTCGGGCTGCCATATGGCGGCGCAATCGTGGGTGTAGTCTTCGGCATATTCATAGTCCTGATCGGCATATCTATATTCCTTGGACTGGACATCGGGAACATGATATGGCCCATGGCAATAGTCATTCTTGGGATCTTGATCATCGCAGGAGCCATATATGGACTTAGCCGAAGACCTAGACGTTGAGACCTTTCTGGCTGAAAGAGTAACGGCAGGTTTCCTTGCTGCAAGCAGTGCATGTCTTCCTGTGCTCAATCCAAGACAATATCGTCCTTGCCATTATCCAGTATGCAGTCAAAGCCAGCAAGTACGCGTTTAGCACAAGGTTACTTTTCAATGTATCAAGCCCAATCAGAAGAAAAGTCGGGCCCAAGACGAATACAAGATTCAGAATAAGGTGGATAACGCCTCCGCTGAAAGGAAGGTTGTATTGGAGCAACCCGCATACGGTTGCGAGAAAACCCAGCCAGAAAGCTACCACACCAAATCCTTCGACACTCCAGCCAAGGAAAAAGCTGACAAAACATCCAGCGAGAGCGATGACCGCGCCTGTAACCAGCCCAGTGCAGCCTGCACAGTGCATTCTGGCGCCCAGACGGATTACGTGAGAGCGAAACATTCCGCAAGTAGGATGATGGCCATTGAATGTTAGGGTTTCTCCTTTGCTGTCGATTTGATCTGTCATGAACGAGGCTTCGCTACGCCTTCTGAAGTTGAATATGCGTGAGCATCTCAAAGGGGAGAAGCCGGCGAGTATGCCCAACACGCAGATTGCTCCGAAGATTGCTCCTGTCAGCTGCTTCTGCAGGGCGACCTCAGTGATCGGAACTGGACTGTACGCAAGCATAGCGGCAAGAAACAAGCCGAGCAACGAAATACTCAGGTAGACGCACGAAACCAGACCCAGCCGAGCCATTTCGCTGCCCCTTCCACCTTGCCATACCCCTATCGGAAATCCAAGCACTCCCAGAACCAATGGCTTCCGGCACGGGAACAAGAAGGGTGTCATATGCCTATAGCGTAAATAGGTGTGTCCGAACCGTTTCTTCAAGTTTGGCTCCTTCTTCATATTAACCCATATGACCGTTATAGGGCAGCCATGTGTTAAGCAAGGGGCCCTACGCGCTTCGACTACCTTCTCTCCCTGAAAGCAGCATGAATCAAAGCGGAGACTATGACGAACACACCGATGCCCATGACCAAGTAAGCCAACGTTGTCCTAGATGTGAAAACATCATTGGCATAGCTGTTGAGCAGAAACGCGACGTAGAAGCAGGACATCCCTCCAACAAGGTCTCCCAAGGCCGTTTCAGGACGCCTTTCAAGGACTATTCTCAAGACGGAAAGGAAGATCCCCCATAGGCCACAAGCGTTAAAGAAGAAGAAGGCAGCTTCAAGAAGAGCTTGCGGTGGCTTAAGGAACTGCTGTTGTTTAGCCATGCTCTGGAAATAGTCAGCTATCACAGAAGGTTCAATTGGGTACCGAATATACGCCGCTGCCAAGAGAATAAGGACAACACCCGCTGAAACCACGCCAAGTATTTCTGGTGGCTTAGGAGCTCGCCTTTCGCGAACCCTAGACAGGACAGGTCTAGGGGCACCGAGGCCCGTGGCTGTGCCGCACTTTGGGCAATACTTCATATCAGTGTCTAGTTGCTCTCCGCATTTTGGGCAGGACAATTTTCTGGACGCCTCTATCAGGATTCTCCTATTCGAGATTCATGCGATTCTGACTATATAAAAGCATTACTCAGAAAGCAGTTCTTTTGTTCATGATGCTTGAATATGGTGCGAAGAAAGCCTTAAGAAGCTCTCCTTGAACATTAACCGCAGGAGGCAACACGTCATGGTTCGCTGCACAAAGTGTGGCACTGATAACAAGGAAGACGCTCGGTTCTGTGTTCAGTGTGGAGCATCACTGTATCCGGTTAGAGCGAGAGAAGAGAAGTATGAGAAACACGAGAAGTCTGAGCGGGACATGTGTTTCGGTCCGGCTCGAGCTGGCGGATACTTCTGGCTCTTCATTGGCCTGCTAGTTCTCTTGTGGGGTGTGATTCAGCTCCTAGAGATCATCTTCAGGATCTCCATCAACATGGGACCAATCATACTGATAGCCATAGGCCTTTACATCATCTATAGAGTTCTATCCCGTCTTGGGCGCTTGTGATCAGTTTCCGCGGCGCTCGACGCAGTATCTTTATTTTGAATCGTCCAACTGAACCCTATGTAGACGGAACCACGGTTGAATTTCTGGCGTCACGAAAAACGGTTGCGGTGCCTAGAGTCAGTCAACTTCCTAGGCATATGCGTTCTAAATCATGTGGGAAGAATTCCTTTGATCTTTAGTCTTCGCTCTAGTTCCTTGGAAAGGGCAGATTACAGATGCCGTATGATCGAGGAGTAAGCTAGATTGCTTCTTTGCTAAGGCTTAGCATTATGGTCATCTTTTCGGCTGGCCTATACGAACCCTATATTTGCGGTCTTTTTTCCAGCAAGCAAGAGAAACTGAGAATCATTGAGGATGCTCACTGCTTCGCCAGTCAACCTTGATCCGCACAACTTATCTAGCTGCCGATGGTTTCTTTAGTATACTATGCAGCCTGCAACTGCAACTGAAAGCCTTGCCACCGTGATACTTGAGCCCTGGTACAAGAGCCTAGCCAATCCAGCAGACGCTCAAAGACAAGTTCTGTTGGATCTGATAAAGATGTACTCAGGCACAAGATATGGGAGAGAGCACTCGGCTTCAGAAATCAGGACAATTGAAGACTTTAGGAAGAGCTTTCCAAAGATCGAATATAAGGACCTCACTGAGCATCTTGATAGAGTGAAGAGTGGCGACTTTGAAGCTCTTCTGCATGAGCCTCCCGCATGCTGGGTCATGACGCGCGGATCAACTGGAACACCGAAGACACTTCCCGCCACACAAACGCATCTTCAACAGATCCTAGCCTGTGGAGCACGTGCCTTCCTTAACTATGCTACAAGGAAAAAGGATCCTGAGCTGTTGCGTGGAAAGATACTTAACCTGAACTTCCCTGCAAGAGTATCTACTGTACGCATAGCCGATCAGGAAGTGAGCTATGGTTACAGTTCAGGTAGCTACGCCAAGTTCTTTCCATCTTTGGGCCAAGCAAGCCTCATCCCGCTGCAGGAAGAGATCGATGATCTGGGACCTGGAATCACCACGCCGGATTGGGAGGCACGGTTTGAGAAGGTCTATGAGAGGGCATTGAACGAGAACGTTGCCGCAGCTATGGGCGTTGCCCCAGTCATCCTTTCATTCGCCAGATACGTGAAGCGAAGACACGGAAAGACACCAAGAGAGCTCTGGAGCACTCGGGCTCTTTTCTGCACGAGCGTACGAAAGATCCAGTACAGATATGGGCCTAGGCTCAGAAGGTATTTCGGTGAAGTGCCAGTGGTCGAGATCTACAGCGCGACAGAAGGCGTTTTTGCGCAGCAGCTGGACGACTTGCCGTATGTCACGCCTAACTACGACAAGTACCTCTTTGAGGTTGAGACAGGGAAAGGGGTGAGGATGCTTTACGAACTCAAGAGAGGAGAATGGGGCCGGTTAATTGTTTCCACTTGCATGTTTCCGAGGTATGACATAGGTGACATGATCGAGGCTATGGGCGGCAGCTATTTCCGAGTCTTTGGCAGAGCTAAACCTCTTCACATTCTGGAACACAGGCTCTACAGGCTTCTCTTCCGCTGGTTCCTCTAAGTGCGAGGGCTCCTTTTCGAAGCTATTACACCAGCATAGACTGCTGCCAAGATGATGATAACGCCGAGAACCAAAAGTATGTAGGGCCACACATTCTGAAGAATGACCATGCCCGTCAAGCTTAGAAAGGAGACCACACCAAGAAAGACCAGAAATGTGCCACAGGCTACTGCGACGGCTGGGCTCATCTCCTCCTTCTCATGCTTCTCTCCTTTCTCGCGTTTTTCTTCCTTCTCCTCCTTCTCCTCCTTCTCTCTTTTCTCGACTCTTCTAGCTCTAGCTGCTACTGCTGGCCCTATCTCGGGCTTCAGGTTTGTGCCACAGTCTGGACAGAACTTCTGTTCTTCGGTCACTAGTTTTCCGCATCTAGGGCAGTAGGGCATTCGACCCACCTTGGCTCAAGGTTAACCTCAGCTTTCCACAGTATTTAAATTGTTTGCTCCACAGAGACTTCCACATGCAGGACAGACCCAATCTCCTGTTCTGCTTAGAGGAATATCGGAACTGAGATTGTTGACTTTGAGAAACAAAGAACTGGCATTTTAGGCTCCAATGGATTCCGTCTGGTTCTCTGCAGGCGCTGCGGGCGATCGCCTCTGGCTTGACTTTGTTGAAGGCCTTTCTAGACCAATCAGTGATTGCATACGCGTACTCAGGGTTGCCAGTGTGATCGTCCTGTTAGCTGTGCAAAAATACCCCCTTCTCATCTACCCTCGCATAGGTTTCTAAGCGGGAAGCAGGGCTTCTTGGGCTTGGCTGGTCTTGGAAGCTGTTTCCCCAAGACTTCTGACCAAACTTGGAGGTTAGAAAGTTGGGACGGACTTATTTAAGATTTTCGCTGAAGCAGATAAGGGCCCCACAAAAACGATTATATGCAAGGCGCGCGTTAGTGGGGGGTATGCCCCTAACAATTAGCTCAATTTTGGATATATGCGACTACGTCAAATGCGTGTGCTTGTCTCATGCAGTTGTCATGCTTATCGCACTCAACCAGGAAAGCAAGCCACTTATGATTACTGAGATAATCGAGATCGTAGCGAGAGAAAGCAAGGGACACATTCTGCTCCGAGACCAGTCCATCAGAGACACGATTGTAAAGCTAAAAGAGCTCAATTGCGTGATGTCCACGACAGAGCCTTGGGGGATAAAAAGAACAAGAACCCTATATTCACTGACAGAGAAAGGACGAGATATAGTGCAGGCTTTGGAGGTCTTCTGCAAGGAGCTTATGAGACGAAAGCAGCAACAAGCGAAAAGTGAAAGCTGAGCAGTTGTTCCACGTTCTTTTTGAACCTTAATTCTCTTGAGTCTCAGACATTCGGTCTTGTTGCGGGGCTTTGCACTTCTCTAAGGTTGCACCTACTAGTGCAGGATGTGTCTCCGCACCAGAAGATGGGGGCGCTTAGGGGTCAAAGCTTAAGAAAAGGTGTTCACTCAAGGAGAGTAAGGAGTTACTTCGCCGCGGTTCAACTTTCAGCTTGTGGTTGCTTGGACGAAGAGAGGGCAGGAACAGTCTCAGCGCTTTTGTGTTCAACTGTGTCCGGTATCAACATCCTAGTTGCCAGGATCGGGACAGGGTTCCTGCCGCAGGTGTTCTACACCTCCATCTCCATGTTCACGGCAGGCTTGGTGGGGTGGATTCTTGTCTTTCTGAGACCGATCCGTGGCGAGCTCGCAGCGCTGTCGCCGAGGATGACTCTGAAGATGCTTGTGATCGGCGCTGGTGTTGCAGCGGCGTTTCTTTCGATGTTTACTGGCGTGAGCCTCACAGCGGTATCGAATTCCTTTCTTCTACAGACTGAAGTGATCTACGCGATGGTTTGTGGCTATCTTCTACTTAAGGAAAGGATTTCGTGGGGTCAGGTAGCTGCTAGTCTGGTCTTGGTTACGGGGGACGTGATGGTGATGACCGAGGGTTTGATCCAGCAAGCTAATGTTGGCGACTTCCTGTTCTTGGTTGCACCTTTCTTCTTCACCGTCACAAACATCATGGCAAAAGACGTGATGAAGACTGTAGACCCATCCATTGTGGTTGCTTTTAGGTACATGTCCGGCGGCTTACTGCTACTCTTCGTGCAAGCCTTGATGGGCATTGAGAAGCTGGTCCTTGGAATGGAGTCATCCCTAACCCTGTTAGTTTTGATCCAGGGGCTTCTTTTGGCGACGAGCAGCCTTTTCTCTCATCTCGCCATGAAGATGATCAACATTTCCAAGGCCTCGGCGATCTTCCTTACTTATCCCGTGATCTCAGCCATTGTTGCCATTCTTTTTCTAGGCGAAAAGGTGACACCCGTCCGTTCAGTAGGTGCCGCGATGATCTTCATCAGCGTCCTCTATATCGCAAGGCTAAGAAGCACGACGCGCGATGCGGCGCGAAGTATCTAGACGCTTCAGCAAGGCTTGTTGGTCTAGAAGACTCACGGGATATATGCTTGTTGGATTCCATGCAATGCAGGAAAAATTTGTTTCTTTTTCAAGCCTGAAATGGGTTGTTTTTGGGAAAAGGGGTTTCTTTTCAGCTTAGCAGACGGTAGGAAAAGGTAGAAAAAGGTAAAAAAAGGTAGAAAAAGGCATGAAAAGGTAAGAAAAGGTACGAGATTCAGCATGCTAGCAACACTCTCACTACTCTCTAAGACTGCAACCCTGGATGTTGGCTGATCCCAAGGACCTTAATTGACGAGGAACGTTCTAGGAATGGGGAAGGAGATGGCTTCGTGCTGAAGGTTCGAACCCCGCCTTGCCCGTCATGACGAAAAGAGACTGCTAGAGCCCGAACCTATATCACAAAATAGGCCATTCTATCTCTCGCCATTAGATTCAACACTTATGGGGAAGCACTTACGGGGCTAAGTCTACCTTGTTCAACCATTGTCTCATTCAGGAAAGTCTTTATTTAGTAGACCTCCCCCTACTTAGTAGGGGTACCCCTACTAAAGACGACAAGATTAGAGGGTTTTGCGGGAGATTCCGCCACGTGTACGAGGAGCAAATAAGCTTCCGCCTCAAACAGTCTCCGAATAGACACAACATCAGAACCGACCGGCTGAAGGTCTCGGAAACCTGTTTCTGCTGACCGAGAAAGACCTTGTCCAAATCACCAGTTTTGTACAGCCCAAGTCACGAAACCGATGAGAAGATGTGCACTAACCTTAAATCTGGTTCTCGGCTATGTGCAAGCCGTTCGCGTAGAAATGCTTTGTGGCTATGCCTGCAGACGAGTTTTCAAAGATGATGTTCAAGCCAGAGTAGACGTGGTTAACGTACCCGTCTTGAGCATTCCCCAGTCTCACGCGCCTGCCTTGTGCGTCGTACCAGAACTGGCTCTGAACTGCACCGTTCTTCTTGATGACCGTCAGCTGATCCATGAAATCGTAAGTATAATTCCACGTGTCCACCCCGTCATACACACCTTTCAGGTTACCATTGGAATCCCAGCTATAGTATGTGTTACCTGCCTGAAGAAGCCGGTTCATACAATCATAGAAATAGCTTGTCGAGGCCTGTCCTACCTTCATGAGTAGTCTGTTACCCACTTCGTCATATTCGTAGGAAGTGGTTTCCCAGGGTCCCGTAGTCTTGTTGAGCCTGTCCAGCACGTCATAGCTGTAGGTCTCAGTTAAGCTTCCGTTGTAGATCTGAACAACGCTTCTCGACTTGTCATATGTGAAAGCCAGATCAAGTGACCCAGCTACTTATCGTTGAATATCTTTATTGATTCCAGAATATATAATGCTTGCTATCTTATATCACACGGATAAAGAAATCAAGTTCCTATGCGAAGAGATGTTTTGTCCGAAGCAACCAAACTGCAACATGAACTGCTGTTGTAGCGACTCAATTGCATCCTTGGCGATACCTTGCATGCCTTTTTCAGCGAAAGGTATTTGGTCCTCTTGTATATTCGTCTTACGTATTGGACGATACTCATTTCCACCACTGCTTTTGTCCTAGCAAAGGCTACGGAACCTTCATCTGCTCGGGTATCTACTGCAAAATCCCCGCTCTTCATGAAGATGATATGTGCTCCCAGAAAATGGCTATTGTGCCTTTATTTAACTAGGATAGCATTTTGTATGCCTTGAAAGTGGGGGTCTCCTGTCAGTATCTTTGACCCATTAATTCTCGATGCAGCTAACACGTAAGCGTCCGACAGCCCGGAATCTTTCCTAGTCTTCCTCATATCAGCGTGCAATACGCCTGCATCTCTTGAGATCTCGCTGTCGATGTCGATGATGACCGAGTTGCCAGTCAGAATGCTATAGGCAGTTTCAGCGTTCCGCCCTTCTCGAATAGTCTTGCTCACGACGTCCGCAACCGTCACTGCGCACGTGAAAATGTCGTTACTCTCATCCTCTAGAATGGCCTTGACACTTATGCCCGGCTCGCTCCCAATGAGATACTCAATCCAAGCATAGGCGTCTATGATGTATCTCTCATTCATGAGCAGCCAACTCGTCTTCAACCGTGAAAGGCTTCATCCCCCTGAGAATGCCAAAACCGTCTTTCCTCACTTTCCGCACGGCTATTTCCAGAATTTCGCCTTCTTTGATTTTCTTGCTTTCCACAAGCTCCTTCGGTAACGTGACTACTAATGAGCCGCCTACTTTGCGAGTCTTAACCAAAGCCATTGAAATCACCATTGTTACATTGAATGATACTAAAGCTATACTTGACTCTTACCAAACACAACCCACCACAGAAACATTACTCACAAGGGGATCCTGTTTAAGTGGACCGGGGGGGATTTGAACCCCCGGCCTCCTGAGTGCAAGTCAGGCGTTCATGCCAAACTGAACTACCGGCCCCACCCTATCAAAACTGAAGCCAGAATTAAGCCTTGTGTTCACTAGCTGATGCAGTGTGCCCATTCTTTGATTGGGACCAAACAGTTAAAGCGTGGTTGCCCATCGTGTATGTGTTGCTCACAAGATCGTGTGCGACGGTCCATGACCAACAGTGACATCCTACGGTGCCTTCAAAGTGTGTTTCCAAGGGTAGAGTGGAAACCAGATGAGCTTACAAGTTTCCTAAAGACTATTGGCCTAGCGAACCCAGCCGGGGTCGTGTACAATGAACGGGAGAAGAAGATGTACGAGGTTATCTACTTCTCGGGACACATTGTCAGATGCTTAGAGAACATGACTAGGAGAAGGGATGTCACGCTACTCGACTGTGGTTGCGGCCGTTCGTATCTGCCGTTCTTTGTGAACTATGTTGCCAAAACGATGCGGAGAAGCATGAGATACGTAGGCGTAGACTCGAACGCCGTGCTCGTTGAGAGGTCAACCAAGATCCGCGATGAACTTTGCTGGACCAACATGGAATTTCATAAAAGTAGCATAGTCGGGTTTGTCCCCGAAGTGGATGTGAACATTGTGTGCGCACTTCACGCTTGCGACACGGCGACCGACGAAGCCATCGCCAGAGGCGTTCAACTTGGCGCCAGGTACATAGTGGTCGCGCCGTGCTGCCAGCGTCAGATCCTTGGACAACTCGGTCAGACTGCGAAAAACGTGCGGCCGATGCGACCTCTGCTAGAGAAGAAGGTTTCCAAGGAGTGCGTGGGCGTCGCTCTTACAGAGACGTTGCGAAGACTTGCCATGGAAAGCTTCGGTTACAGGGTAGACGTGTTCGAGTTCGTTTCATCTAGGTACACGCCCAAGAACATTATGTTACGTGCTGAGAAGATGAGGAACAGGAACCGTGAAAGCCTGGATGCCTACAGGAGCCTGAGAGACCACTTCAACGTGAAACCCATAATCCAAGAGTACTTGGCAAGGCTTCAGTGAAGCGTCCTGTTAAGGAAGATATCTTGAGAGGTCGTCTTGTCGCGTTGTTCTCCAACGTTCCTGTATTCCTTTCACTCTGCCCACGAAGTAGTTCACTTGTTCAAGCCTTAGATCCCTAGGGTTCACTGTTTTATCTTCTCTCAGTCTTGGTCTGTACGGACGCAGTGAGAATGCTCTCATTGTGCGGACTTTGATGAAGCGGCTGCCTTCATAGCGGTAGACCGGTCTCTGTCTGTCCACATAAAGCTGGTCTCCTTGGTAGGATACCTCAATAACAACCTCAGGCTTGACCCAAAGATAGTCTTCTTCTTCATAGAGGGGCTCTACTAGATCCAGGATCGGCGAGATCGGCGAGAACTGAACCCCATCAGCAACATCTACGAAGCATCCGTCAGGAGCCATGAGAGCAATCTTCGCACCAAGGATTGGCCCAGCAGTGGTTGTTATGTGTCCTTCACAAAGTGGGCAGGAACCGGTATTCTTGCTCCATGCATGTCCATCTTGAGCCTCAAGAAGACGGCCAGCACGATCAAACCACTTAGACCTTGCCACTACCCCCTCTCTTTCCAGCTTCCTAAGCCAGAATGCGTCGAACCTCGTTCCGCACTTCTCGCACACGGGTCGGCCGGTACCGGTCATTCGGAAGGCCAAGATCACGGCGTCTAAGGTGTCTCTGAACTTGATCTTGTATTCTTGGTCGTCTTGGGTGTGCATTACGAGTCCTTCGAATCCTCTCGCTCTAACGAATCTGTTCCAGAAATCTTGAATCTTGTCGTAAGAATCTTGAAAGCTCCCTTCAACCCTCAGGTAGTCTGGAAGATGGACCACGCCACTGTCACATCCTGCAGGGAACATGAAATGGTCGCGCAGCTTCTCCCACCGTTCAATGTGCCTCGACTTCGGTCTTTCGAAACCAAGGTTCTGCTTTGCCTTTGCGAAGTCGAAGACGGCTAGTCTGATTCTGCTCACATCGCTAGCGGATCTTGGATTCTTGATTATGCTCATGGATTTGTTAAACTCGGTCATGTAGCTTCTGCCTCCAATCTTGCGCACAACGTAGGTCTCACCCACAAATGCGAGGTCACTGGATTGGGTTAAGCGTTGGTTGAAGTACTCGGTAACAGGGTGTTTCTTTTCGTTGGCTAGAGAGTAGTAGCACCGTCCCCTAAGGCTCCAA
>Ga0315308_1001964_pt1 | contig 11713 bp, 8 predicted proteins | sample TDP3_MG_FD_203078 | JGI IMG/M metagenome (GOLD analysis project Ga0315308, IMG submission 203078) | Freshwater sediment microbial communities from Lake Towuti, South Sulawesi, Indonesia - TDP3 | ecosystem: Environmental > Aquatic > Freshwater > Lake > Sediment | place: Indonesia: South Sulawesi... | reverse complement strand
CTTAGCTGTTGGTGCCCATCCTGACGATATCGAGTTGGGATGTGCGGGAACGTTGGCTTTGCACAAGTCCAGTGGAGATAGGGTGTACCTTCTGGTTTTGACTAAGGGAGAGGCTTCGGGAGATCTTAAGACTAGAGAAAAAGAGTGTAAAGGTGCTGCTCAAATATTGTGTGCGGATGACTTGTTTTTCGGTGGGCTTCAAGATACGAAGGTTCATGACGGAAGGGAAACCATAGATGTCATTGAGAAGATCGTAGACCTAACCAAGCCGGACATCATTTATGCGCCTTCGCACAAAGACACTCATCAAGACCACAGAAACACTGGACATGCCACTTTGTCCGCTGGTCGACGCTGCCAGATCATCCTGCTTTACGAAGGAGCCAGTACGCAGAGGGATTTCTCTCCTCAGGTTTTCGTGGACGTCGGGGATACCTTTGAGTTGAAGAAGAAGGCGATTAGTGTTTTTGGTTCTCAGTTGAACAATAACAAGAGTGGAGGGTATTCAGCTGCTGTGAAGGCGGTTGAAGGATTGGCCAAATATAGGGGTTATCAGGCTGGGGTGGAGGTTGCTGAAGCCTTCGAGGTTGGGAAGTTCATATTTGAAATCTGAGGAGACTCTATGATTTCAAAGGCCAACATTTTTGTGGACGATTTCCGGAAACTGGTAGATTCTTGTGTTTCTTTTATCGAGAGGAATAAGGATGAAATGAACCATGATCGGATTCGGGGAAGGAGGGGTAAGCTCTCTTTTTTCGTTGAGGCTTTCCACAGAGATTGTGGAACGTTGACGCCGTCTGTGCAGAAGAGAATTGAAGACCTTAGAAGTGGGAAAGGAGTCGTCTTGATGACGGCTCATCAGCCGAATCTTTTTGCTTACGGCGGGGTATTTCGCAAGGCCACATTAAATTGTGTGTTGGCGAAGAAGCTTGAGGAAATGCTGGAAGTTCCGGTTGTTTGTTTCTTTGGGATTGCTGATCAGGATTTTACCGACGACCGGTGGGTTAGATCATGTCAGCTACCTGCTGTACAGAGAACTGATGGAGTGCTCACCATAGATGCGAAGCTCCCTGAAAAGTTGATGCTTAGCAGAGTTGCTAAGCCTTCTGCTGCTATCTTGGAAAAGTGGGGAAATGATATTGAGATTTGGCTTAATGATGCCATTGAATCCGTGGTAAGACTTTGCAGAGAACTCCGCATTCAGGAGGTACAGTCCGCTTCCTGCTCAGCGGTTTTGAATGAGAACTTCAAGTCTTTTTGGAATGTCGTCGAAGGTTGCTATAAGCGTTCCAACCGGTACTCTGATTTTAATGCCTTCGTAATGTCAAAGATTGTGAACGAAATATGGGGATACGACACTCTATTCTCACGTTTCTCAGAATGTCAGCAAGCTTTCGTTGACGAGTTCGGTCTTTTGCTGAGTCATTTTGAGGACTACTCACGATTGTTGAAGGAAGCTGAGCAGATGCCGACGCCGTATGATGAAGGCGTAAGTGGTGGTGTTTCAGAACAGGAACCGTGGCTTGTGCCTTTCTGGTATCACTGTGATTGTGGAAGCAAGGTTAAGCTGTTTCTGTCCAGGAATGATGGGCGCTTGTCTGGTAGCGGAAACTGTGAAGGCTGTCAAGAAAACTATAAACTGGAATTTGGAACCGAGGACAATCCGACCCTGAAAGATATCGCTCAGAGAATCTCAGCCAGAGCCATTCCTATGGGTCTAGTCTTTTTCAATGGTTTGATGCCTGCTTGTTACGTTGGAGGCGTTGGAGGCATTCGGTATTTGATGGAAGCCCATCATGTCGCAGAGGGACTTAGTATCAGCTTCCCTCCTGTTGCTCTTTGGCGGCCTCATGATGAGTATTTGGGAGTTGGACAGGTTGAAGCTTTGCTCGAGTTGAAGAGGAGTTGCGGAAAACTAGGGGTCGGAGAGCTTTCTAAAGCCAAAGAGGTATTGAAGTCTCGTTTAGCTGAAGTGAACAAACGTCTTGATGAGTTGGAAGGCGTGATGAAGAAGTTCAAGGAGGAATTGTGCAAGCACCCTGATGATGTGGGGTTTAAGGAAAAGATCAAGGAGGTTTCGTTGGCGCGTACTGCTCTAAAGAAAGCCTCTGATCTATCAGTTCTTAATCATGAGTTGAAGATCGTTGAAAACGTCTCAACTGTTTTGGGTTTGATGCCCAGCATAATAGATTATGCGGTTAATGTTGGGCTGAAGGAGACGAGTGCTCGGTGGATAAGGCATCTGAGTGAAAATGGAAGTCTGTCTTTTAATGTTCATCTTGAATCTGTGCTTGACCAAGAAGTGAGGCTCGATAACGATCTGTTAGTCAAAGCATCTTGAAAGCGCGCGTCAGATTTTGGTGTCCAAGTAGAAGATGTCGTGAAATGTTCTAGACTTAGTCTCCTTGATACATTATATAAGGCAGAAATAACTTTAAAGCATGTAAGAGAATTAAAGGACTTCCGCGTGGATAGAGAAATGGAGAAAAACGGCAGTTTTCCCTCGCTGTTGGTGATTGTTGCGGCCTTGAACGAGGAGGAGGGCATTGGACCTACGCTAGTGGAGCTGAGGGAAGTTTTGCCGGATCCGAGGTTTCTTGTGGTTGATGGCAGAAGCACGGATAAGACGACTGGAATAGCTGAGCAGATGGGCGCTGAGGTTATATTTCAGAGGGGAACGGGAAAGGGAGACGCCATTGCACACGCTATAAGGCATGTTGATTTGGATGTGAAGTATGCGATCTTTACTGATGCGGATTTCACATATCCTGCCGAGTATTTGCCTCAGATGATTGAAATTTTAGAAAAGAACCCTGAAGTCGGTATGGTGACGGGTAACAGGTTTAATCATCATTTCAGGTTCACATCAATGAAGAGCCCATTCTACATAGGCAACAGATTCCTTGCAATGGCGCAGTCTTTGCTAAATGGCGTGAATCTTAGGGATCCGCTGACTGGATTAAGAATTGTCAGATGGCAGATAGTGAAGAGTTGGGTGCCCAGATCTAAGAGCTTTGACGTAGAAGCAGAAATGAATCATCAAGTTGAAAGAGCAGGATATAAAACCGTTGAGATTCCGATATGTTATAGAGCGAGAGTAGGTGAAAAGAAACTCAAACTGAGACATGGATTCACAATTCTTAAAAGGATTGTCGCAGAAAGCATTTGAAAATGACAATACGATCTCATAGTCTTTGCGTGCGTCGATAATGTGAAGTTTGACTAGATTATATCCCTAGGAACCGGTGACCCGCAAAACGGCAAATGGTGATGAGCATAGGCAAAATAGAGTTGACAAATTGTGGAGGGAAATGTGTCCAAGGTAGTCGATGCGCCCAGAGGATGTTAAGTCATGTGGCTGGAGAATGTTGTTGAGACTGTAATGCAGGCTTCGTTCCTCTCTGTTTTCCTGTTCTACGTCTGCTACTTTCTTGTTCTCTATTTCTACTATAGAAGAAGTCGAAACAATAAGGAGTCTATTCGGTTTATCTATCCAACGGTTTCTCTGATTGTGCCGGTTTACAACGAGGAAAGAATAATTGAAAAGAAGCTTCAGAACATTCAGGAGTTGAGTTATCCCAGTGACAAAATAGAGACAATTTTTGTGGATGGATGTTCAACTGATAGAACTTCCGAAATTATTAGGAACGGTATGCGTAACTGCAAGAAATCTATGAAGCTAATTCAATCAGAGGAAAGGGAAGGATACACCTGTGCGATTACCAAGGGGATTTCGAGCTCTAGTGGAGAAATCATCATAGTTACAGATGCTGCTTCGTACTATAGTCCAGATACTGTAGAACACCTCGTCAAGCATTTTAGATCTGGAGAAGTGGGAGCCGTGACCGGAAAAGAAATAGTGTTAGGGCATAATAGAAAGATAGGTCCTAAACTGGAAGGATCTTACAGATTTTTGTACGATTTTATGAGGGAAGCTGAGACAGAAATGGACTCGACGCCAGATTCAAAAGGAGAGATCTTAGCGGTTAGAAAGGATATATGCAATAGTATTCTATCGTTTCTTGGACTTTCGCCAAACGCCTCTTTTGACTCTTGCGTCCCTTACCAAGCCAAATCGATGGGTTATAGGACGGTTTATGACCCACAAGCAAAGTATTACGAGAGTGCCCCCAGTTCTTTTATGGATCGAATGAAGCAGCAAATACGGCGGGCGACGGTTCTCATTGGAGCCTTATTTTTGTATAGGGGAATGCTTCTGAGTAGGAAACACAAGAAGTTTGGTCTAGTAATACTACCAGCTCATTTTGTAATGCAGTGTTTAATGCCTTCGATATTCCTTTTGGGTGCTAGTTGCCTTTTGATTCTAACAGCAATCAATCCTGCTAAAACCATATTGGTGTGGCTCATAGGAGTGGGAGCATTAGTGGTAAGTACAAAAAGCCGTTTGTTTTTGATAAGTTTCTTTCAATCGCAGGTGGCTCTTGTTGTAGCAATCTTTAGACTCGCGGCTAAAAGAGAGAGTCTGTTCATCGAGACCATCCCTTCAACACGCTAGTTGTATAGTAAGAAAGCCAGGAACTTGGGCATGCTAAGAAAAAATAAATAAAAGCCCATTTCGACTAGAGGACATCAACCAGAAGGAAACAGGAAAATGGTATCATTTGGCACGAAAATGAAGGTAGTTGTCACAGGTGCTGGGGGCTTTATTGGATCTCATCTATGTCGATACCTGAAAAATAAAGGGTACTGGGTGAGGGCTGTGGATGTCAAGTGGGACAATTATATCACCAGGTACGCTGATGATTTTGTTACCGCTGATCTTAGAAATGCAAGGTCTTGCCTCAGTGTGGTAAACGGAATGGATAGAGTGTATAATTTAGCTGCAAATATGGGAGGCATCGGATACATTACAGAAGTGAAGGCGCAGGTAATGAGAGACAACGTTCTGATAAATGTTAACATGCTGGAAGCCGCGAGAAAGCGCAAAGTGAACAAATACTTTATGAGCTCTTCAGCATGCGCCTACCCGACGTACAAACAGGAATCTCCCGAAGTTGTGCCTCTGAAAGAGGATGATGCCTATCCAGCAGATCCGGACAATGAATACGGCTGGGAAAAGCTGTTTAGTGAAAGACTCTGTACGAATTATAAAGAGGATTTTGGCCTAGATGTTAGAATAGCTAGATTCCATAACATCTATGGACCAGAGGGAACATACAAGGGAGGAAGAGAAAAAGCTCCCGCTGCTCTATGCAGGAAGGTTGCTGAGGCGTCAAACCCCGGGACGATAACAATATGGGGAGACGGAAAACAAACAAGGTCATTCTGCTACATTGATGATTGTATCAGAGGAATAGAAGCATTAGTGGAATCTAATTATGCGAAACCTGTGAATATTGGATCTGATAGACTAGTTACAATAGACGAGCTCGCGGACATTGTAATAGAGATTTCGGGGAAAGAAATAAGGAAAGTATACGATCCAACAAGGCCTCAAGGGGTGAGAGGAAGAAATGCCGATCTTTCTCTTGTCGCCAAGGTGATAGGTTGGAAGCCTGTTGTTCCATTGGAAAAAGGTTTGGAGCTAACATATAGATGGATAGCAAAGAAAGTGCTTGCGGATAGAACTAATTGAAATTAGTGGGCGGGGCAATTAGTAAGAGGTTTGAGAATCATATAGAGAAATATGCTGAACGCGCGCGCTCCCGCTTGCCTGTAGTGAGGTTGTTTGAGGATGAGAGTCTGCTTCATATCGTTTGAGTATCCACCCAACGTTATTGGTGGAGCGGGCACCTATGCAGAGACTCTTGTAGCTGGACTTAGAAATAGCGGCGTTGACGTATTTGTCATAACTAGAGGACACCTAAACGACCATCATAAAAGAACCTATAGAATTCCAACTCCTAACGTGTCGTACTTGAGGCGCGTCTTCTTCATAAGACCTGCCATAGATCTTTTGAACAAACTAAACAGGATCTGGAAGTTTGATGTCGTTCACTTCAACGAACCTCACATTGTTCTTAGAAAACCTGATCTTCCAAGTGTGTGCACCATGCACTCCATTCAAGCCAACGAGATTAGAGTGAAAATCACAAGCTTAGACACATTGAGAACCGCTACAGATATTGGAGATCTTGTTTTGAAAAGCCCAACGGGAAGCATATGCGACCTTCTTACGACCCGTGCAACTGATAGAATCATCTGCCCTTCTCCTCATCTGGCGAGTTTAATTAGGTCTTGCTGCTTTGTCGATGAAAGTAAGATTTGCGTGATTCCAAATGGGATAGATCTTGATTGCTTCAACAGAGCAAAGGACTGTGGGATTGACGTCCTCAATAGATATGGTTTAGAGAAAGGCAATTATGTACTCTTTGTAGGCAGATTATCCCATCTAAAAGGAGTGCAATATCTGATTGATGCATTTAGGAATTTTAGAAAAGAGTTATGTGGCTTAAAGCTTGCAGTTGTCGGAACCGGCGACTTCGAAGGCTATTTGAGAAACATGGCACACGGAATGGACGATGTAGTGTTTACAGGACATGTTCATTCTCTTGATGTCAAGAAGACACTGTATGAGAATTCTCTTGTTGTTGTGGTTCCGTCTTCATACGAGGGATTACCTATGGTAGCCCTTGAGGCAATGGCATGCGGAAAAGCAGTTGTAGCAAGCGCTGTAGGCGGCCTTCCGTTTCTGATAAGACACGGTAAGAATGGGTTTCTTTCAGAACCAGAAAACCCAGGGGATCTTGAGAGATTTATCAGGATATTGCTTCTGGACGCAGATCTAAGAGAGAAAATGGGTTCCGTGGGACGGAAAATGGTAATGGAAGAATTCACCGTGGAGAAAATGGTCGATAAGACCTATGGGCTCTATAAATCACTAATGCCAGAATAACAGAGATTCCCAAGATTCAAGTGACCCCATTTCAAAAGCGATGACGCACTTGAAAGAGACCTATAACGTCGGTATAGTTGGGTGCGGATATATTGCTCAAACTCACTTGAAAGTATTGAAAAAAGTGGATGGTTTAAAAGTCGTTGCAGTATGCGACAGTGACGAGAAGAAAGCGGCTGCAACTTCCAGAAAATGGAGCTTGAACAACTCGTACGGCGATTTCCTTAAGATGTTGAGCAACGAGGACATTTCTATACTCTCAATATTGACACCACCAGCATCTCACGCCTACTTGGCTATTGAGGCTATAAGACGCGGGATAAATGTTCTGATCGAGAAACCTCTCACCATGACAACAGCGGAAGCAGATCCGATCATCAAAGCTCTAGAAGGCAGTAAAGCGAAAATGACAGTGGTATACCATTGGCTTTTTAGCAAAGCAATGTTGAAATCTCTTTCTTTGATTAGAGAAGGAAAAATAGGCGAGGTCCTCAACGTAAAAGTCGAAGCTCTGCACGCATGGTGGCAAGATCCTATGACCCGCGATCCTAATCATTGGAGTCACAAATTGCCTGGGGGTAGATTTGGTGAAATGCTTCCGCACCCTGTCTACATTCTTCAAGCCATCTTAGGAGACAGTTTGCAGACACTTAATATATCAGCCTTGAAACGGGGAACCATTGAATGGATGCTAAATGATGAATTGCAAGTAATCTTGCGAAGCGATGAATGCATCGGGTTGATATATGTTTCATTCAACGCTCCTAGGGAATCTACAAATGTTACGATATATGGCACAAAGGGAATTCTAAGGATTGATTTGACACAACAGACCTTGCTTCGGCTTGGGCCTAGGAATGTTGGCAAGCTTTCTGTTGCAATGGATTCCTTATCGATTGACTTTAGAATGCTGTTTTCAACAATAAAGAATGCTCTAGAATACTCTTTCAGCGAACACGGTCAACCTTCCATTTCAAACGTTTATAATATGTTCAGAGAAAGCATAAGTCAAAACACCGAGCCACCTGTCACGGCAAAAATGGCCTACAATACCGTAAGAATAGTAGAAGAAATATGCGACGGCATGCGATCAAGTGGGAGTGAGATTGCAACGAAGGATTATAAGAAGACAGAGGAGCATCGTTGAATTGGATAAATCTAATCTATTGAAATCTGCGTTTTTTGTTGCAGTAATACTTCTTCTAGGCAACGCATATGTAATGCACAGAGACTACCAAGATAGCTGGATTCTTGAAGGATTAGAGATCCCTTTTATGATGTTTGTGACGATCTACTTGTTCGCCTTCTTCTCAGAAAAGAAAGTGCCATGGATGGTTGCACTTGCAGTGATAGGTCGCAGTGTATTCCTTCTAGTTCCAAATCTCAAATATGTTTGGTTTCAGGGAACGGCGATTGATCAACACTCACAATATGCCTTGGCCAAGCAGGTATACAGCGAGGGTTACATTACAACCCAAGAGCGACCTTTTAACGTCTTAGTCTACAGTAGGACCCCGCTTTTTCACCTGACCTTTGCCATGTTTTCAGTTGTTCTAAACGTATCGGTTTTAGATTCATTCAAATATGTGCCAATTTTGATGTCCTCGATGTACCCGCTCTTAACCTATATCATGATTAAGAATTCGTCGTTACAAAACAGGAATACTGTCTTGAAGTACGCCATATTCTTTTCATCTATACCAATAAGTGTAACGAATTACGTCGTTACTGGATCTCAATTTGGCGTCTTGCTCTCCTTTCTAGTATTAAGCAGCCTTGTAATGCTACTGCAAAAAAAACGTCGAGGTTGCTTGCTTATTTTCGTGTTTCTAACATTCGTGCTCGCGACATCACATACTGCTTCTTCTGTGCTACTTACAGCATTTCTCTTCGCAATCGCTGCAATTCCAAGAATCCCTTATTTGCGACTGAAATCCTTTTTTAATTTTCAGACAGCACTTATGCCTACAATAATATGTGTAGAATGGCTTACTGTACGGGCAACGCCCGCCCTTATCGCAATTCTAAGTATACTTTTTATTGGCGTACCAGCAGGCCAAGGCACCCCAGGGGGGTTTATTCCCCCTCGCTTTTTCGAACTAGTTCGTGTAGACCTGCTGGAAGCTATTAAGGCCGCTTTGGTATACGACGGCGGAGACTTATTGATTCTACTCTTGACGGTTTGGGGTTTAATGATCTTGTTGAGGATGCGAAGAAATATCGATCACACTTCTAGATTTCTTCTTTTTGTCTGTGGCTTGATGCTTCTATTCATACCACTTGGACTACTTCTAAAAGTAGGGGGATTTAGGATTCTGCATCTTGCTAGTCCTCTTTTCCCAGTTTTTTGCGCTGTGTTCATTATTCGTACTGTTAGACAAAAGACCTGGATACGTGCCTTGGTAGTTTTTTCATTAGCAGTACTCGCTACTCTGCAACTTTACGCTTGTCAGCCGCTCATACCGTCTGCTAACGTGCTGTCAAAGGATCTGCCTACAAATGAGCCCATTGTCTACGTTAATCACGTCAACTCTATTTATCAACGACAAATGATCAATTTCGCTGAAAGTTATGTTGACGGCAGAATCTCATGCGACGGATTGACCGAGAACCAAATAACAGGTTTGACGAGATTAGATTTTTCTGTTGCTCATCTGACACGCTATTATCCTCTTGACAAGAACCAACCAGTGAGGACATATGATTGTTTCCTCATTCATCTCCCGGGGATTAGTGGGGTATTTGCTGAACAAGTCGAAATGCGAACAAGGGTTTTGTTAATCGAGACCATGTATAATTCGAGCATTGTCTATACTAATGGCGAATCATATGTGCTCGCCAATAAACCTCCCCTAAATGTACTGCTGGCATACCAGCCACAGCCTTGACGCGCGCCAGTATTGATCATCCAATGACAAATGTTCATAAAGAGGAGTCTAGATGAATAGAAAAATATCAGTTGTTGGGTTAGGGCACGTAGGACTCTGTATAGCCGTCTGTTTCGCCGTTAGAGGAAACAAAGTCAAGTCCTTTGATATCGACAAAAAAAAGGCCAACCTGATAGCTAGAGGTGTTTCCCCGTTCCACGAACCTGAATTGGAAACAATGTTAGAGAAGGCAATTCAGAAGGGAAACCTAAAGGTTGTCTCCGGGGCTGAGACAGCCGTTCGAGGTTTTGATATATGTTTCATAACAGTGGGGACACCAATACTGCCTAGCGGAGACTTGAACTTGGCTTTTTTGCGCCTGTGCATCAAACAAATCGCAAAAGCCTTGAGAGCAAAAGATGGGTATCAACTAGTTGTCGTGAAAAGTACTGTCACCCCGGGATACACCAAGAACACAATAAAGCCACTTTTGGAGAGATATTCAGGGAAAAAAGCTGGCTCAGATTTTGGACTGGTGTTCAACCCAGAGTTTCTAAGGGAAGGATCTGCAATTAATGACATTCTACATCCTAATCGAATCGTGATAGGGGAACTTGACGAACACTCAGGCAGTGATCTCGAAGAATTCTATAAGGAATTCCATAGAAGGCAGGTCCCCATAGTTAGAACCAACTTAACCACGGCTGAAATGATTAAGTATGTAAACAACGCCTTTTTGGCCACAAAGATATCCTTCATAAACGAGATGGCTAGCATCTGTGAGAAATTGTCTGAAAAAGTGGACATTGTAGAAGTCGCTCATGCAATTGGCATGGACCCAAGGATAGGATCAGAATTCCTTGGGGCTGGACTGGGGTGGGGTGGAAGCTGCTTCCCGAAAGATATATCAGCCTTGATAAGGCTTTCGAAGAAAATCGGTTATGCTCCTAAGATGCTTGAAGATGTGGCTCTTGTTAATTTAGAGCAAGCGAAACATGCGGTTGACGTTATGAAAGAAGAAATAGGAAATCTGAAGGACAAAAAAATCGCGATTTTAGGGCTTTCTTTCAAACCGAACACTGACGATGTTCGTCATGCTTCTTCATTGCGAATTATCCAACATCTGATTAGGGAAGGAGCCAGAGTGTGCGCATATGACCCAGTCGCAGTCAAGAACGCCAAGAAAGTGTTGGGAAAAACGATAGAATATTCCTCTACAATAGCCAATTGCTTAGACAAAGCCGATGGTTGCATGCTTGTAACAGAATGGGAGGAATTCAAGAACCTCAGTCCAAGAGTGTTTATTCAACTTATGAGAAATCCGGTCCTTTTTGATGGCAGGAGAATATACGACCCCGAGGAATTTTCGGACAAACTCAGATTTAGGGCTATTGGCTTGAGGAAAATGTCATGATTGGAAAGGTCGTAATTCCCGCTGCGGGTTTGGGCACTAGATTATTGCCCGCAACCAAGGAGCAGCCTAAGGAAATGCTACCGCTGTTTAGCAGGCGTTTTGACGGGCAATTATGCTTAAAACCCACGCTTCAGTTCGTGTTCGAAGAGCTTTACGAGGCTGGATTCAGAGATTTTTGCTTTATTGCTGGTCGGGGAAAACGAAGCATTGAAGATCACTTTACTGCAGATAGAGCCTTCCTGGAACACCTGAGAACTAAAAATGAACTTGGGTCAATTAATGAGCTAGAACAATTCTACGAGAAGATAGAACGTTCTAACATCGTCTTTGTTAATCAACCTAAAGCAAAGGGTTTTGGCGATGCGGTGTATCACGCTAGGTCATTTGTGGCCGACGTGCCCTTTATGGTTCATGCAGGCGACGATCTGGTAGTGTCAAGAAGCAATAAGCATTTCAATGATTTGATCAACAAATTCGAGCAATATAAAGCTGACGCAGCTTTGTACGTCGAAAGGCTTAGAAATCCGACAAGGTATGGAGTCGTTGTCGGAAAACGAATTGACAAGAAAGTGATCA
>Ga0315308_1001963_pt1 | contig 11713 bp, 12 predicted proteins | sample TDP3_MG_FD_203078 | JGI IMG/M metagenome (GOLD analysis project Ga0315308, IMG submission 203078) | Freshwater sediment microbial communities from Lake Towuti, South Sulawesi, Indonesia - TDP3 | ecosystem: Environmental > Aquatic > Freshwater > Lake > Sediment | place: Indonesia: South Sulawesi... | reverse complement strand
AAGGTTGAGGACATACACCCTTATTTCGCAAAGAGACTTAGGAGGTGATTATTTATGACGTTTGGTCAACCAGTTACAAAATACATAGTTTATGCAAGAATAGATGTGGATGGCCCTGTTGATAAACCCGATGTCGTTGGTGCTCTCTTCGGCCAAATGTGTGGGTGTGAAGTGCACCATACAGGCTAAACGGAGGGCATCTTCAGCTCGGAGCTCGATCTCAGGGACCTCCAGAAAACAGGCCGGATAGGAAGAATAGAAATAAAGGTCAAGACCCAAGGCAACAAGACCGAGGGAAAGATAGTTGTTCCCACCAGCCTCGACAGATCCACCACAGCTTTGATGGCAGCTATCATAGAAAGCGTCGACAGGGTAGGACCCTACAGCTCCAAGGTCATAATCGAGAGAATTGAGGATGCAAGAGCCGAGAAGAGACAGAAGATCACTCAGCGAGCCAGAGAGATTCTGTACGATTGGGAGCAGCAGAAGATACCAACAGACGACGCCGTGTTTCGACAGATCGAAGAGGCTCTAGTCAAGGCCAGAATTGTCGAGTACGGCCCGGACAAGCTTCCAGCCGGACCCACCGTCAACGAAAGCCAAGATCTCTTGGTTGTCGAAGGCAGAGCGGACGTGAATAACCTTCTCAAGTACGGATACAACAACGCCATAGCGGTGGAGGGCGTTCAGGTACCCAAGACGATTGAAGAGATCACCCACAGGAAGCAGAAGGTAACCGCATTCCTAGATGGAGACCATGCTGGAGACCTGATCCTCAAAGAACTGTTGATGAAGAGCAAAGTCGACTACGTTGCCCGGGCCCCTACAGGAAAAGAGGTTGAGGAGCTCACGAAACGAGAGATCGACGAAGCCCTGGAGAAAGCCGTCCCCGTCAAGGAGTTGAAGGAACCCTTGAAGATGGCACCTGCTAAGGAGGCCAAACCCGGTGTTCCACAGAAGTTGGTGGAGACCGCTAGGTCTCTAGAGGGAAGCCTTCTGGCAGTGGTTTACGATAAAGACCTTGAGGAGATCTCAAGAACACCTGTTAGCGAACTCGCGAAGAGTCTCGGAAAAATGAGTAACGCCAAATACGTGCTCTTTGACGGCGTGGTCACCCAGAGACTGATTGATGTAGCGGCCACCCACAACGATGAGCTTTACCTAATAGGTGCCAGATTAGGAGAGATCTCCAAAAAACCCTCAAAGGTCAAGGTAATGACGACGGGCGACCTTTGAACAATAATCGGCTTCTCGGCCTATTGGTGTGCTAAGTCCATCTTGATCGTCTCCCTCTTCAAGTCAGCTGGTATGCATTGGCATGGCTTCCGGCCTGCTGGAGTCGGTCTTTAGATTGGCATACCCGAGGGAGACCAATGCGCATATCTTTCCCGGTCATGCCTTGCTTGACAGGGTTTGCGGAACTTGGACCGGTCATCGAAGCTGATACCTGAGGATGGCGGCTACTCCCCCGAAAGAGGCTAGCTTGTCCGCTGCCTCAGTTCCCGCTGAAATGACCACGGTCTCTGCTTGCAGCTTCTCCACTTCATCCATGAGTTGTATGAGGGATTTGTCCGATACGTGTTTCCACAGGTAACTCTCTTCCATGAGAAGAGTTCGAATGGCCTTGATGTCGAGTGCAAACTGGACCTCCTCTTGTCCCAGACAAACGTCACGCCTGCCCTGTGAGAGGTGTTCTATCAATGTTTCAACCAGCTTTGCATCCCTCGCCGGCTTCAGCTTCAGTCCTCTCTCGGAGCTCAGTGGTCCTCTCAACACTTCATTCAGGCCAGCTACCGTGGCTGAAGAGGCGTAGCCCTTCTTCATGGCGTGTTCAGCCAGTCCAGGTCTCTCTGCCCTAAGTCGGTTGAGGAATTCATCGACAAACACAGAGGGCCCCATCACGTACAGATCTCGAGATGAAGCCTCAAACGCGTTCTCAATGGAGAACCACGCCTTACGCATCAGGTTATGCCGCTCCTCGCTGTAGTTCGCTGGCTCACTCTTTCCCCCATGGGATAGAGCTCGCTCGTCGAGTATCTTCACACCTCCCTCGCCCAATTCTGCAAGAAGGTAGGAGTTGTCGTCGATCAATAGACACAGCAACTCTGACCCTCCACGTTCAGCGAGTCGTGTGAGCAGAGACAGGTGTCTCTGCGTCATTCCCTTCTTCTCCACGGTGAGAACCTCGCCTGGCTGGACCTTTATCGAGTGGAACTTGCCCACGACCTCTGGAACGGACGAGGAGAAGACCCTCCCCAAGAAGGACAATTCTTTCAGCAACGGATCCACCTGCTTCTTTTCAACGTCTATTCCAAGAGACAAGGACACTCTCCAACTATCGTAAGTTTCATCCGCTCGCTCTATCTTCATCTCTCGTGTTGTGCGGCCGTATATGCGGTCGCCCGGTGCCACGAGTCGATAGAGCGTAACCAAGTCGAGGGCGGATTCAAGACGCAGCTTCAGAATCCCCTTCCTGATGTCCCGGGAAAGGATCTTCAAACGAATCGGCATCGATCTTTGAGCCGCGCTATTTAGCTTTGGGGTGATCGATCGCCCCGTGCAATGGGGCCGTTGTCCTCACCTGTCGGACTTTATTCTTCTTCGGACGGCTGGGTTTTCAGCCTCTAGCTGTCTGAGGACTTCTTCAAAGTTTTTTTCACCCGAGAGCACGATCGACTTGAACACTCCTGTCTTGCCGATCTCTCTCCTTCTGAGCAGAACATGTGTTCGCTTTCGCAGAGCCTCAGCGTTCACCCTCAGGATGAGAGCAGCCTCCTCCAGTCTCTCCACGACGGAGAACTCCCTGTGGCCTGAATCAGTAGGGATCACGAGCATCAGTTGCTTGTTGATTCCAGGCACTCTCCTACCTTCTTGAACTTGGAGATAGGAAAGCTCTCCGGCCAACCTGTAGAAATCCAGCTCCTCGGGCCGCATCTTGATCAAAGGAAAGGAGACGGAGGTGAGGTCATCGATATCCAAATAGGCTTTGACTGCGTAAGAGGGTGTCGCTTGAACAAGCCTCCTCTGCTGGGGTTTGATCGAGGACTCGAAGAGCGTCGTCTCAATCATGGCGGAAGTAACAACGTACGGGATGAATACGTCCACATCGCTGCTTTTCGAGACGTCGCCTCTTGCTACGCTGCCGTACACTATGGTTCTGTAGCCTCTGGCTTCTAGAGGCCTCATAATGCCAATGGCTCGCTGGCGTAGAGAGCTGAGTCTGGACCAATGGGCTGAATCGTACTCAACGAGGTGAAGGGGATACCTGCGAGCCAAATCCTCTATTTGGAACCGCGCCCCTGTGTTTATATCTTGATGGGGCTGGACGGTGATGCCGGCCGCCCGGCAACGTTGATATATCCTTCTATCTAGGTAGCGCCATGAAAAACGTCGAGGTCCAGCTGCCCTTCATTCTTCTTAAGACGGAGAGAGGCATGACTCTCCTAGACAGGCTGGGTCATTCAAGATTCTTGAGGCCCTTGGGGTGGGTCTTAGTCTACGTAGTCCCGTTTGCAGCAGCAGTCAGCCTATACCTGGTTATCAACAGCATCATCGCATACATCACCAGGCCCGAGATCCGGGTGATCAGTAGATCCCTGGGTTTCCTCTCAAACCTACTGATCCCAGGGCTGAACCCGGTAATCCCGCTGTTCTACGGCTGGATAGCTCTGATTGTAGCCACCGTCGTCCATGAAGGCGCGCACGGGGTTTTGGCGAGATCGCTTGGCCTGCCAGTAAAGTCCGCCGGCCTGATATTCCTTATAGTGCTTTGGATAGGGGCATTCGTGGAGATAGATGAGGAGCAGCTGAAAGCGGCGAAGTTCAAGGATTCAGCCCGCGCCCTGGCCGGGGGCCCCGGTGTCAACACGATGGTGGCTTTTGCCTCACTTGCCCTGCTTCTTTTCACCGTTGGCACACTGGCTCCCCGAGCCAACGGTGTAGGGGTGCTGGCAGTCGACGAGAGGCACATAGCCCCACAGGTCGGGCTGAGCGCCGGAGACATCATCGTAAAAATGAACAACACCAGCACCACCAGTTTGGGTGACTTGATTGACTTTATCGACCGCTCGAAACCAAATGATACAGTGGTGATAGAGGCTCTCCACGGTAGTGCCTACAGAAAGTATGTCATCCAACTCATCCCGAGCGAAGACAACAGATCCCAGGCTCTGCTCCCGATACAGCCAATATCTCTACAAGCCGTGCTTGAAGGCTACAGGCTGACGGACATCAACATCTTGAAGTACCTGTTGGTGCCCACCATTCCACGTGCGCAGTTCTTTGTGCCGTATTCGGATCTGATGAAAGTCTTCTATGAGTCGCCGCTGGGGGAAGCGGCCTACGTTCTCTCAAATCTGTTCTTTTGGATCTGGTTTATGAACTTCAACCTGGCCATAACCAATGCGCTTCCACTGTATCCCTTTGATGGGGGGCGAATCTTTCTCGCCGGACTTGAGGCAGCTGGCAAGGGGAGGATAGGTCACAGGAGAGCCTGGATCACCACGGTCGCCATGTCCGTGGTCATGATATCTCTCATAATCTCCATGATAGCCATACCCTACATCCTGACCTGACTCCCAGGAGATCATAGGCCGTCCGCTGAACCTGGCCACAACATGGATCAGCCCGACCTCGCACTCAGACACAAGGTATCTTCGGAGCGGCATGCTTAATATGAAACCAGGTTGACTAGGCGACGAGCTCTGGAGCAAACAGGCTTTGCTGGATGGAGAAGTTGCATGTGGAAGTGGCGTGTGCGGCGTGGAGGCTTGTTCGCCATTGGTTGAGGAAGAATACTGTGGCCTTTGCCATCGAAGCGAAGCTGTCTACATGCGCACCTACTCCGGAGAGAGGCTATGTCAGAGATGTTTTGTCAAGACCTTCGAGAGAAGGGTAGCCAAGACCATCTCGAGGTATAGCATGTTTCGCTATGACGATAGGATCGTTGTTGCTGTGTCTGGAGGCAAAGACAGCCTATCATTGATGGATGTTCTGGCCAGGGTAGAGTCACTTCATCCTCGCGCTGAACTCGTTGCCGTAACAGTTGATGAAGGGATATCTGGATACAGAGACGAGGCTGTTGAGATAGCGAGGGTGGAAACGCGTGGCAGAGGATTGGAGCACTTCGTCGTGAGCTTCAAAGATCAGTTCGGGTACACCCTCGACGAAATGGTTACAGTTCTAAAGGAGAGAGGGTTTGAAGTCTATCCCTGCACAATCTGCGGTGTCCTTCGAAGGAAGTCACTGGACCGAGCTGCCAGGGAGGTGGGGGCTAATGTTGTGGCTACAGCCCACACCCTAGACGACGTGGTTCAGACATACCTTCTCAACATAATGCGAGGAGACTTAACAAGACCCTTGAGTGGGAGACCAGAGAAGCATCTCATCCCTCGGGCAACTCCGTTCAGGCTCACCCCAGAGAAGGAGGTCGCCTTCTACGCCTACATTAGAGGCATGTACCTCCAGACCCATGCCTGCAGGTATGCCTCCGCCTCTTCTCGAAACCTAGTTCGATCCTTCCTTAGCGACTTTGACGCGAGCCACCCAGGAGCTCTCTTCACAGCTCTGAGGTCCTTAGAGAGACTCTCCCTTCCAGAGAAGAAAGCGGCACGCGTGAAGTGCCAGATCTGCGGGGAACCCAGCAGCAGAGAAACGTGCAGAGCCTGCGAGATACTGAGTGCCGTGTCCGGTGAAGCGAGAACGACGGCAAGTCATGGGAACTCCACATCTCGACGGGCTTGTGAGGCGAAGTGAAGGTGGTATGCTTGGCAGAGGCCTCTGCCGCAGTGGGAATCTATTCTCAGGCAGCCAAATCCGGGCAATGTGTTCTGTCTAGTTCAAATCCCCGGTAACCCTCAAGCACTGCATTCTCAGCTGCCGCCGCGACTGGGCAGGTACTCGGCTGGTTTTCTCGATTTGCCGAGAATGGTTTAAATTCATCGCAGTGCAACACGATTCTCGGTGGCGACAGGTAGGACCGGGGAGCCAGCCCTTCCCTGCACCCGAAATGGGACATAATGCGGGGGTCAGCAACCTGAGGAGAGATGTATGCACCTCGATCCCATCCTGGTTAGCTCCTGTGAACGCGTGCCCACGGGGGCCGCTGCAAAGACGCTTGTCTTCCGTAGGGAAGGTCAAGATGTCTCTTACCTGCCGAAGCGGGCTAGGCGCGGGAGCGAGCAACCCTAAGGCGAGGCAGCGACGCTCTGTGATCAACACGTCGGAGGGGCAAGCCAGGGCAAGAACAAGGCCTGTGTACATCGATCCAAGGGGACTGTCGCCACCAAGACGAGTCAAACCTCCTCCCACTGATTATCGGGCAATCGTTAGCCCTCTACTTTCGGGAAGGAGCCTGCTACGCGTTCGAGTTCTGCCTGCAGCGCTTATAACGAATAGGCTTCATATTGGCATTGCTGGAGCAAACAGCGGTAGGAAAACACGTCCATTGAGAACCATCGATCGATGGAAAGATTTTAACGAGGCTAGCCCCTGATCTGGACAGGGCCTGTGGTCTAGCGGTTATGCATCGTCTAGGGGGGTAGCCTCCAGCGATTAACAGACGTCTCCCTTACGCGGAGAAGGTCACCGGTTCAAATCCGGTCAGGCCCACCTTCCATGATTGGACCAGAATAAGGGCTAAAATAGTGAAAAAGGAAGGAGGAGGGTTATTTTCGGACGGCTTCGATGAGTCTCCGCTGTTTTCGTCTTATGGTGAAGCCGACGTATCTGTAGAATCTTGGTAGGCTATTTGTGCGAATGTGCAGGTAGTAGCATTGTTTCTTGGTCTCATAGATTTTGCCGCTCTTTGGATCACGGAAGCGATATCCCGCTTTTTGACTCTTATGTGGACCGGTCGTTTCGATGCCAAAGTATTGTCGAAGAAGCCGCTGAATGTAAAGCAGTAGCTCATAGTCGGTGTTATAGACTGTCAGTGTTCTTCCGCTGATGCTTCCTTCGCCGTCAAAGAACATTCTTAGAAAACGAGCGAGGCAATTCCTATTGGCTTCAATGTGGGGTTTTAGCTCTTGCCAAGGCTTGTCTAAGTGGTTGAAGAGCAGTATGCTGCGGACCTCGAGGACCCAGCGTTGCTTGCTCCGGCTCCAGCCTATTTTGTAGGGCTTCTTTCGTCCTAGTATCTTCGCTAAGCATCGGCCGAATTCACGGACGTATTCACGGTCTTTGACGCCTAGCCAGAAGGCTTTGCTGCTGCCGTGTGGATGTCGGCTGCCGTCGCTTAACATGGTTCCTATGAGGCCGGCGAGTTCCGGTGTTGGTTTTTCATCGAATGTGTTGATTCCTCCAAGTGGTTTGTGTTTTCCACGGACCCAATAGCTGATGTGGGACTTGTTGAGTCGAACGCCGCTGAGTTTATGGATTCTTTTTATGATGTTGCTGTAGCTTAGTCCTTGTTCTCGTAGCTGGAGCACTTTGTCGTATAGTTGTAGTCGTAGTTCCAGCGGTAATAAGCGTCGTCCCTTCCTCTGCTCTCTTCCTTGCCTGACGCCCATCTTTGCACCCTCAGGTGAGGTGTTGGTTGCCGAGGTGGGCTCCGTCCCGCTTGAAGCGGAATCTGCCCCAAGACCGGAGCTATCATTACTAGGGTTCTCAGCCATTAAGCACCCTCATTTCCATCTATTGTGGTGTCGGCGCTGTTTCAGCCGAGGGGCCTGAGAGCCCAGAAATATTTACAAACACCAACTCTGGGTATGTCAGTTTTCAAAGCATTCGATCAATTGTCGGAGAACGGGATTGGCGCGGCGGGTGGGATTTTCCCGCCGCCGGTCGGCGTTTTGAACCCACGCGTCCTTGAGGGACACGGACTTAGCAGGCCCGCCCCTTAACCAGGCTCGGGAACCGATCTGTGGTGTGGCTTCAACCACGCCTCCGCATGGTGTTCCGCCGCGCCCTGTTTCCCTTCTCCATCTTACATAAAAACCTGCTGCGCCAATGGGTGCACTAGTAACATTGATCGGCCGAGATCCACGCCGGGGAGGGGTACCCGCAACTTGGTGTATATGAATCGCCACACACAAAAATGATAACGCATGAAACGCTTGAGAATCTAGCCACATCGGCCATCGAGGTAAACTTCATCCACAAGCGATGAAGGCTTCTATAAAGCTGGTCAGAGTTGGGTGTTCCTCCCATACTCAGTGGAAGGCGAGGGGGCGATCTGTTCGAGGTGTTTTCCCGTCTAGTTATACGGAGAAATGATCTTTCTCGCTTGTTTAACCCGGAAAACTTCGGTTCTAGCTTGAATCCACTTCTTATCACAAGAGTCTCTGATGTAGTCCTCCAGATTCTGGGGGTCCATACCCAGCTTCAGCGACAAGCGGAAGGCTAGGACCCCGTAGGACTCGATATCTGCGATGACCCTTCTGGCCATATCTGTTGGAACAGCCTCTCTCAACTCTGACTCTGTGAGATCCCAGACGTGAACTGCGTCCAACCCACATCGAACCCACTCAACGAAGAGTTCAGCCTGATAGTTAGATAGGCGGACTTCTCCTCTCAGGAAAAGCTGTATTGGAAACAGAGGTTTTAGACAGAGTATGTCGAATAGCTCCGTGGCTTCGGTTTCCTTTACCAGAGGAAGTGAAGCTTTCAGCTCATTCGTTTTCAAGAAGACTTTCCCTGTGCTGTCTCCATCTCTCAGAAGAATCTCGATCCCTTCCGAGGTGGCTCTCTCCCCTATCCGACCCGTGGCCAGTATCCTTTCCCTCTTGGAGTGCACGGTTGGGAGCCGTAGGCTCTGATCCAAGATTTTCGTGAAGACCGATTCGTTGTCCACCGTCGCGTTCAACCATCCGTTGGGCGTTACGGTGATTTCTTGAACTGCAATGCCTGATGATCGAAGGAAAGAGTTCAGGTCGCCGCTGATCCTCCCTCTCAAGGCATCGAGATCTCTTCTCGCTGTTTTCTCACACAGCCGCACGAGAGACAAGGTTGGACACACCAGGTATCTCGGAGAAAAGACGACGCATCTCCCTGAACCTTTGAACAGCGGGGTGACCTTCTCCCAGAGCCTTGACTATCTCTTTCTCCGCTAGTTCCGGCGAGGTCACTTCTCTCCCCCTCATCAGTTTGTCGGCATACGCAACGATCTTCTCCTCCATAGAGTTTTGAGAAAAGTCCTTGTTAGGCAGCCCTAAAGCTATGGCCTCCTCTATCGGGATGCCAGCTCCGATGTGGTTCTCCACTATCTTCACTACCATGGCTGGCAGTCGGTACCTCACTAGGATCTTCGCTCCTTCAACCGCATGGTGTATGTCATGAGTGATCGATCTTCCGATGTCATGCAACAAACCTCCACACTCAACTATCTCCGGGTTAACAGCGATCCCAGCTTTCAAACAGGCATCCGCGATCAGCCTAGAGAGGGATGCCACTATCAGGCAGTGTCGTACCACATCTCGGCTGCATTTCTCCCCCCTCAAGATCTTGAGGCATTCATCTCTTGTGATCAAGATATTTCAGCTCTTCTTCTCCAGCTGGCCCAGCTTGCACTCGATGGCTTTCTTTATCTTCTCATTATCGAAGTGGTTCATGGGGTTCCCGCAAACCGGGCACCTGAAGAGATGATTCATGGCTTCCTCGAAGGGGTATCTTCTGCATCCAGGTGTTCCGCAGTAGTAGAACTCGTGGCTTTTTTCGTACTCGAGCTTTTCCTTGAGTCGACTAATCAGCCTCTGTATTTGCGCCCTGGTGAAACCTGCGATCTGATCCGACTGGACACGCCACCTGAAGAACCGATGACCGGTATCCTTGTCTCTGAGTATCTCGTAGGAAACCAAGGAGAGATCGTGGAGCCTGTGAAGGATCTTGCGTATGTCCTTCACATCAACGCTCAGCTGGAGAGCCAATTCTTCGTCCGTCATCCCCGGATTCTTAAGGAGGGTCTGCACAATCTCGGAGGACTGCTGACCTCCAATGAGTTTGGTGATCTCAACTGAAGTCTCGTCATCGATGATGATGAGGATACCGGGCACCCCCCAAAGAATCTGACTCGGCGCGTAACTTGCAGGAAGGGGGGAGTTATAGATTTTTAGGTTTTCGGAGGCGTGTAGACCCCGAGGATGAGTTCTGAGATGTGTTTCTCATAGCGCCACCGACCCTTTGGCCGACGAATCTCGAAGGGGCTCTCCCAGCCGTTATCTGGATTCGGTGGCAACTGCGGCAGAACCAGTTCCAAGCGTGACTGTCTTGAGGCCGCGTTAGCAGGGTCCCTCAGCGTTCGTTCTTCCTCCACACCAAACCCCCGTCAACATCTTTGCCCGCAAGGGCTATCAGCAGGAAAAGAGAGATTCCAGGGCCTATCTGCCCGGAGAGGAGGGAGTGGCTTGTTCGAGGTCCATGTGTTGAGACTGGGGCATCGGGTGTCGAGGGATCAAAGAATCAGCAGTCACGTAGCTCTGGTGGCTAGAGCTCACGGAGCCGACGGCGTTATTTTCTCAGGGCAATACGATCAGAGGTTGCTTCGGAGCGTTCGAGAAGTGGTTGCTCGCTGGGGTGGGCCGTTTTCCGTGAGCTACGTAGCAGACTGGAGACGGAAAATTAAGGAACTGAAGGGACAGAACTTCTTTGTTCTTGTCAGCACGATGTACGGAATCAATCTTCCAGACGCAATCGCAGAGATTAGGGAAGTGACAGAAACACGTGGCCTGTTGATCATCGTGGGATCAGAGAAGATGCCTCCAGATGTCTATGAGCTGGGAGACATGAATGTGGCTGTCACTAACCAGCCCTCCAGCGAGGTCGCCGTTCTCGGGATCATGCTAGACTGGATCTTCGGAGGTCTGGAGCTGTCGAAGGAATTCAAAGACGCAAGGTTGAGGATCATCCCTCAAAGGAAGGGAAAAAACGTGATAGGATCATGAGCAAGAGTTCTCCCGTGGATGAGTTCACAGCAACGACTAGGGCAGCCAAGGTAGTTCACGCTGTCTAAGACCCGGCCGACTGGGATGCCTTGTCATTGACTGATCTTACCGTCTTCCCTCCCAAGAGGCCTTCCAAGGGAGGGAGCGAGTGTGATTGTCCACGCGCCTGGCCGGTGGGGCAAAAATGTTACATGTTCCCCAGATTGCTGGGTTTTCACGCACATTGATTGAAATGCTTAAGACCCGGTGAAGCCATCGTCAGCGACGGAAAAAGCCTCACCGTTGCGAGGCAAAACGCGGCATGCAGAAAGTGGGAATAGTCCATAGAGTTTCTTCGGGTGAAGAACCGAAACTAGAGGAACTCACCAGTTTATGCCAAACAGCAGGATACCAAGTTGTGTATTCAACATATCAGAAGAGAGGGATGCATCCTAAGTACAACATAGGGCCGGGGAAAGCCAGGGAAATCGTAGACATAGTGAAGGCGAAGCAGCTTGACAAAATGGTGTTCGAGAATGATTTGAAGCCAGTTCAGATGTACAATCTGGCAAAACTTCTCGGCATCGAGATCTTAACTAGGACGTCGCTTATACTGGAGATCTTCATAAAACACGCTTCATCCTCAGAGGCGCGGCTTCAGATACAGCTCGCCAGGCTGAAATACGACCTTTCTGGGGCTAAGGAGAAAGTGAGGCTTGCAGCCAAGTCGGGTGAGGAGCCTGGATTCCACGGCTTGGGAATGTACGATGCTGACATCTATTACAACGAGATCAAGAGAAGGATCTCGAAGATCACTGAGCGGCTTGAAACTCTTCGGAAAAGAAGAGGCATAGCTA
>Ga0315308_1001962_pt1 | contig 11714 bp, 25 predicted proteins | sample TDP3_MG_FD_203078 | JGI IMG/M metagenome (GOLD analysis project Ga0315308, IMG submission 203078) | Freshwater sediment microbial communities from Lake Towuti, South Sulawesi, Indonesia - TDP3 | ecosystem: Environmental > Aquatic > Freshwater > Lake > Sediment | place: Indonesia: South Sulawesi... | reverse complement strand
CAATCTTCGAGGTAAAAAACAATGGCGTTTAACACGGGATACGAATGTTTAAAATGTGGTTGCCGAAGAGTCTACGCTTCGTTGTCAAAGTTGCGTTCGGAGAACGCTTTAGTCATCACGTTGAAATGCCACAAGTGCGGTTCATACCAAGAAGACATAGAGCCGTTGATAAGCGACATATTCGACATCCCTAAACCTTTTTCTCAAGGATGATTCTATGGGAATATGGACAACCTACTTGGGCTTTCTTAACAAGCACGGCGGTGCCGACAAAGTCGCACAGAGACTAGGCTCATGCTTCGTCTACTATGTGGCTAGAGACAGAGGCAACAACGTAGTAGCACCACCAAAATGGCTCTTAGATGACTACAAAGCTGGAAGAACAACATGGGAAACATATCAGCACAAGTATCAGCTCATGTTAGAATACAACCTCGAACACAGAACAGACGCTTATCAATGGATGGAGAAGAGGGCGCAGGAAGCCAAAACAGGCAACATCCTCTTAGTCTGCTACGAGAAGAACCCAGAGCACTGTCACAGACGCCTACTCGCAGAAGAAATCGCCAGACGCTTCGGCGTCGAATACAAAGGTGAACTAGAAGAGCCAGCGCACATCTATAGCCTAGACGGAAAACCCGACAAATTCGACTATCAATAACCCCCTTTTTTATGTATGGGTGAAGAAATTGAGTGAAGAAGAACCATACGTCTCTAGACAGACCTACGTTAAAGGACGTGGAGAAGTTTACTGTGGAAAACCAAGCAGAAGATGTCTACGAGGTGGCAATAAATTTCCAGGGAAGAGAAAGTGCTTAGGTTGTCCTTACGCTAGATACATAGCACGGCGTAAAGGCGATACAGGGCGCTAACTTCCCTTTTTTTCTGATGGGTGAAAAAATTGACACAAGAAGTAAAAGAAACCCTTAACGAACACATTGAAAGAACAGGTCATCAGCGAGCAACACGATTAAACGATGGCTCTTGGTTTTGCCCAACATGTCGGAGCAAAGGAAAGGGATAAACTATGCAAGAAATAATCGTTTACAAGGACTATGGCAGAATCATCCGTTGGCAACCAAGCGACGAAAACGGCGTCTTCACTGACAAAGTGCACTTAGACACCGGCGGAGACGAAGGACCGCGCCTAATGATTTACTCAAACATGTATAGCCTAGACAAAGTGCGAGTATTAGACGGAGAAATCAAGGCGCAGTTTCTAGAGTTAGATCGTCAAATCAAAGAGCTCCAGGCGAAACGTAACGCCCTCATAGAAACCAATTGGAACAACCTACCAGCGCTCACCTGGGAATGGATGAAGCAACACCAAGAGCCAAACGTTGCCGTCCCACAACTCTACGAACACAAGAACCGAATCACAGCCTTGAGGCGCGGAAGCAAAGTCATGGTTGACGGCAGCACAGACGCGGTTCGGTATCGCATCGCAGGGCTAGTTGGCAGATTGAAGCGGAAAGGCAAGAAATGGGCTACGGTAGACTTCAACGGCACGCTCCGATACGTGCCATACACGGTTCTGTTGCCCTACGACTATAAACGATGGCTTGAAGAGAAGAAGCGGATACCTCATAGCCAACGACTCAACATCATGAGCGACAAAGTCTGCCGAGAACTCAACAAAATCCTCTAACTTTTTTTTTCTATGGGTGATAAAACTTGAGTGGAGTCCGAGGCTACGGAATGCCAGCCTACTCGCATATCAACTACCGCGCTTGCCCTGTCTGTGGCAGACCAACCAAAAACTTTGAAATGCACACGCGCAACCGAGAAGAACACGAGTATTTCCGAAGGGCACAAGAAGCTTGGTTCAGAATATTGAGTGCTGAATTTTTCAACGAGCATCCAGAGGTGATAGGCGACAGTGGAATCATAACCAGCTTGAATCAGCGAGCATGGGACAAAGCAATAGAGCAGTTAGGCGGCTCAGCCGAGGGGGTTGAAGTTCCAGAGAAACCTCTACCTAAACACGCCATAACGGAAAAAACCATCTGTCCAAAAACAAACAAAACTGTGGAAGAGCAACTATGCAACAAGTGTCTAGACAGAGCCGCCGTCGGCTCATCAGCAACCATCAAATACTTTGTTTGCATGGAACTGAAACGTAGAAAATAACCTCTTTTTTTCTCATGGGTGAGAACAAGTGGTTTACTTCCAAACATTAGGAAATAAAAAGTATGCAGCCTACGCTATTGGTTTACCCAACGACTTGACTTGTTGGCAGTTTCCTAAAGGAACTAGCCTACTACCCTCTGAGGCTCTGCACATCGCGTTTATAACGGCTAGAAGTAGAGGAAACGACAACGACATCTATGTTTCAGCAGAATGGGAACGAATATTACTAGAGAAGCCAGAACAACATGAACGTCTCATAAAAAGAAGACTCGCGGCTTTAGAACGAAAACTGAAGAAAGGTGAAATTCATTGAGCGATATTCTTGTTCTTCACTTGAAAGGCGTTTACTACGACCAAATCGCCTCCGGCGCCAAAACAGTTGAGTATCGAGACATGACACCCTATTGGCTTGCGAGAATCACTAAGGACAAACGCTGGGTCCACTTCTACAAGGGCTACCCTCCACGAGGCACAGCGCCCCTAGTAAGAAAAATCAAAGGCATCATCATCAACACAGCAACAGAACAAATCGAAATCCATTTAGAGTAACCCCTTCTTTTTTATTATGGGTGTTGCGCGGTGGGGAAGCTAGGACGTTCCCGCTGGCCCCATAAGCCAGATCTCGCACGTTCAAATCGTGCCCGCGCAACCAACTTTTTTAAGGGTGAATTAAAGTGCAGAAAACTCTTTCAGACTACAGCACATCGCATACCATATCACATACCATATCCCATACGATATACTATTGCGTGAACTGTGTCTTAGACCTCAACGACCCTGACGCCAACCGCTTCGAGACACGAATCTTCAGAAGGCAGGTCCGTGTCGTCTTGAAGCCTATTCACGGCTCAAACTTGCTAGTGTGCCCGCGCTGTCATGCTCAACACTTCAACAAAGACTTCTACACTAAAAAGAATAAAGGTTATAAACGGCTTTAAACATTCATGGATAAATGGTGATTAAAGTGGTAAGTGAAGGAAGAGGACGCCTATTCAGAAGAAAAGACGGCAAATACCTCATCTACATGCCAATGGACTTGTGTGAAGATTCGATGTTTCCATTCAAAAACTTTGGAGAGTCACCGAGAGGCGGCGCATCAATACCAGTGAGAGTTAGCTTCAAAATAGGCGGCAAAAAAGAACTCTTAATCGAAGAGTGGAAGGAGTAAACCCCCCTTCTTTTTTTGGGTGAAAACAATGGATAAACCAAAACGAATCTTTTGGATTTTATACGGCATCATAATTTGCTTCACGTTTGGCTTCATCTTAACCTTTAACGCTATTCTTGCACTTATCAGCTCCTTGGGCGAGTTCGTATTTTTCCTCTTCGCAGTCTTTGGAGAGGTCAACGAACGTTTTAAGTGGTCAAAAAAGAAATGGTTAATCTTGATTCTTCTACCGCTTTTATTATCAATCATTTTAGTGCCAACACTTGGCGACATAACTGTTTCTGTGACTGTTGAAACCACAGAATACGACATATATCACGTTGACGCTCCTTTCGGCGTTCTATGGCGTGACGTTTCAGGTAGCTTTGTCCTCGCATCTGGGCATCTCGACACTACACTCAGAGAAACTTACATCGTAAAATACATTATTGGTAATCAACTGCACACTAAACAGTTCGACGCAGTTTCCAACTACATTGTTGTTGATGGTAAATTCTGCCTTGAGCAGATAGTAACCACAGAAATAACCATCTATAAATCACCCTTAACTTTTCTCGGCGAGTTCCGATACAAATGTAAGCCCGAAATAACCTTTCAAATTCATCTTCCGGGGTTGCCTCCCGTAAATGGAACGACAATTCAATACGAAATAGTTGGGTGAAAAATTTGCTTGGCGAACTTTACAAGCCGAAGGGTTTAGCCTACGAAACAGCGAAAGCCGTGTTGGAGACCGAAGACGTTTATGGTTGTAACGTCGCTTGGGGTTGCACTAATGCCTGTGCCTACTGCTACGTGCCAAGATTCACACGCCGAAGAAGAGACGCTTGCGAAGTCCGACTACCGCAGAAGCCGCCAGCCGAACTTGTCAAACATCAACTTGAAAGATATTGGCGGTTTCATTGGGGTGTCAAAGGCGTTTTCCTCTCGTTCCTCACTGACCCATTCTTACCTCAAGTAAAGGAGAGCACAGAACAACTCATAAGTATGCTTCTTGACCAAGGAGTTACCGTAGCGACATGTTCAAAACTTAACTTTTCAAATTTCTATGTGAGACATGGAATGACCATTGTTTCCTTAGACCGCGAATTTCAAGAGAAGTTTGAACCAAACACTCTTCCAATCAATCTCCGTATTGCGGACCTCGAGCACTGCAAGGGAATGAAGGAATACGTTTGGATTTCAATGGAGCCATATCCGCCTTCAGGGATCTACAAACAGCGCCTAGAAGACTTATTAGAGGAACTCAACTTTGTCGACCTAATCATTTATGGAATGTGGAACTATGATAAGCGCGCCAGAACAGAAGAAGCCCGAAAAGAATACGCAGAGAACATTCAGGTCCTAACCGACTTCTGCAAAAGCAACAACATACGCTTACATGTCAAATCAGACACGCTCAAATTCATAGCAAGGGAGAAGTAACCGTGACTCCACAGTTTAATCAGCCTCGTGAAGGTTGGGGTTTTCCACTTCGTTCACAAAAGGCACATTACTTCACTGAGGATGGACGAAGTCTCTGTGGCAAATGGGGGTTCTATCGAGGCGACAAAGAACAGGGAAACGATGATAGCCCCGACAATTGCACAGCTTGTAAGAAGGCTCTTCAGAGAAGGAAAGCGAAGGGAGCAAGTGAGAAACTGAAGCAAGAAGGTAAAATGGAATGGTAGAGTCGATTGAAAAAATCAAAAAGAACGTGAAGTGTTGTGCTTGTGGAGGCTCATTAGAGAGTAGCCGATTTGTAAATGGTGTATGCCTCGACAAGTTAGCCACTTGGGAACATCCTATTTGGGGCAACATTCTAGTTAAAGACAAGTATCCGGAGCCAAGGGCAACAGCGATTCTCTGCGACGACTGCATAAGAAAAAAGAGGAAGGCTAAGTTTGCTGTTGAATGGAACAAGGACTACTCTCAAGTGATTTATCACAAAGTAGAAGACTTGAAGGACCTGCCAGAAATTAAGGAAGAAGATGTCTTAAAGGCAGAGTCTAAGTTATGAGGAGAATTAATCGAAGTGCCTTGGAAAAACCCATATTGCCCAAAGTGTCATGGAAAGACTAAACAAGTGAAATTTCTAGAAGTAACTCGCAAGGGTTTTGACCACAGCTATAGAATGGAGTATGGGCGAGCATTATTCAAGTGCAAACATTGTGGTCACAAGTTTGAAGATTTTGGACATAGGAGAAAACCGAAGTGATGTCAGTTCATAAGAAAGGCAGAAAAGTAGTTGTGACAGCGTCTATGTTAAAGGATTGGAAAAGCGGCGTAACAATTGTTTGTAGGCGATGTGGCAACGTGGACATCGTGAATGAGGGAAGCCTCTGTGACTTGTGGCATCTCTGCAAGGACTGTGCAAAACAAGACATTGAAAATGGACGACTCAAAGTTGTTCACCCCTAATTTTTTATGTTGTTGGGTGAAAAAATGAGCCATCTAAAACAACCTGGCAAAGGCAAAATGACTTGGAGACAGTTTGAAGAACTAGCGCGGCGAGAAGGCTTCACAACCCTATGGTTAGAGTTGAACAGCTTAGCAGACAACGAGTTCCCCGACGTGGCAAAGACTGAAAGGACTAGAAGCCACTGGTATGAAAGCGACGAGTTTTGGAACTGTATTGACGCGGCTATCAGAGGCTTCTTAGAAGAAAGACGAGATAGACAACCATTAAACTAACCTTTCTTTTTTCTCTTTGGGTGAGAATAAACATTAAATAATAGTCATTCATCGTTCTTACTGAGGGTGTCCGACGTGTATGACCTATTGAGCACAATCAAACTCTTTAAACTGCAAGGCTTCAAGACGCCAGAAGAAATGTTCCTACTAGGCTACTTGATGGCACACGGCGGAGAACGACACATCTTGGGCATCATTGAAGCAGACTTGAAACTCATAGGACACAACGCGGAGTTTTGGTTGCCACACATAAAAGAAGATTTCGACACGATCTTAAAACGAGTAAACAAGGAAGAAATACAGAACGCTTCAACGCTCTTGCTTGAACAGTTGAAGACCAGAAACGCTAAAGTTCCAGAGTGGCTAAAAAAGGAGATGCTCTAAATGAGAGAAGAAGAAGTCAGAAAATTCATTGAAAAAGCAGTTGACGAACATGGAGCCGTCTGGTTTCTAACTGAAACTATTGAAGTCTTAATCAACAAGAAGAAAATCATTGTGTAAGGAGAATCAGTAATGCCCATTGAACCCAAACGAGGCTGCGGTTATCGTCGCGTCGGCGCCCTCTACTTAGTCGGCGACGGATTGGCTGCAACCTGCGACTTGTTGCCGTTGCCGATCACGCCGTGTCCAACCTGCCACTTCACCATTCCATTCACGAGAGGTTTCTTGTGGATTCACAGAGATTACTTGGGCCACAGAAGCGAAGGGCACTACTACTCGAAGGAAGGCTGCAAATGCAGTAATTTTTGCCCGGTTTGTTACCCGCACCAAAACATTCTTCAAGACGAAGCCATGCTCATGTGGGTCGGCAGCAAATTTTACACGCCAGCGTCGTTTGTGAAGGAAGCGCAGGAGATGGGCGTCAGCAAGCGGATAGCTGAGATTCCGAAAGGCTTAGTCTTAGAGAAAACATGGGTCCTACTCGCTCATCCGAAAGTGCCGTTCTATTATGAGAATGCAGTTGACCCCTTAAGAGTGGAGAAGTCAAAACAACCAGCCATCTTCTATGCGTTTCGGCCACAACGAGTCGAGATGTTGATTTGGAAGAGCGAGGCAACAGCACAGCGTCTAGAAGAGTTAAAGAAGAAGGGCATAACACCTATTGTAGTTCCCGACAACGAGAAGGAGCATGCTTAAGATGACTAGCCAAAGACTATTTCAAGTTCCTCACGGTTCAGAGAGCATTTGTTTCTGGTGTAAGAAAAACGGAAAATGTAGAATGTTCACTGATGACCCAGAAATACCATTCATACAACTTCCAGCCAACGCAAACACCAAAGGAATAACCTCCGAGTATATTGAGAAGGCAGGCATCAGAATCAGATTTACGCAACTATTCAAATTAGCACAGATTACTCACTGCCCAATAAGTGAGTTTGAGCAAGATGAAAGTAGATTGCCAGAGTCCTTTAAAGGCGCTATAATTGTTGAGAGAAACTAGCACTTAAGGGTGGGGAAGGCTTCTTGCTGGGACGGTTCGGACTCCTTTTTGGCTCCGCCAAGCGGGGGATTCGGACGCCACAACGTCTCCGACAAGAAGCCCCCAAAACCCAAGGGTGAAAACATGAGATTAATCGAATGCACGCACTGTGACAAGAGAGGACACCGAGACGAATTTGCTTACTGCCTTACCTGTGGATCTTACGTTTGTCCTAACTGCATGACTCATCATGAAAAATCCTTCAGCCACGTTGTTTCTTGGAGCCTTAGCAAACGCTACAACTGGAAAGCCACAGTTGAACATCTAAAGAAGACAAAAGAGCCTGTTGGTGACAAATACGATAAACTTGACTCTGAAGCGCCTAATTCATACAATCCAGCACCATCATTGTTTCGAGAATAACAAATAAGTAACCATTCCCTCTTTTTTATGTTAGGGTGCTATCATGAGCGAGCATATCAAATTCATTTTAATCATCGCTGAAGGTTGCACAGGTTGCGGCGAAGCCTTAGAGAAGGCGCAGGGTGACAGTCGAATCGAAGTTTTAGATGCCATGAAAGACAAGCGCGCGCTGGAAATCATGCATGCGCTGGGGTTAGAAGCCGTGCCAGTTGTAGTCGCCCTCAACGAGAAACTAAACAAAATATGTGCCCTCACGGAAGAAAAAAAAGAAAAATGCGTGCAATACTCATCAATAGTTAAGGATGAATAGGCTTGGGAGAAGGAAAGCAAGTTCTGAAGCAATACTGTGATTTCGTAGACGACACGCGAAAGAAGGTTCACGAGTTACTTAAACTCCTTGATGACAACTGTAAGCTGATAGGTTGCAAAAGCGAAGTAGAGGATGAACCTTTCATGGACTGCAATGTTGGTTGTCCACTTTTCTGGGCGTGGCAATTCCTCGACAGAATAAGAAAAACCGTAGAGGAAACGGAGACTAAATAAATGGCAAAAAATAAACTTGTTTGTTACGGTTGCGCTCACGCCGCCGCTAATGAGCCTTATCCAGGAAGGCCAAGTGGCGAGCGTCCATGTGGAATCTGCAAACGAAACCCAGAAGGGCAACAGACAAACTTCATCATGAGCAACAACAACATTCAAATTTACGGTCCCAAGGACATGTATTGTAGCACGGATAGACTTCAACTCGAAATTAAAGGGTTACACACACATCATCCTTGGTGGTAGCGTGCCTCAACCTTATGAATGCAAACTCTGCTTAAACTGTTGGTTCTGTCGAATCTTTCGTGGAAAAGAAAACATGAACAATCCATGTCCATACGAGGTTCTCAACGGGAAAGTTGAAAAACCCACAGCGCCTTCTATAATTGTGGAGCGCTTCAAATGAAAGACAAGGTTGGAAGACCAAAAGACTTCACTGACGCTGAAGCAGAAGCCTACACCCGATACTTAACTCAGACTCCAAGAAAGAAAAATCCCATTGAGGTGCTTTTAGAAGTCCTTGAAAAACGTGTTGATGTCGTAGTGGAAAAGTGGAAAAGGCAGTTGTGGAAAAAGTGAGTGAAGAAGAAAGCCCATGCAACGAAGAAGCCTTCGTTAAACTTCTACAAGAAAACTCGCGACTCCTAGTGTTCGTCAGCAACGACCTCTGCGGAATGTGTGGTTATGCTGAAGGCGCCGTAGCCCAAGCTGAACAGTCGGTGGGAAGCAAAGTAGCCACTTTAGATCTGAAGTTGGGACCCGAACCCGAATGTGAGGAACTAGCACGGAAACTACGCATTCAAGGTGTGCCACAAGTCATCTACTTCGAGAACGGACAAGAGAAAAAGCGCATCATATTTTCAGGCAACATCGAGAAAGACGTGAAAGAACTAATCGAGATGGTATAGATGGCGACCGTTTTAATGACGTGCACGAATCCTCTCTGTCGTTTTCGGTTTCCCGTCAACTTAAAAAAGCATCTTTATCGTAGAGAGCGGTTTTGTCCACGTTGCCACACAGAAATCACGGTTCGACAGAGATTCAGCTTTCGCCCTAACCCGAAGTGGACACAGCAAAAATTAAAGCAACAAGCCGACAGAGCTTGGGCTGAAGAAATTCGTAAACGTAAGGGAGGGGAACCAGCAATAGCTCTCCCTGCATATCATCCAGCGCGTATCCCCGATGGACTCCTTGCACTATCAATGCTTCTTAAAAGACAAGCAGAATCAGAGAAGGAGAAAGAAAAATGAGTTGCACTGTAGGAGACGGAAAAGCGTCTATTCGCGTTGGTTCACCCGAATGGTTAGCGTTGAAACTGTCCAGTGGCATGCTTAACTACGAAGAAGAACTCAAGAAACTCGACATTGAAAAGCAAGAAGCAGTCGACGTAGCACGCAAAAAACTTGTTGGAGCCGGTTACATTCAGGGACACAAGTTGACGGAGAAGGGTGAAAAAGCACTCGCTTACCTTGAGGAGTGCAAAATCAGTGGGTAAAGTCATTAAGAGAACGACAGCTGACAAGCAACAGAATGTTTTTGTTCACATACCTGATAGCCCAGAAGAAGAGGCTAAAGCCTTCGTGATAGACTGGTCCAAAGGCGGCAAAGTAACTGAGTTAACAGAGAAAAAAGAAAAAGGGTAATAATGGAGGAAACGCTTCAGCGAAAGCCTACCGAGGCATTTTCTCTCGGAGGCAAGCCACGAAGCCTTTCCATCCCTTCGTTGCCGCGATTCCCTTACAAGCCGAAGCAGGCTTTGCAGCCGCCACCTTTCTGTTGCGGTCAAGAACTCGTTCAGAGCGTCTTAAGACGCCTGGCTTCCTCAAGACCATCTTGCCAATCGAAGGCTTGTAATAGGCTTTCGCGCCAACTGGTGTGTTTGGGCTACCCGCAGTTTGACCCTTGCTCATGTCTATTCCTCTGAGAAACTAGAGTGATAAAGAAAGATTTAAAATACTACTGAAATACTCATAACTCCTATGGGAATCGCATGTGCCTGAAAAGGACCCTTGGACTTCAATTCCAGTGAGAAAATCCACAAAGAAGCTAATGCGTAAGTTTATGGGTGCTCTTTCAATGAAGACTGGTGAAGACTACAGTTTTGACACAGCCATCCGTGCTTTAATCAAGTTCGCTCCCGAAGTTCCTATAAGCTTTAAAGAAGAGCAAAAAAATAATACAACTTCAACCTAATCTTATTTTTGGTTGCTTGCTTTGAGCGTTTCCGCCCTGGAAGAAGTTTGCCAAAAGCTCGAGTTATCAGAGGAGCAGTGTCAACTTTTAGGTGAGTTGAAGGATAGGCTCTGTAAGGGAGATAGGCGTAGAAGCCGTTACCAAGCGCACATGAGCACGTGTTTGAAGAGGAAGGGCATCAAAAAGTTTGGTGAAGCGAAGGAAGCGCTTAAGGCTTGTGCAGCCGAATATCGTGAACAAAAAGCAACTGGAAAGGTGACGAAATAATGGCTGGTTGTTTAGTTCATTATAGGGTTCTGTTGCCTGATGGAAGTCCGGCGTCTTTCGCTACAATGACTGTCTACGAAGTGGTCCGTGTCTTATGGTGGGAGGTTGACAGATGGGTTGCGTCGAGAACAGCCGACTTCAATGGAAACGTCTCCATAGACCTCACATACAACAAGAAATATCATTTCGTTTTTAGGCATGTGACGCGTAGAGCTGACTTGTGGAGAACCTTAACCTACTGTCCATACTACGCGGGCGCGCAGTTTCCCTATTAGGAGCCTAATAGAAAATGGTTGAGGCACGAACCATAGCAAAAATTTTGGTTGTGGGCGGTGTGTTGTCGGCTTTAGGGGGCACCATGTTGTTTTGGCATTTAACAGAAAAGGAACGTGCAGTAGTTGGTCGCGCTAGATGAAAAACAGAAATTAGCGATTGTAGTCAGTGAACACTCGAAAACACTTAAAACCATCGAAGACCGCGTATACAGATGCATAATTGACATTGAATCGCTGAGGGCAGTTCATGGTCAAATCAAAGCAGAGAAGGGGCTAGACACAAGTGCAAAGAATGTTTTGTGGCAGGAAATAGTGGCTGCTCTAAACAGGCGTAAATGCGTCAGCAACGAACTCGCAGACGAATTGATTAAAGGAGAGTGGCGTATTTGACAGACGTGTTGTCGAAATTGCAGGTTTAGAGAGACTAGAACTAGGTTATAGAATTATTTTCCATTAGGCTTATTAAGTTCAATGTTTATTCTTAGTCATGCATTGTAGAAGAGGTGAAAAAATGAACATGACAAAGAGGAAAACAGCGATAGTGACTTTGACTTTGATTGCAGTGTTCTTCGCTGGAATGGTTGCCGCCCAAGTGTTGCTTCCACCACGATACATCTACGTCACAGTT
>Ga0315308_1001960_pt1 | contig 11720 bp, 10 predicted proteins | sample TDP3_MG_FD_203078 | JGI IMG/M metagenome (GOLD analysis project Ga0315308, IMG submission 203078) | Freshwater sediment microbial communities from Lake Towuti, South Sulawesi, Indonesia - TDP3 | ecosystem: Environmental > Aquatic > Freshwater > Lake > Sediment | place: Indonesia: South Sulawesi... | reverse complement strand
AGCGATGTTGGGCCGCCGCTCAAAGAACTCCCGATAGTCGTCCCTGGTGATGACGATGGATTCCCACTGGCTGATGCAGCCGTGGATCTTCAGCAGGTTAAGCTTGCCCTCGTCCCAGGAGCTAACCTGCTTGTCGGTGACGATGACGTTGAAGGGGCGGTCCGCTGCCTCCAGCGCCCGCTAGATGAGGCAATCATAGTTGGTGGAGACAATGACCTTGAAGGGTAGGGCCGCGATCAACCGGTGGGTTTCCATGGGCTCCTGCCGGGTCTCCCGGATGCGCTGGCAGACGTACTTTAGCATGTCGGCCTTGCTTTTCTTTTTGTCGGCGTAGTACTGGGCCACGCGGTCCAGGGAGAAATCGTCGCCGGGGTAGTCGCAGCGATCGGCCAGCTCCCGGGCCAGTTGCCCGCCGCCGGGCAGGCCACCCTCGCCCATGCCGATGCCCGCCCCCACAAACAGCACACAATTGCCTTTGCCCAGTTGCTCGACCAGGTTTTTGGGTATGGTCAGGTCGTTCATGGGCTCTCTCCTATAGGCTTCCGCCATACCGCGCCTCGTAGATGGCTGCCCGTTCCTCCTCGAGGCCGGCCAATAGGTCTTCCAGGGTGACCCCTTTCTCCTTCATAAGCTTGACGATAGCCCTCGCTTCCTCCTGCACCACCAGTTCACCGGGGACAGCAATGAAGCTGTTGCCCCATTGAAATACGGTCAACAGGTCGTCCTCCTGGATCCCCATGCTCTTTCTGATCCTGGCCGGCACGGTGAACTGACCTTTTTCCCGCAACCTCACCACCTGAGGCGGGACCTGAACGGCATTCCTGAGCGCGTCGCCCATTGGTTTTCTTCCTCTCAACAACAGTATACCTTTTTATCGCCTGCTGGTCAAGCTCGGCTTTCAAGACCTGACAGGTTTAGCGCCAAAACCTGTCAGGTCTGGCTAAATGACACGGTGGGATTCACATCCCGCCGCCAGGTATAACGCAGAACTGTGGATTGTACGGCAAGATGCCATCTTGCTCTACTGGACTGTAGGCAAAATGCTGCAAGGAATTCGAGACCGATGGTGTCCCTGCCGCCGGGGGGAAGCCCGATGCTGAAGCCATCGGGCTGAAAGGGCGAAGCCCTTCGGGCTGGTGATCCGCAGCCCCGTAGGGGCTTGGCTCTCTAAGGGCGGGGGTTCAGCCCCGCGCCCCCTCTCTTGCGGTGTACTCTCCTACTCCAAATCCCCCAACTCGTATAGGATAGCCGCCGCGGCCACCAGCCCGGCCATCTCGGCCCGCAGAATGCGGGGGCCCAGGCTGATGGGGATAACACCGTACTGTCGGGCCAACTCTACCTCGTCGGGGGTGAAGCCGCCCTCGGGGCCCACAAAGAGGTTCACGGAGAAAGGAGGTTGCTCCGCCCCCTGAAGCACAGAGCGCAGGCTGGTGGCTCCTTCCATGCCCTGGGCTTCTTCCCAGGGGATCAGCGACAGCCCTCCCCGGCGAGCGCTCTCACAGGCCGGGCGGAAGAGCATGGCCGGTCGCAGGCGGGGCAGCCTGCCCCGCCGGGATTGCTCGGCCGCTTCCAGGATGATGCGCTGCCAGCGCTCCTGTTTCTTGTCCACGTCGTCCAGGCTGGCGATGACGCAGCGGTCGCTGATAAGGGGCACGAACTCGACGATGCCCAACTCTGTGCCCTTCTGCAAGGCGAACTCGAAACGTCTCCCTTTGAGCACACCCTGGTAGAGAGTGATCTTGGTGCGAGGTTCGCCGGAGGCCAGTCTCTTGTCCACCACCTGGCCCGAGACGTGCTCCTTGCCCACTCGGGCGATCTCCACCTCTCGCTCCCAGCCAGAGTTGTCCAGGATCACGATGTGGTCGCCAGGCCCCAGCCGCAGGACGTTCCGGATCTGGTGCACCAGCGAACCGACGATGGTCACCTTGTCCTCTTCCAACCAATCAGGCGGCACGAAAAAGCGGTGCATGGTTTTACTTCCTACCTATTAACGCAACCCAGTCCTGCTCTTGCAAGCGCTCGACGATATCCACACTCTGAGCACCGAGGGCCTCCACGACCAACGCCTCCTGAGATTCGATGATGCCAGAGACGACGATCAAACCGGCCTCTCTCAAGCAGTGGCCCAAGCCCTCATTCAACAACTCGACAATGGTCTCAGCCAAGATGTTGACCAGAACGATGTCGAAAGCCTGGTCGTGGGGCTTCAATGTCGGCCATGATCCTGGCTCCACACTGACGATGTGCTCGACTTTGTTGGCGGCCACGTTGACCCTGGCGGCCTTGACGGCGATAGGGTCAATGTCCAGTGCCAGCACCGGGCCCGCTCCCAGCCTGGCGGCGGCGATAGCGAGGATGCCAGAGCCCGCGCCCACATCCAGAACTCTCATGCCCGGAATCAGATGTTCCTCCAGAGCGACCAGGCAGAGGCGCGTGCTGGGGTGCAGGCCGGTGCCAAAGGCCATGCCAGGGTCCAACTCGACGACGACGTCATCGGGTCGAGGAGTATAGGCCTGCCAGGAGGGCTTGACGACGATGCGCTGGCTGACTCGCAAGACCCGGTAGTGTTTCTTCCAGGCGTGGGCCCAGTCTTCTTCGGACAGATGGCGGAACCGGGGGTCAGGGATAGGGTAGAGTTGGCTCAGGTGCCAGAGGGCTTCCTCGATCTCCCGTCGCCCCACGGCCTGCCCGTTCTCGAAAGGCAGATAGACTTTGACGGTGAGAGTTTCCCCCACGGCTTCGTCCGTCTCACTGATGGCTTCTTCAACGACAGCCCCACCGTGACCGTAGCGGTTGAAGACCTCGCTCACCGCCTCGGCTGCCTCGCCGTCAACCTGCACGCTGACCTCAAGCCAATCCAAAAGCGACCTCCTGTAGGGCAAGTTGGTAACTTGCCCTTGGGGACAAGTTGACAACTTGTCCTACAACCAAAGTTAAATGCATCCAAACAAGTAAACGAGGCTTGATGGCCTCGTTTTACCGAGTCTGCTCTATGTTCTACGCTCCAAAGGCATCCTTTACCTTGTCGAAGATGCCCTTTTCCTTTTGAGGGATGACCTCTTTGCCCAGGGTTTTGGCCAGTTCCTGGAACAGGTGCTTCTGGTGATCGTCCAGGTTGGTGGGGGTGACCAACCGCACCGTAACCAGTTGGTCCCCCCGGCCATTGCGGCGCAGATAGGGCACCCCTTTGCCGCGCAGGCGGAAGGTTTTGCCCGTCTGGGTGCCGGGGGGAATGACCAGCTTCGCATCGCCGTCCAGGGTGGGTACCTCCACTTCGTCTCCCAAAGCCGCCTGGGCGAAGTTGATGGGCAATTCCAGTAAGATGTCGTTCTCTTGACGAAGGAAGTAGGGATGTCGCTCCACAGTGAGGGCTACATAGAGGTTGCCAGGGGGACCGCCGTAAGCGCCTTCGTGGCCGCCGCCGCTCATCTGCAACCTCATGCCAGTGTCAACGCCGGGGTCTATAGTGACCAACATTTTCCTGGGCACTTCCACGCGCTTGTTCCCCCTGCACTGGCTGCAAGGGCTGCTGACGACTTCCCCTTCTCCCCCACAGCGGGGGCAGGTCATGATCTGGGTAAAGAAACCCGCCGAGCGGCGCACCTCTCCCATGCCGTTGCATTGCGGGCAGCGGACAGGCTGGGTGCCTGGCTCGGCCCCGCTGCCGGAGCAATGAGGGCAAGTCTCGTAGCGGGAGACCTCGATCTCTTTCTCGCAGCCAAAGACAGCCTCCTCGAAATCAATGGTCAGCCTGGTGTGGATGTCTTCTCCCCGGTGCGGTGTCCGGCGGGCGGTTGTCCGACGAGCGCCAAAGCCTGTGAAAAAGCTCTCGAAGAGGTCATCGAAAGCGCCGAAGCCGAAACCAGAGAAGTCACCGAAGCCGCCGCCTTGCAGGCCGGCATGGCCGAAGCGGTCGTAGGCAGCCCGTTTCTGGGCATCGGAGAGCACTTCGTAGGCCTCGTTGATCTCTTTGAATTTGGCCTCGGCATCGGGGCTCTTGTTGACATCGGGATGATACTGGCGGGCCAGTCGTCGGAAAGCCCTCTTTATTTCATCCTGGGTGGCCGAGCGGCTCACACCCAGCACCTCGTAGTAGTCGCGTTTGGCGCTCATCACATCTCCGCTTCGATAAACCAACCTCTACGCCTCTTTGAACTCGCCCTCGATAATGTCTTCGTCACCACCTTCGCCAGGGGGTGGACCGCCCTCCTTGCCGGGAGGCGGAGGGGTGGGGCCAGCCTGCTCGTACATAGCCGCGCCAATCTGCTGAAGGGCCATCCCCAATTCCTGGGCCCTGTTCCGAAGTTCGTCTGTACTTCCACTGTCCAGGATAACTCGCAGGGAGCTTATTTTGCTCTCCACCTCACTCTTGACATTGGCGGGTACTTTGTCGCCTTGCTCGCGCAGGATTTTCTCGGCCTGATAGATCATCGAATCGGCGGTGTTGCGGGCTTCGGCCCTCTCCTTGCGCCGTCGGTCCTCGGCTGCGTGTTGCTCAGCTTCCTTCACCATCCGCTCCACCTCTTCCTTCAACAGGCCGCTGGAAGCGGTAATGGTGATGTGCTGTTCCCGTCCCGTAGCTTTGTCCTGGGCCGAGACGTTCAAAATGCCATCGGCGTCAATGTCAAAGGTCACTTCGATCTGGGGGATGCCCCTCGGTGCCGGAGGGATACCATCAAGGATAAAGTTGCCCAACAGTTTGTTGTCAGCAGCCATGGGCCGTTCACCCTGGACCACCTTGATTTCCACGCTGGTCTGTATGTCGGCCGCTGTGGAGAATATCTGCGACTTTTTGGTGGGGATGGTGGTGTTGCGCTCGATAAGGGGCGTGGCCACGCCACCCAGAGTCTCGATGCTCAGGGTCAGGGGCGTAACGTCCAGAAGCAATACGTCTCTGACCTCGCCACCTAACACACCAGCCTGAATGGCCGCCCCCACGGCCACCACTTCATCGGGGTTAACCCCTTTATGGGGCTCCTTGCCAAAGAAACTCCGCACCGCCTCCTGCACAGCCGGCATACGGGTCTGACCTCCCACCAGGATGACCTCGTCAATATCAGATGGTTTCAGTTTGGCGTCTTCTAGAGCCAGCTTGCAAGGGCCAATCGAGCGCTCGATGAGGTCGCCCACCAGTTGCTCCAGTTTGGCCCGAGTCAGGGTCATATTCAGGTGTTTGGGGCCCGAGGCATCGGCGGTGATGAAGGGCAGATTGATCTCTGTCTGCATTACGCTGGAGAGCTCGATCTTGGCCTTCTCGGCCGCCTCCTTGAGGCGCTGCAGAGCCATCTTGTCCTGACGCAGGTCAATGCCCTGGTCCTTCCGGAACTCGTCCGCGATCCAATCGATGATGCGCTGATCGAAGTCATCGCCTCCCAGGAAGGTGTCGCCGTTAGTGGACTTGACCTCAAAGACCCCTTCCCCTACGTCCAGGATGGAGATGTCAAAGGTGCCTCCGCCCAGGTCGTAGACGGCGATGGTCTGATCCACGTTCTTGTCCAGGCCGTAGGCCAGGGACGAAGCCGTAGGCTCGTTGATGATGCGCAGCACCTCCAGGCCGGCAATTTTGCCTGCGTCCTTGGTAGCTTGGCGCTGGGAGTCATTGAAATAGGCTGGCACGGTGATGACGGCCTGGGTGACCATCCCCCCCAGATAGGCCTCAGCATCAGCCTTGAGCTTCTGCAAGACCATGGCCGAAATCTCCGGCGGTGAGTACTCCTTGTCCCCCATATGAACCCGCACGTCTCCATTGGGGGCTTCGGTGATCTTGTAGGGTAAGATCTTCCTGGCTCTCTGGACCTGGGGGTCGCTGAATTTGCGGCCCATGAAACGCTTGATGGAGAAAATGGTGTTCTCAGAGTTGGTGATAGCCTGACGGCGGGCCACCTGCCCGACCATTCGTTCACCCGTTTTGGTGTTGGTGGCCACCACCGAGGGGCAGAGCCGCGACCCCTCAGAGCCGGTGATGACCGTTGGCTCACCGCCCTCCATTACCGCCACCACCGAGTTGGTTGTCCCCAGATCTATCCCGATTATCTTAGCCATGAATTTATCTCCTATAATGAGTAATGCGTAATGAGTAACGAGTGATTTGGTCTTGTTACTCGTTACCCGATGTTCTCTTCGCCACCCTCACCAGGCTAGGGCGGAGGACCTTGTCACCCATCTTGTAACCCTTTTGCACCTCACTAATGATCTGTCCTTCCTCGTGCTCCTCGCTTTCTTCATGGGTGACAGCCTGGTGTAAGGTAGGATCGAACATCTGCTTCTCGGTTTCTATGACCGTAATCCCCTCCTGCTCAAGCAGCACTTGCAGCTTGCGCTGTATGAGCGCGATGCCTTCCAGCCAAGTCATGCTCATCAGATCGAGAGGCAATGTCTGAAAAGCCCGTTCAAAGTCGTCCATGACAGGCAGGAGTTTGGCGATGAAAGCTCCATTGGCGAATTTGATCGTGTCCTTCTGCTCTTTTTCAATGCGTTTCCTATAGTTGGCAAACTCGGCCCGGGCTCGCTGCCAGCCGTCCAGGTACTCGGCTGCTTTGGCTTTCTGTTCTTCCAACTCCTGGCGCAAAACCGTCAGTTCGTCTACCTCTTCGGCCGGCCCTTCGTCCCGCTCATCAGGGCGGGGTTCAGCCTCGGCCGGGGTCTCCTCAGACGCAAGAGACCCCTCCGTTTCCCTTTCTTGCTCTGCTTCTTCCGTCTCTGGCACCTCCTCAGATAGTGGTTCTACCGCTTCGTCCAGCTTCTCCTCTGGCATTTGCTAGACCTCCAAAGTCTTTGTTTGGCATCAGAAATTAAACGTCATCTGGGCTTCTGAGTGCCCCAGAGAGTGACCACAAGCTCATCCCCCACCTCTTCAAAGTGCACATCCTAAGGCTTGAAGTCTATCGTTTAATCTTCGCCTGTTTTCAGTTCGGCAAGGATGTCACCCCTCGTCATCCGCATTTACCCGTACAGGTCGTAGATCAGGTCGCCCAGTAGATCGGCCACGTAGCGCACTGCAGAGATGGCTCGCCCGTAACGCATGCGCATGGGACCCAAAACGCCCAGAGCTCCGACGGCTCGGTCAGCCTCTCCATAAGGGGCCAACACTACGCTGCACTCACTCAACTCGTCCCAGCGCCCCTCACCGCCGATGATAACCTGAACGCCGCTGGAGTTCAACACCTCGGCCAGAATCGCTTCCAACAAGCTTTGTTCTTCCAAGATCCTGATGATTGGCCGCACGTTTTCGATCTCGCTGAATTCTGGCTGCCTGAAGATATTCATCAGCCCGTCACGGTAGATCTCACCGCTGGAGCGCGCCCCCGCCTCCTCCATCATCTCTGTTACTAGGTTTACGATCTGCTTTTCTAAGGGCGTCAACAGGTAGGATGAGGCTGCAATTTGATCAGCGCTCAGGCCGGTGAAGAGATCATTCAAACGATTGGCTACCTGGTTCAGTTCTTCCTGGGCCATAGGGTGAGTTAGAGCCAACATCTGCTGCTTGACCATCTCCCCCCTTAGAACTAGGACAAGCAGGGCCCGAGAGCCGTGAGCGGCGATCAGCTCCAGATGCTTAAAACGGCATTGGGCGACTGTGGGGGCAGCTACCAAAGACGTGCTGTGAGCTGTGCGCGCCAGGACCGCTGCCGCAAGCCTCATCCACTGCTCCAGATCCAGACGCGCCTGGTGGAACTGGTGGCTTATGGTGCGCTGTTCAGCCAGAGGGAGCTCCGCTTCGCCCATCAGCCGTTCCACAAAATAGCGATAGCCCTTCTCGGTGGGCACGCGCCCGGCCGAGGTGTGGGGATGGGTGAGATAGCCTTGCTCTTCCAGATAAGCCATCTCATTGCGGATGGTGGCCGAACTGACGCCCAGGCCATATTGTTCAACGATGGTCTTGGAACCAACAGGGGTGGCCATGGCGATGTACTGGCGCACGACCAATCCCAGGACAGCTTGTCTCCTGTCGGTCAATTCCTCCATAATTTTGACCTCTCCAGGAAAGGAAGCTACCAGTCCACTCCCCAAACGAATGCTCTCAGCAGAGCTTGGGAATAGGAACTGCCAACTCCCTAAGGAATTAGCACTCTAATATCGAGAGTGCTAAAAGGCTATTTTAAATGATACCACGAACCGGCTATTCTGTCAAGAATCAAAGATTGCGTGCTGATTTCTATCTGGCGGAGATACACGGCAACAGGGGGCAGGCTGGGGGGTGGATCACAGCCTTGATAGACACCGGCTGCCTGGCAGAGGGGACCTCTCTGGGTAGGCGCTAGGTGGATTCAGAGGGAGGCGATTCGGTATGACTCAATAATGATTCTACCTTTTTCAAGAGCTCAAAGCCGGCAAAAGGTTTCGCTAGGTAATCGTTCGCACCCAGGTCCAACCCCTTCACTCTCGATCCACGATCTCCTTTGGCCGAAAGGATGAGGATGGGGACATGCGAAATCTCCCGGATGCGGCGACAGGTTTCCCAGCCGTCCATTCTTGGCATCATGATGTCAAGGACAACTAGATGTGGTTTGACTTTGTACACCTGTTCCAGGCCCTCTATGCCGTTGCTGGCCTCAAATACCTTGTAGCCTGCTTTGGATAGGCGCAACTTGACAAAGCGCCGCAAATCCGCTTCATCGTCTATAACTAGGATCTTCTGACCAAGCTGGCTCGGATCTCTTCTGATACTGCTTCTCTCGGATTCCTTCACCTGTTTCAGACTCTCCTTAAATTTGACATGTCACATTTACCACTGTTGCGGTACAGGTCGCATCTGATCAGCTCAGACATCTCAGAAGGGCATTCTAACGCCCGTCCTGGATTGCAAACTGAAACTGTGATCTACTGAGCCTCGGCGCTCGCTCCGCGAGAAGAAGCTCTTCCCCTATACTCCCCCTTCGCTCACCCTCACCAGGACGAAAATGGATTTACCACTGCGGTCAAGGATCACCTCCTCCACCCGACTGACCTTGCCCATTTCGACCACCAGCCTGTCGAAGGCCTGACGACGATGGAAGAAGACGGTCTCGCCTGGGCTATGGAAGATGTAGAGGTTATCAGGGTTTGGTAAAAATCTAACAAGGCGTTCCTCGAAAGCCTCATCCGGCTCCCACTCGTAACCAAAGATCTCGATGGGATTGACAGCCCCCAAAGTCAGAAATTGAACAGTGGCATCAATACCCCAATCCATGGCCAGCGGCGAGGCAACGCCTTGATTTTGCAAATAACGAGCCAGTTCGTAGCTGGCGTCTGAGTGGGCAGCGTAGCCACCACTGCGAGCCAGGGCCTGATGATAGCTGAGATCCACCTGGAGGTCGCTGACCGCTAGAACCGTCATGACCAGGAACACCACCAGGTCGGGAATAAACCGGCGGATAGGATTGCCCTTTTGCCCGGCACCAAGTGGGATGGCGTGGCGAACCAGGAGGTCCAAGGCCACAGCAATGGTCATGGGCAGGAACGGCACCAGGATGGCGTAATGAGTGGCCCACAGGGCCGAGACGGTGAAGCAGCTCGCCAACGTCATGAAAGCCAGCATCAGGAAGGGAAAAGCCACCCGCTGCCATTCACGCCTGGCTTTCCAGAGGACGACCAGGATGCAAGCCAGCCCCGCGCCGACAAAGAGGAAAGGATGGAGGTCATTGGTGAAAACGCCACCCAGGTACCAGAAGTGACCGCCGTTCAATACCACCTTAAACTGTTCGAGGCGGGTGGCCAGGTTTTCAGTGAAAGCCAGATTGGAAGCGCCATAGTAAGTGGAAGTCAGGTTGCCAGTCAGGGTCAGGAAGGTTCCCTTTGTTTGAACGTTATAAATGATAAGCGGAAAGATACCCAACAGAAAACAAAGCAGGGCTATGGCCAGTTGCCTGTAAGCCAACCTCCCGGATATGGCCCACAGGCAGAAACCCTTTCGCAAGCTGGACATCTTTAGAACAAAGAAAGTAGCTCCCAGCGCTACAATGACCCACAGGAAAAGTAGCTTAGCATAGAGTCCCAGCCCGAAAAGATAGGCGCCCCAGTACAGGTAGCGAGCCCGCCGCTCCCGATACCAGCGCAGCCAACAAAGCAGGCTGGCCACGGCAATGGTAGCCGTAATGGAGGTGACAAAAACCCCCTGACGGCTCCAGAAAATGAAGGAAGGGTTAACGGCCAAAAGCAGACAAGTAATGAACGCCACCCTCCTGTTGAACAGTTGCTGGGCCAGGAAATAGCTCAGAAGAAGGGTCAGGACGGCGAAGACGATGGGCATCAGACGCAAAGCGAAAACGTTGCTGCCCAAAAGGGCGAAGAAAGGGAGAAGCAAGTAGATGTTGAGAGCGCCGATGTAATCTGTGACCATGAGGGGAAAAACCTTTCCCGCGCTCCGAATCCCTGAACCCCGAAAGGTTTCAACCGGCTGTCCCATGAGCAGTTGCATGGCTGGCACTCCAGCCTCCCTGGCCTCATCGTAGTGCAGGCCTGGCAGTTCTATCTGATACAGGCAGAGGGCCAGGAAAACGACCAGCCCCAGGGTGACGAGCATCGCTTGGCAACAGGTCTCGATCCGAGTGAGAAACCCTTCAGTCATCTGGCGAAACAATCCTTGGGAGCGATGGCTAACGCCTTAAAAGTGCCACGCTCTCGATGTGATAGGTCTGAGGGAACATGTCTACGGGCTGCACTTCGACCAGTTGATACCCGGCCTGGACAAGCCGGCGAGTATCACGGGCCAGGGTAGCCGGGTCACAAGAGACGTAGACAATCTTGGCTGGGGTCAGCCCGGCCAGAGCCGCCAGCGCTTCCGAAGCGCACCCCTGACGCGGTGGGTCGAGGACAGCCAGGTCAATGGGAGCTCCCAGGGAAGGCAAGACCTCTTCCACCCTCCCCTCGACGAATTCAACGTTATCAGCCAGGCCAGCGTTGAAGCGGGCGTCGGCCACGGCGCTGGGGCTCTCCTCCACGCCAATGACCTGTCCTACTTCACCGGCCAGACTCAGTCCAAAGACACCCACCCCGCAATAGGCATCCAGCAACACCTCGCTGCCCGTGGGAGCCAGGTAGTCCCTCACCAGACGTACCAATTCCTCTGCCTGGGCAGTGTTAGCCTGAAAGAAACTGCTAGCTGAGATGCGGTACTCCTGCCCAGCCAAAATCTCGCTAATGTACTCCTGGCCGATGAGCGTGGCCGTTCTGCCGTCGCTCAATAGAAAGACACAGGAGACAGGCAGGTCCACTTCCAGCTCGAAAGGCTCATCCTCGTGGGTTTCAAAGACGGCCATCCTCTGGCCGGTGTTAACCCCGCAGCGCAGCGAAAGGCGCTTGAGTTCCGGCAACTCCAGGTCCAGGGCGCCAAAGACCTCGTCAAGCAAGGGGTGCATGATGCAACATTCTTCGATAGGCACCACCCGCTGGCTCTCGGCCGCCATGAAACCCAACCGTCCATGCTCATCCAGGGCGAACTGGACGTGGTTGCGGTAGCGCCAGGGCTCAGGGCTTCCTATCATCGGTTTGACCGACACACTCTCAAAGCGGCCAATGCGCTCCAGTTGATCTTGAACGATACGCTGTTTGAACGCCAACTGGGCCTCGTAGGCGATGTGCTGCCAGTGGCAACCGCCGCAGCCAACCGCCGCAACAGTGGCGTGGCTTCCGAAGTGAGGGCAGGGGGGTAGCACACGCTGCGTTGAAGGGACGAGTACCTCCACCAGCCGCCCCCAGGCATAGCGCCCCTTATCCTCAACGATTTCAACCAACACTTCCTC
>Ga0315308_1001959_pt1 | contig 11723 bp, 14 predicted proteins | sample TDP3_MG_FD_203078 | JGI IMG/M metagenome (GOLD analysis project Ga0315308, IMG submission 203078) | Freshwater sediment microbial communities from Lake Towuti, South Sulawesi, Indonesia - TDP3 | ecosystem: Environmental > Aquatic > Freshwater > Lake > Sediment | place: Indonesia: South Sulawesi... | reverse complement strand
ATTCCAACGTGCATGGTTATCATATAGGCATCTACTCATCATTTCTCCATGATAATGGGAAGGGGAGTGATAAGAACTTTCATTTATTTGTCTATGTGTACGCACGACTACACGCCCCTATACTTGGAGCCAAATAGAATATTAACATTGAGTGTCATGTAAAGTCTTCAGTTGTATAGTGATGTTTGCTTAGAGCGGGAGTTTCGGTGACATGACGCATCATTGGGGATACGTGGGTGCTATTTCCGCTGCGGTTTTGTTTGGGTTAGGTTCAACTTTTAACAAGATCGCTTTGGCGGAGGTTCAGCCATTAGTTGTGGCCGCATTAATTTATTTTATTGCTGGCGTCTTTCTTTTTCTTGTTAGTCTTTCGCCACTTCACGAGCGAATTCTTGCTTTGTTTGAGACTCCGACGAAGACAAAGCAGGCTATGTTTGGTAAAGATTACACGGTGCTTGGGTTGGTCACCGTTTCAGGTGCGATTGTGGCTCCTTTTCTTTTTGTTTACGGGCTCAATCAAACAACGGCGGTCAACGCCTCTCTTCTCTTAAACATGGAGTCTCTATTCACGGTTTTTATTGCGTCAATCTTCTTCAAAGAAAGGGGTTTTAAAAAAGACTATTTGGGCGTTCTCCTTCTAATTGTGGGAGCGGTGTTTATAACCACAAGGGGTGAGTTTCAAAGGCTCACTTTGGCTCAAGAGCTTATGGGTAACCTGTTAATAGTTTCCGCCTGCCTGTTTTGGGGCATAGACAACAACCTAAGCAAATTGCTGAGCAAGAAACATGACCTACCACACGTAGTGGCTTTGAAATGCCTTATAGGAGGCGTACTCCTCTTATTTTTAGCATTGCTTCTCGGAGTCGATTTTAGCATTCCAATGTCAGCTTTGCCTTACTTGTTTTCTGTTGGAGCCTTCAGTGTTGGATTCTCCATCGTGTTGTTTGTCTTTGCTCTCAGAGAAATAGGCTCCATGAAAACTGGGGTAATATACTCAACTTCATCTTTTGTTGGAGCAGCAGTTGCTTTTATTGTGCTCAAAGAACCTTTTACGCTAATTCAACTAATTGCAGGTTTAATCATGCTCCTGGGCGTTTACATTTTGTACAAAAAGCCTATCGTTGCCTAAACAGACACCTTGTATTGCAAACTTGCCACAGATGGAACAACCATGTCTGCGACTCTCTCAAGTTTTTCCCTTGAAGTTGGCCCGCTCAAAACGCCGATGCAAGATTTCACCTTTGCGTTTTTTCCCATCAACATGTCGCTGCGTGAGTCGCCAACCATAACCGCATCCCGTGGTGAACACTTTGTCAGGTTGCACGCTTTCAAAATCATGTCAGGCGCTGGCTTATCCCTTTCAACGTCGTCAGCGCCTAGGACAACATCGAAGTACGCGTTTATCTTCAATTCATTCAGTGATTCTTGGGTGCGCTTGTGAGAGTCGTTGGTCGCTAGAGCAGTTTTGAAGCCTCGGGCTTTTAATGCTTTAAGAGTCTCGAGCACGCTAGGAAGAAGGACTGCTCCATAAGGAGGAGTCATCGTCTTCTCAGCCTCTTCATAGGCTTTTTCAGCCAACTGTTTGGCGTCGTCCCAGCCTGCACGTTTACACTGGTAAACTACTAATGCAGCAACGAGAACCTCTTCACGTGTAGGCGCCACAGCCAAGGGTCCTTCAGCGTCAATCTCTTCAGTCTGTAAATTGACACCCACAGCCTCTGCCCATTTTTCAGCCACATCAGCGCCTATTAGGCGTGTCAGACTGGAGAATCTGGCTTTAGCTAAATAGAGCAAGACAGGTTTCTGTTCCACTATGGTTCCGTCCTTGTCAAAAACCAATAGCTTGCAATTGATTTCTCTGTCGCCTACAAGTAGGTTTGGCATGTTTTTGCTTCCAATGTGTTAACGAGAGAGGGTCACTATCATGTCTAATGAATTTTAAACGTGAAACGTAAGAAAAAAGGGGGGCTGAGGCTGTTATGGAGTTTCAACAACTATCATTGTGAGCGTAGAGCGAACCTTGTTAAGTCGGCGCACGTGCCATGTGACAACATCCTTGAGCTTGTCCATTGTATCAGCCTTTATTTTTGCTACCACGTCGTAGACGCCGTATACCACGTAGGCTTCGACCACGCCCTCGACCTTCTTGAGTTCTTTGAGAACCTCTTCCTCTGAACCAATCTCGGCGTTGATTAACACGAAAGCCATAGGCATTGTCTATTATTCCTCCTTCTTTTTGGTTACACAGTTGTCGCCTATAACCTAAAATAATTTTCCTTTACCTTAAGAGATTTAGCGTCTAGTCTTCTTTTTCTTGTTCCTCTTCTATTTTCTCTTCTGCTTCTCTCTCTTTCTCGATAACTCCCGTAGGCTCAGGAATCGGAAACATTGTACTAGCCACTGCCCCTCCCGCAAGTTCGCGTTCCTCTTCAGCAATTTTTTGGAGTCTGTGTCTTTCTATAGTACGCTCTAATTCCTTTTTCTTTTCCTCTGGAATCAACTGATTCAGCTTGTCTACAAGCTTTTTTGCTTCGTCCAGCTTAAGCGGAATAGTGATATCTCTGTGAAGGGGAAGGATTAGTTTGACATTTCCCGTCTCGTCCATGTGCACCGAGTCTATGTGGCTTAGACGTATGTGTAATGGAGCAAATATACTGAGGATACCGCCTATAGTTTCTCTGAGAATTGGCTTGTTTTCAAGCGCTTCCTCAATCTCATTTTTAGCGCTTCCCTTTAGGTCTATTTTTAGCAAGCTCTCATAAAGCCTAACGGTGAAATGTGGCTTATCAATCTCCAAAACTACGGTTTTTTCTGTCATGTCTATGCCCGCTTTCTCCATTCTCTTAATTACAAATGATTAAAATTAATAAGTCTTTTCAAAAGTTACTCCATTAAATGACACACGCGCGAAAAAATGACCTAAAATGTTTTTGCCATGTAACGACTATAAGTAAGAACGGAGAAATGAGCAATTTGTCAATAACCAGCAGAGAAATGCGCGCATTGGAGTTAAATTCCGAATACTTCGGCGTTTCCAGACTGCAACTCATGGAAAACGCGGGAAAAAACGTAGCTGAAGATGTTGCCAACCGCTTTAAACCTGACAAAACAAGAGTTGCAGTTTTTTGTGGTTTGGGTGGAAACGGAGGCGACGGCTTCGTTGCGGCTCGGCACCTCACTTGCTTGGGCTTCAAAGTAGAGGTTTTATTAGCAGGCAAGCCAGCGGACATTTCAGACAAAGAAGCCCAAAAAAACTGGGCTGCTCTGCAGTCGCTGAAAAACATCTTAGCCATACACGAGGTTTATGATTCGTCCCTTATCCCCAGCCTAAAAGCCGAGGTTGTGGTCGACGCATTACTTGGGATAGGGTTGAAGGGTGCTCCGCGTCCGCCGATTCTTCAGTTGGTTAAGAAAATCAATGAGATGGACTGTTTCTGCGTAGCCGTGGATGTTCCAACAGGGATTGACTCTGACACAGGCAACGTATTGGGCGAAGCCGTGAAGTCAGACGTGACTGTTATTTTTCACAAGCTGAAACCGGGTCTGACAGCAGCCAAAGAACACGTGGGTGAAATGATAGTTAAAGACATTGGACTGCCAGCGGAGTTTGAAAGGTATGCAGGTCCAGGTGACGTTCAATTAGTTGTGAAACCTCGGCGACCAGAGGCACACAAAGGAGAGTTCGGCAGACTGTTAGTCATTGGCGGTAGCGATGTTTTTTCTGGCGCGCCCGTGCTCGTGGCTTCTGCGGCTCTTCGAGCAGGCGTAGACTTGACTTACATTGCCGCTCCGCACAGAACCGCTTATGCCATATCTTCTATGTCTCCAGACTTGATCACCATAAAACTTGAGGGCGACCACCTCAGCCCAAGTGACTTAGCCACGATTCGCCCGTACTTGGAGAAGTCAACCGCTGTCGCCATGGGTCCAGGACTTGGACTGCATAAGGATACAAGAGGGGCTGTGAAGGAAATTGTCAAACTGGTAGAGAAAGTGAACGTTCCCTTGTTGTTGGACGCTGACGGTCTCAAGGCTTTTGCGGAATTTAAGCACAAGGTTACTTCACCCATGGTGTTCACTCCTCACGCTGGTGAATACCAAATCTTAACTGGGAAAGAGCCGCCCAAAGAGTTGAACGAAAAGGCTGTTGAGGTGCAGAAAACCGCCGAAGAATTGGGCGCCGTAATACTGCTTAAAGGACATGTAGACGTGATTTCAGATGGAAAATGGGTGAAACTAAACTTTACGGGCAACCCAGGTATGACTGTGGGCGGAACAGGCGATGTGCTCTCTGGCATTGTTGCTGCTTTTATGGCGCAGGGTGCAGATCCATTTGAGGCTGCTGTGGCTGGAGCGTTCATCAATGGGGCTGCAGGAGACTTTGTGCAAAACGAGAAAGGTTACCACATGGTTCCCACGGACCTACTAAACTGGATACCACGCGTCATAGACGACCCAATGTCTCACGTCAAGGTGCGAAGTACAACGTGACCCTTGGCAACATAAAAATCACGGTTTACCACGCCAGACAATGTGACCCAAAGAAGTGTTCGGCTTTAAAACTCAAGCGTCACAGTTTCATTCGCGTCGTTTATAGGCTTCGACTCCTACCTCACGGAGCCATTGTTCTCAATCCTTTCTCTGAGAAAGCATTTTCTCCCGCTGACCGTGAACGCATTGAAAAGAAGGGACTAGTAGCCTTAGACTACAGTTGGAAATGCACTGAAAACGCTAGGTTGATTCCCTTGATTGGCGAGTCTAGAGGTCTGCCCTATCTTGTTGCGGCTAATCCAGTGAACTATGGCACGCCGACCAAACTGAGCACGGTTGAGGCTCTGTCTGCCGCCCTCTACATCGTCGGCTATAAGGAGCAAGCGGAAAAACTGCTCTCCATTTTCAAGTGGGGACCAGAATTCATCAGACTTAATCAGAAGTTATTGGATGTGTACGCTCAAGCCAGAAACAGCACCGAAGTTGTGGAGTTGCAAAAGAAATTCATGCCCGATGAAGTCTAACAGAAGTGTGTTCTGTCAGTGCATTCCGCTCTTTTCACTTCTCTAAATAACAATTGTTTGATTATATCTTTAAATAATTTAAGGGAATTTTAGAGCTTTTTCTCTCCGTCTTCTTTCTTCTTAGCCCACAAGATTGTTGTAGGAACTATAATCCATAGCCAAACGTTGAAGAGTCCCCACATTATGTTCAAAGGAAACGGCAACATTCCCAAGCCCATTAGGACGACTATGAAACCAGCTGAGACATCAACCACTATAGTCGCTATTTTCTTCGCTCCCATTTCCCACTCCCCTTTTTCCAACAAAAAATTATGCTAATTCTTAATGGATTTAATTGCGACTTGTTAAATGTATCAGAATTCTTAGTATTAATGACGCAAAAAGTGAAACTGAAACGTTTATGAGAACTTTTAGGTTGGTGATGCTGGTCGTAACCCGCCTTTTGTTCAAGTTGACGGCATTCGGCTGAACGGGCTACCCGCACCTTCACGCAGACAGTTCATAGATGCCTATTTGCCCTTTCACCTCGCAGGACAGCCGTTTCACCGCTTCACACTCGACTTTCTCCACAACTTAGCCTTGTGTCATCGTTCATGCGTCGAGTGGACGTTTCGTTTCTGCGCCGTAGCCAAGGTTCTCACCCTGCACCCTTTTACGAGTGCTGCGAAGTCTGCACGGTGGGCGGAGTTTCCTCACCCTCCGAGGAGGGCGAAAGCCGTCCGCCAGCTTCACCAACCCAAAAAAGAATGATACAAGCGTAGGCAATAAGAATTTTGGAATGAGATGATTTTTGATGAAGGTGTTACCGCATTCTCTGGCGTTTTGCTCCTTGCCCATAGTCACAGGTCTCAATCAGGGGGCACTCGCTGCATCTTGGATTCTGTGCCCTACACGTGTATTTGGCGAGCAGCCAGAATAAACCGCCTACTCTCTCGCCTTTGTCCCAAGGTATGAACTTTTGAAGCGCCGATTGAATTTCCTCGTATTTGGCGTCTGGCTTGACTAGGCCCAGTCTCTTAGCTATCCTGTCCATGTGCGTGTCAACAACAAAAGCTTGGCTGTAACCGTGACGGGTGGTTAACAACACATCTGCGGTTTTGGGTCCTATCCCAGGCAGTTCCATAAACTTCATTCTTGCTTGGGCTTTTGGCAAGGCTAGAATTGGGGTTAGATCGCCGTTGAATTTTTCTAGCACAGCCCTCGACACTTCTTTGATTCTCTTAGCCTTAACGTTGTAGAGTCCACCGCGTCTGATTGCCTCTCTTATGTCAGCCTCCCTTGCGTGTGCGAGAACCTGCGGCTTAATCTCAAACTTTGCGGTTAATCCTCTGTAGGCTCGGATGCAGTTGACCTCACTTGTGTTCTGGGAGAGAACGGTCATGATGAGATGAGCGAACTGGTCTTTGGAAGTTTCTTCGGGGTAGTGAACTGGCCACCATTTTGGACCGTACTTCTCCTCCATGATAGGAATCAACTTAGGATCTAAAGTCTTCATGCAATTTGCCTCTCAATGGAATATTTTACGAGCGGCTTCTAGACCTGCTCCAGTCTTGACTTTATAGTTCAAGTCGTTTAAGGCGTTTTCTAACGCGCCTATTGTGGTGAGTGTTTCGTTTTCGGATACTATTCCCATGCAACCAATTCTGAAGATTTGTTCTTTTATTTTGCCCATGCCGCCTGCGATTTCCACCCTGTAACGGTTCTTCATTATCTGTCTTGCTTGGGCGCCGTCGACTCCAGAGGGCACGTTTATGGCTATGACTGTGTTGGAGCGCGCTTCTGGAGATGAGTAGGGCTGTATTTCTAACGCTTCAAACGCAGCGTAGAAGGCTTTGGCGCATTCTGCGTGTCTCTTGAAACGAGCGTCTAGGCCTTCTTCCCGTATCATTTTTAGGGCTTCGTCTAACGCGTAAAACAATGGTATGGCGGGTGTGAACGGTGTCTCTTTTTTGGCGTCGCTTTCTCTGGTCAGGGTTAAGTCGAAGTAGTAGGGTCTAGACGCTGTTTTTTCAATTTTTTCCCAGGCTTTTTGGCTTACTGAGATCACGGCTAAGCCGGGTGGGCAGGCTAGGCATTTTTGGCTTCCACCGACGCAGATGTCTATGTTCCATTTGTCGACTGGTAGGTTTTCGCCTGCGAGGATTGATACGGCGTCGACTAGGAGGACAATGTTGTTTTTTTGGGTTACCTCTCCTATGCTGGGGAGGTCTCGGGCGGTTACGCCTGTGGATGTTTCGTTGTATACAACTGCTACTGCTCTGGCGTCTTTTTCTTTCTTGATTGTCTTTTCGATTTGTTCGGCTTTTGGTGCGTCGCCCCATTTTGTTGGGATTTCTATGGGTTTTCCGCCTCGTCTTGTGATGTTTTCTCTGAGTCGTTCGCTGAACACGCCGAAAACTGGAACTATGACTTTGTCGCCTGGGTTTGTGATGTTGTCTACGGCGCACTCGACTATGCCTGTTCCTGAGGTTGTTATTGGGAAGGCGTGTTGTTTGGTTTGAAAAACATATTTTAGGTTTTGGGTTATGCTTTCGTATAATTTGTGGAATTCGGGTCCTCTGTGGTTGATTATGGGCTTTAGCATGGCTTGCATGATTCTGTCTGGAACGTTTGTTGGTCCAGGCAGCATGATTAATCGTTTTTCTTCAGCCAAGTATGCCTCTCCGTTTCTAGTTTGAGGTTAAAGACCCATAAAATAAATGAATTATTAAGGCTTATTGCATTGCTACTAAGTGTGAGGGAAAATGGGTGAGCAAAAGCAATGTGACTGATTTGAAGAGCGAAATTGTGAGTTTTCTGAAAGACCATGGCGCATTCAAAGTCGGGGTGGCAAGTGCTAAAGTTGGGTTTGAAAAGGCAGTTAGGAGTTGTCGCCCTCTTGATGTGATGAAGCATGGTAATTCGGTCATTGTCTTCGCCATATACGTGGGTTTGGACTATTATCGAACTGTCAGAATTGAAGGGAAAACGATGGGAGATGACCGAATAGGATACATTTTCCGTGATTGGCTGGCTTATGAACTGGCTGAGTTTTTGAAGGCTAAGCGGTTCAGCGCTGTTTTTCCTTCGGGACATTTTGGCAAGGAATTGTCGTTTAAGTTGGCTGCGCATGAAGCTGGTATAGGCGTTTATGGAAAATGTGGATTGATTATCACTCCTGAGTATGGACCAAGGGTCAACATTGGTGTGGTAGTCACTGACGCTGTTTTAGAGCCAGATAAGAAATTAGACTTTAATCCGTGTCGAGCATGCACAACATGCGCAACAGTTTGTCCTGCAGAAGCGGTTAGAGTGGATTTTGACCCTCCTATCAGCCACAATCGAGATGAGTGTGTGAATTTTATTCAAAAATTGAGGGATGAAACCCGCGACAAGAAGTTTTTCTGCGGATACTGCTACGACAATTGCCCGGTTGGAAGAACCCGAAAGAGAGGATTTTTGATTTCTCGGTACAGGAGACTTGTGAACCTTAAGCGGCAGGAAAGAGAGAGGCTGATTCAAAAATCCATGCTTAGAGGGAGAATGACCTAACGGTGACTATGCCTCTCATTACGTTGCTATCCGACTTCGGGTTGAAAGACCCGTACGTGGCTGAGATGAAAGCGGTTGTTTTGAACATTTGTCCCCAAGCCCGTCTGGTCGACATTAGCCACAATATTGAAAAGTTTAACATACGAATGGGAGCCTTCGTATTGGCTTCAGCAGTCTCCTACTTTCCAAAGGATGCAATTCATGTGGCGGTTGTCGACCCTGGTGTTGGAACGAAGAGGCGGGCTTTGCTTGTTGAAGCAAAGGGGGCGTTTTTTGTTGGTCCTGATAATGGTTTGTTGATGTTGGCTGCTGAGAGGCTTGGGATTAGGCATGTCTATAATATAACGAATAGGCGGTTTATGCTTTCTCGTGTTTCTCACACTTTTCACGGCAGAGACATTTTTGCTCCAGTTGCTGCACACTTGGCGAAAGGAGGCTGTAAACCCTCTGATTTTGGTTCAGAAATCCGTGATTACGTGGTTCCGAGGTTTGTGAAGCCTCGTTTAACTAGGAATGCGTTGTTTGGTGAGGTGTTGCATGTAGACGACTTTGGAAACATAGTTACCAACGTATCGAGGGCAGAGTTTGAGAAAACAGGAATACGAGAAGGTGCAGTGTTACGTTTTAGGCTTGGAGACAGAGTAATAAAGTTGAGGTTCTGCTCGACTTATGGAGAAGTTCCTGTTGGAAAATCATTGGCCCTCATCGGAAGCCACGATTTTCTCGAGATTTCCATAAATCAGAGAAACGCTTCCAAAAAGTTTGGAGCAAAAGTCGGAGACGCCATTGCTGTGTTGCTATTTGAAAAACTCATTTAACCGCCTTCTTTCCCCAAAATACTCTTGAAAATTATTAGAAATTAAAGCTTTATCCCGAAGTTTCACGTTTGGGTTAGGCTCTGAATTTGAGAAAATAAAGATAATTGACAAGTGAAGAAGCGTTTGAAATGAAACTCAGTGTGCAAAACCAAAGAGTAAATACTGAAGGCATTCGGTTCAGTGCAGTGAAATACGTTAATATCACGGAGACTATGAGGAACCCAAAACACCAAAAGAAACCTATACTCATAACCGTAGTTAGTTCTTTGGGTTTTGCTTCCAGAAGCATAACCCAAAATCCGAAGAGTATGCCTGAAGCGGTTAAAATACCTACTAAATATTCAGGCTCAACTGCGAAATCTATTGGTAATCCAAAAAACCCGAGAACAATGAGTGAAATTGAAATTAAACCAAATGCAATTGATTTTAGATATAAAAACCGCATTTTCTTTCACGACATTTCTTCTTCTCTGTTTAGAATGAAGGATAAGTATTAGATTTTTCCTCAATTGAAAATGCTTAAAAGAGGATTTAATGCAAATAGTGAAAAGGTGATTTAAATCAAAAAGATAGTGTTTTGGCTCGGTGTTGCCATTCTGGTTATCGGAATCATTCTCTCTGCATATGGCTACATAACTATTCAAAGCATCCCTTCATATCTCCAATTCTATCCCGAATATCAACTGCGATTACAGTTAGCACAAATCCTTCAACCGATAGGTTTTGGAATGTCAGTCTTAGGAGCAATTATGCTAGCATACAGTATTTTCAAAAAGACGTGAAACCTAGATAGTGTCGGGATGTTAAATCATTGAAGCAACTTAGGCTTGTCTGTTTTGTTTAGGTCTTTTAGTCGTTGTATCCCATCGATTTCTTCTATGTACTGTGCCACGCTCTTCGGAACAAGCGTCTTCCAGTTCTTTCCCTTCAGCATCCGCTCTCTAATCTCTGTTGCCGAATAGACCTCACGCTTGTGAAACGGAACAGGCTTGACCTTATAGCCCGCTTCCACGAACAATCGCCTAGTTAAGGGCTCATTCGCATAAACCACGTCATACTTGGGCGTGTAACCCACAACCTCAGCGACCCACATCATGTGCACATGCACGTCGGGAACTGGAACAATCCAGCACCGAGCCATTGAGATATCAGCCTCGTCTAGGGCTTTTCGTATCATGGTTAAGCGTTCGCCCACTGTGAACGGATTGTCCATTCTGTGGCTGTATTGGGCACTGCCCACCACAATAACTAATTCATCAACCTCTTTCAAAGCATCTTTAATAGCTTCTAAATGTCCCTTATGAAACGGTTGAAACCTTCCAACAAAAAGTCCCCGCTTAACCATGACGCCTTCCTTCTTCACCTAAGCACTATGCTAACTGCCTAAATTTCAGTCTTTCCGAACAAAACCCACAGGAAAAACCGAAAGAACAGAACCATCAACCTTAATCTTAGTCGGTTCCTTAAAGCCCCTATCCTCCCGCTGAAGAATCGCATACTTCATTTCTACGCCTTCCCCAGCAACCTCACCGCCATAACCACCTAGGCTAAAATCAGAACGCACAACCCTGTGACACGGAATCAACGGCGCAAACGGATTAGTAGCCATGACACGACCCACAACCCTCGGAGCCGTGCCAGCCGCCTCCGCCAAGGCACCATACGTAGTAACGTAGCCAACAGGAACCCTCAAAAGAAAATCAAGCACCCTACGAGAATATTTAGGCAAATGAGCCAACTCAAACTCAAAATCCACAGAAACATTTTCACCCTCAATCATTGACTTCATGGCAGTCAACACCTTCTCCGACAATTGATTCCGCTCCTCAACCACTTGAAAAGGCACATTAAAAGGCAAACTCGCCAATAAACCCCGCAAAGCCCTCTGCTCATCCGAACCAAAATTGGTTGCAAAAACCTTGTCGCCCTCCAACGCGGTAGCAAACCACAACTCATCAATCTCTCGACGATAAACACAAATCATCAACTATCTCCCAGCACTCTATATCAGACCAACACCTTTAAAACCTACCCTCAAACACCACAACAAACCTATTTGAATCCAAATAGACGGGCTCTAGACCCCTCTCTACCCCCTCTGCCTATCACTCAGTATCACTTTCTAATAGAGGGGCTAGGTCACAAGTGCGCACACACACGCAACCACACTCTCTTAAAGCTTAATAATCCGCATTGAGCATTATTGCAACCAACAAAAGGAGAAACAACCAACATGAAAGAACAAGAACAACCACCATACATGTTCATCCCAGGCGCCACAACCATAGGCGTAGTATGCACAGACGGCGTCATCCTCGCATCAGAAAAACGAGTATCATACGGCTACATGGTCATGAGC
>Ga0315308_1001957_pt1 | contig 11731 bp, 9 predicted proteins | sample TDP3_MG_FD_203078 | JGI IMG/M metagenome (GOLD analysis project Ga0315308, IMG submission 203078) | Freshwater sediment microbial communities from Lake Towuti, South Sulawesi, Indonesia - TDP3 | ecosystem: Environmental > Aquatic > Freshwater > Lake > Sediment | place: Indonesia: South Sulawesi... | reverse complement strand
GGTGGAATCCCATTGGTCGCCCTGCAGCCAACGGGAGGAGTCTCCCCAAGCCTCGCCTAGAATGAAGCCTTCAGGGTTTATTCCTTTGTAATAGGTTCTGAACTCACGCCAAAACTCATCGCTTACGTCAGGTCCGCAGTCGAGACGCCATCCATCTACGCCCAAGTCATTCCAAAACTTTATGACAGAATCGCTAGCCCTGTAAACGTAGTCCTTAAAGTCGTCCACCTCTTCGGGCTCAGGCATCTGCCTAACGCCCCACCAACACTTATAGCTATCCGGCCAATTGGAAAAGACGAACCAGTTATACCATGGTGATGATTGACTTTCGTAGGCGCCGTCCGTTGGAAAATCGTTATCCACGTCGAACCACTTGTTCTTGGCGCTGCAGTGATTAAAAACTCCGTCCAAAACCACGTTTATGCCATACTCGTCCAAGGCTGCCGTCATGTTCCTAAACACCTCTAAACTTGCATTGTAGTCAAGAATAAGCTTACCACCAGCATCGCGATGATTAATCCCGAAATATCGGTTCACCGACTTGTAATCAATGACCGTGTAGCCGTGATTGTCCGTGGAATCCATGGTTGGATTAAAATAAATGGCGGTGATACCCAAGTCCGCCAAGTACGAAGCCTTCTGTTGAACGCCCTGCAGGTCTCCGCCGAACCAGTCAGAGCTTCCTGAAGGAGATTGGCCCCACGATTTGCTTTGCGCATTTACGCCCCATCTTTTCCACAAAACGTCGCCCGTCCTGGCGTTGTTGTTTTGGTTTCCGTCTCGAAATCTGTCAGGGAAGATTTGATAGAAGACAGCCGTTTTCACCCAATCAGTCCCCAAACCTTTAAGAAAAATTGTTATCGTTTCTGTTGCTGTGTTCCACAGCCCTTGGCTATCAGTAACGTTCAAGGCCACGTTGTAGCTACTTACTGCCGTGTAGGTGTGGGTTACGACCGGGTAAACTTCTGCAACAATAGGTGAACCGTCGCCAAAATCCCAAGCATAGCTTACTATGGGCGCATCTGCTGTACCATTCCAGCCAGGAAGCGAGGCTGAAGCGTCAAAGGTCACCGTACAATTCACGGTCGGAACAGGCGGAGAGTAGATGAAGCAAGCCTTGGGACCGTAGGGTAGTAGTGAGATTTCCTCGGTTAGTGGTATAGATGTGCGGACGAGGTAGCATCCTCCAAGATGATCTGCTGGTTCGTAGGCGTAGGAGTAGGACCAGGTGCCCACTATATCCTCAATCATATTCGCCCAGTTCTGCCCGGATATTATGGTTAGCCTCAAACGCCTCGGCATAGCCAACGCTAGGGCACCTTTTGGCACTTTCACGCTGATCATGCCGCTTTTGTTTGCGTATGGAACGTAGGTGGCCACTATTCCACCTGTGCCGAGGTTAGTCATAGACTTGTCATATAGGTAGACATGATTTGAATGTCCATTACCAGTTCCAGATGGTTCGTCTACGATGATGCATCTCTCCCAGTAGGTGTCATTGTAGGCCGGGTCGATTCGAACGTCCCTAAATCCTTCGTAGCCTGTATTGACTGGGAACCATGGTTGTCCGCTGCCTGGTACACCGTCGGTGTCGATTGCAATCGCCATTTGCCATCTTCCCGACCACATCCACCATTGTCCAGTGAGGCCCATGTTTGTCATGTTTGCAAAAGTTACGTTAATGAACACGAAATCTTCCACTTGTCCTGTCACAACCTTTGTCATGTCATTGCAAGGCAGCACAAAGAAGTCCCCAGCTGGGTCGGTTACAGACGCTGAGGAACCAGCCGTGGTCGAGAGTCCAATTATTGATGGTTGAACCTCTAACCACTGCCCCCAAGTGGCTACATACAAATTGAAGGATGCGTTGCCGATGGTGTCCCTAGGGATGTGAGCAGACGGAGGATATGGAGGGTTATTAGGCTCGGGGTCGACCACTGGGCCTAAACCTTCAACAGTTACAACGCCTAGGGTTACATTTGTAGGGATCTGCTTTGTCACAGGATCCTTAATACTCATTAGATCTAAAGCCACCGTTACAATTCTTCCATCGGTGGAGTTGGTTACGGACATGTTGTATGTAGCAGCGCCAGATAGTATCCAATTCTTGACGGTTGTCCACTGATATAGACATACGCAGTATTCCCAATAATAGCGGCCCCCTCCGGGTCCATCTCCCGGCTTAGCGGGTCTATACCTTGCATCGCTATGGTCTAGGAACCAGTCTGATCCAGAATCGGTTTTGTTATCCACGTCAATAGCAATATTAATTGTAATATGATGTTCGCTATCCGCTTTGGGAGGGCCTTTCTCAAGTGTCACGTTAAAAATGAGATGAGTTTCATTAGACCCTGCCGAAAAACCGCGGATATCTTGGTATGGTCTACCGACGCCGCTGTTCATCTCCCAAGGGAAAGTAGGTTTATTGTCTTCGGTAACCTGAGCCTTAATTGGAAACGCGAATGCTAACAATGAAAACATAAGCATTGAAAGCAAAAATAAGGATAATTTTCCTTTCATGCCCATCAACTCTGAAATTATCAGGCCACCGTGGTATATTAAAATTGAGGGGGAAAGCTACACTATTTAATTTAGACTAGAGGAAGAATTCCAGAAAAGATTCGATGTCATTTTGGCTGCAACAATAGAAAAGGCTAAGGAGACCTGAGCCAAATTCTATGTTATTCCTTAAATGGCGGAATGGGGTAAGAGAAAATGGTTAAGGAGATGACTGGTTGAAGGCGGTTGTTTTAGCCGCTGGTGAGGGAATTAGGCTTCGTCCGCTCACTCTTACTAGACCTAAGCATTTGATTCCCATAGGCGGAAAACCGCTTCTTGAGCGTGTTCTCCTATCCATTAAGTCTGCTGGACTAGACGAAGCCTTAATTGTCGTAAATTATATGGCTGACAGATTGAAGCAGTATTTTGGCGGTGGATCTAAGCTTGGAATGAAGCTTGAGTACGTGTTTCAGCCTGAGGTTCGGGGAACAGCAGATGCTGTCATTCCCGCGGAGTCCTACGTTAAAGAGGACTTCTTGCTAATTTATGGCGACCTTTTCGTAACGCCTAACGTTGTGAAGGAAGTTTTGCAATCTCGTGAGAGGGAAGGAACTTCGGCGTCTATGGCGGTTGTTCCTGTTAGGCATCCTGAGCATTATGGCATAGTGAAACTTGAAGGCTCCCGCGTAATAGACATAATTGAGAAACCTAAACCAGGTGAGGCTCCAACGTCCCTAGCAAATGCAGGCATATACGTTTTTCCAACAGAAATTTTTGAAAAAATAAGGCAGACGCAACCTTCTCCACGGGGTGAATATGAATTAACTGACTCCATTCGCCTCCTAATTAAGGGCGGACAAGGGGTAGCCGCTGCTCAAATTCCTCGTGGAGAGTGGCTTGACATAGGCAGACCTTGGGACTTACTTGAGGCAAACAAAAGGGTGCTCAGTCAAATAAAGCCTAAGGTTAATGGCTTGATAGAAGATGGTGCTCACCTTGTTGGACCCGTAGAAGTAGCTGAAGGAGCGCGAATACGTTCAGGAGCCTACATTGAGGGACCGGCTTTCATTGACAAAGGAAGCGACATTGGACCAAACTGTTTTATTCGGCGATACACGAGCATTGGCAAGCGCGTAAGAATAGGGAACGTATGCGAAATAAAGAACAGCATTATCATGGACAAAACGAGCATAGGCCACCTTTCATACGTCGGAGACAGCATTATAGGCGAAGGCTGCAACCTAGGCGCAGGAACCATCATTGCCAACTATCGCTTAGACGGTAAAACTGTCAAGATGACCATAAAAGAGGAGGTTGTTGACAGCGGAAGGAAAAAACTAGGAGCTATCATGGGCGACGGCGTAAAAACAGGGATAAACGCCCTACTTATGCCAGGCGTGAAGGTCGGTCCCAACAGCCGTATAGGCCCAAACATTGTGGTGCATCGAGACGTTCCGCCAGACGTTTTTCTCCTTTTGAAACAAGAAATTGAGCATGGAAAGAAAAAGAATTAAACTTTGACGCCTTCCTTACTGAGCGCATCGAAACTCAAAGTAAATAAGCTTTAAGTGTGACAGAATAGGGCGAAGGTGAGAGTGTGTCGGCGGCTCGGAGAAAATTTTCTGGGGAGATCGTTGCGTTGTTGGACAGGACGGTTATGGTTTTGACCATGGATGGTAGGGCTTACACTGGAACCTTGGCGGGCGTAAATCCTGAAAATCTAAGCCTATGTTTGGCGGATGCGAAGGATGAGAAAGGAACAGTCGTTCATAGAATGTTTTTAAATGGAAGCGCTGTTGCTAGCATATCTGCCATAGAGAAGCCCTTCAACCTTAGGGCTTTGGCTGAAAGGCTTGAGAAGGTTTTCCCCACTCTAGTTAGGCTTTACGAGGACAAGGGCTTCATTTGGGTTATGGACAAGATTAAAGTCACTGAAAAAGGCGTGGTTGAGGGAACGGGACCCGCCGCTGAAAGGGTTCAAACAGTATACGAGCACTTCATAAGCGAAACTAAGGCTAAATGAGCCAGCGAGGACGAGGCTCCTCCCCTGTCCTTTCCTTTGTCGGAGTGAACAGACCGAAGGATCCAAGTATGCTGCGGGTTGCCTCAGCAGCTACGTCTAACCTGCTTAAATCCACCTTTAAATGCAGCGTTTCGCAAACAGCCCTTAAGGCTTCGCGTGCAGCCTTTGCATCTGGATAAATACCAGGAGTTTCGGCTAGGAGACAAAAACCCCTCATGTTTCTTAGCTTGCACAGCCCAACGAGGAGACCAGCAATGCCGAAAATTCTTCCGTCAATGATTTCGGCGCCCAAATTTAAGGCTTCTTTTAGGGATTCCGTGTCAGCCGCTGCACAGTATATTTTTGGAGTGGCAACTTCCCCCTCTCGCCTCAAACCGCCAAGCGTTAGTACATAACGGCATCCAAGCTCCTCGGCAATGTCTAGGATGCGCCAACACAATTCATATTGCCCCACCATGGTTAGAGCCTGCGTATTACCATACAAAACAATGAGGTCACGCTCACCTTTCTTCCCCTTATAATAGTAAAGTTCGTTGATGGGAAAGCGGACTTTACCCTTCTCTTCTGTTATTGCGAAGTCTTGAAAAAATGAGGAACGGATTTCCGCGAAGGGTTTCGCCTTAAGTTCTTGAATGAGGTGCAAAGCGGCAATGTTGGCGACGAATCCTATGCCTGGCAACCCCTCAATTAAAACTGGTTCACGGAGCCTAGGTTTCTTGAGCATTTTTACAACGCAGACCATTGACGAGCACCAACATAATTAAGGGTTTTATATTCATTATTCGGAGTTACTCTTTATTAAAGATGTTTCGATTAGGGAATTCATATGATGGCGATTTGTATTGCAGTTGATGGAGCAAGATGACTAGTGCTCTTCAAATTTTAAAAATGAGGGGCACAAAACACGATAATGAGCTTCATTCATACCAAATAACGATAAGGGAATCCTTGTGTCTCCGAAGGAGCACATGCCCAATAGAAACAGTATAATTCTGCTTTAGGGCATTGATATTTCTGCGGATGCCGTCTATGTCCTTCGAAATAAGAGAAAGAGACCTCTGCGCTAGGATAGGTAGGCTAAAAACTAAGAGCGGAACAATCGAGACTCCGCTGTTGTTGCCAGTCGTAAACCCCACGGTTCAATCTATCCCGCCAAAAACAATGTATAAAGCCTTCGGCTGCAAAGCCCTCATAACAAACGCCTACATCATAAAAAAGCACTATGAAAAAGAGGCGGTTCAAAAGGGAATACACAAGCTCCTAAACTTCGACGGAGTGGTCATGACAGATTCAGGAGCCTACCAAATTCTCGTATATGGAAACGTGGAGGTCAGCCCAAAAGAAATCGTTCAATACCAAGAGGAAATCAACGCGGACATAGCCACAATCCTCGACGTGCCAACAGGCTGGGAAACCTCCAAAAAACACGCCCAAAAAACGGTTGAAGAAACCCTGAGAAGAGCGAGGGAACTAGCCAAAATAAAAACTCGAAACGACATAGCTTGGGTTGGACCAGTTCAAGGAGGATACCACCTCGGTCTCGTCGCCAAGTCGGCTAGAGAAATGGGAAAACTGCCCTTCCAAATTCACGCTCTAGGAAGCCCCACACCAGTTATGGAGCAGTACCTTTTCGGCACGCTTGTCGACATGATTATGACAGCCAAGATTAATCTGCCGCTGGAACGTCCCCTCCACCTTTTCGGGGCGGGTCACCCCTTCATGTTTGCTTTGGCAATAGCCCTAGGATGCGACCTATTCGACTCAGCCGCGTATTCGATTTATGCCAGAGAGGATCGCTACATGACAACTTATGGAACCGTTAGGCTCAGCGAACTCAAGTATTTGCCGTGCTCGTGCCCAGCATGCGTTAATATCGATCCGCAGAACATGATGGCTATGCCTAAAGCTGAAAGGCAAAATACGCTTGCTCAACACAATCTTTACGTAAGCCTAACGGAGATCAAAAGAGTAAAACAGGCAATAGTTGAGGGGCGCCTTTGGGAACACTTAGAGTTAAGGGCTCATGGACATCCTTCCCTCCTCCAAGCCATGAAAAATCTAAAGAAATATGAAGAATTCATGGAGAAACAGAGCCCGATAACCAAAAGTGGCGGTCTCTTCTTTTTCAGTCCCTTAGGCCTAACTCGTCCAGAGGTTGTACGCCACAGAAAAAGGCTCTTTGAAAAATATGCTCCGCCGAAAGAGACTAACATACTCGTCTTGTTGCCCCAAACTTCAAGTAAGCCGTTTCACAAGTCAAGGGAACATCGGAGAGCCCTAAAGGCGATTCAGCAAAAATTAGGCGATAGCCTTGGAAAAATTCATGTTTGCACTTATGCGGCTCCCTTCGGAGTGATTCCCACGGAACTTGACGAAGTTTATCCCCTCTCGCAACATGAAATAGCCATGCCCTTAGACGCAGAAACCATAATGTACGTGGCAGACCAGGTCGCAAACTACATCGATGCCATGAACTACAACAAAGTAGTCTTACTTGAAGATACTAATGAGTGGAAAGGAAAAATAGCAAAGGCGTGCAGACAGGCTTGCAAAAAGAGGGAAATCGCATTCGTTGCATTGCAATCGAAAAAGCCATGGGATGAAAGCACGCTGAAAAGTTTCACAAAAAAGCTAGAAGAGACGTTAACACAACCATAATCGTTTAATACTGCCGTTTCACAGTTTAAGCCCAAGAAATCGTTCAAAATGTTTAAGTGGAATAGTGCAAGATTTAAAACTCTGGAAAGCCTTATTTTGGCGGAAGAAGTTCCTAAACTTCTTATAAGAATGATTGACCCTACGTGATGACAAACGGTGTGAATGCAATGACGTTGAAGATAAAGTTCCTTGGCGGCGCTAGGGAAATTGGAAGAATAGGGATAGCCGTCAAAACTGAGAAAACCCAAATGCTGCTGGATTACGGCGTTTTGTTTAATCATGAGCCTGGCTTCCCCATGCATGTTCCTCCTAAGGAGGTGGACGCCATAATTCTAACTCATGCTCACCTTGACCATTCGGGCGCCGTTCCCATCTTTCACATTCAGGGTAGAACACCCGTCTATGGGACTAGGCTTTCCTTTGACCTAGCCCAACTGCTCATCGAGGATTTTATACATTTGTCCGGCTACTACCTTCCCTATGAATACCTTGATTTGCAGTCCACTAGGAGAAGCTGCGTTCACGTTAACTACGGAGAAAAACGAACCATAGGAGACGTTAGTTTTCAGCTTTTAGACGCTGGACACATACCTGGAAGCACTCAAGTTCTAGTGGAAACAGATGGAAAAAGGCTGCTCTACACAGGCGACTACAACACCATAGACACTCATCTCCTTCGCGGCGCAAATAGGAATTTCGGACAATTGGACGCCATAATCATCGAAAGCACGTACGCAGACGAAGACCACACAGACAGAAAAACCCTAGAAAAAAGATTCGTGGAACGCGTCACCGAAGTCGTGGAAAATGGAGGAACCGCCCTAGTTCCAGCCTTCAGCGTGGGCCGCTCACAAGAAATTGCCTGCATACTTGCCGCCCATCATTTCGAGCACTCCGTTACTGTGGATGGCATGGCTCGTAAGGTCAATAGGATACTCATGAACTACACGGATTATCTGCGGGACCCCCGATTGTTCATGGATGCAGTGCATGCCACAAATTGGGTGGAGGGACATAGAGATAGAAGAACGGCGACCAAAAAGCCCGGCGTAATCATAACTCCTGCTGGCATGTTAAAGGGCGGTCCAGCCTCCTTCTATGTGCAAAAAATTGGGAAAAAGAGGCACAACGCCGTCTTTCTCGTTAGCTATCAGGTTCCTGGAACGCCCGGTAAAGAGCTATTAGAAAAGGGAAGATGCGTAATAGACGGAAAGCTACGCAAAATTAAGGCTCAGGTTGAGCATTTTGACTTTTCATCTCACTGTGGAGCCAGGCAACTTCAAGACACAATAAAAAGTTTGGAAGGAAAACCGAAGGTTTTTGTGGTGCATGGTGCTGAAGGAAACTGCGAGAGGCTCGCAAAATGGATAAGAAATGAAACGGAACTGGACGCCGTGGCACCAATAACAGGAAGCGTTTATACCATTTGAGTCCTTCTAGGGGAGAGAATGAGCACATGTGCATGTTTATTCATATACGCGTTTGCGATGTCCTATAACTAATAGGAATACTTCTTTTCCCTTAATTTGGTAAAGAATTCGATAATTCCCAACTCTTAAAGAGTAAACTCCTTTCCATTCGCCATGTAAAGGCTTTCCCGCATATGGATTAGTCTTCAAAACGTTGACTCCTCGAAGTATCCGCACTTGAATTTCTCTGTCTAAAGCTTTTATCCTCTTTAAGAAACGGGAAGTAAACCTTACTTCAAACTTTGCCTTCAAGGTTCAACTCTCGTACAAGCTCATCCAGCGGCCTAGCCTTACCTTCTTCAACCTCTCGTAGAGCAGCCCTCAAATCTTCAACAAGCTCATTATCTTGCATAACCTCAAGGGTCTCCAGTAACTCATCCATCAAGCTGGCCGCCCTTGTCAACAACTCTTTCTCTTCAGCCGTTAAAAGAGTCATTTCCGCTTCACAACCTCTGCAAAGTATAAAATCTCTACGGGATATTTTAACCCTTACTCCTAAAACCAGAAGAAATCAAGCAATTACTTTGAAGTTGACTTTTAGTGTGTCTGCGAGAACGATAGTTTACTATTCTTTAGAAAGCAGTAAATAATTATCGGCGACACCATATTAAGATGGTGAAAACAAATGAAGATAGCGATTTTGCGCATAGGACCCGTAGACGTGGACATTGTGGGCAAAATTCAAAATGCTTTATGCACGGTGTTTCCTGAAACTACTTGCGTAATCCTTGAGGAAGCGATGCCGACGCCTCAAGACGCCTACAATCCATCGACACGCCAATATTATTCTACTAGCGTTTTATGGAGAATTCTTGAATTCTTCAAAGAGCCTGCCATGGACCGCATTTTAGGAATAACTGACTCAGACTTGTATGTGCCACAATTGAACTTTGTTTTTGGAGAGGCACAATGCCCAGGAAAGGCAGCGATAATATCCCTATGTAGGCTAAAGCCCGAATTTTATGGTCAACCGCCAAACAGGGAGCTTTTCATTGAGCGGTCCATAAAGGAGGCTGTTCACGAGATTGGACATACGCTGGGGCTTGGGCACTGTCTTAACCCCTCATGCATCATGTTCTTTTCAAATTCCATCTTGGACACTGATCAGAAAAAGGCGGCCTTCTGCGAAAAATGCTATCCCCTAGTTGTGAAAAACGCTTCCTCTAGGAGTTAGACTTCTCTGATTTCGCATCGCAGCCTTTTAACTACGCCCTCAGCCATAGGCGGGTCCACCTTCAACGTAAACAGCTTTTTTGGCGTCCGAAGCTTTAGTTTAACTACTGTCTTTAGGCGTTTTACGGCGCAGTATTCCGCCCGCTCAGAAAGCTGAACAAACTTGTCTACGTCAAAGACTTCTTCAGGCATGCATTCCGCCTCACTTAGCAACCATAATGCAAGTAGCTCTATTTTTATTTATTGCGGTTACCTTTGAGCAATCGCGCTAGACGGCTTAGAGTTTCTTTGAGTTGTTTTCTAGTTAACCAAAGCATTGGGAATAGGGCTAAGTATGGGGTTAAAAGCCTCGAAATGAACAAAACTACGAGATTAAATCCCATGAAAGAGAGTAGGCTTCTCCTATTTCCGTTTAGCGTTAACGCTAGCAGAGGGGTCACTGTAACAAAATAATATTTGTAGATTCCGCGCGGGAAAAAGGAAAGGAAGACTAGCTGGGCTAGAAGTAAGTATGAAACCGCTTCATTGTTCTCTATCTTTTCTTTTTTGAAGACTTTCCAAAACAAAATCAAATAGGATAAAATAATTATTAGCCTAAGAGAATTTTCCGCCGCAAAGTAGACCGCATCCTGTTTTAACACCCTAGTGAAAGTAGCCAAGTTCGTTGGCCAACCAGGCCAATAAGTCCACTCCCCGGACATAGTCGTGTTTTGCATCCATGTTACGTAAGCTGGCAAGGGCGATGGAGGACCCACGCCGGGAACACCAAGCAACCAAAGGTATAGTCGCGGATAAAGAATTATGTATGGGAGCGAAAGGGCGAGGAAAGTAGCCAAGTATATAAACGAAAAAATGAGTTTTTCCTTCTTCGGTTTTTTCTTTATGGCGAATAGCATTACGGGAAATAGGACTATTGCAGTTTGCTTGCAGGCTGTTGCCAGGGCTAAGGCGAAGGATGAAAGACGATGCCTTTCAGAGATGAAAAAATATGCTGAGACTATTGTGAAAAATGTTGTGAGAGGCGTGTTAAGCCATACGAAGTCGCTGTACCAAAGGTTTACGGGGGCGATGGCAAATGCTAAGGAGACGGCGAAAGCCCTCTTTTCCTCTAAGAGTTTTGAGGCTGTGAGGTAAACTGGAATGAGAGTTAACCAGTCGAAGAGAAATATGGGAATGCCGATTTTCCAGTTCGGGAGGGGAAGAGGGGCGAAGGGTACCAGCAAATACAAGAATAGTGGAGGATAGGAATAGAAGAAGTCTTTGTAGGGTATCTGCCCAGCGACGAAGTTGAGGGCATTAGGCGCATAGAAATAGTTGAAGTCCCCGTATCCTTCTAGGATGCTGGGAGCCTTCAAATAGCCTAATTTGTATAGTTCGCTGGGAAAATTTTGAACAGCCAATAAGAATACGCAAGACTTGACTAATAAGCCAACAATTAACAAGGTAAGTAGCTTCTTCCCATGCAAAATTTCCGAGGTTCTCATTGAGGCAGACAACGCATTTCAGCCCATTACCATAATTAATGATTAATGGTGGGCCGGGCCGGACTTGAACCGACGACTTTCTGCACGTCAAGCAGATGTCCTACCAAGCTAGACGACCGGCCCCTTTTGAGTTTTTTAAATGGCTTTAACCTTATTAACTTTCTATTTTGAGGCAGATAGCCTTTGTAGGCTTATGAATATTTTTATAAGTCTTTTCCCTTGTTATGTTTGAGCGAAATGTTAAGTTTTCAGGAATTTTTCGCCGTGGGCGTCGGCACTATGGCGTTAGTTGGAGCGCTGTTCGTTTTAGCTGACCGCACTGAATCCCATCTTCTTGGAAGAATTGCCAGCTTAATGGTTTTCTTTCCCACCTTGTACGGTGTTCTCATCTCTGTGGATTCTTCTTTGGGTTGTTCTCCTTACGT